>Ga0326734_1000109_pt1 | contig 25787 bp, 31 predicted proteins | sample 15_GP2_1315_FD_207944 | JGI IMG/M metagenome (GOLD analysis project Ga0326734, IMG submission 207944) | Glacier ice microbial communities from Ngari, Tibet, China - 15_GP2_131.5 | ecosystem: Environmental > Aquatic > Freshwater > Ice > Glacier | place: China: Ngari, Tibet | collected 2018-07-18 | reverse complement strand
TGATCCAATGCGTATTTTTTTACAGTCGCAACAGTGTTTTTTGTTGGGTGTATTAAGAAGTCAGAAGTAACGTCTGCCCCTCCATTTGTCAGTCTGTATGTTTTAGAGTGTAATCCAAAAGACAAATTGCCTGATGTATTAGACGAAAATAAAGGTACTGAATCATCAAGCGTCGTGCCTGACGTTGCTCGCAACAAAGAAAAGTTATTACTAGTATTTACAAACATACCGTAACCTTCACGTGGGCTTCCCGAAACAATTACATCGAGCGATATTTTGGCAAAAGATGCCCCTGAATTTCTAACTACCGATATTTGGGCCGTGCCAGTTGATTTTATTCTAAATATATCTGCATCGCTTAACCCAAAACTAAAAGCGTCTTTAGGGGTTAGTCCATAGCCGTTGTAATGTGCACCCATTAGCCCGCTTCCTAATCCTGCTGTATGGAAACTTGGTGTGGAATTGTCTGCCCCATTCCAAATTTGGTGCACAAAAGAAACATACGCATCGTTTGCAACACTTGTCGATATTGCTACGCTTCCAAACTGCGCTCTTTTTAGTCCTATTATTTGTGTTCCGCTCTTTGCATTGTACTCAACAAACTCAGACTCTCCTGTGCTAGTCTTTACAATCTTACAAATTCCAGAGGTTGGGAACCCAGTAGGAATTGCTCCAGTTGTTATCGTTGTGCTAGATGTTGTAAATGTTGCTGTAGGCGTAAACCCTAAAGTCATAGCTGTGTTACTATTTACTATTCTATTTCTAAAAACAACATAATCCAACAAATCAGAATTTGTAACGTTTCTACTTGTCTTAACCTTATTTAACATTTCTCTAGCAATTTGCCTAGAGCCTGACAATGTAGGGTGCAATCCAATCCGATCTGGCACTATTGCCTGTATATCATAATAGTCTGCAATATTAGCACGCACAGAGGCATTAAATGTATTTACATTTGCTGTCGCGCCCATTAATGTGGCTGATTGCACTGTGAATCCAAGTGCTGATATGGCTGTGTTGAATGCTGAATATTTAGTATATGTAGTTGATCCACCGTCCGACTCGACACCGTTAGTTCCAAGCCCATTTACTACAATAGCTTTTTTTGAATATAAATTAAGTGTATTCAAAAAGGCCGTAACATTGAAGTCGTCCAGTGAGCCGCCGGGAGCGGACAACATAACGGCATTAACTCCTGACTTTAATAATAATGAGAACCATGAATATTCATCTGAAAGTGCATCACCTCCACGGCCTATTGAATCCCAAACAAAGATATAGTCTGGACTGACTTGGTTGTTGTCTGTCGTATCGGCTTGTGTTATTTCAACTTGCCCAGCTAAAGCATAAATAGTAGGCGAACCTATACTGTAAGCGATTGGAGCTACAGCCGAATTATTAACATGTCTGTAAACATATTGCAACTTTTGAATAGTTGCAGGGTTGGTATTCGTGTATGTAATGTACGTATCAGAACCAACTTGTTTCCAAGTCATTTCTATTACATCATTTAGCGCAACGCTCATAGTTTGGGCTGTTGTTCTAATTTGATTTGATATTTCTATACTATTTAGATAAAGTCTAATATAAGAAGCACCCGAAACTGTTTGATCTAAATGAAATCGCAAATCGAAAGGATTGGTTTTTATGCCAAATCCAACCCCCATTGTATTAAGCGTTTTAACAGTATATCTATACCTGTTTGTTTGTTTACTATTTGCTAATTTAAAATTCTTTAATGAAATAGATTGAATCCAATCGCCTACGCCTCCATCTACTATTATTTTACCAACAGCCTCCGTAAATGTTGCAATCGCACCTGTTTTATTGTAATTGGTTGCAACTGTTCCTGCTGCAAAAGCCTCAGAGTATACTATACCGACTTCTTTATTTAACGACTGTACATTCCCGTCGAGTTTCTGAATAGCTGTAAGTGGTGTATCTGTAGCGGAAACAACGCCAGCAAGTGCAGCGTATCCAGTAAGTGCCGGTAAGTCAGAAAGTAAAAATACTGCTGCTGCTGCTGTACGACCATTGAAGGAGGTTAAGCCAGCGGAACCTGTACTTATTGCAATTAAGTTAACATCCGCAATACCACCAGACCACCAATATTCTGTCGGCACGTTAGCGACTACAATTTTAATCTTTTTACCTGGAAACCTTTTAGCTGTAATTATAGCAGCGTTTGCCTCCGCAACGGTTGCGTAAGGGCCTAAATCTGTTTCTAATTCAAATGGATTTAGCACCTGTACGCCTGCTTGTAATTGTTGGGATGGGGGAGTTTGTGCCATATATTAAGATATTGATATGTTATGTCTATGTGAAAATGCGTATGCAGCTGCAATATTCGCTTCGTAATAAGGGTATAGTCTAGCTGTACCACCTGCATCGGTTACGCTTATATTTCCTACTAATGTGTAAGTAACATTAGCATTAGAAGCATCTAAGTCTATTGCAGAAACTACAGTAGAACCTGGGGGAACTGCAACACCAAATTTAATGCCTGTACCTGTGTTTAATTGGATCACACCTGAACCTAAATAAAAACTAGTTTGAGGTAATGCCCTTACTTGTGCCGATGTCGTTGGGGTTGCGGTTGTTGTGCCAAAGAAAGTTATAAATCGAGCTGTAATAGTAAAATCGTTTGAATCGAAAATGGTACCGTTACCTGCGTTGTTACCTGTCAACTTCCAAATTTGAGAAGCTCCGCTATTGCCCAATACCCTAGTATTAATGGTTACTGATTGAGTCCCATCATTTGGCGTGCCTGATATTAAAGTTGTCCCTGTAGTAATATCAAAAACATCTACCGTTGGAATCGTTCCAGAACCTGAATTAATAGCCCATGTAAAAGTCTTTGATCCGCTTAACGCCGTGCCTACCTCTACGGTATTAGCTTGTCCTGAAACTGCAAAAGAAGTAAATTCAGGGTTTACATATCGAACCATTGCCTTTTCTAACAACTGTAAAGACGTAAGCCCAGTTGGATTGAACCCTACTGGAATACCTCCGACAGCCGTATTTGAAGGTGTTGCACCTGCGTATACTGCACCGGCTGAATCTTGTACCTGCTTTACAGTTGCGAAGGCGTACGGTGAGGCAGGTGTGACGGCTGATGAATAGCCTGTTTCGGCAACAACCACAAGTCCGCCCTGCTTTGAAACCTTAGAGTCAATCATGTCTTGATTTTGACTCCTTACGTCTTCTGCAGAAATAGCCCTTACGGTATTGTCTGGAATCCTATTATTATTTAATACAATTAATTCCGCATCTGTTTTAACACTCATCGCATTCGGATTTATAAACTACTTCGTAAGAAATAGCGAATACATATTTTTTTGGATCGTAACTATTTAAGTTTCCAACTTCTCGTCTGTATATTCCTACAGAATCCCAGTCTATACTCAAAATGTTCAAATGTTTTATTTTAGATAGTTTTGAAACTAAATAATCGTCAAAACTTCTATTTTCAGTCATCACTATTAAATTCAATCTAGACGTACGGTTGTATGTTGTTCGATTGCCTCTGTATTGTAATACCTCAAATGACTCACTTGTAATTTTATGATATAAGTAATTTAAAAACTTATCATCAAATGAAATTTGAGTATCTGAAATGTAATTAATGTCGATTCCTTCTTTAGAAACAACACGTACAATTCCACCCAAAAAACTATTTTCATTTGGATTTATTGTGCAATTAATGCTAGATACTATTTCGTCTAATAATTTCATTTACGTTGTCTGATATAGCTTCACCTGTTTGTGATATTTCTTCGTTTGAGGCTTGAAATATCACCCCAAAGTTTAACTCATTCCATTCTGCTTTATCTGCGTTTGATTTACCCATGAACCCTACAACATATTCATTTTTACCGTTTGATGTTGGTAGAAAATTGTCCATCATTTCGCCCGTTAATGTAAGATCAATATGATTTATTTGCCTTCCCGTTTTTACCCTTGTATACTTTGCATAGTCAAATGAATATGATCCTGCTTTATATTGTGATGAAGTTTTCATTTTAACTCCACTTGTAAGCTCTCCGCGTTGCTGAATCCTATCTGTGATGAGAACTGTTAAGTCAAAGGCCGCCTGCCTTAGTATTTTATCACTATTTAAACCAAGCTCTCCAAGCATTTCTTTTTGAGCTGAAATAAATTGTGTTAAATCAGATTGAATTGGCATACTCTAAACTTTATTATACCTTTTGAAATGTAAGATTCTACAAAGTACTGCGGTTCCGTTTCGTTCATTTCTATACATCTCGAATATGCAGAAATTAAACTTTTAAAATCTGTGCTAAGCGATACTTCCACCCGTATAAACGTTTAATGTTCCTTCACAGGAAATACATATATCGTTTTTTGGCAAGCTTTCCAGTACCTGATCCAGCATTTTATTGTACTTTTTTTCGTAGTCAGACCTTAGCCATGAAGTCGCTTCTAAATTAGAAGTTGTAAATATGTTCATCCGGTACGATGCCATTTTTTGAATTAAAGTTTGGCTTGCTAATAAGTACATCCATGCAGTTAATAAATACTTTTTATTCTGACAAACAAACTGGTCAATTGAACATATTAAATCTGCATCTAGTCCAATTCCAAATCCTGACCCGTTCTGTTTAAGGTTATCAAATAAGGCGTTACCTGTTAATAATAACTGTGAAGGCCAATACTCAAACGTACTTATTTGTTGTTCGTACTGATGTGAGCATGCGCAGTCATCATAGCCCCATGAATACAAATCCCTAACTGTTTCAATGCTTTGTAAATTAGTAGCGTCAACACCTGCAAAAATAACCAACGTATCAAATGTTGGTGTAATAGTTAATTCGATAGGAACAGTATTCATGCCTACTGAAAGTGTAATCTCTTTTGTTAAAATGGTTGATCCATCATTAACATCAAATATTTTAAAAGTGGTTGCGATAGCTGTTTTGGAGTATACCCATAAGTTTTTTACGTACAACTCCGTGTACTTACTCGCCGGCACTCGAATATAAACACCATTATAATTTGATGATGAATTTATAAAAATAGGATTACGTGAAATGTTACCTATTCTTTCAGTCTGAAACAATACCTCATCAAACTTAGAAGCTTTATTTTGTCTTAAGAAAATAGATATATCATTTTTAAAAACGTCATACGAAGCGTCTTCAATATCGCTCCAAACTCCTTTAAATGTTACTTGTTCGGAGTTAGCAATATTATCTACTAATTCAGTACTCATACCCGGCAAGATATTTATATACTTGCCGGATAATGGAGTAGTTGAACAAGATTTTAAGCCTACGTAATCTTTTAGGCAGTTCATTAGATAATGTTGATTGTTAAATCAAATTGTCCAGAAATACCGCAAGCATTAGAAGCTCTAATCGTTACTTTTGCAGAGGTTGTTAACGCAACAGTACCGGCAAGTATGATTCCTTGATCTTGTATACTTAGCGTTAAGCCTGCAGGAAGTGTTCCTTCATCAATAGAAACAGTTGAAAGGACAACGTTCGTATCAAGTCCGATAGACATACGGTCTCCTGCACGATTTGTTACAGTAGTTTTAGTGATTATTGCAGTCGAACCAGAACGGTTAACAAACCCAACCAAAGCATCATAGTCAAACAATAATTGGCAAGCTTCTAAGGCGTCCGTATCTGCTAAGAATGGCAAAGGGTTCCCCTTTTGAGACCATTTAACAGTAATAAGCCCTTCAATATACGTTGTGTTGTCATCTGTAATCGGATCGGCTGCGCTTGCAGAAATCCTAGTATTAGTAACAGACCACCCGTAAGAATCGGTGAAATAATACAGATCATAATTTTGTGAAGCATTTTCAAAATCATTCCAGAATACTACGTTTTTAATGTAGTTAAAATCTACAAATGATAGTGTATGTTGCTTTGCTAAAATACGTGTATTTTGCTTTCCTGCGCCTCTGCCTTCTTGTACGCTTGGAGCGTCTTTTGTTCCGTTAACATTACGAATAATGATGGCGTTACAAGCAAGTTCCGCAGCTAACAATGTAGATGCAAATAATGCAGGTGTTGTAGTATCTATAACTGCAGTATTCTTACGAACCATTGCAGCATGAATTACTCTATTTAATTCCTCATCAACGCAGTCATCGCAACGTCTTACAGGATTGGTGGTACATCCAAATAAACCCATGATATAATATAGTTTAAAAGGGGGCTATTACACCCCCTTATGTTTATGATACGTAACCTGCAAATCCCTTGAAGATACCGTTAACACCACTTAATCTATCAGTAGATTTAAACAATGTTTGAGGCGCAAAGTAGAAATCGTAATCTAAATCTACCCATAAATCATAGTACTCACCGCACTCGTTCGGCTTGATACGGATATCGTATCTCAAACCTGGAATTTTTGCATCAGGCAAAGTACCTCGTTCCATAATACCGATTGGCTTGGAGAACGTAGGCCCTACATACTTATTATATGTAACCATTTGCATCATCTTAGGGAAGAACGAAATAAACGGCTGCGCTCCACTGGGCAATACACCAAAATGGGAAGCTAAATCGGCAGAGTCATAGAAGAACTTAGCATCTTGACGCGCGCCAAGTTTACCAATATCCTGACCGCCAATATTGCAACATCCGATACCTAATTCATCCATCGCGTAAGATATGACGCCATTACCTACAACTAGAGGCATTCCCGTCATTCCTATTTTACGCATGTCTTCTTTCCAAGTATTAAAAGCTGCAGTTACAATGGAGTGATCCGTTGCGGACTTTAACATTTTATACTCTTTAAAAGTCGCGCCGCCTTGGTACCTACCAAAGTTAAGTTCAACTGCTTCTAATCCTGTGTCATCAACTTTTTGACGTAAAGCATCAATATCCATGTTAATTTCTTCTGCAATTTCTCGCATAATCAATAATGAATTTTGAGCCGTTGCGTTGCTTGATCTTGTAGCTACGGGAATAGTTTGTAAAGCAGAATAAGCAGAACATAATCTTCTAACTGTTGCTTCACTTACCTTAATGGCAATTTCAGCGTTCATGTTAACGTCAAATGTTGTTTCAAATCTTGGCTTTTCTACGCCTGTATCACAAGTTTTTGCAGTACGAACATCACTAATAGATTGACGTTGCTTGTGCATGATACGAACAGTTTTGCGGTGGCCTTCGCCTCCATCTCCTAGCTGTTCAACTGTTACGCCTTGCACGTTGGAAGGATCGTAAAGGGCATCAATAAGACCTACTGGCGTCTTAAGGTTTGCCATATTGTTCGGTGCGCTCAGTTCCTCAAATGAGGCTAATATTGCTGGACACACCCCGTTTTGTTGTGTAATCGACATGGTTTTACATGTTTTGATCTGCCTTAGATGCTGCAAAAGCTGCCGCGGTTCTTGGGTCTAGATACTGTGTTGATTGTGTTGTGGGCGTTTGTACATGAGGTACAACAGGGTGGGGCGTGTCCGATGAAATCGAACCAAAATTATTAGTTGCAAAGATATTATCTCTCAACTCGTCAAATGTAACTTTTTGATTTTTAGTATCAAAATAATCTTGCTCTTTATTTTCAGCACGAACTATTTTAATTGATTGTCCGTCTTTTACTAAAACGGCTCCCATCTTTTTAAGTTCTCTGTCTAAAGCGATTTTAGCAAATTCTGGCCTATTTTCTTCTGAGAAATTAGAACTCCATGTTTTTTTCATAAATGATCCTACAATATGATCGTCTAGCATTTTAGATTCATATTGATTGGTAACTTCTGAAACTTTTTTATCTGTTAAGGAACGAGCTTCTACCAAATCGGCATTTAACTTTTCAATTATCGCCTTGCTATCATCTTTAGAATCTTTCCCTTTTGATTTTTCAGCAACCTTTGCAACAATAGCTTTGTGTTTATCAGATACGGTTTTATTATCTCTGAATATTTCGTCTCTTTCCTCTTGGCTTAAGCCGTAATCGGAAGCTAAGATATCAAGATTTTTATTTTGACCATTAGCCATATTATCCAAGTAGTGCTTTTTAATGATAGGACTTGACTTTGCAGCCTCCTCTGTCATTAGTTTGTCAAGACCTACCGACAATGTCTCAGGTACGTCAAGTTGAGATCCTACCAATTCTTTTAATGAGGCATCCGTTACATCAATGCCTATTTTTTCAGCTGCTGCAGCTATAAATTCGCCTAGTTTCATACGTTTCTTGTTCTTTTCTTAGGAATGTCGATACCTGTTGATTCTTCTTCAATGCCGGGAACAAAACTAGTTCCTTCAACATACGAGGGTATTTCTCTTTGTTCTACTTGTTTAAATTTTACGTTTCTCCAGTGTGGATTACGTTCATCGTTTGGAAGACTTAGCTGCTGATCGGCTTTTTCTCCCCAAACAAGCACTTCTTCGTCGCCTTCGTAGACGTTGTCTTTTATAATTTGTCTTGTAACGTATACAAAACCTTCTGGTATTGGTTCATTCTTTTTCATACACTTTTATTTAGCGAATAGAACTCTGTGTTCCATCCTGTTTAACTATATTGGGATAAATTGCATATACATTCAAATTTTCTTGAAGGTCTGCCAATACGCCGTCTATGCTTGCATATAGCACCTGTGTTCCTTCTATTAACTTAGGTAAGGCTTTTCTATTAACAACATACGCATGTGTTAGCCAACACCGCGAAGCTTTAAATAATTGGCCTGCTATATTTTCTTTAATTGCATGCGTTTTTAATTCTGCAGACTGAGCGATTTTAATTGAATCATAGTTTGCTTGTCCTAGATAAAGCAAATCCCAATCTTTAGGTATGTCTTTCATTGCCTGCTCGACTACTTCTTTGTATCCTTCTAAGAATAACGCATCATCTTCGAGTATTAAAGCCGTTTCATGCCCTTCGTCAAGTATTGTTTTATATAAATTGTGATGTGTTAAAAAGCATCCTATTTCAGCATTATTAAGATGTTTTTTTTGTTCGCCAAATACTAAATTACCAGTGTCGTATTCCCCTGCATTAATACCTTCAATACGAATAGATTCTATTCCCAATTCAGATAAACGATGCTTCATATTTATTCGCCTATCTGTGCGAGACTTCATGTTAATATAGTAGGTTACATCAAACATATTTAACCTCTCCTATATGCGTAACCCTTGGAGTGTCTGACATCTTTCCAAGGTATGCACACCATCCATTAGAATCTGTTTTTTCCAATACTTTCATATATTTATATTCGTCATAACCGATGCATTGGATAGCATGCTCTTTACGATACAAACATGGGTTATGGGTAAAATAATTCTTGTGCAAAACAACATCATGACCAGAAACATTTGCATCCCTAAATCCTGGGTAAGCTTTAAATATTGATCCTGCTTTCTTTTCAAACGCAAACCAATCTTGACGCAACAATGCAACTTGAAACACTCTCTTATGATTTGACAACTTTAATATTGAATCAAAATCAATCTTTTCATTAAATATAAAGTCGTTTTCTTGATGCCATACATGCGTACAATCTTCTGGAATTAACCCCCATGCCTTTTGAACTGATCCGAAAACGCCCAAGTTTTCATCATTCAATACAAGACTATCAATCCCGTATTGCGCTGTAATCCATTCTAAAAAGTCAGTATCCCTATTTTCTGGCACATCATCAATGAGTATTTTATAATTATCATTGAATTGAACATTTTCAAACAGGCTTTTTAGTGTCTGTTCTAAATAGTCGTTACGTCCATCATTAAATATTAATATACAGGTTTTCATACTGTAAATATTAAATTCTCGCCGTTCTTGTGAATCACTTTCATTCCAAAATTAGCACAGTAATCAATGTATTTTTGATCTTCTATTGAATTAGTCTCGATGCACAACATTTTACACCCTAAAGATTTTAAATTCATTTGAACAAGTACGTCGTAGTCGAGTCCTTCAATATCAATAGAGATAAAGTCATAAGTGCCAATAAAGAAAAGCTTTAACTTGGATAGTAGTGTTGGTACAGAAACGGAGTTGCACTTTGTTTTATTGAAATGGTTGTCAGACCCTTCCCATCGGTTCAATTCAGACTTTTTAAGGGTAGACAAAAGAGATGTGTCTCCGTTTTTTAGGTGTGTGCCTGACTCGTAAAATTCAATCTCTCCATCTGTGTCCGAAACCGCAAAATTTAACCCTATTGCGTTAGGCTGACTAGACTTTATTTTTTCAAATGCTTCATTGCTAGGTTCTACACAAACACCATTCCACCCTAAATCATGTAGGGCTTTCGTGTTACTTAGTGTTTTGCCGTCATTTGCACCTAAATCTAAATAGCCGCCTTTGTGGTTTTTGAAATAATCTAATATAATTTGTTGCTCACCGTTCTGACTAAAATCTTTCATTACATTCCTTTTAATGTGAAAATTACCTTATCTAAAATTGATTTATCGCCTTCCGGATAATAAGCAACTTGTTCTCCAAATGGAGTTAGTTTCATTCCTAACTTATTAGCGATTACAGACGCGCATGATTGATCTTGCCTACAGAATAAGAACCGTGAATCTTTGCTTTGGTTGTCATGTAGTCGAGAACCTTTAAATGCTCCATCTTTTGCCGATTTAATAAACTGCTCAACAAATGATTTAGCGGTCGGGTTTGCCATATTGAAACCCATTGCTCCGGAACTTGTTTCGTTCATATGCTCCGCTTCATCTCTTGATATTCCGAAATACTGTAATTGATTGTCGGAACATGTTTGAGCGCAATTATACCCAGACATTCCCATGTAATAACCTTCACCGTTAACAATATCTAAGAATGGCATAATATCCCTTAAAGCCCAAAAAGAAGCGTCTAACCATATTATAATTTCATAGCCTGCATTAACGGCCCATTCTATCGCTTCTGCTTTTATATTGTACGGACATGAAGCATCGTAATTGCCGCCTATCTTATCGAATGATTTAAAGTCGAAAGCGTAACCGTTGAACATTAAAGACTTTTCTAGTCTTCGTGATCCTGCTTCGTACCAAGAACCCATTGCGCCAGCAAGTATAATACACTTTTTAGATGATTCCATACTTTTCGTTATGTGATTCGCCAACGTATCTGTAATAGTACATAACCTTATTTATATAAGCCTCTGATTTAATTAAAGGCATAATTCGCATCGAGTAATCATAGTCCTCACCAAATCGCATATCCTTAAATCCTGCTTTCAATGCTAATTCTCTACGAACAGGTGTTTTATGATAAATCGAACGCACGTATCTAAATCCATCTCTATTTTCTCCCCAATCTTGGTATCTACGAGATGCCGAGGCTAAACATTTACCTACACCGTCAAACGTACACTCTATTTGAAAGCCTATTGCGTCACTTCCTGTGTTGTTTAATATTTGTTCAACATAATCAGATGCGACCATATCGTCATCATCAACAAAAACAATATATTCGCCTTTTGCGTCTTCTATCAACTTTTGCCTTTTTGATCCTATTGACAATTCTTTATTATCCTTACAAACAATAATTTCAATAGGCTTTTCTAATCCCTGTTTTTGCAACTCTGAAAACAATACTCTAAATAAATGTTCACGCCCTACAACCGTAGGCACTAGTATAGATAATTTAATCTCTGAATCCATTTGCTTTTCTTTCGTTATAGTTTGCCATATCCTCACCCCAGTACTTGTCATTGTGATTGTAAAGTGTATCCATTGGGATACCTTGCCCCCATGCAGGGTGCTGATGCTTTATAATGACTCCATTAATAAATCTAATTGCACCGTTACGGATAGCAACCTCTGTGTATTCGTTATCGCAGAAAAATGATTTGTAAGAAGGGTGATATAAATAACCGTATTGATCGTAATACTTTCTACCCACGATTGAAAGGGTTGATATGTCTCGTTGGGAGCTTCCATCATGATACCATAGGCATCCGTTTGTATCCGGGAACATCTTTTCCATGTCCTTAACAATTTGATAGTCCCATCCGTAAATCTGTACGTGCATATCATCAGAAATAAGGACTATAATATCCCAATCCTTTACATTTTCAATATCTGCATTACATGCCTGAATCTTTGTTTTTGAATTGCCTTTTACAAAAATAATATTATCCGAAAATGATTTGGCTGTATTAATAACGCTTTCTGTCATCGACACATCATCTGAATCATAGCTAATCAAATATGTTATTTCATTCGTTTTTGACTCATTATCAATGTACTCCTTTAGTGTTTTAAGGAATAGTTCTGGTCTTGATCGAGTCGGATATTTAATTAAAAGATTCATGATATAAAAATATATAACTTTTTTTTGTATATTGTCGTATAATACTATATATTACTACAATGGCAAACAGAAAACCCATAAATAGCTGTACGATTGCAAATGTGCTGCTTTGTGAAGAAGAAAAGAAAATTATTCGTAAATTTCAGCGTGAATACGAAGACAAGCATAATGAATTGATAAATCAAGTAGATGCCATCTGTGAAATTATTATATTGTACGACCAATTAAAAGATAAAAAATGAAAAAGTTATTATTATTACTCGCAATTGCTTCAATCATGTCTTGTAAAAAAAACAATGACGACCCAAAACCAAATAAAAACCAAACCGTGTGCACAGATCAAACAGGTGCAATTATTCCTTGTCCTTAATTACCCCATTTCTTTAAAGCCTTCTCATATATTACCTTAGAAATTGGTAAAACATAATGTCTGCACCTATGCCCATTACGGTATACTTTGTAGTTGTTCCAATTTGTGCCGGCTATCATTCCTTGCCAGCCTTTACCTGCGTTTAATTTCATGCCATCTTCAACAACTTGTTTTAGTTGCTTGGCTGTAAAATAATACCCTGCCATCTTAACGCATTGTGGCCGTGAGTCTGCTATCTTGGTTCCTTTGAAGTAGTAATGCCCTAGCTCTAAATCTGCGCTTATTGTGTCGATGTAATGAGACGTATATTGATGAACTGCATCTTCTGATACTTGGGTAGCGTATTTGTTAAGCTTCCCTTCATCTTTCAAGTACTTTGATATAGCATTCTTTATAGATGCTCTATCTGATCCGCTAGTTACGGCAGTTTTAAAAATATTTAATATCGGCTCACCAAAAGAGGCATCCATACCAGAACCAACCAAACTATCAACTGTAGATTGAATCGAAGTATTTAATACCTCTTTTAGTAATAATGGTTTACTAAATTCTAAAGCCATTGAAGCGAAGTAATCGTTCATCAATGGTGTTAAATCCTTGTATTCACCTGCGAATTTTATCGACTGTTGGCCGTATTCTGTTTTTGAAATGAAATCATTTAATTGAGGACGTAGCTTATTAATCGCCTTTAGATTTTCTACAGAACTTTTAATGGTTCCATCTGAGTTTCTTTGAAGCGTTGCTAAAAAGTCGTTAAGGAAACCTTCTATTTCTATAGAACTGGACGCAGTTGTTGCGCTCAATTGATCTAACATAATAGAGGTGTCGGCCTCTAACTTATCAATTATTTGCAGGTAATCCATTTTTGTTAACTATAGGGACAGCCGTTACGGCCTTGCTTCTTACTTCACTTGTATATTTATCATAAATTACAGCTTGTTTAGCGTAATCTAAGGCTAAGAAATCTGCATTTTCAACACATGCGCGTTCTGTGAAGTGATAAATTTGATTACTTAAAATATAATCATCTTTTGTACACCCTCCGTTTGCTAGGGTTGTCATTTTTTCCTCTGAACTTTGGCCTTTCAATGGATCATGTCGTGCGATAATTTCCATTTTCTTTGGAATGTCGCTATACTCTCCCCATTGTTTTTTAGCATAAGATATTTCAAGATTTGAAGTAATGCTTTCGTCTAGCCCTGCAGTCTTTGCGCTTACCGCCTTTTCTGATAATAGCGAAGAAATAACCATATCGAATTTCTCTGGCACTTGTACGCTTGGCAAAAACTCTTCAATCTCTTCTGGCTTAACCTGCTTATTATACATGTACATTGCTGTAAAGTAGAATGAAGGCATAATGTTGTTTTCAACTGTATTTCTAGCAACTTGAGTCATTAATGTATATAATCCTTCATGATCTTGCGCTTTACTTACACCGCTCGCGTCCGTAGGGCTTTCCAGCATGAATTCCATGTTAATACCCGATAAACCTTGTCTAATGTCATCTAAGTACTCATCTTTCAACATCTTCATAGATGCAATATCGCGCAAAGCGTAACCCATAGGAGGGGTTGGGGTTGCTATAACTTCATTTACACCTTCTTTTTGACCTGCCTTAATATATTTAACACCAAACGGAGATTTAACCGCTATTTTACCCTGTCCTTGACAATCGTTGCATGAAGCCGAATACTTAGGCCCGTTAGAAGGTGTTACGAATATTGAACCCGTGCCCTTACATGACCTACATTCAACGTCTGCAATCTCCCATCTATCCGGGTGTAAGTGAATAGCTTTATTGACTTGGTGATCTGAAAAGTCCATGATAGCCTCATTAAAGAAGTCTACACAGCCCGAAATAAGGGAATCATAAAGCATGAATCCATTGTCGAAGTCGATTAGATTACCTCCAATTTTCCAGCAAGGCATGTGACCAAAACCATGATTAATAATCATAGGCTTTCCACTGTCATCTAAATTAGTGAACTGAAACTTATCTTTATTGCCTGTTTGCTTAAATATTTGAATGGCCTCTCTATCAAAAAACCAATAAACAATACCCTCTTTTACCTGGGCGTCATTTACGGTTACCATGCTTTTTTCATCGGAAATTACAGTAGCGTATTCCCCATCCATAAAGTCTAAAATGTATTCAGCTCCACGTATCCGGTTAAATGGCCTTAGATATTCCGTATCGTTTGTAGGGTCTTTTTTTGGCAAAGGAATACAACAAATAACCGCGTTAGGGTCTTCAAACATTGTAGTCCATGCAACTTGGAATAGCCAGTTATCAAATGAATCAAAGAAAGGATAATCCTTTGTTAGATAGTCCCTAAAAGATGATTTTTTAATGTATGCATTCTTTTCTTCTTTGAACCCGTAATTCCAATCTTCGGCCTTACGCATCTTAGAAAGTGTTGTAACGGCCTTTTGAAAGTATGTCTTAGTGATAGGGGTAAACCTTTCCTCTCTCCATAATTGATACTTGGGGGCCTCATTTGGGCGTGCTTTCTTTAATAGACTTAGTGGTTTTTCACCTTTAGAGTGAACCTTTAATCCGTTAGCTATTTCTAAGGCCTTGTGGTATGATTCATGTTTGTATGGATCACTTTTTAAGAATTGATTTATATAATCCTGACTTAACATTGGATATTTGATTGATTAAAACCTTGATCGTAAAGCACCGCTGTTATATTAGCCAAGTTATTGTACTCGTTATCTTCATAAGCAATATCGCCAAAACAAAAATAATCTTTACCGTTTATTTTAAAGTTGGAATGCGAAAGAGCAACCATAAAAGCGTCTCTTGTTTCTTCATCTACTAAATCACTATGTAATTCAATAGTTTTGTCAATAAAAGTATTACCCCTTCTGTACTCTCCGTTAGACTTACGATATACTTGCTCTTTTTTTGATGGCTTGTCGCTTCGCAAGAAAGCCCCTATTCGCACTTGCTGATACGTACCAGCAAAAGACTCCCATTCAAAATTATACGCATTAAAATTATTACGATATGCAATAAGCATGTTATCGCATCCGTCTGTAATAGTGAATGTGTTTGATTTTGAATAAACGGTCATACCCCTAAAAGATATATTTGAAAATTACTAATCACAATAGAAGCAGAGCCGGAACCTTTAGTTATTTTAACTTGATAAGTAGATGAAGCCGCAGCGGCTTGGTCAACATAGCTAATAGACTTTATATCTGAATAGGATTCCAAGTCTGTAGATGTATCATTTGTAGAAGTTTGCCAAGTTTTAATAGATACTGAATTTTTTAACAACTCAACATTAAATTGTGTTTCAGCTACCGCATAAGATTGAAGTCCGAATGTAATTACATTAGTTCTTGGCGAATCAGATTTACTAGCAACACCAAGAAAAGTATTATTTGTTGATATTGTCGTATTTGCAACTTCTGCATTGTTTACAAATGGCTTGTACGTATCCCTAAATTCATAACTATTAGGCGTGGCATTTATTTTTGTCAAAACCTGATTTGCTGTACCTCCAGGTATATTTGGTACTATGTCAGACCATTGAGGGTCGGTTACTCCATTCCCTAACGAAACTAAAACTTGTCCTAGATAGCCACCTCGAAGCTTGTCTATGATTCCATTAATTTTATTTTTACCCGTAGGAGAAGCCTTGTCAGTCCCTAATAATTTATCCATTATTCTAATTCGTTAAATGTGCAATTAATATCCCCTATAAGCGTACCTAGTGCTTCTAATCCATCAAATGTAATACCTGCCAATATGCTACAATTCGCAGGAGTGTATTCATTGTAAATAACGAACTCAAAACATTCGTTTAAATTAATATTATTTGGTATTGTAGCCGTAACAAATAATTGATTAGGCCCCTTAATTATTGATCCAATGTTTTCGTGAACTAACTTACAATCCTTAATAATGCCAACTTTATAATCAGCCAATTCTTGAATTAATAAAAGAGTCCCTATGTCTTGAATCCATTTAACCACATCACCCCTTTTGAAAGGCAACAAATACGCCTCATGAAGCTCACAGTACTCTGTGGTATCAACCGTACAATCTCCGACCAATGGGTCAAAGAATGTTTCAGTCATACGTATGAATGGTTTTATTGGCATGTACCTATATCAAAACTATTATCAAAACTTTCATCGAACGCTCCAAGTGTACAACCTGATTCGTACGCAGATATTTGTAGGATTCCCCCTTCTTCACTATTTGGCTCAAAAACAATTTCTTTTATGAATCCTTTGATAAAGTTAGTAGAATTGCATGAAAACTCTATGCTTTTATTAGAATTTAATCGTAAAAACCTAAAATCTGTGAATGTTCCTGGATATTCGAACTGATAAAGTATAGGTTTATAGAACGCATCCCGTTTAAATACTTCAAATAAACCACGGCTTATGTCCATGTTTTGCTGTATTTCCAAAATAGTAGGCTCGCACAAGTCAATTAATTTATCTGACTCTTGTATGTTTCCTTGACCGGATTGAAACTTTACATTCTTAGTCAAATCTTGAGTAATAGAAGCCGCCAATATAGGATGCCAATTCATAGCCATACGAGTTGGCGATAACCTTATGTTATACCCCGTTTCGGGTACTAAATAGTTGTTCACATAACTAAACGCTTCGTTTCGCTCTGGTACCGTTCCTGCTAAATACGTGTGTGGATATGTTACACCTTTTAATTTATAGGGATCGCTAACAAGTGTTGTAAATGTTTGATTTACTCTTGATAATGCAATCCAGAAATTATCATCATCAAATTTCCAATCGGTTGTTGGGGTTATTTTGAATTGCTGTCTACGAGTATACTCGATAGCGTAGGCTCCAGCAACAAATGTACTTATCTTGCTTAGTTTATTGCTTCCTGTCGTTATTGGAATAGAATATTGGTGCTGTGTGTTAATTTCATCAATACCGTTTATCTCTTCTATTTGCCATTTTCCATATCCTATCTCAAAATTATTATAAATGTCTTTAGTCGAAATTGACTTTTTAATATCGGAAACATTTGCAAACTGCATTACAGTAGTAGCGTTGTAAAAATACTCCTTAGGCTCAACCCTCAAATATAACTTACCTGCTATTTCCTCAACCCTAAACCCTATCGAGTATTCACAATCCAAAGCGTCAAATAAAGTCTTTAAAGACATAGCTGAGCCTATCATAACCTTGTCATTAACAAACTCTCTTAACGCCTTACCTGTTAATGTTGTTAGCCAAGAACCGCAGCCATTTGAGCTATATGCAAACGGTGATGAGTCTGTACGACCAAAGAAGTCCGACCGTATAGCGTCTTGGGTATCTGTTATTGATTCAACTATCCGATTAAGTGCTTCGTATACTTTATATGCCTTAGCTTTGGATGATTCATAAACCGAATAGCTTTGAATTGAAAGTTTAGATATTTCCATAACTTGCCTTAAGTCAGAGCTCCTACTTGGAGTTGAATTAAATAGCCTTGAAAATAAAGCTACGCTTTCGCCGCTGGCTAGTAGAATGTCAAATGTTCCTGATAAGTCATAAGGAATGGTTATTGTGCCACCTGTTTGAGAATGTGCCGTTACGGGTTTTACTTGGTACAAAACATTGGACGATGTGGCAAAAGCTATAGAAAAGTTAAACGACCGTATCCCTGCGGTTGTTTCTTGTACAAAACCCTTCAAATCGTATTTGAATGTATATGTGCCAGCAACGGGAGCCGTAAACAAGTACCTTTTTGAGTACGGTAATGGTGCATTTATATCAAACATTACCGTCGTTCCAGCCGCCGTTTCAAATTCATCGGATGATACATCTAACGGAAAGTAAAGCGCATTAAAAGATTCATCATTAATTCCTAGTTCTTGATAATCCGACAAGAAGTCATTTTTAATGAATGTAGACTGTAATGATATTATTTTAGAATGCAACGGCAAATCTACTTTAGTTAAAGTGCTTATTGCGTTACCTTCAATAGACGTATTTACATCTAAATTAACTACCGTATCTATCCTATTTAATAACTTTCTTGAAAAGCTCGATTCTTCAATCTTAACAGAAATTTTATTGTTTATTTCAGAGTACGTAATCATATTAATTGATCCAAAGAATGATTCAATCAATATGCCATTACAGTAATATTCCCATTTAAAATCTATGAGAGCATCAAATAAATAAATATCAAATATGCCTTGTAAATACTTAGCCCCTGCATCAACAAAAGTAATATTGTCAGAATATACGTTTTCTAAGCCCGTATACGCGTCTGATCGTTGCATAGTGATAGATAACGCATCCCATCCGTCCGGTTCGTCAATTTCAGTCCATGCAGTCGTAACTTTTGGATCACGCAAGTAGAATCTATAGTCCATTAGTTTCTGAAATATCTATTTGTAAATTCTGTTTCACTTTGACCTTGTTTTAAGAAAGTCCTAATCCCGTTTTTATCTACACTTACATTAGCAATTGGAAGCCCTTTCATAACTCGAGTTAAATTATCAATCTTAGCCCCTAATTGTTCGGTTTGTTGTGTTACCGCTTGTTTAGTGATGTCTGAATAGTTCATTTGCTTTAAATCAAATGTCCCGTCAATCATGCCTGCTATAATTGGAGCGTATTGCTTATTTTGAGCGTGTTCAGTTGGGATAATAGCCTCTCCTGGCCTAAGCATAGCCAATATTGAATCTTGCCCCGTATCAACACCCTGAACTGATTTAGTACCCTTCTTATACTTAGGAATAGGCTTAGATGCAACCGCAGCCAATTGCAGCGCACCTGTAGCCGCTGCAAATACTATTAAAGGAATTACTGGAGAAGCCTTTGAGATAGCTTGGGCCGTACTTATTGCAATGCTAAATAATGCAGCTTGCTTATCTGCCTTTGCTTGCTTGGTTTTAAGTGCAGCCTCTTCTTTTGCATACTTATTCTGAATAACAGCGCGCGCATTTGCGTTGTCTCCTGCTAATTGCAATTCATACGCTTGTTTTTGTTGTAATTGCTGTAAGTCCCTAGCTATATTGTTAGAGTTGATTTGAAATAGTGCGTTAACAAATGTTAATGCTAATTCATATTCTGCTTTACGTATTGCCTTGCGCTCATCGGATGCTTTCTTTTCTTTATCTAATTCCTCTGCACGGATTTGATCGTTAATATCCTGTAATTCTAGTTTTAACTTAATTGAATCGCGTTCGGCTTTTTCTTCGATTATTATTTTCGCTTCTAAAGCTCCAATTTGCGCAGCCCTTTCCATTGCGCGGCCTTCTTCGTTTCGTTCGAATCGTTTACGTATCTCGTAGGTGTTGTGATCTAATCTAATATTTACATCTTCTAAAGACTTGTCGACACTCGCCTCTTTATCTTTGTTGTAGTCTTGCTCAAACTTACGTCCTTGCTCTAGCCTCTTTTCAAGTTCTTCGGCTAAAATATTAGTAAGTTCTTTTTCAAGTTCTTCACCTCGCAGCACAACACCTTTAAATACTAATCCAACCGCTTTACCGTATTGTTGGTATAATGCGATACGTCTATCGTTATAAAACTGGCTTACTTGATTTATTTGCTCTTCGGATGCTCCGTTTAGTTTAGCTCTGCGTATAGCAATTTGTTCTTCTAGCCCTAAATTAGCTAACGAATCCTTAAACTGCTTTTCAGCTATCTTTGAACGCTCTTCTGCTGCTTTTTTAGCTGCTTCGCCGGCAGCCTGCTCTGCTTTTTCGTTTGCTTTAAGGCGCGTGTTTAATTCATCAATAGCAAATTGCTGTCCTGCGATTGATTGAAGGATACTGTTTTTTTCTTCGTTAAGCTTACCTATACGAACATTACGGGCGTTATCGCCATACAGGTACTTTTCATTTTCGGCTTCTAGTGCTGCTATTTTTCTGTTTATTGGATCAATGGACTGTTCTTGAGCAAACCTTGCGCGCTCCAAATCCTTAACATTAATATCTAGTAATGTATTTGCATCTAGATATACCCCGTTAAGTTTGGTTTGGCTTTCTAGTAAGGAATTAGTGTCTTCGTCAATATATTTTAGTATTTGCGTGCCGTTTACTTTAGCTGCAGTCTGTAACACCCTGTTTGCTATTTGATCTTCTGTTAGTAAAGCAGTTTCTAAGCCTTTAATTAAATCGCTTAGTAAACCAATAGCATTTGAAATAACTCCATTATTACCTGACCCTATTGTATTTAAAAATGACTCATAAGAATCACCTAAGTTAGAAATCTTACCCTCTAATGTTTCAGAAATAGCAGCCATTGAACCGGATACCCCTTGTAAATCTCCAAGAGAAAGTATATATGCCCGTATGGATTCGTTTGTAAAATCTGTTTGAGTTTTAACGCCCTTAAAGCTAAATGAAACTTTATCACCTTCTTTTGTTGCTCTTATTCCAAACTCTTTTAGCCTTTCAAACTCTCCTACTTGTGCGTCAATGATGGCCTCTGTAAGCATGTCAAACCCTTTGCCTGTACTAGACGCCAAATCGCCTAACTTACGAAGTTCTTCTGTAGTTGGTGTAAATCCTTGATTGGCTAACTTAACAAATGAGGCTGTTAACTCGGATACGGAAAATGGGGTCTCTGCTGCAAATGCTTTTATATCAGATAACGCACGCTGTGCCATTGATTGGCTCCCTAGCGTATTGGTAAGCACCGCGGAAAGTCTTTGAAACTCTCCGGTAACTGAAATTATCTGCTTTGTAAAATCTATTACAGATGAAATTGCAAACGCTGCGACAATCGCACCGCCCACCTTTTGTATTCCCTTTGAAAAATTATCTGTTGATCGTGTAGTTTTGTCTACGGCCTTGGCTGACTGTTCCGACTCTCTTTGAATTGTATCGTTAGTCTTTTTTGCTTCTGAATCTACCTTTTGAAAGTTTGATATTAATTCCCTTTCCTCTTTGTTTAGGTTATTTAAGGCTTTATCAGACTTCTCTAAGTCTGTAGTATCAACTACATATTTAATCCGTATATTTTGAACTTCTGCCATAACCGCAATACATTAAAGGTAATGTTTGCGCGCCGGAGCCAGTTATTTCTTTTTTTTGCATGATGCAATATACAAGTTATATTTTAATATTGTCATAGCTGTGAGCTGCTCAAGTGTAACGCCTCCATATCCTCTATCTGCGATTGAAGCATTGAAATTAAATCGTTGTTCTTCACGTCTTTTAGTTGATTCGACAAATGATACTTTAGGGTCGACAACTCTCTTAGTGATAGGCCCATTATGTAAGCTCTCAAATCTTCCTTGGATATATTGAGTTGTGGCAAGTACTCCCGAATAGGAGCTTGCAAAAAAAAACTTAATGCCTCCTTGTCCTTTTTCCAATCACTTATTTTTTTATCACAATATTCGTGATCGTAAGTAAATGGGTTTTCGTTCTTATCGAAGTACCATACCGCCGCAAGATTGTAAAGAAGGTTTACGTTAAATACATAGCTTCTTAAATCCCGTAGGTTCTTATTGATAATAGCAATGTTGACTAAATCGCCTTTACGAGTGTATTCATCAATCAAGTCTTGGAATAAATCTAAATACTTGCCATCGCAACGCTGTTCAATCTCGTTAAGCCTATCCTGTGCAGCCATATAACGCTCATAGTACGCATTGTAGCCAGATGTTAGCTCATAGTAGTCAATACCGTTAGACGTAAACACATAACGTGTCTGAACGTCTGGATTGACTAACCAATCAGGCTGCTTTTCTTTAGGCTTTTTATTAAAAAAAGACTTTATTGATTCAATCTTCCTTATAGCATCCCTGTCACTCATAACTTTTCTAAAATTTTAATCCAAATGAAATTTAAACCCATTCCTAAAAATAATGCTATTTGCAAAGTGTTTCCTCGATGCAAAAAGAAGAATATTACAATAAATAACCATGTGCCATTACAATAAATACAAAGACCTGCAGGTTTAAGCCAAAACCTCTTCCACCTGTCCGATTTTCTCCAGTTCTTTATCCAAAGATAATTTAAATAAAGACCGTACCGACTGAATATCATCCCTCGTCCCAAGCACGTCTGAATGAATAGGCTTAATGAAGCTACTCCAAGGCAAAGGAGTACTAAGTTGCATAAGCTCATGGCTTTCTGAATAATTTCCACATTTTCCACATCTACTTGCTTTCATAATGTTAATTTATATAGCGAAACTGAAATCAAAACTACTATCAAACTCTGCTAGACTATCGCATATTGTTAAATCTATTGTGAATGCGCTTACCGAAGGAGTAACACTAATAGGCTGTATGACCATAGAGTTATAAGACTCTTCACAGTTGACTACCAATAGCACATCATTGATATAAATAAGCATGCCGAACTGACCTGCAAACCTATTTAGTAAAGAATAATGAAGCTCTCCAAACTCTAACGAAAGAGTTATATCGCCTGTTGTTGGTCCTTCAAATGTATATTTCCGTTTGAACTTATCCAACAAAACAACCTTATAAGTACCTATTTTGCCGGTTTTAATAACAAGCGATTCAAGGCATTCAGGAATAAACTTGCAAATCGACGTGTATTTTTCGCACTTCATAACAAATTGAGTCTATTTTTAACTAGAGTCATGTTTATTTTATGGAAAAAACTCAATACTATATCCGATTTTCCTTTTTCTATTTTTTTATATCGCAAATGCCTAAGTCTCTTATCCATATTTCAAAGTTACATTAAATTTGTTCAAAGTCAATTGTTTTGAAAAATTCTTGGTGTTCCGAATTGGCATGATATCGAATAGGGTCTAACCAATGCGATAAAGCCGGATTATCTTTTTTCCATTTATCAAGTGATCCGTTATTATCCACAATTGCGCTTTCAATATCTTTTATGAGGTCTTCGCATTGTTCATGTATCAAAACATGTCCAAAGTCGAATAGTGCATTACATTGTATCCTAGATCGTTTATGACTAGGGTTTGCCTTAGGTACATTAAACTGATTCCATGACATTGACAAACATTGCTTTATTATCTCGTACGATGTCGAGTTATCCGTTAGGTTACGTGAATAATGCCCAGACGCATCACCGTTAACTTGAAAGAAAGCTTCGGGGTATTCGTGTTTTATTTGAGCACAAACATAAGGAAGCTGAATACCTTTTTGCCCGAATGTTTTTAATACTACAAATCCATTATCTAGCAATTGAACCGCATGGCAAACGGGGTCATAGTTTAAATCCCAACATAGGTATAAATCAAATTCTGGGTCGTACTTAGGCGTTCCAACGTGTTTTAAACGGTTAAAGTTGCGAATGAATAGCTTATCTGTATCTTCTATTCCCCATTCATTTAAAACATATATGCGGTGCTTTCTTGGGTTGGTAAACTCTAACGCCTTTAACCTGCTAATATACCCTAAGTCAAGGAATGGATTGTCTAGGTAACTAGACTCTATTATTAAAACATCTGGGTCTTGAGTGTCAAAAAACCGTTTCTTTATCCAATGAGATTGGGAAACAGGATTTAACATCAGTGTTATTTGAGGGAAATAAAGGTTTTCGCCCCTTAATCTTAAATCTAACTGATCAAAATCATCTTCTGATATCTGATCGGCCTCTTCAATTACCATCCTGCTAATGCCTGCAATTGATTTTAACTTATCTACATCATCTAACCCAGCAAATAAAAATACTGTACCGTTTTCTAATTGAACGGACATGCTTGTTGAGTTGTATTCAAAATGAGCACCCCTATTGAAACCAGAAGAGCTTAATATGTCTTTAAAAAGCTGAAAACACGAATCTCTTAATGTTCTAGCAACCTTACGGACAACCAATACGCGCTCTATGTTCTCAAACCCTTTTCGTATCTCAACTTGGGTAACGCCTACTGATTTACCAGAACCAGCACCACCTTTTAATACGTTTATTCGGCTCTTTGATCTGTAAAGCTGACTAGTCTTCTTTGTTACCTTCAAGTTCTTCCCATTTAAACGGGTTTTCGGTTGTCTTAATAACTGTTTCTTGCTTTTCAGTAAGGCCGTTTAATCTTTGGGTAATTGAAGCGTTAAAAGTGCCTAATAAACCGCCAGTTATTTGATGCTCACGTACTTCCTCTTTAATATACGAACAGATAGGAAGAAATTCTATGTAGTCATTATCTTGATTCTTTAAATATTGATCTACACAACCGTATTTACTACGGCAATATCTCTTAAATCCCTCTATCGTATAAGGTAGTACCGGATAATCTTCTTTCCTATCCCCTTCTTTGCCTACATATTGAACCTTTGGCCAATTCTTAGCTTCTTCCTTAAGGAATAACTTATATTCACCCCATGCCTGTTCTAAGGATTTAGGTGTTTCGAATGTCTTTGGTCTTCCTGCTGCCATTATTCCCTTGTACGTGGTTTAACTCCGTTTATTGATTGATTAGCCCATGATGCTAAATATGAGTTATTGTTTGCCTTTAGTGCCTCCAAAAACTCTTTAGTAGGCTTATTTATCTTTCTCATTTTGTATGTAGTTTGTGAATTATCCGTTGTTTATTTTATATGCCTTGCAACGCTCTGTTCTTTCTTTATAATCATCTCCCGATTCGTTTACCATAAACATTTGGAATTCATACGTTGCATATATTGGATTACGAGTCTTTAATATACACCCGTCTGGAATGAAATAACCTATTATATAGCCACAATCAAACTTTTCACGGTGTTTATCTTTAATTATTTCCCTTTCGAATCCATCGGAGTCTATAACTATGTCGCCAGGGCAAAGGTAATTTCCTTCTGAATCGTTTCCTACTACCATAATTATTCTTTAATCATTGGTTTGTTATTAAAATGAATACATCCGAAATTTTCTCCTACCATAGCGCATTCCCCTAAATCATCTGTAGAGGCTTCGCATGTATCATAGGCGTTAGACATAAAGACTCCTATTTTATCACAATAGCCTTTTTCCTGCCTTATGCCCATTATTTTAAATGGAGTGTAGTTAATGCAATTTTTGTATGTATTTTGTTCTGGCATACCTCTAATTTAGTAATGTTTAACGTAATATCAAAATTTGGGTTTAGGTTTGCTTTTTACAATCGCTTCCTGCATTGATTTAAGAGCATTTACCACCTCATTTGCACACAATGAAATGTTTCTAAATATTCTTTTATGTTCATTAATCATCCCTAAGTTACGCATGTCCTTATGAAATTGATTAAGCTTCACCGTTGCTTCTTTGTAGTC
>Ga0326734_1000108_pt1 | contig 25913 bp, 28 predicted proteins | sample 15_GP2_1315_FD_207944 | JGI IMG/M metagenome (GOLD analysis project Ga0326734, IMG submission 207944) | Glacier ice microbial communities from Ngari, Tibet, China - 15_GP2_131.5 | ecosystem: Environmental > Aquatic > Freshwater > Ice > Glacier | place: China: Ngari, Tibet | collected 2018-07-18 | reverse complement strand
GCGAGGGGGGATATGTGGCTCGATCAGGGCCCATTTTGCATCGGACAGGGAGTGGCGCGGCTGGGTCATGTCAGTGTTTCGAAGTGATGGTCATTTCTGCATTATACAAGTTTCACAACAGCCCCTACGATCTCTGTTCGACGGCAATAAAAAAATGCCCGCAATTTTGTGCGGGCAAACCCGACATCGGGCCAAGAGAGCAAAGTTTGGAGTGGCGTGCCGTTGTTGAAAGCGGCACGCCTAATCCGCAATCACGCATATCGGTTGCATGTATTGCAGACAAATAGATCATAGGCAGTCGGTGTGGCGCCAGCATGACATTGCTCAATGTGTACCGCAATCGTGCGGAACGCTCACGGCTGGTGCCGCTCGCAAGCGGTGCCGGACAAAAAAAAGCCCGCTGGTGAAAGCGGGCCGAAGACTATTTTCTTGGAGGAGAATAGTGGAGACAAGGCAAAGAATGCAGCATTGCCGCATTATTGTCCAATTGCCAGATTAGATATCAGACATATATTTCTTCTATATCTGCCCGGCTTACGGCCGACAGTGCGTTCAGCCGGCGCGCCGCCATGCCGGCCGGCGAAAACCCCGGCAGCGTTTATTCAGTCGGCGGCGTGCTTCATTGCTTCACCGGCACCGTGTAATTGAGCGCCATACGCCCGCCGTCGGCGTAGATGGTCTGGCCGGTCATGTAGGAGGCGTCGTCGCTGGCCAGGAAAGCGGCGATCGACGCCACTTCTTCCGGTTTGCCGCAACGGCCCAGCGGCGTGCGCGACAAAATGGTGTGGCGCGCTTCCGGGCTGCCGAGCACGGCCTTTATGGCCAGTTCGGTCAGGATCGTGCCGGGGCCGATGCCATTGACGCGGATCCCGTGCGGCGCCAGGTTCAGCGCCATCACCTTTGTCAACTGGTTGACGCCGCCCTTCGACACCACGTACGGCACCTGGTTCGGGATCGCCAGTTCGGCATTGACGCTCGACATGTTGATGATGCTGCCGCTTTGCCGTTTGACCATTTCGCGCGCTGCCGCCTGGCCGCACAGAAACATCGATTTCAAGTTGATGCGCAGGACCCGGTCGAAGTCAATCTCGGTCAGGTCAAGGAAGTCGGCGGCATGAGTGACGCCGACGTTGTTGACCAAAATGTCGATGTGGCCGAACGCTTGCAAGGTGGCGGCGATCATGGCGTCGACGTCGGCCTTCTGGCTGACGTCGGCGGCGAAAAACCGCGCCGCGTCGCCGAGTTGCTGCGCCGCTTGCGCGCCCTCCGGCTTGATGTCGACCAGCATCACGCGGGCGCCTTCGGCCACCAGGCGGGCAGCGCAGGCAAGGCCGATGCCCTGGGTCGCGCCAGTCACAATCGCAACTTTGTCGGCTAATTTCATGATCGCTTTCGAGAAATTCCGGAATGGCGAATTTTACCCACTGCACGCCGCAGCGGGTGGCTTTTCGCGTGCGCTCCCCCTACATCATGATCGGCTTGTCCGGCAATTCGTTGGCGCGCGCGCCGGTCGACGGGAAGTGGGTGTGCAACAGCGCGTTGACCTGAGATACCGCGGCGATGGTGCTGTCGTGAAATTGCCCACCCGCGAAACCGGCAGTCATCGTCGCGCACACCGCCTGCCAGGTAGTGCTGTCGATCCTGCGGTTGACGTTGCGGTCGGCAACGACATCGACTGCGCGTTCGGCCAGATTGATGTAGATGAGCACACCACAATTGTCTTCCGTATCCCACACCCCGTGCTCGGCAAACAGCGCCAGCGCGCGCTGGCGGTTGCTGATGCCGGCCCAGACGACGTCGAACGGCATCGATGCCTCGACGATCAGGCGCAGTTCGCTGCGATGGGTTTGTTCGCCCGCGGTGATGGCAAGGGCGATCGCGGCCAGGGTTTCTTGCGGAAAAGCGCGGCGCCCGGCGGCCGCGCTGGATTTCCAATGACGTAGCGCGCGCAAAAGGCGTTCCGAAAAGCTGCCCATCACCAGTTCCCCGAGGCGCCGCCGCCGTCGAAACCGCCGCCCCCGCCTGAAAAACCGCCACCGCCGCCACTGCCACCGGAAAAGCCGCCACCACCACGGCCCAGGCTGCCAAGCGCGGTGCCGAGGATGAAACCGGTGGCGCCGCCGCCCCAGCCGCCGCGCGACAGGCGGGAGCGGCGCGGACGCAGAATCGACGCCAGCACGAACGCACCGAACAGCAGCAGCGGTACCAGCAAGCCGCCGCCGAGGAACTGGCCCTGGCGCTGCCCTTGCGGCGCCGCGGGAAACTGTTCTTTGTTGAGCAGGGTGGCGATCGCGCCGATGCCGGCCACCAGGCCGTCGTAATACTGGTTCTGCCTGAAATGGGGCGCGATCACATCTTGCAGGATGCGCTTGGACTGGGCATCGGTCAGCACGCCCTGGACGCCACGGCCGGCCTCGATGCGCAGCCGCCGCAGCGCCGCCGGATTGTCCTTGGCGACCATGAGCAGCACGCCGTCGTCGACGCCTTTGCGGCCCAGTTTCCAGGCGTCGGCGACGCGGATGCTGTACTGCTCGATCTGCTCCGGTTCGGTCGAATTGACCAGCAGTACGGCGATCTGGCTGCCGGTCTTCGCTTCGTAATCGGTCAGCACGGCTTCGAGCTTGTCGCGCTGGCCCGGCCCGAGCATGCCGGCCTGGTCAAGCACGTGGCCGGATAGCTTCGGCACCGCCGCCAGCTGGGCTTGCGCGGCGCCGGCGCCGGCCAGCGCCAGCACCAGCGCCAGCAGCGCTGCCCACAGCACCTGCAGCCGGGTATGCAGCGTATTCATGTTATTTGCCGAAATTGACGGTCGGCGCGGTCGAGATCGCTTTTTCGTTTTCGACCGTAAAGTTCGGCTTGACCTTGTAGCCAAACACCATCGCCGTCAGGTTGTTCGGAAAGCTGCGCGCCAGCACGTTGTAATCCTGCACGGAGGTAATGTAGCGGTTGCGCGCCACCGTGATGCGGTTTTCGGTGCCTTCGAGCTGCGACTGCAGGTCGCGAAAGCCGGTGTCGGCTTTCAGGTTCGGATAGTTCTCGGTCACCACCAACAGGCGCGACAGGGCGCTCGACAAATCGCCTTGCACCTTCTGGAATTTTTCAAACGCGGCCGGGTCGTTGAGCACCTCGGGCGTGACCTGCATGCTGGTGGCGGCGGCGCGCGCGCGCGTCACCGCCTCCAAAGTATCCTTTTCATGCGAGGCGTACCCCTTGACGGTATTGACCAGGTTTGGAATCAGGTCGGCGCGGCGCTGGTACTGGTTGACCACTTCGCTCCAGGCCGCCTTGTTTGCCTCGTCCTTGGTCTGGAATTGGTTGTAACCGCAACCGGAGAGCAGGGCCGCCATGCACGAAGCGGCGAAAATCAGGCGGGTCCAGCGCGCAAATCCTTGAGTGGTCATGGTGGCAGTATCCTGGCAAGTTGTCTAATGGCCAAAAATATACCTCAAATGGCGCGATTACGCCCGTTCGGGTGCGCATGGCCGGCGCCGGCCAGTGTTCGGCGGCGACTGCGGGCGACTGCGGCGAGCGCGGCGCCGGCCAGGCCCATGGCGGACGCGGTACAATCCCTCGTTTGCCAACATGACGAGGTCCATGCCATGAATTTTATCGACAAGCTGTCCGCCGCGTGGACCACCAATGATTCGCTGTTGTGCGTCGGACTCGATCCGGACCTGGCGCGCATGCCGCCGCACTTGCAGCACCAGCCGGACGGCATCGTCACCTTCTGCAAGGCGATCATCGATGCGACGGCGGGCCTGGCGTGCGCGTTCAAGCCGCAGATCGCCTACTTTGCCGCGCTCGGCGCCGAGACCCAGCTTGAAAAAATCTGCGACTACCTGCGCCAGCACTATCCGCACATCCCGTTGATCCTCGACGCCAAGCGCGGCGACATCGGCGCCACGGCGCATCAGTATGCGCGCGAGGCGTACGACCGCTACGGCGCCGACGCCGTGACGCTGAGCCCGTACATGGGCTTCGACTCGGTCGAGCCTTACCTGGAGTGGAGCGATCGCGGCCAGATCATCCTGTGCCGCACCTCGAACGCCGGCGGCTCCGACCTGCAATTCCTGAACGTCGACGGTAGGCCGCTGTACCAGCACGTTGCCGCGATGGTGGCCGGCAAGTGGAACCGCAACGGCCAATGCGCACTGGTGGTGGGGGCGACGTTTTCGCACGAACTGGCGCAGGTACGGGAAATTGTCGGCGACATGCCGCTGCTGGTGCCGGGCATCGGCGCCCAGGGCGGCGACATCGAGGCGAGCGTCACCGCGGGGAAAAGCGGCGCCGGCGCCGGCATGATGATCAGCTCGTCGCGGGCGATCCTGTATGCCACGCCAGGGCCGGGCGAAGACTTTGCCGCCGCCGCGGGGAGGATCGCGCAAGAAACGCGCGACGCGATCAATTTACATCGTTAATCCGCACCCGTCATTGGCATCGTTAAAAGCGGGGCTTGCTTACTTTCGGCTGGGGGCGATCGCCCCGGCGTAGTCGTACAGGGCGCCGAGGATGTCTTCGGCGCGCTCGTCGGCGTGTTCCGACAGCGCATCGATGTCGGCGAACAGTTGCTCGATGGTGCGGGCGCCGTCTTTGCCGTCGAACAGTTTTTCCGCCCGGTGCTGCTCCCAGCAGATCGATTCCTCCGCGTTGAGCGTGTGCGGAAAATTGCGCGCGCGGTAGCGGAAAAATAATTCCCCCAGCCGATCGTCGTCGAAGGAAGGGCGCGCCAGCGCCAGCTTCTCGGGCGACTCGGCGCGCAGCGAGGCGAGCTTGCGCCGGTCGTTGTTGCCGACGAAGCCGCCGTACAAGTTTTCGTCGACGTCAAACGCTGCGCCGCCGGCCGGACGGCTGTAGACCTCGGCCCAGACCGTTGCCATGTCGGGTCCGCTTGCGGCGGCCCGGGCGAAGGCGCGGCCCTGCTCGAGGTCGATGCCCCAGCGCTCGGCCATGGCCGGGCTGAGCGTTTTCAGGTTGGCCACCAGCATCGGCGACTTGTTGACGTGAATGCTCTTGATCGGCAAGCGCGTCACCCCTTCCGGCAGGTCGGCGCTGCGGGTGAACAAGCGCTGCCGGATGGTGTCGGCATCGAGCCCGAACAACTCGGCCGGGTCATGGCTGCAATCCCACACCAGCACTTCGTTCTTGTTGGTCGGGTGAAAGGCCAGCGGCCACACCAGCGCCAGGCAGCCGCGCTCGGTCGGGAACATGCCCGACACGTGCAGGAACGGCGCGCGGGTGGCGGGCGCCAGGTGCAGCCCCATTTCGGCCGACACCTTGTCCTTTTTGTGCAGGCCGAGGCAGAAGTCGAACAGCTTCGGCTGGCGCGCGCGGATCAGTCTGGCCAGTGCGATGGTGGCGCGCACGTCCGACAGCGCCTCGTGCGCCGCTTCGTGGTGCAGGCCGTTGGCGCGCGCCAGGTCTGCCAGCCGGAAGCTCGGCTTGCCGTCTTCGCGCAGCGGCCATTCGATGCCTTCCGGGCGCAGCGCATACGTCATGCGCACGACGTCAAGCAGATCCCAGCGCCCGCAATCGTTTTGCCACTCGCGCGCGTATGGATCGATCAGGTTGCGCCAGAACAGGTGGCGGGTGACCTCGTCGTCGAAGCGGATGGTGTTGTAGCCAACGCCGATGGTGCCGGACTGGCTGAACGCCGCTTCAATGGCGGCGGCAAATTTATGCTCCGGCACGCCCGATGCGAGGCATTGCTGGGGCGTGATGCCGGTGATCAGGCAGGACTGCGGATCGGGCAGGAAATCGGGCGCCGGCTGGCAGTACAGCATGATCGGGTCGCCGATCTCGTTGAGGCTGGCGTCGGTGCGGATCGCGGCAAACTGGGCCGGGCGGTCGCGCCGCGGCATGGCGCCGAAAGTTTCGTAGTCGTGCCAGAGAAAAGTGTGGGTCGTCATGGTTGCTTGGGTATGTGGACAATGCGTGGACAATGCGTGGACTCGTGAGCAGTGCGTGGACAGGGGCGCGGGCGCGGCGTCGCGGCGTGATGAGCATGGTGTCACAAAAATCATCCGGGCGGGCGCGTGGCCGCGCTGGTTCGGTCATTTTTCAGCTCTTCGGTACGTCTGCGTCCGGTTACAGCGAAATCTGGTCGCGGCCGGCCGGCCTGCCTGCCTGGCGCGGTAGAGGGCGGCGTCGGCCGCTGCCAGCAGTTGCAATTCGTCCATCGCGGCGCCGAGGGTGACGACGCCGAACGAGTCAATCAAATGCGGCATCGGCAGCCGCATGTCGCCGAAAATGACGACTTGCCGCAGCCGCTCGGCCACCACCGCCGCCAGCCTGGCGCTCGTTTCCGGCAACCGCACCGCCAACTGGCGGTAAAATTCGCCCAGCTTCTGGCGCCGCCGCAGCAGCGCGCCGGCGGCGCGGATGCGAAACGATAGCCGCCGCAGCAGGTTGCGCGCGACGCCGTTCGACTGGTCGATCAACTGCCATACCAGAATACCAGTTCGGCCTCGATCAGCAGCAGCTCGGTGTCGTCGGTCGCGCCGATGTCGGCCAGGTTGGTTGCTTCGTCAAGCACCGACCGTTCGCCGACGCTCTCGCCGGAGAATATCTGGCTGACGGCGCCGTCGGCGCCACGCTCGGCCAGCACGATGTACAGCCGCTCGCGCAAGCTGTCGGCCAGCGGCTTGCCCTTTGCGAACCGGCAGACGGCGCAGTTGGCCAGCACGGCGGCCAGCTGCGTTTCATCCGCATCGCGAAACAAGTGCGTGTCGCGAAGGCAGTATCCCGAAACGCCGAAGCTGCCAATGTGTTCCAAATGAAGCTTTCAAATTTACAAGTATTAATATTATTATTGTAATTAATAATATGATAGCGCATCGCCGCCGCGAGCAAGCCGCTGGCGCGCCATAAACAACAGTGTTACAACCGTGTTTGAATAGCGGCTTGCTTGACTTGCTTGACTTGCTTTTTTGCTTACCGTCTTGGAAGACACTTGCTCATGTTCACGCACATGCCCGACGCCGCAGGCGTCCATCACGCTCCCGACCCGCAGGCGCGCATCGTCTCGCTGGTGCCGTCGATTACCGAACTGCTGTGCGAGCTGGGCTTGGCCGGGCAGTTGGTCGGGCGCACCGGTTTCTGCATCCATCCGGCGCACCTGATGGCGGCCATTCCAAAGGTCGGCGGCACCAAGGACGTCAACCTCGACAGGATCCGTCAACTTGCGCCGACCCACCTGGTGGTCAACATCGACGAGAACGAAAAGCCGACCGTCGCCGCGCTGGCCGAATTCATCCCGCACATCGTCGTCACCCATCCGCTGGCGCCGCGCGACAACCTTGCCCTGGCGCGCCTGATGGGCGCCGTATTTTGCGCCGACACGAAGGCGGCGGCGTGGTGCGAACAGTTCGAGGCGCACTACGCGGCGCTGCGCGCGGCGCCGAAAGGACCGCCGCAAACGATGCTCTACTGCATCTGGCAGGATCCGTGGATGAGCGTATCGCAAGACACCTATATTGCCCGCATGATGGCCGAGATCGGCTGGAGCGTGCCGCAGCTCGCCGATCCGGCCCGCTATCCCCGCTTCGACTGGACGCCGGAGCTGATCGGGCGCATCGACGGCGTGCTGCTGTCGAGCGAACCGTACCGCTTCACCAGCGTGCACGCTTGCGCGCTCGAGCAACGGATCGGCAAGCCGGTCTGGCTGGTCGATGGCGAAATGATGTCGTGGTATGGCAGCCGTTCGCTGGCGGGCCTGCGCTACCTGGGCCAGCTTGCACAGGCAAATTTGACGCGCTCGCCGTGACGTGCGTGTTGCCGCCCTGAGCCTGAGCCTGCCCCAGGTCGTCTGACAACAGCGCATGTGAAAACGGCGGCCTTGCGGGCCGCCGTTGCATTTCAGCTTATTTTCAGTCTGGTTTCAACTTGGTTCAGCTTTGCTGTTCGTTGACATCGTCCGTTACATCCGTGGCGTCGACAATCGTCGGCGACTTGTGCATGTGCTTGTCGTTCAGGCGGCCGAGGGCGCTGTCCACCGCGCGCTTGAGCTTGTCCGCCGCGCCGCTGATGGCCTGGTGCAGGTTGATCGAGTGTTCGGTGACTGCAATTGGCTGGTAGCCGGTAATGCGCGCCTCGAGCATGCAGCGGTTGCCGCCGTCGGCGGATTTCTGGCTGTTGTCGTCACTGAGATGCACTTCAACGCGGGTGATATGGTCGCGGAAACGCCCTACAGCGGCCTGGACTACGGTGTCGACATGCTCATCCAAACCCTGGTGGCGTTCGATCGTTTTGTCGGTATTGATGTTGATTTGCATAAGTCACTCCTGGTTGTTCATCAGATGCGGGCCCCAACCATGGGCTTACACAACGATCTTACACCTTTCGACGCCGTGGCCACACTCGGCTCAATTGCAATGCCCCAATTACTTGATCAATCCGGCGGCAATATTGATCGACAGGCCGAGGATGAACAGGTTGAAAAAAAAGTTCAGCACCGAGTGCCCGAGCACCAGCTTGCGCATGCCGCGCGTCATGACGCTGACGTCGGAAGTCTGCACCGCGACCGAAATGGTGAACGAAAAATACAGGAAGTCCCAGTAGTCCGGTTCCCTCTCGTTGTCGGGGAACCTGAGCGGCGGCGTCTTCGACGCGCTGCGGTAGTACAGGTGGGCATAATGGAAGCAGAACAGCACGCCGACCAGCAGCCATGAGCCGATCAAGGTCGATATGGTCAGCACGTAGCGGCCGGCGCGCTCGGCGCCTTTGGCGTCGGCCAGGTCGGACAGTTCGGAGAAGATCGCCGACAGGCTAAACAGCGCCGCGACCAGCAGCACCACCAGAATCAGGCCGGCGTTTTCATCCTGCTTGTCGGCGATGGTGCGCACCTTGCGGTGATCAGCGTGCGTGATGACCCACAGCATCGCGATCAGGTACGACCACACCGCCGCATTCCACGCAATCAGTGCGCGCGTCATCATCGCCACGTCGCTCGGGTTCCACCACGCCACCAGCGCACCGAAGGCGATTGCGATCGACAGGTGGGGACGGCTGGTGAACATTTTGTGCAACAGCAGATTTTTCATGCGTTCGGTCGGAGGGGCGGGGCGGATGCGAGGCTAGCTCATTATTTCACATCATCATTTGCACAGATACATGATTTGCTCGGATACACCATCTGCTCCGATATGTCGACAAAACCGCTATCGCTATTTGCCGGCGTGCGGAGGAAAGCGGTCCATGCGCGACAACTGCGGGAAAAGGCGCATCCAGACGCCGGTCACCACCAGCGTGGCCGCGCCGCCCAGCAGGATCGCGCGCACCAGGCCGAACCAGCCGGCGGTGACGCCGGACTCGAATTCGCCCAATTCGTTCGAGGCGCCGATGAACACCGAGTTGACCGCGCTGACCCTGCCGCGGATGGCGTCGGGGGTTTCGAGTTGCACCAGCAGGTGGCGGATGTAGACGCTGACCATGTCGCCGACTCCGAGCAGGAACAGCGCGCCGAGCGCGACGGCAAAGTTGGCGGTCGCTCCCAGCACCAGCGTGGCGGCGCCGAACAGCGCGACGCCGCCGAACATGAAGCGGCCGACATGGCGCCGGATCGGCCGCATCGCCAGCGCGATCGAGCACAGCGCGGCGCCGGCACCGGGCGCGGTGCGCAGCAGGCCGAGCCCGGTCGGTCCCGCGTGCAGCACGTCGCGCGCGTAGGCCGGCAGCAGCGCGGTGGCGCCGCCGAACAGCACCGCAAACAGGTCAAGCGAGATGGCGCCGAGCACGATCGGGCGCGAGCGCACGAAGCGCAAGCCTTCGAGGACGGTGTGCCAGGTCGCCGGCGCCGTGTTGCGCACCTGCGGCGCGCTCCTGGTCTTGCTCATCAGGATGACCGAGGCCAGCAGCAGCGCCGCCGCCGCCAGGTACACCGTGCGCGGCCCGACCAGATACAACAGGCCGCCCAGCACCGGGCCGGTGATGATGGCGACGTGCGAGGCCGACGAACTGAGGGCGACCGCCGCGCCGAAGCGCTCGAGCGGCACCATGTTCTTGAGAATCGCCTGGGTGGCCGGCATCATGAAGGCGCGCGCGCTGCCGAACAGCACCAGGATGGCGAACACCGGCCATACGACATGGCTGTCGCTGACAGTGAAGCCGAGCAGCAGAAGCGCGCACAGCATTTGCACGCCCATGCAGATGGCGATGATGATGCGGCGGTCGTAACGGTCGGCGGCGTGGCCGGCGAACAAAATCAGCGCCAGGAACGGGGGCGAACTGCGCCAGGCCGATCAGGCCGAGGTCGAACAGGTTGCCGGTGATCTCGTACACCTGCCAGCCGATCGCCACGCTTTGCATCTGCACGGCCAGCGTGCCGAGCACGCGCGACGACAAATAGAACGAGAAATTACGGTCGCGCAGGACGTTGATGCCGCTGGATGTGGACTGCAGGGACATGGAAACTTTCGACAGGAATGCTGCCGGGAATTATGCCCGATGTCGGCCGCGAGCGCGGCGCTTCCAGCCCCGGCTTTTTCACACAGCCCAGCCTCGGCTTTTTCACCGAGCCCAGCTTTTACTTTTTCACGAAGCGCAGCGCGAACTTGTCGTCCGGCTTGCCTTCCATCTTGAAGAACGGCTGCTCGCGCGGGTCGCTGCTAACGTGCAGGTAGTCGCTTTTGGCCTCCAGCGCGAAGCCGGCCTTTGTCAGTTCCGCCACCACCGCCGCTTCCTCGATGCGGTGCAAGGTCGTGGTGGCGGACAGGCCGCTGCCTTCTTTTGCCGCGTTGTCGATCACCACCAGCGCGCCGCCCGGCTTCAAGGCCTCGTACAGGCGCTTGTTCATCGCCGCGCGGTCGGTCGGCGTGTTGACGATGTCGTGGTAATTCATGTTGATCGTTATGAGGTCGAGCGGCACGGCGCCGGCCGGCACCGGGTTGTCGAACGGCGCGGTCACCGGGTGCACATTGGCCATCGGGGCGGCGGCCAGGCGGGCGTCGAGCTTGGGCGAAGCCTTGGCGTTGTGCGCCCACACTGCGCCGCCCGGGCCGACGGCGGCCGCCAGCAGCGTCGATGTCGCGCCGCCGCCGGCGGACACGTCGAGCACCGTCATGCCCGGTTTCACCTTGGCAAAGGCGAGGAACTCGGCCGGCTTGCGCCTGGCGTCGCCCTTGCGGTCGTCGTCGGTGCGGGCCGGATGAGCGATGGCCGCCTTGTAGTGCGGCTTGACGGCGGTGTCGGGCGCGGCGAAGGCGGGGCCGGCCAGGACGATGGCGGCCAGCGCCAGCAGCATGCGCGAGAGGCAGCACAAGACTTGGCGAGAGACGTGGCGCAAGACGTGTCCAGTGAGCTGGTCAGTGAGCTGGTCAGTGACCTGGCGGGCAAGGTAAGGTAAACGGCGGTTTTGCGCTTGCATGTCGGGTTCCTTGAAATGAGGTTGAGGGCGCCAGGCGCGCCAGAATCGCCCGCTCCAGCGCATACGCTACCTCAGAATCGCTCCCCGCGGTACACCTTACGGCTGGGCCAGATCCGCCTCGGTGGTGAACGAGTCGGCAAAGAACTCGTCGGCCGGCAGCTTGCAATGCAAGGCGAAGTCGCGGCGCGCCGAATCGATGACGATCGGCGCCCCGCAGGCATACACCTGGTAGCCGGACAGATCCGGCAAGTCGTGCATGACGGCGGCGTGGACGAAGCCGGTGCGCCCGTTCCAGTGGTCTTCCGGCAGTGCATGCGACACCACCGGCACGTAGCAAAAATTCGGCACGATGGCGGCCCATTGTTCGCACAGTTCGTTCATGTACAGGTCGAGCGGGCGGCGTCCGCCCCAGTACAGCGTGACCGGGCGCGTCGATTTCAGGTGCAGCAGGTGTTCGACCAGCGCCTTGACGGGCGCAAAGCCGGTGCCTGACGCCAGCAGCACGATCGGCTTGTCGGACTCCTCGCGCAGGAAAAACGTCCCGAGCGGGCCTTCGAAGCGCACAATGTCGCGCTCCTTCATGGTATTGAACACGTGCTCGGTGAATGTGCCGCCGGCCATGTAGCGAATGTGCAGCTGCAGCGGCGCGTCGAGCGTGCTGGGGGCGTTGGCCATGCTGTAGCTGCGCCGCTTGCCGTCTTTGAGCATGAATTCGATGTACTGGCCGGCGCGGTAGGCCAGCGCTTCGTTGGCCGGCAGCTGCAAGCTCATGATGATGACGTCCGGCGCCACTTTTTCGAGCTTGGCCACGCGTGACGGCATCTTGCGGATCGGATAGTCGCTGCTGTCAGCCACTTCGCGCGCCTCGATGACTAGGTCGGCCGTAGTGGTGGCGCAGCAGAACAGCGAAAATCCAGCCTCCGCTTCGGCCTCCGACAGCGCGCGCTGCTGGTGCGCCTTGTGCTCGACCGAACCGGCGACGATCTTGCCCTTGCACGAACCGCAGGCGCCATTCTTGCAGCCGTACGGCAAGCCGATGCCGGCGCGCAGCGCTGCGCCCAGTACGGTTTCACCAACTTCGCAGTCGAAATAGTGGCCGCTGGGCTGGACAGTGATCTGGAAAGTCATACAATCCTCAACATGAAAAACAAACAAACACAAAAATTCGGGCGGCCGCGCCTTCTGATCGTCGGCTGCGGCGACGTCGGCATGCGCTTGTTGCCGCTGGTGTGCACGCGGTTCCGGGTGTTTGCCGTCACCAGCAGTGCGCATCGCTGCGTGCAGCTGCGGGCGGCCGGCGCGATCCCGATCGTCGCCAACCTCGACCATCCTTCGACGCTGCGGCGGCTGGCGAACTTGGCGCCGAACGTGGTCCACCTGGCGCCGCCGCAGGGCGATGGCGAGGTTGATCATCGCACGCGCCACCTGATTGCCATTCTACCAGCCGGCGCCAATGTGGTTTATGTCAGCACCACTGGCGTGTACGGCGATTGCCAGGGCCAGTTGATCGATGAAACCCGCACCGTGGCGCCGCACAACGCGCGCGCCTGGCGGCGGGTCGACGCCGAGCGGGTGCTGCGCGGCTGGGCCCGGCGAACGCAAGGCCGGCTGGCGATCGTGCGCGCCCCCGGCATTTACGCGCGCGAACGCTTGCCGCTGGCACGGCTAAGGCAGGGCACGCCCGCCTTGCTGGCGCAGGACGACGTCTACACTAATCACATCCATGCCGACGATCTGGCGCGCATCGTGGCGCTGGCGCTGTTTCGCGCGTTGCCGGGACGGATCTATCACGCGGTCGACGACACGCGCATGAAAATGGGCGACTATTTCGACGCCGTCGCCGACGCCTTCGGACTGGCCCGCCCGCCGCGGGTGGCGCGCGCGCAGCTGGCGCAAGAAGTGTCGCCGATCAAGCTGTCGTTCATGAGCGAGTCGCGCCTGATGCGCAACGAGCGCATCAAGCGCGAACTCGGGGTGCGGCTGCGCTATCCGGACGCTGGCGCCGCCGTGGCGCGCATGGCACTGGTAAAATGATGGCCCCCAACAAGGAAATTTAACATGACGTACGAAGAATACCTGGACGAAGTGACCACCATCCTCACTGAATTGTACGAACTCGACGATGCTGCGGCGATCAAGCTCGTGGTCGATGCGCAAGACGCCGAATTTTTTGTCCGGCACGACGACCATCCCGAAATGTGCACGCCCGAGCAGGCGAAAAAAGATGCGGTCGCGCTGTTCGAAGCGAAGCAGAACAAGCAGCAAACCCAGAAAAAGCAGCAGCAGCGGGTACGCGAGAAGAAGTGAGCGGCGTCGCCCGAACGCGCACAGGCGGGGTGCAATCGCGCACAATTTGCCTGGCGCGCCGGCCGGGGCGCGCACAGTTGATTTGCGTCAAGCCTGTTTTGTCTCGCGGTTCTGTGCTGAGACATGCCCTTTCGCGATGTTCGGGCCGCTGCCAGCCTTGATCATGAACCGCCAGATAACGCAACCTACCAAAGAACAAGTGCACGCTTGCATGGCACGGCGCGAATTGGCGCATCGGTCGCCGCCGGCCGAAATTCGCCGCCAATTGGGCTGGCGCCTGAAGCCTGCCAATGATGGCTGCGTGCTGTTGCAGTTTTGCTTGGCTTCCCTCCGCCTACAGTCAGCTGACCGCACAGGTCATGCTCAACTACCTATGCGCTTCTTCGCTGGCGTTGCACGCCTGCCGCTCCTCCAAATAAGCCTGGCTTAAGCAAATTACAAGTCAGGCGTGTATCATTGCGCTATCAGAAACGACCATACAAACGGTTGCGTTTCGATTAAAATGCCAATTATTCAACATTCAATTACGATTTCGCTTCGAATTAGAAGCGGGATTGTTATCTTTCGGAAGAATTAAAATCATGACGAAGACAGTTCCGGAGACGGCCATCTACACCCCTGACAATTTGCTTGACGCGATCATCGCCAAGCTCGGCTTGAAGAACGACGCGGCCCTGTCGCGGGCCCTCGAAGTGGCGCCGCCGGTGATCAGCAAGATCCGCCACCGCACCTTGCCGATCGGCGCCACGATCCTGTTGCGCATGCACGAAACGAGCGATTTCAGCATCCGTGAACTGAAGGCGCTGATGGGCAACCCGCAGGGTCAGGGCGCGCCGTCGGCGGCCTGAGGTTGGATCGCCGTGACAACTCACATTGCGTCGCACGGCAGGAAATCGGCCCCGTCGGGCATGCGTTTTCTGCGCATACATCCATGATGAGGCCATGACACCGCCGGCGGCAGCGCCCGCAAATATTCGGCAAGCTTCGGTGCAACGTGGTTATCGCTGCAACTGCAGCGCACGCGAAAGAGTGGGGCGAACCGAATAGAACGGCGCTGCATCCGCCCGTGCCGGGGCATGACAGATGCGCGTCCCGAGGGCGTCGTCTTGTGAGGGGAGGGTTGCGGCGGCCACGGAGAATGCAAATCTTTCGACCGGTGATGCCTGATGGGCAACCGCGACCGAAAACGCTGTCTTGACGGCGGCAGCCGAAAACGCTGGTGCGCCGCCAACGGCCCAATATGCTGGTTCTGCCTGAAGAATGTACCGGTCGGGGTAAGTCTGCTCATACAGTTCGCGCATGCGCTCGCCGGCACGGCGGTGCGCTTCGATGTCCTGGTCGCCACGCAAGCCGACGTACGGAAAGTGGTGCAGGAAATAGCCGAACACCGCTTCGCAGTCAGCCGCATATTTCATCGTGTCGAGAATGTGGTAATGCCAGAACACGTCGACATCGAAGAGTGGCGCGGTCTGTTCATGCGGAAATTTTTTCATCAGATACAGGAATCGGCGGTACTCGAATTCGACCGCGTCGGCGTACGCGAGCGACCACCCCTCGCCAGACGCCTCGTGCATGAGTTTTACTTTGATCGGATCCAGGTCGAGCGCTGCAATGGCCGCGAATTGTTGCTTTGAAGTCATAATAAATTCTCGATAGATGAAGGCATTGTGAAAATCGTCAACACAGCGTCGTATTCTGGACACTTTTACTGTTGTTGACTCAAAACAAATAATGCGTGGATCAATGAAAGACAATATTGATCCAAATCAAACTTTAGCGAATTTAATAGAGTTCGGGCGCGGTGGCAGACTTGGCAAAATCCAAGCATATGGGAACGAATTGGGGCATGTGGCTGAAACGATTGCCATGGCTTGGCGCGGGGGGTAGGGAATGTTTTCAAGCCTTGACGTCGCTTCGTCGGCCTACCCGACAGGCGGGTGGCCGACGGTGTAGTCATGGTGCTACGCTGCGCTTGGCAGCATCGGGCGCACTGAATAAAACGGGTCGTTCTGCACTGCCGCCAATGACCAGTCCGTCTTTGGGGCAGCCGCCACTGACCACGCCGTTTTCAGCGCAGCGTCGATTAGCCCCTTGGCTATTGGCGTCGCCGCCACCGACCACGCCGTTTTCAGCGTAGCGGACGTTGACATCGCGATCGGCGTAGCCGCCACCGACCACGCTGTCGCTGCTGTCACGGCGTCGCCTTCCTTGGATCGGACGTAAGCTTCATTGAAAGTTGCTTCGTACAACTCTTGCATCCGCAAGCCGACGCGATGGTGAGCCGCCTCATCGTCGTCGCCACGCAAGCCGACATAAGGGAAGTGGTGCAGAAAATAACCGAAGATCTGCTGGCAATCTGCGGCGTACTTCATCGTGTCGAGAATGTGGTAGTGCCAGAAAATATCGACATCAAATAACGGCGCCGTTTGCTCGTGCGGATACAGTTTCATGAGGCAGAGGAAGCGGCGGTACTCGAATTCGACGGAATCGGCTTGTTCCCGCGACCACCTTTCGCCGGATTCCTTGTGCATCAGTTTCACTTTAATCGGATCCAGATCCAGTTCGAAGATTGTTTTGAAATCTGCATTCAAGTTCGCGTTCATGGCTTATCCTTTGTGTATGCAATTTTTGTAACTATTGGTTATCATTTTGTTCGAGTTGCAGCCAATTGCTGATATGTTTGCTTCTCTTCGAATGAAGGTCCCGAATAGGAAGTTGAGGAAGTTTCTGTCTGCCTATATTGACGCCAAGCAGTAAGGTGATTCTTGCTTACAATGGCTGTCTCGGACTTGCGTTGCATCAAGTAAATAAAGAAGGGGATTCTTTACGCAGTCGGGTCTACTGACAGGCCTCTAGGCAACTTGGCTGCAATTCTGTAGGAAAAATACGACAGGAATCAGACAAGTGAGTTGATTTGGGAAAACACTTCAATTGGGCCATTGACGGGGGCTGGCACCTGGAGGGTGTTGCTCACTGGAACCGTGATACGAATAGTCGTACCCGCCCCGGGGACGCTGTGAATGTCGAAGGTGCCGCCCAAGATGGTCAGGCGCTCTTCAATGCCGACCAGGCCGAACGAGCCGGGTTTTTGGCGGCCGTCGGGATGCAAGCCAATTCCGTTGTCGCTAACCGACATCCAGATCCAGCCGTGCTCCAACCGCAGCACGACGAGCACCTGGGTCGCCTTTGCATGGCGCAGGATATTGCTCAGCGATTCTTGCAGAATGCGGAACAGCGCGGTGGCACAATGATCGCCGACCAAAATGTCCCGATGGGTTTCAGCCAGTTCGCATTCGATGCCCGTGCGGCGTTGGAACTCTGCAATTTGCCAATCCACGGCCGCGTTCAAACCAAGGTCGAGCACGTTCGGACGCAGATCGTTGATGATCTGGCGCACGCTCTTGATCGTGGCATCGATTTGGTTGACGGTGGCGCGGGCGCGACCGTGCAAGCGCGGATGGCGTGCCCCCGTGCGCGAGGAGAGCATATCGGCCTCGATGCGTAATGCGAGCAGATTTTGCCCGAGATCGTCGTGAATTTCTCGGGCAATTCGCTTCCGCTCATCCTCTTTGATGTTTTCTGCGTGCGCGCCGAGGCGGCGCAGGTTTTCATTAGACAGTTGGAGTTTCGCTTCGCTCGCCCGCAATTCCTTGGTCATGCTTTGGGCCAGTGCGACCGCATTTCGGCGCGATGAGCTGAGCGTTTGGAATAAGACGTAAAGCAACATTGTGCTGACAAAGCCAGCCAGCATCGCCAGCCATGGAACGTAGGCATCAAACCCGGTGTACAGGTTGGATTTGCTAATGCTGAAGTGCGCTTCCCACAAACGCATGTTGTACCCGACGGGCAACATTGCGACAAGCGTTGCGCTGTCGGATGCGGGCATTGCAGGAAACGGCAGGTTTACCGTGGCCTTGCTGTCGAACAGCACGCGCCCCGGCTGGGCCGGAAGATGTTGCGATGCGCCGACTTGGGATCCCAGGTCGGTCAAGATGAGGCGAACGTCATGCACCGGCATTTGCTCAAGTATGCTGTAGAGCAGTTTTTCGACAGTGAAGCCAATGCCGACGCTGCCGATAAAGGCAGCGCGTCGCGTTTCCACGGTATTGATGCGCATGCCGGTGCGATAAATTGGCAAACGCATGGACAACCCGGTGCGATTTGGACCGCTCAGAAATGAAATTGGATTCGCAGAAGCGGACACTTCGCCTGTGTCGCGTGATGCGTTGTGTGACGGAACTTCTCCGCGACCGGTAATGTCGACGCCAAAGCGGTTGGCCCAGCCGGCAATGGGCTCAATGTAGGTAATCAGGTTGTAACTGGCGCGTTGCCCTGGCGGGGTGATGCGAAAGGGCGGATACCCGCTCGACATAGCCGCAACTTCCTTGCGCATCTGCATCTCAAATGCCGGGCGTTCGGCTTGGGTCACATAGCGCGCAAAATTGATCGCTTCGATTCCCGGAAATTCCGTTTCGAGCGACAGGCCTTCCACATATTGGTGAAACTGTTTGCGCGTTAAGTCGTCGGAGGTCTGAAACAAACTGGCAGTTCCGCGCAACACGTCGTTGTAGCTCTTGATGCGGCCGTTAATCGACGTTTGCACGCCGCGCGCCATGCTGTTGAAGCGTTGCTGCGCATCTCTTTCGATGGTATTTGCGGTTGCGATATAAAACAGCGATCCGACAGTAAAAGACAACATGACGCCGATCCAAAAAACTTGTTTCTCCAAGGCAAAATTTTTAATGTCGGCAGGCAAAAAACGCATCGCTCGTTACTTTCGAGAATTCGGTCGAGCAGTCGATCACTGTTCCGCAAAATGGGATTTGATAAAAAACTACGTTACTCAAAGTTGCACGCAACCGTACCTAGCAAACGTGACAGGTTTGTGGTCAAAATAATCATGTCTGAACCTGTCGGCGGCAATAAAAAATCCCGCTGCGGCATGCACCGGAGCGGGACTGGTTCAAGCGGGCGCCGTCAGGCCTGCTTCACCCAACTGTCCTTCAGTGTTGTCACCCGGTTGAACACGGGCTTGCCGGCCACGCTGTCGACCCGGTCGGCGACAAAATAACCGTGGCGCTCGAACTGGAAGCGCTGGTCCGGCAGCGCTGCGCTCATGCCCGGCTCCAGGTAGGCAGTGACCACCTCCAGCGCGTTCGGATTGAGCGCGGCAATAAAGTCCTTGCCGCCGGCGTCGGGCTGGGCCTCGGTGAACAGGCGGTCGTACAGCCGTACTTCGGCCTGCAACGCCGTGGCGGCGCTGACCCAGTGGATGTTGCCCTTGACCTTGTAGGCGTTCGAGCCTTCGCTACCCGACTTGCTGTCCTCGAAATAGGTAACGTGCACGGCGGTGACGGCGCCGTCGGCGTCCTTGTCGCAGCCGGTGCATTCGACAACATAACCGTGGCGCAGGCGCACCCGGCTGCCGGGCGTGTCGCCGATCGGCGGAAAGAAGCGGAAATAGCCCTTGCTTGGCACTTCCATGAAGTCGTCCTGCTCGATCCACAGGTCGCGCGTGAAGGGGAACGTGCGCAGTCCGCGCTCGGGAAAATGCGGGTGGACGGGCGAGGTGCAGTCGACCGAGTCGCCGGCCGGAAAATTGTCGACGATCAGTTTCAATGGCCGCAGCACGGCGGTGGCGCGCGGCGCCTTCGGGTCGAGGTCGTCGCGCAGCGCCGCTTCGAGCGTGCTCATGTCGATCCAGCCGTCCGCTTTGGAGACGCCGATGCGCTCGCAGAACAGCTGGATCGACTCGGCCGTGTAGCCGCGCCGGCGCAGCCCGACGATGGTCGGCATGCGCGGGTCGTCCCAGCCGGAAACGATGGCCTGGTCGACCAGCTGGCGCAGCTTGCGTTTGCTGGTAACGACGTAGGTCAAATTCAGGCGCGCGAATTCGTACTGGCGCGGCGCCGGCTGCCTGAAAAAGCCGCCGGGTGCGAGCGTGGCGAGCAGCCAGTCGTAGAACGGCCGGTGGTCCTGGAATTCGAGCGTGCACAGCGAATGGGTGATGTTTTCCAGCGCGTCCGAAATCGGGTGCGTGTAGTCGTACATCGGATAGATGCACCAGGCGTCGCCGGTGCGGTGGTGGTGGGCGTGGCGGATGCGGTAGAGCGCCGGGTCGCGCAACGTCATGTTGGGCGAAGCCATCGCGTCGTCGCTCATCTTCGCGCGCAGGATGTGCTCGCCGTCCTTGTACTTGCCGGCACGCATGTCGCGCAGCATCGCCAGCGATTCGCCGGCCGGGCGGTTGCGAAACGGCGAATTGGTACCCGGCGTGCCGAAGTTGCCGCGGTTTTTCGCCATGTCGTCGGCATTCTGGCTGTCGACGTAGGCATGGCCGGCAGTGACGAGGTACTCGGCCATCAGGTACAACTGCTCGAAATAATCGCTGGCGAAATACAGGTGGCTGGCGCCGTCCTGCTGCCAGTTGAAACCGAGCCACTTGACGCTGTCGATGATGGTGTCGACGTATTCCTGCTCTTCCCTGGCCGGATTGGTGTCGTCGAAACGCAAATGGCACACGCCCTGGTAGTCGCGCGCCATGCCGAAATTCAGGCAGATCGACTTGGCGTGGCCGATGTGCAGGTAGCCGTTCGGCTCGGGCGGGAAGCGGGTGATCACCGGCGCCAGGCCGTCACGCCGGTAGGTGCCGGCCGCAACGCTCGATTCGACGATCGCGCGCAGGAAATTCGGGCTGGGAAGGTTGGACGCCGGTGCCACGGTGTTTTTATCGTTGCGCATAAAAAAGTGCTTTGTATTGATGGAGTTGCAGCATTTTACCGTATGCCATGGGTAACTTGCGCAGCCTGGCGCGGTTTATAGGATAATCCGGCTTTAATGGTTTTGGCTGCGGCCAGGGATCTGACGTGGAAAATTTATACGCTGTGCTTGGCGTCGCGCCGAACGCGAGCGAAGAGGAAATCAAGAAGGTCTATCGCTCGCTGGCGATGCGCTACCATCCCGACCGCAACGACGCGCCGGCAGCCGAGGTGCGCTTCAAAAGCGTCACCAAGGCGTACGAAATCCTTTCCGACCGGGCCAAGCGCGGCGAGTACGACCAGAGCGTCAATCACCGCATCATCCTCGACGCCGAGGCCGAGGCTTTCGAGCTGTGGCGCTCGCTGTTCGCCTTGAACGGCGTCGCCCTGCCGGCGTGAATCTTGCCGCCCGCATCAGCCGCATCAGCCGCATCAGCCGCACCATCCAATACGCATCACAACCGGATCAGAACATGAGAAAAGTACATCCCGAATTTGCTTACCAGTCGCGCGAGCTCGAAGGCCAGATCGACGGCATCCTGGGCGACCCGCCGAACCGCAAGAACTACGACATGATGCAAAGCGCGCTGGCGTCGGAATACGCGGCCGGCGGCGGCATCGAAGACGTCAACATGATGAGCTTCGCGCTGGTCGACCATATCACGTTCAGCAACCCGAAAGGCTTGCTGGCCGAGGCCGACGAATACGAAGGCGGCGATCCGGCCGCCGTGTTCGCCATGGCCAACTGCGACGGCGAAGCTAGCAAGATGTATGCGGCGATGACGCAGCACCATCCGGATTTGGCGCGCCAGGCGATCATCACCGCGTTCCTGTTCAAGCATCCGCGCAAGTGGGACGACGACGACCAGTCGCTGGAGCAGTTGAGCCGCAACGACGACGGTGACGACGAGCACGACGACGACGACGTCACCGACGACTTTGCGCACATGTTCGACAAGGAGGAGTGAGCATGAATGCGAACAGCAATCTGCCGGCGCTGTCGAAGCAGGTCAGCGAGCTGGTGCTGGCCGGCTCGCTGAGCCACGCCGAACAAGCGTTTTCGGACGCGGTCGAAGAGTATGGCGACCTGGCCGTGGTCGAAGTGCTGGCCACGCTGGCGCCGCAAGTGACGGCGCTGCATCTGTCCGGCTTTGACGGCGGCAAGACGTCGCTGGCCACCTTGCTGGTGCCGCCCAAGGCATGGGCCGACAGCCTGGCCTTCATCGCCGCGACCTGGTCGGACGACATGATCGAGGACGACCCCGAGCGCGTCGCCGAAAGCCTGTTTTCCCACGTCCACGGCATCGTTTTTTCGACCGACGACCAGGAGCGCCGCGCCGCGCTGCTGTTCGAGGCGTCCGCCAGCGACCATGGCGCGACGATTTTCGCGATCCTGTTTTCGATGGCGCCGAAGGAAATCCTCGAAGTGGCCGAAGAGATCATTTCGAAGGGCCCGTACATGACCGGCCAGACCTCGTCCGACAGCGATCTGGTGCCGCTGGCGATCGAACTGGCGCAAGCCAGTGAAGACGGCTGGGACCGTTCGCTGTTCGAGCTGTTCCCCGACTTCCGCCACAGCGCCGACCTGGCGGACGCCGAATTTTCGGACGATCCCGACGCCGAGCAAAAATTCATGCAGCGCTCGACCAAGGAACTGCTGTACCGCTTGCGCAAGCAGGTGCCGTCGTCGCGCAGCAGCGTGCCCAAGCGCGGCGCGCGCCCGAGCATCGGCACGGGCATCTTTTCGTGAGCGTGCAAGTGCCTTCGACGAAGTCAACCACGCCGCCGGCAACGCACGTCGCCCTCATTGAAGAAAAGCTGCCGCGGCTGGTGCGGGCAATCCGTTGCCTGGCCGCGCGCGAGGACGGCGACGAAGCGGGCATGCTGGCCGACGAACTGGCCGGCATCACCGCGATGGTGGCGGAAAAATTCACCAACGAGCGCACCGCCGAAGGCATCCAGCGCGCCTTTTTTCTCACCGTCGGCGGCGTCTCGCTCGGCCTCGAGCGCGAACTCGAGCATGAAGGCGACGACGCGGCGCTCGATTTTCTCATCGACCATGGCGCCGAACACGCGTTCCAGGCCGGCTTTCGGATGATCCGCGACCTGTCGTCGCTGCCGGAAGACTCGCTCGTCGGCGAATACGACCTCGACCCGATCTACATGCAGCGGCGCCTGAAAGAACTGTTCGTCGACATCTGCAATGCCGACCCGGGCCAGAACTGGTCGGGCCCCGAGCGCTACGAACTGCAATACAAGCAGCGCAAGGGCGTGCAGGCGATCGTGCATGCGGCCGGCTGGTTGCGGCGCCATCATTACGCCGGGCCGGTCCTTGACCCGGACTTGAACGCCGAGGGCGTGATTGCGCTGGCGATCATCTTCGCCATCGAAGGCGGCGGACGGATCGTTGCCCGCACCGGCCAGAAAGAATTCGAGCGCCTGGTCGGATCGGTGCGCAAGAACAAGCCCGACTTCGAGGCCGGCTGGGCCGCGCTGATGGCGCAGGTGCCGGCCCAGCACCAGGCGGTGATGGCCGAGCGCATCGCCGCCTACCGCGAGCACTGCACCGTGCTGCAGAAAATCCGCACCCGCACGGCGATGAAGACGCTGTTCGCCGAACTGGAAAATTACGCCGGCTCGGAACTGGATGCGGATTACTCGTAGGCGCTGGCGTTCGCGCTACCCTTGAGCCGTCGTTCCCGCCAATGGCGGGCACGACGGCAGCGTCACGCTTTCGGTCTCGCCGCATCCGTCACCAGCGCCACGAACGCGTCGATCAGCGGCGACTGCTCGCCGGCGCGCTGCGCCAGCAGCAGCATCGTCGTCGCTTCCGGATCGAGCAGCGGCCGGTAGCATACGCCGTCCATCCGGATCCGGTCGAACGACGACGGCAGCAGGCTGATGCCGCTGCCGGCCGCCACCAGGCCGATGATGGTCGACGCTTCGCCGGCGGTCTGGCCGACCCGCGGCACGAATCCCGCGGCGCGGCACAGCCGCAAGATCTGCGGATAGATGCCGGTGCCGCCACCGGGCGGGTACATCACGAACGGCAGCGCTTCGAGTTCCTTGATCGCCAGCGCCGGTCTGGCCGCCAGCCGGTGCCCGGCAGGCAGCACCACCATCAGCGGATCTTCGCGCAACGGCGTCAGCGTGACGCCGTTTGGCACCGCGACTTCGGGCGGGCGCACGAACCCGAGGTCGAGCGTGCGCTGGCCGATCGCTTCCAGCTGGCGCAACGTCGCCATCTCGTGCAAGGTGAGGGTAACGAGCGGGAAGTGATGGCGATAGCGGTTGATCACTTCGGCAAACAGCGGCGTGAGCGGGGTGGAATAGGTGAAACCGATCCGCAGTTCGCCCGCTTCGCCGCGATCGGCCCGGCGCGCCGTCTCGCGCGCCTGCTCGGCCAGCGCCAGGATGCGGCGCGCGTCGTCCAGAAACAGCCTGCCTGCCTCGGTCAGCCGCACCCAGCGCTTGCTGCGCTCGAGCAACTGCGCGCCGATATCGGCTTCCAGCACCTGGATCGCATGGCTGAGCGGCGGCTGGCCGATGTGCAACCGCTCGGCGGCGCGGGTAAAGTGCAGCTCTTCGGCAACGGCAACGAAGTAGCGCAGGTGGCGAAGCTCCATCGTGTTATCTATTTCGGGTATGACAGAAGCGTCAAATATATATTGGACAGTATTAAAGCGCAAACCTAAGATGATTTGCACCGTTCAACCATTTCAGGCCATCATGTCCGTTCCCGCGTCCCCCCCGGCCATCGCTGCCGGCAGCCTGGCATTCAAACGCATCAACCGCGCGATGGTGTTCGGCGGTTTTTCCACCTTTGCCTTGCTGTATTGCGTGCAGCCGCTGATGCCGCTGCTGGCGCGCCAGTTTGCGTTGACGCCTGCCCAGAGCAGCCTGGTGCTGTCGGTGTCGACCGCGGCGCTGGCGCTGTCGCTGCTGCTGAGCAGCGTGGTGTCGGACCGCATCGGCCGCAAGCCGATGATGGTGGCGGCGATGCTGGGCGGCGCCGTGCTGACGCTGGCCTCGGCGTGCGCGCAAAATTTCACCCAGTTGCTGGTGCTGCGCGGCCTGCTCGGCGCGGTGCTCGGCGGCATGCCGGCGATCGCCATGGCTTACCTGGGCGAAGAGATCGAAGGGCCGTCGCTTGGCTTGTCGATCGGCTTGTACATCGGTGGCAGCGCCTTTGGCGGCATGCTGGGGCGGGTGCTCGCTTCGGTGCTCAGCGATTTTTATTCGTGGCGCCTGGCGCTGGCGGCCATCGGCGCGGCCGGCCTGTACGCGGCGTGGGAATTTCGCCGCAGCCTGCCGGCATCGAAGAATTTCAGGCGCATTGACGTGACCAGCCAGCGCGGCGTCGCCGCATTGGTCGACGGCATCCGCATCCACCTGGCCGACCGCGGCCTGCCGTGGCTGTTCGCGCTGTCGTTCCTGCTGATGGGCTGCTTCGTCAGCCTGTATAACTACATCGGTTACCGTTTGCTGGGCGCTCCGTTCGCGCTCAGCCAGAGCGGCGTCGGCCTGCTGTCGGCGCTCTACCTGCTCGGCATCTTCAGTTCGGTCTGGGCCGGCCGCCTGGCCGACCGTCTGGGCCGGCGCAACGTGCTGTGGCTGTTCCTGTCGGTGATGCTGTCCGGCTTGCTGCTGACGCTGGCCAACGCGCTGCCGGTGATCGTGCTCGGCACCGGCTTGTTTACGTTCGGATTTTTCGCCTGCCATTCGATCGCCAGTTCGTGGGTTGGCCGGCGCGCGCGCGCCCCGCAGGCGCTTGCCTCGGCGCTTTACCTGTTCTTCTATTACTTGGGATCGAGCGTGATCGGCGCGCTGTGCGGCGTACTGTGGAGCAGCTCCGGCTGGGCTGGGGTGGTCGGCTTGCTGGGCGGCTTGCTCGGCGTCGGCTTCATCATCGCGCTGCGCCTGCGCGGCCTGACGCCGCTGCCGTTGGCAACCCTGGCGCCGGTCGCCTGAGATGCTCTTTTTCTGAAATAAAAGCGCAACTTGCATGGGAACTCGTAGTCCAACAAATTTAACCCTTTCAAGGAGTTCACCATGTTGCGAGCGAACGAAATCCATCAGCGCATCACCCATATCCAGCAAACCATCAACCAGGCCGAACAGGCTTGCATGTCGGCCACCGATACCTCGCCCGAACTGACCGCCTGCATCCGCAAGATGGCCCACGAAGCCAAGCAGGCCGAGTCGGTCATCGCGTCGAACGACCAGGCCCGCATCGCCGATTGTGTCGACAGCCTCGAAGACATGGGCGACAACGCCAAACGCCTGTCGCGCAGCGACGCGCGTATTTCACCGCAGGTCGAAACGGCCGTCACCATGGTGCATGCCGAGCTGTCCGATCTGAAGCACAAGCTGCATTAACCAACGTTTGGCCTGTAACCGGGCCTCACACAGCCTTTTTGGCGCGCAGCGCGGCGATGGCGCCGTCGCGGCGGTCAAGCACCTCCCGCAGCACCTCGTCGGTGTGCTGG
>Ga0326734_1000107_pt1 | contig 26177 bp, 39 predicted proteins | sample 15_GP2_1315_FD_207944 | JGI IMG/M metagenome (GOLD analysis project Ga0326734, IMG submission 207944) | Glacier ice microbial communities from Ngari, Tibet, China - 15_GP2_131.5 | ecosystem: Environmental > Aquatic > Freshwater > Ice > Glacier | place: China: Ngari, Tibet | collected 2018-07-18 | reverse complement strand
CAACAATTGAACAGTACTTGTCGAACTCTCCTATTGCTTTAACTGAAGACATGGTCGAAGCTCTCCGATACGCTTGTGAAAAGGAGAATCAAAGATTAAAGACGTTTAAAAGAGAAATACTAAGCAATCCTTCAGATGAAGTTGAAACACCCTCTCAAGTGTATATAAATTGCTTTAATAAATTGAAAAACATATTTGACAACAAACACAAAGGAGCTAGTATTGCTTTTAATTTATTCGCACAAGAAGGTCGAACCATCAATTATAGAATTGTTGACTTTAGTCCAACTAACAATAAGATAAGATTTCATGTTTGTGGCATATTCACTTATGTAGCATTAACTCCAATTAACCCTACTACAGAAGCAATCCCCCCTTCAGGATCCTTTCCAGAAACGATTGAAGTAGAATTAACTTCTTTTATCAATGACGTTTTGAAGAATTCTCACAGATTCATATTCAATATACGGTAATTAAAATTAATCTTATTGAAAATCAAGGAGTTATCACATTCCTTGATTTTTTTTTGTTATATGCGTTGCCTACGAATTAGGAAGTACCGTACTTTACATTATCAATTAAAGGAAATACACATTAACAATTATCGATATGAAAAAGATTACTAACTTTTCTCAATTATCAAGTGCTGAGTTCGATGTTCTAAGAAAGGAAATCGACCTAGCTTTACAAAGTGTAGGTGTAAAATATAATATCACACTTAAAACTGGAAATTGTCGCTATACTAATACCAATGCCTCTATTAAAATTGAAGCATGTATTATTTCCGAATTAGGCGAATCTCTAAATAGAGAGGTTCAAGATTTTAAAGATCATTGTACACTATTTGGCCTTAAACTATCTGATTTAGGAAGAACCTTCAATCAAGGTCGTAAGACTTATAAAATTGTAGGGATTAGAATGAGTGCTAAAAAATATCCTATCGTTATTGAAGACATTAATACAGGCAAAAAAGTTGCTTGTACTGAAAGTCTGATAAAGCAAAATTTAAAATAAAGAAAACACAATGACACAAATACTTTCAATATTGAATTCTGAAACAGCGCAAGGAAGATCTTATCAAATCATCAATATATTGAACAAACAATTCGTTTATTCTGATAAACGTGGGTTTTCAATGCATACTATAGTTGATCAAGATTTCGCATATGATATAGTACAATGGTTTGAAGCTGAAGTGAGTAGGACTGGTGTTCCTATTCTTTACTTGGAGAGATTAAACGGTCCTTGTAAAATATCTTGGTCTCGTTGTGGAACTTTTTATGTATTGAAATTACACTGTCATGGTGATCATATTTTTACTTCTAAAAAGATATCAATATGACAACAGTTGTAACAGATCAAGGAATTGAAATATTCCCATCTAAATTGACTTTCAAGATTTTAATAGATAGGAATTGGTTCGAATCAGTTACTTATTCTTCTCCGGCACTTGCTCAAGCAAGAGCTGATATAATCAAAAGTCACTCCAAGAAAACGGTCGATGTTGTTATAGAATTTAACAAATAAGTTATAAGAATTACACATAAACAACAAATCCAAATTTCCTACCTGTAAAAAATAAAAAGTCTGTTGACTTAACAATATTATGGATGGAACTTCCCAATAGTTAAAAATTACACTTTCATAAAAATCAAATTAACAAGCTAAACAAACACTATCATGCCAAACACACACACACAACCAATGACAACAACTCACTCTCGTGTTTCAATTCGCTCTATTAAGAATAGAGAAGATCTATCGACGAAATTAGGAATATCTAAATCGGAATTAGCAATACTTTTAGACAATAAGGATATTTCCTTATATGACGAGACTTTAGAAAAAGTCGCTTTAAAAACTCATAAAAATCAAGACTTCCTTATCCAGGCTGTCGGAAAAGTATACGATGAAGAAAATCGCGAAATTGAAATTAAGCTCCATCACAGAGCTCCTTTAGATAAAATTGCAGACAAGAAGGAAAGAATCACTCTTATCAAAAACGCTACTAAAAAGGAAACCAAATTGAATTATGAGGATCTGAAGCGAAAGCCTGCAAAAGGATCAAAGTCGGAAAAGTTTATTAAGGCTTTCTTTAGTGGCAAATCTATTTACAAAATTGCTCAAGATGCTGAATCTCCTTATTCCTTTGTAAGGGGAGTTTTGTTGAGGTATAACATAATAAAGGAAAAAGAATAGAATAAACAAAGGTAACAATTTTAAAAGTATGGGATTATCATGAGATCTTCCCATACTTATTTACAAACACACTTTAACCAAACTTCATGAAAACCCTAAGTCCCCAACAAAAATCGGCAATGACCGTTGCTGCTAAAAAAAGTACACTTGCAGATTTTTTAATTAAATACAAAGATAATGGTTCCATAAAGGAATTAACTGCCCATTATGAAATCGTTCAAGGTGTTGAACAACTTGTAGCTTTAGAAGCAAAGAAGCAAGGTAAAGATTTATCTACTACAGAGAGAGCCGTACTTTCATCAGAATTCAAAAAAGAACTAGAAACAACACCCCTTAAAGATATGATCTCTCGCTACGAAGCTTCTGAAGAAGACATTGCTTCTTATAATGAAGCTGTTGCTGAACAAAATCCTGAATTTGCAAAAAAGTTAGAAGGTAAGGGAAAACCTGAAAAGGAAGCAAGGGTAGTTAAGGTTAAAAAGATGTCTGATAAAACTCCTTCTGAAAAGGCTCCTAAGGTAGCTAAAGTAAAAGCAGAAAAGGTTGTTAAAACAAATGCTGATGGAAGTCCTGTAGAAAAGGAACGTAAGGCTCGTGAACCTAAAGTCCTTGAATTAACAGATTCTCAAAAAGAAATAATCTCAGGAGAAGAGCTTTCTAAAAGCGATAAGTTTAAACAACTCTACGACAAAGGCTTGAGTATTTCTCAAATTACAAAGGCTATGGATACTCATTACTCTTTTGTACAGTCTGTAATCAACAAACATACAGCAGTACCGAATGTTGCTTAATTTGAGCTCAATCAAAAGTAATTTGTATTTAACTAAGATTAAATGAATAGTAATAATTATATAGTGTTTGACGTTGAGACAGGAGGTCTCGATCCTTTCAAGAGTCACATTACTCAAATCGGTATGATTGCTTTGAGTCCTGACCTAAAGGTAATAGGCACATATGAAAGCATGATCGGTCAGTATGCTGGATTGAATAAATACGATGCAAAAGCATTAAAGGTAACAGGTTTTACCTTGGCTCAAATAGAAGATTCTCCTTCTGCCCTTTATGTTTTTCAAGAGGTGCTTGATTTTATTAAATTATATATTCCCAAGACAAAGTCTGACTATCCCATCCTTGTTGGACAGAATGTAGAATTCGATATGGGTTTCCTTACAGTCTTTTTTGATCACTTTAAACACGACCTAAGGGACTATGTGTTCAATACATACATTGACACTTTGGCTTTAAGTAAATTGAAATTTGCATTAGATAAGAGTGTGTCGCAATATAACCTGACTGCCCTTTCGAACAAGTTTCATATTTCATTGACAGAAGCGCACAGTGCCCTTCCCGATGTTGAAGCTACTGCAGAGATATTTATTCAAATGGCTCATCTTTTAAGGGTTAATGAGAAACCCAATTCAGAGAAGAGTCTTAATCCAAGATCTAACTACTTTCAGATATAATGATTAAAAGTTTAAAGGGAGGCCCCTACAAGGTATTGAGCTCTAAAGAACTTCGAACCATTACTATTGTTCGAGATATAGTTATTAACGAAATGGAAATTTCTGAAAAGGATTTTAGTGGTGAGTGTAGGGATTGGAAATGTACATTCTCTCGCAATCTATATGCCTATTTTTGTTTGCAATTAACAAATGCAGCGCAAAGGGATATTATGATTCTTACAAAAAGAAAAAATAGTTCTGCCGTAAAAGCTCGCGCTTACATTAGGACAATACTAACAACCTCCCCAGATCCCTTTTATGAAAACAAAAGGAAACCACTTAGAGCTTTGGTAACGTCCACTTTTGCAAAAGTGAAAGTAGCTGTCATTGAAATATCAGGTCCTTTAACACTTGAAGATGTAATATATGGGGAGTAGTCACTTCAATCCTAGGACAGCAAAGGTAAAGCCTTCGACAGCAGGTTGGAGAGTTGTAGGTGACAAAAGGAAATATTTTAGATCTATTTGGGAAGCAAACTTTGCTCGATACCTTGAATTACTTAAAGTGCATGGTCACATAATAGATTGGGAACACGAGTCGGAGACCTTCTGGTTCGATGGAATCAAAAGAGGTGTTAGGTCTTACCTTCCTGATTTTAAAGTCACACAACATGGACCTACTAAGTATTATGAAGTAAAGGGTTATATGGATTCTAAATCTTTAACAAAGATTAAAAGAATGGCAAAATACCACCCTTCTGTTCAATTGATAGTAATTGACTCAAAGTGGTTTGCAAAAATGAACAAAAAGTTAAGTCCCATTATTTTAGATTGGGAAAGAGGAAGTTCTAATTTTATAAAATCCTAATAAAACAAATGAATAGAGAAGTAGTAAAAGAGATCGTAGTAGAAGCAATTAATAACATTTGTGGTGCTGGTTTGGATCCTAACGACCTTGACGAAAATAAGTTTCTATCAGATATTGGTATGGACTCATTGGACATCATGACCATGTCTATTGATTTAGAATTGTCACTAATTGAAGTTAAAAATCAAGAAGAATACCAATGGACTTCAATCAAAGGAGTAATTGATACTTATTGTCACTTGTTAAATATCGCATAGTAATGTTATATCAATCAAGACACAAACAAGGGAAACCTCTTCAGGGGACAATCAAGTCAGGAGAAATGTATTTGTCAAATAGTGAAAATACTTGTAATGACTATTTGATGGAAGCGAAACTCAAAAAGAGGATCACTGCATATTTTAGAAACAATCTTGACAAAGAAGAGGAGACATTGGATCCTAAATTAAAGGAGCAATCTATTCATGCAAAAATCGATAAAGTGGTTTCTTGTATGGAGCATGTCAAGAATTCTGTCTTGAATTCATTTGTTGAATTGCATGATGAGGATATGATTAAACACATTCTGCAATACAGGATTAGACCCAAAGATTAACCCTGAAGGTCTATTCTTTGGTATAAATATCTTGATAGTTGTCAAAAATAAAGATTATGGCAACAGGACAACAAAACCAAAGCAAACCTACTCCAAAGGTTGAGAAATATAAAGTAGCGTATATAGGTAAGGATTCAAACGAACTGAAAAGTAAAATGTTTGCAACCTTACCTGATGCTATTTCTTATGGAAATCTAGTAGAAGGTGCAATTATATTTGAAGCTAGTGACACTTCCGATCCTAAGACAGGATCTTATACTTGGAAAATTTTAAAAGAGAGTCCTACTTACAAATCTTTTAAAGTCGGTGTATTCATTTATCAATACAGAAAGATAATCGCAGTAGTTGTAATAGCATTAATTTGTATTTTACTTTATTATAAATACAAACACAAATTAGCAGACTTCTTTGCAGATGGTGGAGCAGTTGGAACAGATATGCAACCACAAGCTCCAATGCCTCCTGCTGCACCCGTTGCAGCACCTGCTGTAAATCCAATTCCTCAACCGGTATAATATGAAGACGAGTGAAAAGATAGCACTACTAGGAATAATTATTTCTTTAGTGACAGTATATATTCTTTGGAACAATGCTAAGCTTTCAAGAGAACAATCTTTAGAGCAACAGAAGTTGTGGGAGATACAGGCTAAGCTAGCTGCAGAGCAATTAAAAAATACAAGACAATCGTAATGAGTAAATATAGAAAAACAAAGGACGGTAGGGCTGGCGGTGTTACTGTTGGCAAATCTCATCAGCGAGGTGGAATGGAAACAGTTATAGCTGATTCTGGAGATAAGATTGAAGTTGAAAGTGGAGAAGGTATTTTGTCACGTAAAACTATGACAGATAATTCTAAGTATGAATTTGAAGGAAGAGAGCTTACACCTGCAGAGATTGCATCAAAATTAAATACTGATAATGGTGGCAATCCATTGTCTCAACACACAGCTAAACGAGCTATTGAAATGGAAGAAAAATTTGCAAAAGGAGGAAAGATTGAAAGCTTTCATACATATGAAGACACTAAATACAAACTCGTACACGACAAAGTTCGTGGTTATTCTATAGAGGGTGTAGATAGTGACGCACACAAAATATTCGATCGAAGCAATTCGTCATTCGTAACAGCATTAGAAGCTCATGAATATGCTGAGTTTAGAATTGACAAATTTTTAGAAAATCAATTTGCAAAAGGAGGAACAGTGAATAAGTATCTTCCTAATAGTAATGATTTATATTTAGGAATAGATACTCTCACAGGAGATCATAAAGTAGGATTGAGTTCAATGCACAAAGGTACAGCTCGCTTTGATGATCAAGCGATGGAAGACCTTTATGGAAAAGGTTGGAGGGAGAAGATGGGTAAATCCTCTATGGCTAAAGGTGGATCGATAAATATAGAGTCAGAACAACAACTTGAAAAATACATAAAAACTCATCTTAGTTCGGAATTGTATTCAAGAATCAATAGGCAGAACAAGGTTGTGATTGTTACACTTCATACTCCTTTAATAGATCTAAACGGTTCTAAGTTTGATGACAACAATCAAGATTATGACGCACTAGGTAGAGAAACATTGAACCTTCACAATCATATTGTTTCTATTTTAGAACAACAATACGGTAAAGTTGTTCATAAAGAACATCCAAACGCACATGTATATAAAGCTTATCCTGCTCCTATCTCTTATCATCAATTTGATAACGGAACAACGATACAAAGTGATGCAGGAGGACCTTATGGAAAAGTTCAAATTAAAATGAATGCCATTAAAAAAGAAGATGGCGGAACAGTAGTACAATTCGAAACAGGTCCTGGATTCCAAAGCAGAATGTTTGCTAAGGGTGGTAAGATTCAATCTATTATTGAAGAACTAAAGAAGAAAGATCAAGAAGAAGTACGAAACGCAATTGATGAAGAAATTCGCAATGTTGTAACCAAAGAAGATCTACATGACGCTATAATGGAACTTATTACAGGAGAAGGTTCCATCAATTATCATTTGCTTGAAAAAGTATTTGGTATTGATTTTTTAAAAGAGATAAATCGGAACCCCGATGAAGAAGAATTTGCTAAAGGTGGAAAGATTTCGTTGACAGAAGAAGAAGTAGAAGAAATTTTAGAAAACATTGTAGACGATATTCGCGAAGATGCTTCGAATAATATTTGGTTTAAATATAGAACTTCTTACTTAGAAGATATTAGCAATGATCCTGAAGAGCCTGAAGATAGCGAAGAAGACGAGGCTAACAGAGCTGCAGACGAATATGTTAGAGATAAGATAAGAAGAAGTCCTAAAAAATTCTTAAGGTTTTTAAAACCAAAACTAGAAGACGGAGGAGATATAAAGAATGATTATCGTAAACACTTGATCAATATAGCTAAGGCAGTAGATGATGAAGAGTTAATGTCATTTGCAAAACAAAAAACCTCCTCAGTAGAAGATCTTCGTGAAAGATACTTAACTGAGAAGAAGAATTATGTTTTGTATAAAATTGAACGAGAACTACAACGGGCCTATAGTAAAAATTCTGATATAGAATCAACTGACTGTCAAGAAGTTATAAATCGTTATATGAATACGGACACAGAGGCTTTCGATTCGGATGATTTGGACGAAATTATAGCTAAGGTCGAGAATAAATCAAATGGATCGAAGATGGCTAAAGGTGGAAGTGTTGAAAAAGTATTATCGATGACGCAATCTGGTAAAAACATATATGCTCCTAATTCGTTTCGAAGTAAAACTTCTCAACATTACGAAAATCTAGTTGAAGATTATATACCTCAAGATCATAGAGACGCTTTCGATTATCATAAGGAGCAAGAACATTTACATTTTAAATTAGAATTAGAAAAAACACAACAAAACAACGGAAACGCTGCATACAAACACGGTACTCAAAAAAGTAATCACTTTGCTACAGCAAGGTATCATGCATCTTTTTTTAAGAAAGAAAAGGGTGGAGAAGTAGAAGGTGATTTGAAAGCTATCAAAATCAGACACAATATTTATCATATCAAATTAGGCGATCATTTGATTACTGATGACGTTTCGGGTAAGGTAATTGAAATAAAAGCTACATCTGAAGATAGAGCAATCAAAGCTTATGAAAAGTATCAATTGAAAATCAATAACGATTTTAAAAACGGAGGTTTGTTAAAGGGTTACTCAACATTCTCTTGTACTAGAGAACAACTCAAACAATCTTTATCAGAACTAAAGAAGCACAACAAGATGCCTAAGTCGTATAAAAAGTTAGGCAACACTTGTGAGTTAGTTGTTAAAGATGAATATTCAAAAATTATAGAACCAATTTTAAAGTAAGAATTATGAACAAGAAGACTAAACAGGTTTTAGAAGCTGTATTAAAGGCTGAGCCTGGAATTAAAGATATTGTCAAGAACGATAGTAAAGAAGATTCTAGTGTGTCTATTAATGAAATCATTACAGACTATGAGATTTATGACGACTATGATCTTTCTGAAGCAGCTCAAGAAAAGGTAGTTAAAGAAATATATAATTTTTTAAAATTTGAAGGATCTGAATTACCTGATGGTAAAAAAGATCCTATTAATGAATATTTGGAAGATTTCATATTGGATGATATAGATTGGGACAACATAGAAACTAAAAAAGATTTAATATCTCTTACGAAAGAGACAGTCGTTAACAATTGCGAAGAATTTGGTATCAAATCATTTAATGATTTAAGTGCTGCCCAAAAAGGAAAAGTTAAAGAATATGTCGACGATGAATGGGAGTCATATTTAGCTTCTAAAGAAGACGAAGATGAGGAAGAGTACAAGAAGGGTGGAACTATTTCTAAAAAAGAATGGCATTCAAAAGTCAAAGACCTTTTAGTTAAGTTTCATCAAAAGAAGCTCAACATAATGTCTTTGAAAATAGCATTGAAGCAACTCAATCCTCACAATTATAATGAATCAAAATCAGAACACGGATGTTATAATGATTGGATCGATACAAATATTGAAGGATATGAAGCTGGAGATAAATATCTTTTAGATTTGAATTCAAGTGGATCTATATTGAATGCAGACGATGAGGATGAATACTCTATAGGAGGGAATGTTGAATATGCTAAAGGTGGAAAAGTGAAAAGTGACAAACAAGAAATTTTCGATAAATATATTCGTAAGAAGTATAACGAATTCAAGAGTCAATTCTCTATGAGAGGTTGGATTAATGATTATATTAGAAAATTGCCATATAAGAAAAAGTTTTCTGAAAGGGAATGGAAGAATACTTCTGATGGTGTTGGCGCTAATAGAGTTATGGAAGTATTAGGTTGTGATGAAAAATTCTTAAAGGGGTTGCTGGTGTTTACAACTCTTATTAAAGATTATGAAATCACTAAGGATTTGTACACTTTAGGTGCATCTTCAAAAAGCGAATACGAAAAAGCACTAAAGGAAGAGGCTTTACAATATGAAAAAGATTGGAAGGATTATGAAGAATATGCAGAAAAGAATAAATCATACAAAGACTTCAAAGAACTAACTAGTATAGTTCAATCGACCGAAAAGGATGGTAAAGTTACAAATTACATTAAGCCTAAATTAATTGTTGGTAACGTATCATCTAAACTGTCTTTCTTTTTTGAACTAGACGATAACGTATACGAAGTAAAGTTTTTAGGCGACGATCATGGTGGAAACTATATAAAAAGAATCGCTAAGCTTACAGATGTATACAATCACGACATTGAAAAGATTTCTCCACAAGGATTAAAGGATTTTATAAGTGATGGAGATGTCAATAAGATTGGCATCAAGCCGAAGAACGATGTATATTCTAAAGGAGGAGAAGTGAACGAGAAAGCTTCAGAAGAAGAAAAAGAAGCAACTCGTCATGGACTGTCGTTGAAAGAATATAAATCACTTTCTCCTGGCACTAAAGCAGAACTTAAAGCTATTGTTCACGAAACAGATAAGAAGAAAACTCCATCACGTAAACGTCCTGCAGTAAAGAAGAATGGAGGAGAGGTAGAAGGTAATATTTATAAAGATGCGAATAAATCTTTAAATGATCTTAAAAAAAGATTCGGTAATCCAAAACAAGAATGGAAGCGAATTGATGGCATTGCTGTTGTTTATACAGATACTCGTCAATTCTTTATAGATATAGACGGGAATGTTAAGTCTACTATATTTAAGAATGGAGGATTGATGGGAACGCTAGGAGGTCCAACTCCTTACTCCGACTCAGAAATGAGAAAGTATGTTGTTGAGCCTATATTTGGAAAGAAATATGAATCGTTCATAATGTTTGATGAGCCTGTTGGTAGTTATGATGCAGCCAAAAAGAAATACGCCTCAGATACTACAGGATGGAAGTCATTATATAGATCAGATAGCTATCAAGGATATGCAGAAATATCTCCCGATAGTAAAGTGATTAAAGCTGCCGTTCTCGGTCGTGGAGGTATCATAGGTGCTATTTATGTCAAGAAAGGCCCTTCTCGTAAGAAAGTAGCAATTAAGAAATCAAAATAACATGACTGAATTTCCTAGACCTTTGTGGCCTTGGCCTTTGATAAAATAGTTAGGCCTACATAGGCACACTTAACTATACGTTTCGATCCTTGTGATTAATTTCATGAGGATCTTTTTTTTGACTTTTGCGACTTCTGAGGTCTCAAATTTCCTTTTGTTAAAAAAAGAGGTGAGTGTCGTATTATAAATCATGAATTAATATGACCATAGAGGAATTCAATCACCGAAAACTTATTACAAAACACAATGTCAATTACAAACAAGAATGTCACGATGATGTAATTGATGCTATTGAAGCTTTTCCTCAACAATTGAAAGGTTATAATATTCGTAAGCAAGAAGGTACTCTTAAAACACTAAGAGCTCAAGACGCTATGATTTGTCGTTATCTTGAAGACTATATAATTCCCGAAGAAGGAAGTCCTATACCATCAACTCCTCAAGCAACAGCAGCGGAAGAAGTTTTAATTGACAAGATTGATAAATTGGAAGATGTAATTGAAGAGCTTATCGATGAAGAGGAAGAAATCGACGAAACATCTAACGAAGAAGTTTTAGTTGATCGTGAAGAGTGGATTTGTTTCGTTCCTCATATAACTCAAAGAAAAGAAACTCAAACAATAACTAAAAAAGTTCCTAATCCAAATAAAGGACGAAAATATAAAATAGTTGACGGTCAAAAACAATATTTATAAGATGCCAAAAGAAAAGAAAGTTCCTGTAGAAAAAACAGAAGCAATTCCTGATTTTATTGAAGGTGGATTTATTCCTACTACTGAGAGTATCATTACAGTTCCTATCAGTGAAAACATAGGAGTGGTGAATACCCAATCAGACTCTTTCATAGAAGACGAAAACGATGAGAGACAAGCTGTAGGATTTAGTGATGACTTTATGATTAAAGAAGGAATACTCTCCACAGAAACGCTACCTCTTCAAACAAAAGAAACACCTCCAGTAGAAGAACCTGAGGAGATTCAACGCGAAAAGAGATTCATCAGTATTGGAACTTTTGCAAAAAAATCTGGCCAAAAATATGCCGGTCTGTATTCTTTGATCGATAGTGGTAAAATAATCTTAAATGAATTTCCTTCTATCGAAGGGGAGTTTATTGACACAGAAAGATTCAATCCTTCTGACTTTGTTCCTAAGTCTTACAACAAGAAATAATTAAGTATATGAATGTATTAGAAATGTTAGCTCCTCAACTTGGGCCTTATTTAGCACAAATAGGACAACACTTAGAGGAAGTTGACAAAAACTCTGAAGATCAAGGTATCACAAACACAGCTATGTTGATCACTAAGCGTAAAGATCCCATTACAGGAAAGACTGTTACTTTTTTATCTTATGTAGAAAAACCTGAATCTCTGAAATACGTCAAGGATGAAAATGGTAAGCCTAAGGTTGAAGGAATAGAAAATTTATTCACAATGTTTAAATAATCAAGTGAAGTTGTCACAACAATTAATTAAGAGTCTTTGTACTATCCCTAACCATAGGGATAAGATGAATGAAGCTTATATGAATTTTATTTTGTTGTGTCTTTGTAATATATTTGACATTGAAGAACCTCTTTTTATTTTAAGAGATTCTAAGACCAATAAGAAGAAAGATAATGGAGGTGATCGACGAGAAGCTCGCATTGTCTTTTTCTATTTATCTAAGATGAATACGGGTCTATCCTACGACAAGTTAGTAGAAGAAATCAACAGAGTCTTTCAGATAGAAATTCATAAAAGGTCTATACAAACAGGATTTGAATTCGTTTATAAGTCTAGGAAAATAAAACAACATAATGATTTAGTAATATATTGTGAAAAGATACAATACAGGCTCGATAAGTATATAAAAACATGGCAGACACAGCAATCAAGCGAAGAAGACCTAGACCAGAAATGATCTCAGATGCTCACATCATCTCTGAGACAAAAAATGTTTCAAAGTCATCTTCTGAAGAAAAAAAACAAACTCCTATTGAGAATAAGAAAACTGAGTCATCTGACAAGTTCGATCCTATTCCAGAAATTGGAGATAGTCCAATAGTAAATGAAGCTGTAATTGAAAGAAAGGTAGAAGAAACCTTCTTACAGAACAATCACACTCCAAACAACAACGATGGAGGAGATCCTGGTTATACTCCGCCAACTCCTAATCCGAATGCTGGTGGCTTTTATCAAGAGACTCCAAATCCTGGAATCAAAGATTTCTCGATAGAAGATCCTGAGCTTGCTTTTCTACAACAGAAGCAACAACATAAAGTTGAGCTAGATCAAGAGATGGCTAACGAGTCGACCAATATGATTGGTGACATGTTGCTTGATGGATTTGCAATGATTGCTCCCGAACTAGCTGAAGCTTATTATGGGATCAATGAAGCAGAAATTAAAAAATTAGAACTTGAAGGTAAACTCCAAAAAGGATCGCTTGATTATATTAAGCAGATAAATACTACGAATCAAGGAGCCGTTAAATTCGACAAAACGAAAAAGAATTTCGTTAAAGGTCCTCTTTATAAGGTTCTAGAAATACAAGGTGTTAAGGGAGATCCAACAAGTATTTTGATCATTGCAATTGTGTTTGTAATTGGTATGATGTGGTTTGAATCTTGGAAGATTAAGAAATCAAACGATAGTCTAATCTCTAAATTGGTCGAACTTAATACTAAAAGTGTAAGTGAAGTAAAATCTAATGTAGAAGAAAAACAAGCAGCATAATGTTAACAATTATAGAACAACAAATAGTAGCAAAGAAGCCATATAGAATGGTGTTCAAAATTGATAAAGATGCAGAGTTGATTCATGCATGGTACATTTCTGGATGTATTCTAAAGCAGATATTCGACTACACCATATCAGCAGATGAAATGCACAAATTGATCAATCAACATCATGGAGCATTTATGGATGCTCGAATGATGAATTTAAAAATGAATTACAATAATAGCGTCTTCATTAGTCAATTCGATTACAATACAAAAGAATTTACACTTAGAGCGAAAGAGGAATAAGATGTCAGGTGATAGAGAAGCACACATTGCTGTGATATTGGGAAGACAAGGAGCAGGTAAGTCGTTTCGAGAATTGAAAGAATGTCTTGCTTATGCAATGGACGATGTAGCTAAGGGCAAGAGAGGGCGAAAGGTACTTGTGCTTGATTGTAATCCTAAATCAGGATCGTATCATGGAATAAAAACTATTGATTACGATTGTAGTATTAAGGATACTCTAACCAAAGGTCAAATTATCGACAACGGAAGTAAACGATCTGCTGAAATCATTAAGTGGTGTAAGTCTCCTTCAAATGAAGTGCGACGAGTAGTTGCATTAAAGAAGACGGGAGAGATGATGGATCTTGATGAGATGAATCAGGCCTGTATTGATTTGATGAAATACTTTACAGAAGGAAAGCTTGTGTTGGAAGACACGAACGTTTATCTATATGGTGCTCGTCAAAAGAAGTTTGTATCTACATTTGTAACAGTTCGACATAGAAATGTTGATCTAATATTAATGATGCAGTCCTTTAGTGCTCCCGATCCAAGAATATGGAACAATACATCAATCATTCGTCTTCATAAGACTATGGATTCCCCTGAAGGAGTTCGAAAGAAGCTGAAGGAAGATTTTGAATTATTGATGTTGGGGTACCTTATTGTAAATCAACAATACAAGATAGGCAATTCATATTATTGCTTGTATGCTGATCGACGTAAAGGGAAACTTGTTGGAGTCCAACCCAAATCTTTTGAAATGGCCTGTAGGCAATATCTAATGCTTTATACTAGAGATCTCAAATCCTTCCAGTTAATGAATAGTATTAAAAATACCGAACAAGCTATTAAGGAATGGGCCGACCAAAAAGCTCAAGAATATCTGTAGGTACCTATTAGGGTACAATTAACACATTTAAACCCTGCATTATTTGCAGGGTTTTTTTTTTACATATAAACACCTATCGTATAAAATCAATAAGGTCTTTTATTATTGGTATATTTGTGTACTGATTAAAAGAAATCAATTTAGAACGATAATTATAAAACAATGAAAAAAGAACATTTAATTTCCTTAGCAATTATGGCTGTAGCTGTATTCGTTGCAGTATTAGCTTCAAATTACGCTCAAAAACAATTAGACAAAGCTAAAGTATAACTTTCTTTTCTATAGTAGAACTTGGTTCTTTTTTATAGTAGAAGGTTTCAACCCGAAAAGAGTAAAACAAAATGAAAAAAGTAGATTTAAATAAAGCTGTAAACTTAGTGAACAGAATACAGAACCTAGAAGCGAGAGGCGAAGCGCAATTCTCTTCTATGAACGGACGTGACGAAAGTTACATCGGTGATAATTATGATGGATACGAAGGCTACGGTCAAGGTCTTCAAGCATATGATGGTCAAGATAACTACGCCGGTCAAGGTGGTGGTCGTCCTGCTCAAATGACTGCACCACAACGTACAATCAAATTCTCTTTAGAGAATAGAACTGGTATTGCTGGTTTCACAACTGTAGCTGCTACAGATGTAACAGTTGAATTCTTTGGTGCAACAACCAATGCTCTTCCTGGTACTGCTGCATTAGGTATCTTGAAAGCTGCTCCTACTACTTTAAGTGCTGTGATTGATGGTATTCGTTATAATGGCTTAACTGCTGCTAACATTACTAACACAGATATCGTAGTAACAGGTGCTCCTGCTGCTTACCGTCAAATTTTAGCAGAATCTCAAAGTTCTCCTTACGAAGTGTTTGGTAACAAAATTTTCTGTTCAAATCAATCACAGTTGATTCAAGATTATAACACAATCGAAAGAGATTTGTTAGGTCGTACATTGACTGTTCCTTACACTCCATCTGATAAATTATCAGCATTCCAGTTCTCTGGTACAATTATTGAAGATCCTGAATTCCGTCTTAAATTAGATGGTAATCAAGCTTTGCAATACTTGATCTATGCTCCAGGTAATGGTGGAACAACTGCAGGTAGCACGAACAAAGTAACGTTTAGTTTATACTTGTATAAAATCACTGAAGCATCTCGTGCATTGAGTGGTAAAAATACTGTTGTACAGGCTAAAACGTCTCGTATGCCTCAAGGTACTCAAAACTTGAGAATTATCAATTCATAATTTGAAAAACGAGCTGGTGGAAGCTGGCTCGTTTTTTTTACATTGCGGGGTAGAGCAGTCTGGTAGCTTGCTTGGCTCATAACCAAGAGGTCGTAGGTTCGAATCCCACTCCCGCAACAGAAAAATAGTATTGTGGTGGAATTGGCAAACACACCGTCCTGTCTAGGCGGCGAAGATTAAGCGAGAATATAGATAATGGGTTGACCACTAAGCATTGCAAAGTAAATAATCTGTCTGTAAACATAGCTCTTCTTGAGGCGTTCGAGTCCCTCCTTTACTGCAAAAATACAACATGGAAGATAAGTCTAATGATATGGTGATCACTCAATCCGACGCAGACCTAGTAAACGGTCTCTTGGATAGAATTGAGTATATAGCTAAACTAAATCCTAAGGGAGTTAGAAAATTAGCATATTCCAAAGGATACCGATCTCCTGAAGGACTTTCTCAAAGAAAGCAATTTTTGATGCAATTTTTGAATGAAGGCGGAGACGATGCCTCATCAGCTATGATGTTAATCCATCCAGACAGAGAGATACTTGTAGAGTCATTAGCTAGCAAAGTTCGCCAATACAACGGAGATCAATTTGATTACAACGCATATGATGGAGCTGACGATTATGATAGCTTCATAGCTGCTATTGCTAATGCTATAGGAGGTGTAGCTGGTGCAGCAAAAAGTATCGTTGGACCATCTGGAAAACAGATGGCAATGGATCAAGCAAACAATCAAAACGCTGTAATGCAGCAAGCTATTGCTTATAAACAAAAACAAGAAGAAGAAAAGAACAAGACTAAAAGAGTAATTATTTGGGGATCTGTTGCTGTCTTTTTGTTAATCGTAATAGTTGTTTCAATTTGGTTATATACATCAAGAAAGAAATGAAACCATATCAGATATTCATCTTAATCGTCGTCATAGTCTTTATTTTGATTGTTGGCTACTCTACATACAAAGGTGGTTTGGTGAATTCTATCGAGAAAAAGGTTAAGGATAACAAAAGACCCAATTTTACTTATGATCAAGAATTATTTAAAGGACAATTGAAGTCCCTTGATAATTCTGAATTAAAGTATATGGATGAATTAATGGACGATATGATTAAACTCAAAACATCTTTAGTAGGAACAGCTCCGAAACAAGTATTTAAGAGCGCGTCAATTGTTGAAAAATTCAACAGTCCTAAGTTTGAAGTGTTGGTATCTAAAGTAGGTACTAGTTGGTTTAATGCACTATTCGATACTGACCAATTAAAAAAGATAATCGTAGCCCCTTAATATTATGTGTGGATGTAAAGATACAATGTGTAAGTGTAAATCAGAAGAGCAATATGATGGCTTTATGGCCAACAACGGAGGCTTGTCTAATATAGACGATCGTAACGATAATTTCTTAGGCTTTGGTAAAAAAGATAAAGCACAAAACGACACCTCCTTAGTTGCAGATCGACACAATCAAGCTCAAATAGGAAACTCTGAAACTAAATCGAAACCAAAATCAAGTTTCGGCGATACGTTATCTAAAGTCGCAAAAGGAGTTGGAGCAATGCCTGATTTCTTAGCAGGATTAAAGGGACAGACTCCTACAAATACAGATCAAAGATATCCAGGACCTTCTGAGGAATCGAATAATACAATGGTCTACATAAGTGTCATTGCAGTAATTGTTATTTTTATTGTGATTGGAGTTATAATCAGCAAATCGAATAAATAATATGAGCCACAAACTTATTCATAATCACGTGAAAGCTTCATCTGACAAACGTCAGATTAAAGTACAAAAAAAATCAGTTGATAAGGCTTTGTATTGGATGGATAACCACTCAGACAAGCCTCTTGCCTATAGCAAGAAAGATAAAATCATAACTAAAGCCCTAACAACAGCTTTCGATGGTGTAGAGTCAAACTATGATGGAAAAGGTACTAAAGAGATCGATTACAAAGATTTTGGTAAACGTGTCGTACTCGCTTGTAGTGAGAATGGTGTAACGTTAAGACGTATACCTAAAGACGTTGAAGACGATGTTAAAGACTCATTTGAAGGCACAAGTCAAAAAATGAGTACATCTGTTCTCGAACAAGCATGGAAGACCATTGGTGATGGAACAAAATTACCCACAAGTGTAAAGAGAGAAATATTAATCGACTCGATCGATGAGGCGATTGATGATAGTGCCAAAACCAATTCATTCAATGGAGTGGCTACATTTAGTCACAATTCATTTGGAGACAAGCTTCGTAAAAATATCGACCTAGCAAATGAAACAGACGATTACGATGATTTTATATCATTTGACGACTCTGCCGACTACGACGGAGCTGATGAATACGAAGGGACTACAGCAAATGGAGGAGGCTTATCTGAACATGACAGTTTGTTTGGCGTTGCTGTAGGTAAAAAGGCTAAAGCAAGAGTTCAAAAAAGAAAAGTAGTTCGACTTGGAAGAAAAGCTGAAAGACAAGGACTTCGCCAGAATAGAAGAAAGACAAGAATCGCTTCCAAACAAGAGCGGAAACAAATGCGTGCAGAAGGTAAGGCTGGTCGTAAAAATTTAAGAGCTGAAAATAGATCATTTAGAAGAGGTGTAAAAGAAGATGGTGTAAGTGGTAATACTTCATTCGATCCAGCAGGGGATACTGAAAGTGCTATGAATAACCAAGCATCCAATACTTCTCAATCGTCTAGATCGAGTGAATCTACTCCGACAACTGAATCTTCTACAGCTTCTGAACCAATGTCTAGTGGTGGAAGTAGTGGTGGAGGTGGTGGAGGCGGTGCTCCAGAGATGAGTGCACAAGCGGAAGAGTCGTCTACAGAAGAGAATCCGGAAGAGGAAAAAGATGGCATTTCTGAACTTCAAGCTACAAACGATTTCGATCACCTTCCAGCAATGTTGGATGAGCCATTTGATGGATTTTTAGGCATTGACGAATCAAATAAGAAAACATTCATTACCATTGGTATCATTATCGCGATTTTGATCATTGGTATTTATCTTTACAATAAAAACAAATAGATCATGAAGAATAAATACGTTATCGTCGTAGTAATTCTTATAGCAGCAGTAGGTATATACTATTGGATGGATAAGAAGAAAAAAGAGAAGGCTACAGTTAAAACTGTAAGTGGTGCTACCACTACAACTGCATCTAAGGCACTTTAGCTAAAAGTTAATTACACATACTTATCTACTATTTGACTCGATGTTAAGTAGTAGATAGGTATAATTACAAAACACATGTTAAACGAAAGATTAAAGGGTTCAATGTTGCTAGTTGTAGTTCTAGCAATTATCATATGTGTAGCAGTATATATCTATTCTCAAAAAGAAAAGACCACTGTCATAAATAAATTTAACGATTATGACGGAGACGAATACGAAGGTACTTTGAACTACATTGGCGACAAAGGAGCTGCAGAAAACTATAAGGGAAAGTATCCAGCATATGTAAAGGATCCTAAAAAGAATACTTTATTTAAGGCAATAGAGCAAGCAAATCTACTTAAATATGAATTCAATGCCGATGGTGCAAAGACTTTGATTAAAACAGATCGTTTTTTGAGAAAAGGTGGACAAATCAAATTAGTGAACGATAGTTTGATTAAACCAATTACATTACGTGGTCATTCTTTTGTTGAATCAACGAGTGGTCTGTTTGTTAGGTTGGATAAATTAACATTGGTATGATAGAAACGGATAGTATTTACGATAATTTTAAATTATTTGGTAAAGAATTGTGTGGCAAAGAGTGTCAAGCTCGCAAGAATTCTAAGGTAGTCATTCAACAACAACAGACAACGAATGCTGCCAAGGCTTCTGAACAACAATCCTCAGCCCTACAAACTATGTTTGCACCATCTGGCTCTAAGAGCAGTACGGGGCTTTATGTAGGTATAGGGGTCGGTGTGTTGATATTGATCACAATAGGTGTAATAGTTTGGATGAAGTTTCGTGGAAGAAAATAATCACGAAGCATATAAAGAGTATTTATCTAATAGGTACGATACTCAGACTAAGAGCAAGATGATGTTTATATCTATGGCATTAATTGTTACCTTGGTAATTATTTATTACATTTATAAAAAATACATTATACTTAAAGGAGAATATTCTATTGGCTAGCGTCGTTCTTGAAACCAACAATAAACCATGTCTTATCGAAGTACTCGTAAGATCTGAAATTCCATGCACATTGCGTATGATAGGCAAGGACAAGAATCTCGAAAACGCTATATATTTTAATAGAGGTTATGGAGTACCCAATAACAAGTTTGCAGGAACTAAAACGTTTACATTTCCTCTTCCTTTAACTCCTAAGAGATTGTTGTTAAACGCTTTCGCTAGTGAGAATGGTGCTCAAATAGAAATAGTTGACGTTAAGTTTAAAAAACTAAATCAAGATCAATTGTGGCTAAGACCTCATGATAAAAACTTTCTTGACTTTGCTTTAAAATTTGCTTTAAAATCTTCTTACATTACAACAGGCGTATACGAAGAAGATTTTGAAACCTTAGAAAATGGTGTTTCTACTAAGGGACAATTTCATATCATTTACAGCCCAATCATCAAAAATGCCAAAGGTGAAGTTGAGACAACTCCTGCAAGGATTTCGAGACGTACGGGCATTATTGAAATTAGTAGAGCTAAATTTTTGCCATACTCGATTCCAATGAGGTTGATAATCCTTTTGCACGAATACATGCATTGGAGACTCGATACTCGTGTAGAGTTAGAAGCTGATTTCAATGCATTGAATATATTTTTAAAATTAGGCTTTTCGAAAACGGAAGCCTTGTACGCATACACAAAAATATTTGTAGACGAGCCTGATAGATTAGGAGATAGAGTAGAAAAACTTTATCAATTTATCGAAAGCTTTCCAGACCTAAACTAATGATTATCCTTTATGAAACAATCGAGCAACAATGTGTTACTAACGGTAGTGGTAATCATATTGCTAATATTGTTCCTTAGATTTTTAAATAAGCGACCAATACAAGCTGAATCTTTTGATCACTTAATAGGTGATCAATTAGGACTAGGTGAAGTCTGTTACGATCAAGATATTCCGATTCGCCACTTTCCTAAAGTAAAGATGCCAACTCAAACTTTAATGGGACCTCCTGAAGAAAAGTGTGGGCAAGATGATTTTATTAAAATTCCATTAGTTAATAATACCAATCTTCCAATGAATGTTCAATTGTTTGGAGATGAGCCTTCATTAGGAGAAGCTAAGAAGTCTTATGAACCGCAGTTGATAAATACTTTGGTAGGAGATATAGCGGCAATTGCAGCCACAATCCCTATTGGAGAATATGTATATTTATTAAAATATGGATCTAGCGTACACAATACACAAGGTATTATTACCATGTTAGACAGAGGTGGTAGTTTTGTTGAAGTAGTATCCGTAAGCGATCTTTATAGATGGGAAGGATTTGTCGAATGGTCAGGCTTATTTTTACACTTACCTAGCGAACAGTTGTTGGTAGTAGGATATGGGACAATGAGTAGTCAAATCGTTATTGATTTTATCGATATCAATCCAGATAGTCCTAGTTTCAATACGCCCATAATGTCTTCAACTATAATACCACGAGTAATTCCAATTAACATCACCGTACAAATTTTTCCTAATGTGACAGTGTTGGATGGAGTTTTGTATTTGGGTATAGGAATTTATGGGTCTTATGGAGGCTCCTTTAATGAAGCTTTAGGGATCTATGGAATAGATATGAACACAGGCATTGTGTTGTTTGAACAATATCCCAACGAATCACTTCATCAAGAATCTGGAGTAGTAGTAGTAGGCAAGAGATTGTACATTCAAACAGGATCTACTTTTTATGTTTATGATGTAGACATAAACAATGTATCATATAACACAATCTTATACACAGTAGCAGGACCAGCTATGCCATTTGGAGGAGATTACATTATAACTTCTTTAAACAATAAGGTGTATGTTGCGTATAATCTTGGCTGTTACGTCTACGATATATCTGATTTAAATAATCCAACTTACTTAACAGCGATCGTTATAGGATTCCGTCCTATGGATGTTACTTTTCATGAAGACAAATTATACATTATAGGAGCCACTGATGATAATTACTACATAGTGGACACCAATACTGACACTGTGATTTCAACAATCTTGATTGGAGCAAACCTTCGAACTTTTGGTATTTTAATTAAAGGAGATGTTATATTGGTGAACTCGACACCAGAGCCATACCTATCTAACGATTCACAGATTATTGTGTTTGATTTACTGACCAACGTCCCAATTACTACGATGATATTCCCTGGTGCAGGATTGTATACATACTTATCGACGACTATGGAACAAAGCATAAATTCAACCAATGACTTTTATTTAGGAAGTTCTTCTTATTTTGGAATGACAGATGTATTGTTATATACCTTTTCAACTCCATCGCAAGTTTCTGACAATTCGTCTTTGTTGGGTAAGTTTAAATTTGCATCTTTTAATCCAATTGAAGTGTGTTCTATTAAGATTATGACACTGACTCAAGAGCAATTGTTTAATGTACTTGAAATAGTATACCATACAGTTATGGGTAGTAATTCTAGTTATAAGATTACTCCAATGGATTACAAAAATGCTAATACTGTCAACAACATTGTATTCATTGATGAATTTCCTGACGGATTGATTCTTGATGGAGATCATTCAATCAAATATACAATCAATCCATACGAATCTGTATTGATATTTGTTTATCCTAAAAAATCAATTAACAGAAAGGGGAGATTGGATGGGAATGGGGAAGTTGATGGCGTACCTAAAATAGAAAACGAATTAAGCTTAACAGATTCAACTTACGACGAAATTGAATTAGGAGTAGATGAAATAATAATAGAAGTGGAAGACAAAGAAGAAAACGAGTTACAGATAATTGAAATATTATAATATGGCAAATACAATTACACAACTGCAAATTGACGAAGTAGCTTCTTCATTTGGAATAGAATCAGCACTAGTTAAGACTGTCTTAGATGTAGAATCAAGGGGCTCTGGATTTTTACCTAGTGGTAGAGTTAAAATTTTATTTGAAGCTCACGTATTCGGTAGATTAACGGGTTATAATCACAACCAAGCTCATCCTACTATTTCTGCACCCAACTGGACAGAGGGAAAGAAGTACTATAAAGGAGGTGAAGGCGAATGGATAAGATTAACTGGGGCTGCTAAATTAAATAGAGATGCAGCTTTTAAATCTGCAAGTTGGGGCCTTGGACAGATAATGGGTGAAAATTACAAAGCTGCAGGTTACACATCTGCAGAAAACATGGCTGTAGATTTTGGAAAGAGCGAAGTCAATCAACTGAAAGGTATGATGAAATTCATTCAGTCCAACCCTAAAATGTTTGCAGCTTTAAAGGCAAAAGATTGGGCAACATTCGCAAGACTATACAACGGTCCAGGATATGCTGTCAACAAATATGATTTCAAATTAGCTTCTACTTATAGCTCGATCGCTAAAGTTTTAGGAGAAGCAAAAAAAAAACTCCCTAATGTAATAATAATAATAGCATTGATTATTGCTATTATAATTGTATTCTTTTGGTCGAAGAAAGAATATAGTTATACCCTTTAAGGGACCCTCATTTCATTCTTTAAAATATATAGATACCTATCTTTGTGATATATGTCATCTCTCGAGTTAAAATTAATACCGCCAACTAAAACTTCACTAGATAATGAGTGGATTGCTTGGTATGAACAGGTTGAAAATGTGTTCGGGAATAAAAAAGATGCCAACTATCTTTTTGTTAAAGCCTGGAGTGTAAGGGGTAGCGATACTGCTAATACTTCAAATCTTCGTTCTTTCATGGAGAAGAAAGGTGTTAAGGTTTCTGGAGGCATAATGGCTGATTACGTTGATGGCGCTACAAACATGCTCGATTCATTTGGAAGTATATTCAAAATTGGAACAGGTGTTAGTATGACGATAGGTGTCATTGTTGTACTTTTTGTGATTTTAATTGTGTGGCGTTTAAGTAGTCCGCAAGCAGTAGGTACGGTTATTAAATATGCAGTATAATGAAAAAGATAATTCATAGTAAATATTTTGTTCACTTTATCATTATTGCTGTAATGGTCGTAGTGATAACCCTCTATATATTGAAGTCTAAAAAAGAAGAGCAATTCAACTTAACGATTAAGGCAATACAAGATCCTTCTACAATACAGGGGAGAAATAATTCATCAACATTGAGCGCTCCTTTTGATCCTAGATACTGGAAAACCAAATCAGGAGCAACTTTAATCACGAGCATCAATGTCGAGTCATTCATTAAAACAATTTATGACGCAGATAGAGTTGGACCATTTAATGATGATGACGGAGTCGTAGGAGTCTTTAAAAAATTAGGATTCGTTACACAAATATCGTACTTGTCCGATAAGTTCCAAACAAAATACAGAACAGATCTTTATCAATATATTAAGGGGTTTATGAAGCCAGAGAATCTTGCAACGTTAGAGGCACTCGTTTCAAGAATGAAGTAATATGGAAGAATTGGTTGAACAAAAATCTACAAGTAAATTATGGCTCATTATATTTATTATAATAGCCCTAATTGTTGTTATAATTTTTTACTCAAGAAGTAAGAAAAAAGAACCAATAATAACAAAGAAGATTCAAAAACCTATAGAAGTAGAAGATTCTTTCGATGACGAAGTAGAAGTTGAACTTACACTTGCATTGTTAGATATAAACGGGATTCAGATTCCTTATGGACAATGGAGAGAGCAAGATCTATTGGATGCACAAGTTCCTTCACAGGTAATAAAAAACACAATCGCTTTACGTCAAGCTCTATTGAAGCAAAACATAATTGATGCAGAAATTTATAGATTGTTGAATACACAGACTGCTGGTTTGAATTCTATTGGTACAATGCAAGCCATTACAACCACTTACAATGCATTATATAGTAACGACAACGATAGAGAATTTGCATTGATCTACTTATTAGAAAAAGCTCCTTACGACAGATTCCGAGAATTAATAAACAAAATCTACTCAGTTATTCAACATGGATAAGAACAAAAAAATAGCAATTTACATATTGATAATTGCTGCACTTATAAGTTTCATGTATTGGTATTTAAACAGAAAGAAAGATGTGAATCTTCCAACTTCCTCTCAAGAACTGCCTTTAATATTTCCTTTGAAAAAGGGAAGTAAGGGACTTGAAGTTAAGCAATTGCAAGCTTACTTGTTGACCAAATTTGGTGCTAAGTTTGTATATGGAATTGATGGTGATTTTGGAAATGAGACAACTAGCAAGGTGAAAAAATTCCTCGGTGTTGATCAAGTCGATGAAGCGTTGTTCAAATCGCAAGAGATGGATAAAATAAAAGTATAATATGACAAGAGGAAATGTATTGATAACAATCGCCATTGTAGTATTTTTGTTGGTTTCAATCTGGCTATATAAGCAAGGTAAGGCTTTAATGAATTACTGCTACAACATTAACTTTCACCAGTCTCGATTCGGCATTAAGGGGAATGTATTGACAATGAAAACCGTTTTAGAGTTTGGCAACCAATCCAACACAGACGTACATGTCAATGGGTATGAATTTAATTTATTTATAAACAACAAACACATTTCTACAATAAAGGATAAAGGAAAGCAAATTCTCAAAGCAAGATCGCTTTCTCCTTTTGTTATTGAAACCAATGTAGACTTTAGAAATCTACAGAAAATATCTGTATTGCAGTTAGCTAGTCTAATGACTCCATCAGATAAGGATGTAATTAAATGCGAAGGTTGGGTAGGAGTCGGCCTGTTTGGAATTTCAATTAAGAAGATTCCAATTTCTGTCACATTCACAACTAAAGAATTATTGAGTGGCTCTAGTGAATCTACTCCTAAATGTAAAATCGCCTAATGTCAATATTTAACAAAAAAGAGCCACTTATTGTGTCGTTAACGACATCTGTCCCTTATATAATTAAAGGATGGATGAACCTAATGATATTGCCAGCAACTGGAGTCTCTTTTGTTTTGACATTTGCAGATGGTTCTACATTAAACTATAATGCTAGTATAGGATTTGGATTTGGTGTAGATGGTAAGTCGTCTACAACTATATGGGCTCCTATGACTATAGTAAGTACAGGAAGTGTTCAACTAATAATTAACGGAGACGTAGCAATATAGTATGAGTGAATTGAATCCAAGACAACCAATTATCTATACTGTCGCTAGTGGTGGTAATAAAATCATCACAGGATGGTTCAACATTACAATGATTCCATCAACTGGAGCATCTTTCAATGTGTTATTTGAAGGCGGCAATACTATATCTTACTCTGCTCCTATTACTTTTGGTGCAGGAAGAGACGTTCAAGCAGCTTGGGATACTTGGTCAAGTGTGACTATAGCAGCA
>Ga0326734_1000106_pt1 | contig 26301 bp, 23 predicted proteins | sample 15_GP2_1315_FD_207944 | JGI IMG/M metagenome (GOLD analysis project Ga0326734, IMG submission 207944) | Glacier ice microbial communities from Ngari, Tibet, China - 15_GP2_131.5 | ecosystem: Environmental > Aquatic > Freshwater > Ice > Glacier | place: China: Ngari, Tibet | collected 2018-07-18 | reverse complement strand
GGGTCTGAAAAAGGCGTTGGTTGAAGAAAAGAATACAGAAATATTCTTTTGGATGGAATTCGATTGAGAATTTTAAAGTTCAATCGGAGAGGGGTAAACATTAGCTTTATTTTTGTCAATCAGACCCAAATATTACGGAGAGGCGGCGGGGCGACATAATTTGAACGAGGAAATCTCAGATGGCGATAAATTGATGCCTCTGTGATTTGTCTCCCGCATATTTTCCAGTTGCATGGACAGATCGCATACGATTTTCCCATGGATTTGAAATTCTTCCATGGCTCATCATTGTCTCTGTTGCATCGTTTGCAGACTTTAGCTACGCCACAGCTGCGGCGAACATCGGATGGAAAACGCGACAGCTTTCTGTCAAGCCCGCAACAATCGCAAGTTTGTGTAGTCATCATATTAAAGTAAGAAATCATCATTGCTTTAAATTTGAGCGATTCCATTGACGCCGCAGTCAGTTGATGTCTCGATGTCCCTCGAGATGCTCCGCGCGCATGCATCGTCTCACTGTCCCCTCGAGATGCTCAGCGCGCACTCAGCATCTCTCCTCATTCCGTGCGTCTTTTCGTCAGCGAGCGCGCCTGCGCACACACCCGCAGCGCACACACACACACACGCTCACGCAATGAGCGCACCCACCAGCGCGCTCGCACGCGCACTCACCGCAGACACCCAGCTCAGCACACTGCTCGACGCGGCGCTCCCCTCTCGCCTCGCGCCTCCGCCGCTCCTCGTGCCTCCGCCGCTCTTCGCGAGCCTCTTCACTTCTGCTGCTGCTGCTGCTGCCGCTGCTCCCCCCTCTGCCGACCCCTACGTGCATGCATCCGTGCGCACACACATCGAGGGCGCAGCAACCAAGCTGCAGCGCGCTGCGGAGCGCGCCGCCGCCACTGACGCCCTGCAGCAACCTGAGCCAACCACGCCCACAGAGGAGGAGCTGGAGAGCATGGAGGTGGAGGCGATGCTGCTCGGCACAGCGCTCGAGAAAGCGCGCACTCGCTTCAAGGCAAAGGCACAGCAGCAGGAGTCTCTGCGCATCCGCCTCGCCAAAGCACGGGAGCGGTTTGAGGCGACGCGGACCAAGCAGAAGCAGGAGCGCATACGCGCACTCATAGAGGAGAAGCGCAAGCTTGCTCTGCAGCGCCAAGGATCGGAGGAGTAGCAGACCCTGCTGCGCCGTCAAGTCTCTTGCAATCACTCACTCGAGCTGTTGTATGTGCGCTCTGTGCTCCCCACATGCAACAGCGTCACTCCCTCTCCTCCAGCCTCCTCGCTCTCCAGCCTCCTCGCTCTCCAACCTCCTCGCTCCCCCGCTCGTCAGATCCAACTCAGCAACAGTATGTCCGCGCATGCACACGCACGCGACGCTCTCCTCTTCTTGAGCCGCATCGATCCTGTCATCACTGGCACAGCGGCACAGCTCAACACTGTGCTGACGGGGATCGACGCAGACATGATCGCAGCCAGCTACTCTGCGCAGCGCCGCGCCAACGTGCTCGTCTTTCTGCGCGCCGTTGCCGCGCATCTCAAGCAGCAGAGAGCTCAGCAATGAGCGCGCGTTCGCTCGCTCAGCGCATACACTGACACCGTCTGTTCTGTCTCTTTCCTTTGTTGTGCTCTCGATCGCTCGCACGCCAGCCCACCGCACTCCCTCGTCATGTCATCCAAGAAGAGCTCATCTAAGAACAGCAGCGGTTCGGAGCTGAAGATCACCGAGCTGAAGAATCGAGGGCGCGTGTCCACGCGCTCGGGCACGCAGGGGTCCACTAGCGCTGCCGAGACTCGCGACGCCATCGACAAGCTGGAGGATGCCATCCGCCACCTCAAGCACGACGAGAAGACGGAAAAGGTTGTGCGGGCGTTCAACAAGGTATGCGCTTGCTTGCTGCGCATGCTTGCTGCGCATGCTTGCTGCGCATGCTTGCTGCGCATGCGTGCGGGGATCACTGCACCGCAAGCTGATCTCTGGCTCACTCTCCCTCTCTCGTTCGCTCTCTGTCCTGACTCTCGTATCACTCTCAGGTGATCGCTAACTACGACCTCGTGATCGAAGCATACGTGAACAAGCGCGATGCTCTCGTGAATGCTCATGCGGAGCTCAGTGAGCTGCATGATAACATCGGCAACATGGAAAACGAAAGCGCAAGTGTTCGTGAGCAGCTCACCCTGGTGGTGGCGAATCGTAAGGGATGCGGCTGCCATGAGCCCCGGGCGGATGCCCGTGGCAAGACGATGGGCTTCGGAGGGCGCTGCGACGGGCAGTGCGGCTGCGCCAAATCGAAGGTGCAGTGCAACGACAGATGCCTGTGTGGGCCGAGCTGCTCTCGTCCGGGTCAGAAGACGTCCGCACGTGCAGAGGTGCTCGCGACCACGCGCTCGTCTGGTCTCGCTCGAGCTCGAGCTGGAGCTGGAGCTGGCCTCGTGAGCTCAATGAAGAGGGCATCGATCGGAGAGTCCAGCTCCAGCTCGAGCTCGAGCTCATCCAAGAAAAAAAAGATTCAGATCCAGGAGCCGTCCGAATCTGATGAGTCCTCCTCATCCGATGAGTCCGAGCAGGACTCGGAGTAGACACACACGCGCAGCGCAACGCAGCGCAACGCAGCGCAACGCAGCGCAATGCAACGCAGCGCAGGCACAACACATCGACACGAGACAGATGGAAACATCATTCCTTTTCGTAGTAGTGCCCGTAACATACACAGACAGAGACCCTTTTCATTTAGCGCAGCGACCGCGATCCTTTGTACAAGCACGCAGCTGCAGCAGCGCGCAATCGATTCACGCAATTATTATAAGTTATAAGACTAATAATTAAATTACCAGCTCACTTTGCCAAATAAAATATGATAGAGCTGTGAGGCTGGCTTGCGCTCTCGTAGTGTATTGCGGCGATCAATATTGCCTACATCTAGCCCCTCTTGATGCTTGACTATCTGACTTGAGCGATGCTGGTGATGAGCTTGTCTAGCTGGATCTACCCACTCGCTAGGTTTAATAGGAGCAGCAGGTTCAGCTCTATTTCTCCCTGGAGCTAGAGGTGGTTTTATTTCTTCTTTTGCTTCCTCTTTCATTTCTTCATTTACAGCAAGAGCGGCAGGCACCTTAGGTTCAGGCACCTTTTGTAAACTAGCTGCTCTAAATTTACGACCATCATTTAATTCATACCACAGTCCCTCTACGGCTACAATTTTATGAATTGCCTTGCTGTACTTTACTTGAAAACCTCGCTGGAATATCTGCTTCCTTTTTAGAATACGAACGTGATCGCCTACTTTCAATGAGCTGCCTGCTTTCTCATGAGCCTTATTTAATTTGTGAATATTCACCTGCCTAGTAGCGGTCTCATTCTCTGCAGCCTCATCAGGACTCATAGCTGAATAGCCTGGCAATTTAAGAGCGCCGTTTGGTGCGTCATTGTAGCTCCGCACCAGTGTAGGCAGGTAATCAATCCAATTGGTTTTGTTAGTGAATGTGAAATGCTTATACAGACCATTCTTAACTGTTTTAGAAACAGCATTGATCACCCCCAATACGTGAGAGCCATTATGAATTTCAGCAGTATTGACAGTATTGAGCACTATACCTTTACTCTTCAGATATTCTCCTACCTCTCCCTTCCATTCACCGCCAGCGTCTGCTGTTATCTGTAAAGGCTCCTCCCCGATTTCTGCAATACACTCTTTCAATGCAGGTAACACATCGGCCGGCTGTTTTGATTTAATTCCACGAGCTGCCAATTTGCGACTCCAAATTGATTCAACTAGCAGTATCCATCTAAGCCCTCTATTAGAATGAGCAAACGATTGCATATCCAACAGATCCATTGTCAGCTCAAGATTCTTGCCGGCTACAACAATAGGCTCCGAACGAACATTAGTAGGTGCAGCTTTATGCAGCTGATTTACTTCTTGACTCTTCACAAAATCTATTACGTCCTTCTGCTTCACAGCTATGCCTTTTGATTTGACAATGCTCCATAGCTTACCTGCCGCCGCATAACCTGAGTCTCGCCACAGTTTTTCAATTTGATCCATCTTAGCTGCTGCTATTAATTGACGCGCATCTTTATTTTTTTTTATAAATCCTTATACGGGTTTTATAAAATCTATTCGCGGACAATGTTTACATGTCCTAATTTAGTCCCCCTGCTAACACTCACATAGCGATGACGATTTGACATATGTTCCCACTGATGAATAGTAAACTTGCGACGCAAAGTCTGACCTTGAGCTTTATGGCAGCTGATAGCATACGCTGGTCTGAACAGAGATGCAAATTCTTTTCGAGGAATCGTGCATTCACGATCATCGCATACAAGAGTAATCGCTCTGCTACTGAACGCACTGACTTTCCACATCTCACCATTGTAAAATTCCTCTGCCTGCCTAGTTCTGCATGCAATCACAGGTAGTCCTTCGTAGCAAATGATATCTTGGCAATGGATCTTCTTAGCCAAGGCAGTGGTCTTGCACAGCATCCATTCATCTTCATTGTCCGGGGTGTATTTATCCATCCAAATCTTGTTGATCTCGATGATCTTAGAGTTAGTAGCACAGATATTCAGATCGGTCTCTTTTTCGCCAAACAACCTCAAATCAAATTTGTCTTCTTGTTCATAGGCCAGATAGGAATATTGCTCAAACAACTCCACCTCATCTTTCGCTGCGCGTCTGCATTTAGTCAGCACCAGTTTACGTCCATTTGATAGCTCGTGCAGCAGAGAGCTATTCTCATAATCAAAATCAGAGCTGCGATCACATACAGGTGCAAGCTGTGCAAAATTACCAACGAGTAAAATGCGAGTTCCAAACTGTCTTTTGATATGCCACAATGCCGTCCAGTGTTGTTCCTTTACTTGACTTATCTCGTCAATAATAATCACTTTAATATTCTTAAATGCGGAATAGCCTGTGCTTCTGAGGGGCGTCATGGCTGAATCGATAGTACACCCAATGTGCTTGCCTTTAGTATCGAGAACAGTATCGCCGTCACCTAGGAGATTCGCAGCCACATGTGTAGGGGCCAATGCTAAAAATCGAATGTCTCGCTTGATTAGCTGCCTGATAATAGCATTGGTCAGCGTGGTTTTTCCTGTGCCGGCCAAACTAGAAATTAATACAGATTTGTCTTTAGTTGTATTCTCAAAATCGTCTACTATTTTTTCAGCTATCTTTTTGGTTTCAGTCCTACCCATAAATCCAGTATCCTTCAAAATCTTATACTCCGGCAGCGTACGCTCATATACCTCATTACTCATCTCAGTCTTGCGATCACATACATAGGGACTAGGCAGAGCGCACTCAAACGCATTGTATTTCTTCACTGTGCGCTCCTTGTCCCAATACACACTAGCTGCCTCCTTTTTCAATCGATTAGCTTTCTCTTGAGCTGTACCATAGCTATCACTGGTCAACCGAATATACACGCAGTCTGTGTTTACACAAATGACTTTTCCATAACGCTCACCGAATTTCTTAGACTCGTACAGCTCAACAGCCTCTATGTCAAGAATGCATCGAAAGATAGGCATAGTGCCCTCATTCTTAATTGAGCTGTTACGAGTAATCATTTTGATATAGTCGCACCTATCGGGATTCACCTCTACCCATTCTCCCGCACTGTTACGCTTAGACTCTTCATCAAACATCATCGGAAACAGCGAAACACTGGATGCTTTTTTATTGATGCTCTGCACAGATACATCTTCTTGCTCATCCTTTGCTACCTTACGCACCTTTTTGGAAACAGGAATGCTTGCCGATGTAGTTCCAGCAACGCGATCAGCTCGGTGTCTCAATGCAGCTGCCAAGTCGCTAAATATTTCAACGTTCATAGAATTGCAATGGCGGATGCCGAGAATGCCAATAAACTCATTGATGCACGTTTTAGCAATGCCCACTTCTCGCTTCCATTCATCAGAACCAGCAGGCTCAGTGATTACCAAATGCAGGAGTTCCGCACACATACCTGCATAATAATCGCCAGGCAGACACATGCCTCTTTGAGCAAGTGCAACGTGAGTGATATTTTTCAACTTGATCAATTTATCTTTCAGTAGCTTTCGAACCATGATATGGCTATAAAAATCATTGCCGTGAGTCGGGCAGATATCAGATCCCTCTGGCATCACTACAAAATATTCACCACATGGAATAGACTTATGGTGTGCGAGATCTTTATCAAAAGGCACAACATCATTCAGGGCACTAAACACAGACAGCATATGCTCTTTCATTTTGTGAATCATGATATTGGTTCTGCACTTTTGATGATCTAGAGCTACAATGATAGAACCATCATCTAGCTTTGTGAGCAACGGTTTTTCTACTCTTGTTCCATCATTCGCAATGACAGGCACAGATGTCAGAACCGCATACTTATGATAATGCACAAATGCATGCACGATACCAGTTTTGACGCGATCGAATATACCGAGCGTGCCAGTGTTGTAGTAGCTCACGGTCTGATCAGTGTTGTACAATTTATTACCAACCTCGCGCCGAGATTTATCATCATGACACGGAGAGCACAATACTTGCAGGTTTGACTCGCTATGACTGCCTCCATTGGCTAATCGAATAATGTGATCAATCTCAAATCGATTGTCTTCAACCTCCTCTCTGCATTGACGGCACTTGCCATCGTCACGCTCAAGCAGCTGCAAACGATGGGCTGGTGTGATTCGCTCACGCAGCGTCTTGCCTCCTCTAGCATTGAAAAAACGATTATGAAAATCTACAGTGGTGCTACCAAAACTCTTATTCAGAAATGGCACACCCAATCGCTTTGCCAAAATCTGAGAAGTGAATGAAGTTCCCTTGCTTGGATCGTTGGGGTTAGCGAAAATAGAAATACCATTGTCCAAGTCAATACGCATGAAGCTCTTGCCATTCTGACACTTGCATTGATGTACAAAACGAGTCTGCTCCATGATATCGATCAACATCGGAAAGATGCACTTTGTATTCACAAACAGGTTGCAATCAGAAAATGACTGCAGTGCATTCATATCCAATGTACCTCGTCCAGAATAGTTAAATTTATGGCAAGGTCGCTTAAGTAGCTTAATCAATGTCTCCTCTGCACTCAGTTTCTCATTCTCTTTCTTTTCCTTTACAAATAGGTTGGAGGACTGAAGCGCTCGAAAACGTTGTGCATGACTACTGATCATCTTTTCGTCACTCACATAGTAGCAGTGAGCGTCATGAGATACGAACATAAACGGCTTGTACTGGCTGGTGTATTTGGTTTGTGAGCACAGATTACCATATTGATCGAGCACATACAAATTGAATTTCTGATGGTAATCGAACCAACGCTTACATTGCTCGATCGAGATACCCGTATCGCTGCTGACCTTTCTGCTCTTGGTGTGCTGCGGTTTGCCCCAGATCATGATGTGAGCCATAGACTGCTCATCCCATTTATCTCGCACCATGATTCGATATCTCTCCATATGCCGAATGAGCATACTGGTTACACAATTCAGTTTACGCTCTGAGTTTTCTGGCTCCAAGTCCTCATCAGCTACCCCAAACTTGCGCAGGAATTGAAAATTGAGAGGCATACGAGCATAGTGAGGGATCTCATCGCGTGCCTGTACTCTGTGATTCATATCCGCCTCTGACAATGCAGTGGTTGCACTGTAATGCATAGGCACAAACACTTTGTAACCAGACACTTCCATAATATCTTGAATACTCTCCACCAGTCCCCGCCATGCTTTTCGGATACCACGCTGCAATCGCTCTTCCGAGCCATACACATTGTGCACTTCAAACTCATGTGAAAAATCACGCATGGCTGAGGTTCTGTTCTCCCCTTGCACAATCTCATATAGTCCAAGCACAGTCACCTTTACGGTGACCGTTTCGGCTTCGGGATTCACTGCGACGATATTGAACGCCTCTCGGCCTCCATTGAGGCGCACTACTCGTCTCGCCTGACCTCTGTATCGAGGTGCATCCACACCTTGTGCGTGTTGAGGGTGAATAACATTGATCCGGCTGATGGGGATGCTCACATCGTCTTTTTCATCGTCTGGATTTTGAGCCACAAAAACCTCTGCAGCCGCAGGGCGCCTGGGTACCGATGCTGCTCTTCTGCTGCTTCTGCTCCTGTTTCTGTTGCTTCTGTCCCCATTGTCTCTCTGAGGTGCTCGTCTGACCAAGCGCGGAACTCCAATATCTCTAAACTCTGACATTGTATTGAGGTGCTGCTATAATAAGGTTAGATAGATTAAATATTTAAGTCAAAATGCACTGTTTGAATTAAAAGTTGGCAGAACTATACCTATTGGCTCTTACGCGGGCGTCCAACAGAACGAGGCTTATCGGGGTCTGTACCTACTTGCTTAGCGTGTCTGCGGCGATTGTACAAGGTTCGGCATTCTTGGCACATGCGTCCGTGAAATTGTGTGATAGGGCCCTTACCAATACAGTTTTTACTAGTTTCAAAGGTACAGCGCTTCTCAGATAGCTTGCAGCCGGGATTTTTCTGTTGATGCTTAGTTAGCATCTGTTTGAGTAGTTGTTTCTCAATTGATGTCATACCCGTCATGGCTCGTTCTATATATTCCTGATAAATGTAGAGAAACTATTATTTAAGCCAATGTATGCGTTTGAATTATTTCACACATATCAATCGCGGGTGAGCCTCGATTTAGAATCAGTACTGATTCCTTTTCGGTCACAGCTCCGAATCGTGTTCTTTCTGGCTTGTGCATCTGCTCGAACAATATGATTGGCGGCACGTACACGCTTCTTTCGTGCTTGTTCAAGCCTATCCTCTGCATGCTCTCGAGCCTCAATAATGTTGGCCCTATTCAATTCATGCATCGCTTTAATTTCAGCAGCCTTCTTCTTCGTACGCTGTTGCTCTCCAAACTGTTCATTCAATGCCGATGCAAACATTTTGGTTTGAGCCTTGCGCTGCTCTATGATTCCTCTTACCCACCTATGATCGGAATCGTTATGATCAACTAGCTCGGGATACATAACACCGTGCAGCTCTGCACTCTTCATGATCAAATCTCTTTCAGCATAAAAGTACGGAGACCACTCTGTAATATCTCCTTGATACACCTGACGGTAGTACTTTTTGTATAACAAAGCAACATTCACCTGTCTCATGAATTCTATGAGTAATGTACCAGGCATGTCAGCAATATTCATGTAAGGGGACGTGTCAAAGCCGAAATTGAATCCGCAAGCGCTCATGTGATGTGTTGTATATATGCTATATACAACTTAAATTTAAGTCAATAAACGCGATACAAAATTAAACTGAACCTATTTAGGCAATCGATCAAAATCCTGCTTCTTGTAAAAACCGATAGGTCTTGCATAAAAGGGTTTGGGTGAATCATTTTCATACTCGGATGTCAATTCAATATCACCCAGAGTGATCTGACGAGTGAGAGATGGTGGTGCTGGCATTACAAGCATTCTCTCTTCTTCCACGTCACTTGCATAATCGCTATCAGAACTATCTGGTGTGTGAGTAGCTGTGACTTGCATCAATAGACTGTCTACCTGATCAAACAGGAGACTAAGTTGGGCACGAATACTTTTCAATTGTTCAACGATGATGTGATTGCTCGTCATTCTGATAGTATCAATATACTATCAGATAGATATCTTACTTGCGGGATCTGCCACATGAGCCTTTTATCACTTCTTTTTCGTCGCCGATTTCTTTTTCTTGCTTTCAAGAACTTGGACCGTGACCTTTCTTTTCACCTTGACTGCAAAATCTCCCTCCTCATCTGCATCTGTCTTTGTCTTTGTATTCTTGACAGTAGCTGCTGTACGCTTAGTGGATTTCCTCTTGACCTCAGTTTCCTCTTCAGCTAGCTTTGCAAATAGGAGCGTTGCACTTGCCATAAATGCCTTCTTGCGAGCCGTCAATTCACTACCCACCACAGGGATGTGACTGATGAGCTCTTTAAAGCACTTGTCAGCAACTGCTTGTTGTTTCTTATTCATGCTGAGAGAACTATACAGATGCTGGAGATCTCAGTGATGCATGGTCAAACGCAGTATCACCTGTGGGACTAGCTATGCCTCTATTAAACAAGCTTGGGTGATCTAAATATCGAAAAGTGGTTGCCGGTGTGGGAATAGGAGATGAGCCCATGCTGGGCGGTGCTGAACTGTGCCTGGGAATCAAATCCACATTGATAGCTGCAATCATGGTCGATTCTATATGAGCCGCCAAGGCGGCTGGTATATGTCGCTGCAGTGTACCATGCAAATGATCTTCTATCCATTTTTTGAGAAACGCATCAACTACCTCTTCTACATGAACAACATTCTGCCGAATGTCTTCTTTTTGCTCTTGTGAACATGTAGCACCACAGTCTTCTGTTTTGCAGTTACCGAATATAGAGCTCAGACTCCAGTCGTGACATCGCGATTTTACTAGGCAGCCACCCATTTGATTTTTGTTTCTGATTTTATATTAGAAATATTTATAGAGTTTAGCACTTTTCAAGAATGAAATGCCAATCGCTGCTCAGACCCAAAACCGCCCCGTCGTCATCAACTACAGAAATGCCGAGCAGTGAAGTAGGCTTGTTGAAAGTCAGGTGCTGAGGAAAATGAAGTGTCGGTTCATAAAGACACATAGAGTTAGCATTTCCAAACAGAGGAACTAGGAATGAACAGCCTCGGCCTGTAGAGTCAATCAGACTTGTTTCGTTGTTCACAATGATATTGTAGTTACGCACAGTTGCAAGATTAATTCCATTGCTAGCTGTTTGAGTGAGACCAAACGCAGTGTCGATGGGCACAAACCCAAGCACCTCTGCTGCATTTTTTGTTGATCTGCTTCCAAATTGCAATTGAAACAATTGAGTAGACGTAATTGTGAGTCGATGAGGAATGTCACTTCGCTCCGCTGTGTAAGTTGCAAATCCACCACTTGCAGTAGTCAGCCCAGCTGCTAAAGCATCTATCAAATCTTTGGCAGTGTAGTAACCAGGTGTTAGCACACAAGTCTTGGCGGATCCATTCTCAAAAAAAGGAATGGTGCCGTTTTCACTAGAGACATTAAATGCAGTGATAGGTACAGCCACTTGCTTCAATCTGTAACATCCCTCAATGGCTTGCTGCAATGGCACCAGGAACTGAGCAGGGGTAGTAGTGGCGTAGTTCACACGCTTTGCCGAGTCAATCTTCAAGTAGAGGTGCTGCATGGATGAGTTCACTGTAGATTAACTATAGTGGACATTTATTAATTCAAAACTGGACTGAGAAATTCTGAGGAAACTCACCAGCCCTGATACGGCAGTAGGCTCGCTTGTCAATATAATCTGGCGAGTTTCGATACACAAGGCAGCTAAATTTCCTCTCACGGCATTTATTGAGTTCCGCACAAAACTCATCATAACTGTCAAACAGCTGTCCGTACGCAGCGTGCATGCTTTGCAAGCTATTCTTGAGACTCTGTGGCCACATGAATGCAATGTTGGTGCAATTACGCAGTAGTGTTGAAACGCTGCGGCTAGCTGCCATATACTGTGTGAGAATAATCGGATATGTATTGGTATGTCTGAATGTGCTCACCCAATTATTGAAAAACTTTGAGCCAATCAACAGAGACAAACAGTCATCAAATAGAATAAAATTAGGTTTCAGCTCCCAAGCATTGCCGTGCTTCTTTTTACCTTCTTCTGTTTTCTTTCTCAGATTGGTAATGTAGCCCTCCAAATGAGCTTCGTCATATTCTGCTTTTACTGCACGCTCCGGGAGCCAAGACATGTCACCATTAAAGCTAGTTGGACAATAAGCTAAACCAAAACCAAAATGCTTCATACGAGCCCAATGATACATACAGTAGCGCAGCATGTAAGACTTACCGGCTGCACAGCTGCCTACAAAAATCATAATGGACGGATCCGTAGGCAGCTTGAATTCTGCACCTGATGCTACAGCATTCTCATCTGGGTCTTGTTCTTTTTTCTTGTTCGCAATTCTACCTCCGTCGAGATCAGAATCAGAATTATCTGGAACATTCATCTCATTTCTGTGCTTTCCATAATAGCGATTCTCATCATCGGTTCCACTATACTCACTGTGGTCTTTCACCAATATATCAGCCTCGCTGTCTTCTGAGTCAGAGTATGATCGCGCCTTTCTGTGACGAGACTGCTTTACTGCCTTTTTTTTGCTTACAAATGCTGCAGGACGGCGTCCTTTTCTAGACGGACGTTGTTCGGATTCGCTATCTGAGGTGGACATTTGATTTTTATGAATCTATAAATTCATAAGAGATAAATGTTTGGGCCCAAACTCACTATTTGGATCTGCCCTTCAGTTTTGCAATCTGCTTTTTGATGCGTCCATGTGCAATGAAATAAGTCACCTTGCCCTGCCCATGTGGAGTGATTGTACCATCTGCTTGCAATCTGAATGCACTGAATGAACCATCGCCGCCTGTAGCCTTCTTTGCTGCTCGATCAAATTCTTGCAAAATAGTGATCTTGGCCGAGGTAGAGAGCTTTCCTGATGCCTTGAGCTTCTTGGATTGCTTCATTAGCTCTGGGGTATCCATCTTACTCAGTGCTTTCAATTCTGACTCTGTTAGTTCCTTATCTTCTGGCTCCGGCTCCAGTTCAGGCTCTTCGTCATCCGTACCTTGCTGCTCCTCATCCTCCTCATCTGATTGAGCTGTAGTCCTCTTGCTACCGGATGATGTAGATTTGTTAGTTTGTGATCGAGCCTTACCAGACGAGGCGGATGCACCCTTTCGCAATTCTGATCTGGGATGCAATACCTCTTCATTATCAGATAAATTTGAAAACAATGATAGCCTCTCATGGATTCGTTGCTGTGCACCAGCATCACCCATGCCCATACTTGTTCTAACTGGAGTGGCTTTACTGGTAGCAGACCGGCTAGCCACAGGACTTGCCTTGAGACTTCTATTGCGAGCAGACACAGCACTCAACAGCCTTTCGATAGGGGCACTGGCGTTCGGGGGTTGGGGTATGTGCAAGACGGTATCAGGCGTCAGGGATGACGATGAGATAGGCTTATGTGGAGTTTGAAAAAGATACGCTTTCGTTTTAGTCTCGCCGACCCATTTCTGCAAATTGCCATCCCACATCTGTTCTGCGTGTGAGAGAAAACTCATCCATCTCTCATCGTTATTCCATTGGGTTGACTGATCATTATGCATGGCTTGCATGTACAACTCTTGTATCTCAGCAATGAATTCTGTGTGCAATGAATCAATATTGGGTTTCATTTGCTCAACAGTAATTTCAGCACTGCGTCCTTCTCTTGCAACAAGCCTCTCCAATTTCTGCATCACCACTGACTGATCAGTTAGCTCCTTGTGCTTTGCTTCCCATCTATTCGATCTGATACGATCTCTAGCTGCTTGTCTTGCTGCTTCAAGTGCCGCAATATCTTGCTGTGTCGGTTCCGGAATTTTGCCGTGCAGTACTTTCAATCGTTCATCAAGCTCCTCGTCCGATTGTGCTGGATCACTTGCTGTGGGACCTGTCTTTTTACTTACATCTAGTTTAGCCACCTTTGCATTTAGCAGCTCATCGTCTACATCGGCAATGCGTTGAATATATCTGTCATATGCGGACCCTTTGCTTTCACGAAATTCAGCGCTCAGGCGCTTTGTCACGTCAGTCAACCACGCTTCACGATCGGGGGTATCAAAAGGCATTAGATCAGCGTAACGTTGCAGCTCTTGGGTAAACACCTCCTCCGCAATTTTATTGTAGAAAGCGGCGTGCTCTTCTGCCAGGCTTTGCTCTTCAGACTTAGATGCTACCTGGGAAATTGACGTTTTTTTTTGCGATGAGGAATCGGCAGTATCTGTACTGCCCACTTGCTGGACGGAGAACAAATCGCCACTGGGCGGTTGTGAGACACCTTTGGCTGCAAGTTCGTTTTTAACCTTTTGAACAGGAGAGAGAGATCGCGGGCTTTTATAGTCATCGCTGTCAGAGCTACTGCCGCTGCCATGTTTACTGCTGCCGTGTTTACTGCCAGCGCCGCTGCTGCCACTACTTGCACTGCCAGCACTGCCAGCACTACCATAGCCCTCATCAGAACTGGAATCGCCCCAGATATCACCCTTTTTCTTCTTTTTGTGTCGTGTTATCTGAAAAGAAGGTCTAGTCAATGCAGATGGTCTGTTCACATTCAGACCACCGCTGAAACGGCCTCCTTTGGTGGGTATAGTACGGCGATTGAAGCCAAATAGGTCATCGTCACTGGAATCTGACATAATGTGCCTGAGGTATACTTTAGTCTGTCATAATTATTTCCTATGTGAGTTATATACTTACGCACTCATGTCGAAGAAGGCCGTCAAGCACATTTCACCAGAGTCTCAGGATCGTTTCGAGGAGGAGCTGGAAGGCGTTCCCGAGAATTTCGGTAGCATGGATGATTGGGAGACTGAGGCTCTCCTCAAGATGCGCAAGCTCCAAAAGGGTCAAACCAAGGCCAATGGCGGAGAGCGTGCCGATGGCAATCCCGATGCAGCAGAAGAGCTAGTGCAGCGAAAGCTTGCACTGTATAAGTGTGTCCTCAAGCTGATGGAGGATAACCCCAAGCTGGCTATGAAGCTTGGCAATGAGGGTGGATTCAAGAACATCATGGCACACGTGACCAAGATGGCTATTCACTATGCCGCTGAGAAGGAGATCGAGCCGTACGCCAAGGCCATGACGGCCTACCTGCCCGGTGCCCGTCAGGCGGCAATCAATTTCGAGGCTACCAAGGCTGGTGGATTTGCAGACTCAAAGGCAAAGCGTGCTAAGACTGTGTCGGACTATCAGGCGGCTGCGGCTCCTGTTCTGCAGTTTTAAGTTATTCATCAAACCGCACTTCCAACCCCACTCTTATTTTTTAACAGATAAGAGTATAACAATCTTTTGCACAGCATGTCCAGATCTGCTCCAGAAGTCTTTCAACTAGGTGATCCAGAGGCCGAGGATTATTTGAACTTTGGTAACAATGAGGCAGCATCTAGTTTGGGTAATGATGGCCTGTCTGATTATGAGATGCCCATGACAAGTATTGTAACCAGAGGCAAAAAGAAAGGAAAAGGGAAATCAGCCGCTCCTAGAGGCCGCTCTGCTAGTACTAAGCGTCAATGTCAATATGATGATGATGACGATGGTATCATGAATGATTGGCAGTTGATGCAAAGACAGAAGGCACAGGCCTCACTCGCTCAGACAAATGCTCGTGCTACATTGGATGAAGAAGGAGACGCCCAAGGTGCCTCTGTGAATAAAAAGATTCCAACTAAACAAGTTGCTGAACATCAGCAACTCATTCTATGCCTACAACGTTATTCTAGCTCACAGCGGTTTGCACCGATGTTGAGAAACGCGGGATTAAAGCTCATAAATTTGGAAACAAAATCAGTAGCTGAACTGAAAGACCTGCAGACTCGTGTGAGAACCATATGCTGCAGTGGAGGTGGTGCAAATGGCTGGTTGGGTACAGGTATACTCGTGGCATGCGGCGGAGTTGAGAAAGTGACTGAAAAGAAAGTGCCAAAGCATGTCATGGATCTCAGTGGCTTTCAGAATAGCTTGCAAGCTGACCCTGAATATGATGCGGTGTGTGAAATGATTGAATTAGATATGGGATGGGCTTCAAGTATGACTCCAATGCAGCGATTGGGGTTGTGTTTGGGAAAGCACGCATATCAGGTGAATCATATGAATCAGCAGAGAAACAACATTTTGGCGTCCCTTATAGCTCAGCAACATCAGCAGCAAAGAGCACCAAATCCTGTAGCTGTACTCCCTGTAGTAGTTTCAGCAGTGCCTGTTTCTGCAGAACCTGTGATATCAAATCCACCAGCCGCTCAGGGAGGCGCTATTTCCATGTATGAGAATTTCTAAAAAATGTGTCTCTATAGTATATCACACTTCACATCATGTCTTCTGAACAAGTGACTAAGTACGCTCTCACCCCGGCCGCAGTAGGCCTTGTTTCTGGCGCTGCTGCCATGGCCTGGCGCCCCGGTCAGAATGTGATCATTGGTGACAAGACGGTTCCTCTGGCTCTCGTTGTTGCCGGTGCTTCTGCTGCGGCCACTATGGTGTCCGAGCTGATGAATTCCTATGTATTCGATCATCTGCCTGCACCGATCAACGCTCTGGGCTACCCCGTGCATACGGCACTCAATGTTGGTGTGCAGACTGGTGCTATCTGCGCGATCGAGAACTATCTTTCTCCAGGTCTAGTTGGTGATCAGGGACTGTTGGAGGTGGCTGGAATATGCGGAGTTGGATTCATCACGGGAAAGTATATTGCTACCGAGTGGTTTGCTCCTTGGGCGGCTCAGATGGCTCAGGCTCTCTAAAGTGCCAAGATACATGCATCGAGCTGCCTCTGTTTTATTTTGTGAATATTCATTAATATTCACCAACACAATGACTTCTCCGAATTATCAAATTCTGCTGAGTGAAATGACTCTGATTGCAAACAAGTATTCACTCGGGCAGATGCTAGTTGGTTTTACTCCTGACTTGATCAACTTGCTGATGCACAACAATATAGATAAAATAAAGATGGCCGATAGCTACGACACTGCTGTTGCTCTTATCAATGCATCTCTCTCAGATCAACTCGGTGCTGGTATGGATGTTAGCAAATTCATTACTGCTGATTCAGACAGGGTTCTGTTGTATTCTATGTTTGCAAAATGGCGTACTCTGCTACTATCAACGACAGGCGTTTAAATTGCGAATTGTTCGAATTGTTCTGGTAATAAAACTACAGCAAGCCTATAATTCCTGGTGTATAGTTAGTACACGCATCATGGGATTCTTTGAAGACTTTGCAGACGGATTTAAGAAGCCCTGGGTGGCTGCTTATAATCAAGTGGACAAGCGTTTGAATCAAGCAGACAAGCTGGCCGACAAGGCAACCGATGGAGCAAGCAATTTGCTGGATCTGCTGGGAGGCAATTCAAACATTCTGGTTTATGCAGGTATCGCTATAGTGGGATTGATTGTTGTGACCACTGTCCTGCCCAAGGTGATTGACAAGGTAGTATAAACTACCTCCCGTCTGGCACCTATAGTTATAGTTTTAGCTGATTCGCGGTGAATCAGCTAATAAAAGTTATCTGCGTATACATTATATCCTCTTTCAGCCATGAGCATCATTCGACCCGCCTCTGTTGAGACAAGACCTTATGTTAACACTTCTGTGCCTCGCCGTATTGGTGTGACCAGCAAGTGCCAGATTCTGCCTTATGGACAGCATGAGGCTAAAGTATTTCTGCCTACGGTTCGTACTCTTTCGAGCACGTTCCCTTCAACTGTGTTCGCTTCGGCTGGAAAGGCATCTAGTCTGATTCCAAAGATTGACTATATCAAGCACCTGCTGCTTAAGGTTGACATTTCAGTCACTGCGGCTCCAGTCACTCTGGTTCATTCCAGCTACTGGTTCCGTCAACAGGATCTGCGTCATAGCTCAACTGGTCAGGTTATTCAGTCTCACTATGATGACTCTGCTGAGATGAATCTGCTCAACCGATGCTCTGCTGCTAAGCAGCGAGCTCTGTTCAAGACGGTTGCTATCGAGTCAGATGGTGTGGCTAAGTATGGCCTTACTAAGCCGCTGCCGATTGGAACTCATACGTTCTATGTACCGCTTCTGACTTCGGTGTTTGAGAATTTCGGCGGACTCTTCCTGCAGGATCTGGAGGGTGATCTCGCTCTCGATCTCACCACTCCTTCGACTATCATTGCTTCTGGCGCTGGTGCAATTTCGGCAAGCATCTCCTTCGTGGTAGAGGGTGCTGATCTTTCAGATGCTGATGCAACTATCTTCCGCAGCCGCTACAAGGCGCATGCGGCAGAGTGTCAGTTTCTTGAGCCTGTTCGCACGGAGTTTTACTCCAAGCAGCTCACTGCTGGATCGAGCAACAACGATCTCAAGCTCGACAACGTGAATGGTCTGTGTGCGTATCAGGCTGTGATTGTTCGCCCGACTGGATCGTATGGCCAGAATGCGGCTTTTGCTCAGTGGAGAATGTTGAATCTCGGAGATGCCAATGGTGCCGGCATTGATCTCGTCACGTCTTCTGGAAAGAGTCTGTGGGGCAATGGTTCCCCGGTCCCGTGCCGTCACATTCGTCAGCATCAGTCTATTGACAACTTTGACAATGATTGGGTTGCTCACAAGCCGTGCTACTTTCTTAATTATTCTGATTCGATGAACGCTGCTCTTGGCGGCCGCATCCAGGGTGGCTACAAGTTTGTTGGTCAGTCCGGTGATCAGATTCGTCTGAGCCTGCCTGCTGCTCCGGTAGCTGAGGTGCATACTGTGTCTTTTTTCGGAACGCCTTCGTCTGGCTTCTATCGTTTCCGTTTCCGCGGCGAGGATTCTGTTGAGCTTCCTGTTTCTGCGAGTGCAGCAGTCATGAAAACTGCAATTGAGACGATGCGTGGCGTGTCCAGTAAGTTCCTCACGGTAACTTGTTCTGGTGCTGCTTCTGCAGGTGTCTCGTTCACGATCACTATCACTGATCCGGAGGGAACTCTCGATGGCGATCTTATTGAGGTCGTGTCGAATGGTCTGGGTCTGACGCCTTCCACTATGCGCACTACTGCGGGTATTGCTGGACTTGCTACTGGCGCGTATGACATCTTCGTCTACTCGTTCATGTTCCATCAGGCTGGCTATTCCAACAACAAGCTCAGCTCTCAGCTTCTCATGGTCTAAGCTGGATAACAGGGTTTCTTGTTTATTTTACTAAATTCTTTAATTTAGTAATCGCGATTGAAGCTTTTGAATTTACAGTCTCCAAGCACCATTTCCCACAAGGTTATTCAGGTGGGGATCTAGATTTCTGCCGAATAGATCACCGGATGATACGCTATGCGTACCGATGCCCCAAGGATTGGGATAGGTGTGTGCCGGTTTATTGAATGCAGGAATGTCAACTGGAATGATCAGTCCAGCAGGGGGTGTTTTCTCAACCGCCACAGGGGAATCGGACTGACGACTATAGACATAGTATGCGCCTCCGGCAAGAGCTGTGAGAATAACGAGTGAGGGGATAACTGACATGATGAGATACTAATTAAGCGTTGAAATTAAATTAACTGCTACTGTTAATAATGTCACAACAAGAGACTGTTCGCCAAGAGCGATGCCATGGAATCACAGAGAGAAGAGGAGCATACACACGATGCAAGCATATGACTCTCAGAGGGAGATACTGCCATCAGCATCTGAAAACAACAAAGAGCTTGAGAATCACAAGCCGAGGTGGATCGCGGTCCAAACCATATGGCCTCTATACTACGGGATTGATTCCGAAGGATGGCGCGATTGCTCAATTTACAGGTGATCGCATTGTAGGTGACAACGCGGGCAGAGAGTTTGGCAATCCATTTGCTATCAAAATTAAAAAGAATCCTGACACTGTGATCGATGCTGCAGATACAAATACAGGGGAGGCTAGATATGCGTTGCCCGGCACCCATGATATCAGATCGGCTGCTAAGAACAGCGTATTGAAATACAATGCGAAATCACACGTTGTCAATCTTATTGCTCTGCGAGATATACAATCCGGAGAAAAGATCCGATGCAGCCGCAAAGTGTATGGTACTAAAACATTGGATGTTGCACCGGAGCCACGTAAGCGGCGACACATCCGAGAGCTATCATCATCTGAATCTGAATCGAATGAGAAGGAGCCTGAGCCTGAACCAGCAAAGCCGCCGAGACACAGAGTTCGTATTGATGAGAGCTATGAGGACAACGATGCTCTATATGAGCCGAAACCAAAAGCCCCAGCCAAAAAGCCTCGTGCAAAGCCAGCCCCCGTCGCACCTGAAGTACATCAAAACAAGGCAGATATTAGATATGAACAGGATGTAATCACGCGATTGGGAACGTTGCATTATTTGCGCAATTCTCCACCTGTAGCAGAAATTATGGGTATTGCTCTTTTTGTCAAACCAAAGATTGCATATATACCATTGAAAGCCGGGCAGTCTGTTGATAAATGGCATGCTCAATTGGGTAAGGCGCTAAAGGAAGCAGAACAATCATTCATGGCATACGCTCAGAGCGGAAAAGCCAAGCTATCCCCAAAGAATGTGTTGAAACTAATTGACAGTATGCAGGCAAAAAGAGCGAAAAGATATCCTTATAAGCAGGCGGATTATGAATGATCAATCATTAAAAAATATTCAGAACATATACACGAGCCATGTTCAACAATACACGATATCTCAGCAACATAGATCCCGTTGAAGAATTGATTGCTGTTGTTGCAGCTGCAGAGATTACGAATCAATCAAACACGGCAGCTCTAGAAGACAGAGCAACAGCGATTGAACTGGTTTATTCTTTTCAATCGGTTATGATCTCTGATTTGCAGGCAGCTGATATCGCAACGACAAATGCACTTGACGCAATATCAGGTTCAGTGGCTACTAATCTGAGCTCTCTGCAAGCAGCGGATACAACAATTAATGATACAGTGACTGCTCTGGCAGGTACAGTGGCTACTAATCTGAGCTCTCTGCAGGCAGCTGATACAACAATTAATAATACAGTGACTGCACTCACTGGTGTCGTTGCTACTAATCTGAGTTCTCTGCAAGCAGCTGACACAACAATTAATAACGCCCTGACGGCACTTACAGGTGTCGTTGCTACTAATCTGAGCTCTCTGCAAGCAGCTGACACAACGATTGATAACGCCCTGACGGCACTCACAGGTGTTGTTGCTACTAATCTGAGCTCTCTGCAAGCAGCCGATACAACAATTAATGATACAGTGACGGCACTCACAGGTACAGTGGCTGCCAATCTGAGCTCTCTGCAAGCAACTGACACTTCAATCAATAACGCCCTGAATGCACTCACAGGCACAGTTGCTACTAATTTGTCATCTCTGCAAGCGGCTGACGCAACAATTAATAATTCACTGACTGCACTCACAGGTATAGTGGCTGCTAATCTAAGCTCTCTGCAAGCAGCTGATACAACAATTAATGATACAGTGACTGCTCTGACAGGCGTCGTCGCCAGTAATTTAACTTCTCTACAAGCAGCCGATACAACAATTAATGATACAGTGACGGCCCTCGCAGGTACAGTGGCTACCAATCTGAGTTCTCTGCAAGCAGTTGACGCTACACATACTTCTGCTATCATAGCGCTGCTATCAACCGACGCTTCACACACTTCTCAGATCACCGCCTTGCAGCTTGAATCAATCGCGAATTTGAGTCTTGTCCGCACCAATGCAGTTGAATCTGTCGGAACATCGTTGACTCTGGGTGGGGCATCCAGCACACAAACTGCAAATTTGGGAACCGGATCTGGCGTTCAGACTGTTAATATTGGGACGGGTGGCGGTACGACCACTATTAATCTCGGAGGTGCAGGAGACACTATTAATATTTCAGGCACATTAGCCACCGTCAGTACAACAAATCTTGAGGTCACAGATAAGCTAATCACAATCAATAAAGGAGGCAGTTTGTCGACGGGCTTTACTTCAGGAATTCAGATTGAGGAGAATGGTGTAGCCGCGGGATATATTAGATCGAGCGCCGACAGATCGAAATGGGAGCTTCTTGCCCCGGCAGGTACACTCATCGGTCTGAATCAATCACTCTTGACAACCAATAATGTTCTATTTCAAACAGCAACCGCTACAGGTCAAATGTTCGCTACTGGATTTAAACCAGCCAGTACTCTTGCATCAGTGAAGGAGACACTAGACTATTGCGGTTCTCAGACGATTGCAGGGACGTGGACAGGACCAGGTGGAGCAACTGCAGCAAGTAGTGTCCTGATTAATCGAGTCGGTTCCATGGTTATCATTTCAATCAAACCATTCTCAGTTTTAACATCTGGCAGGACAACAACCCCTTGGACATTTGGCACAAGCATGCCGGCGTGGGCGCTTCCTAATTCTATTTACAATGGGGTTAGCACGTCGGGTGTAACTTTCTCTTGTCTAAATGTGATGACAGGTGGTGAGACGAACATTGATGGATTTGTAAGAATTACACCAGCAGGCAGTCTTTTATTTGGGTATGTCAATACAACAACCACACCGGGTCAGAGTGGAATGAACGATGGAACAGCAGTAACTTACATTTGTGCATAACACATAAGTACTTATTGCCACAAATAAGCCATCGGGCAAACACCTGGACACGGTCGATCGTCAGGAGACATTTCCTTTCCAATCAATTGCATAAATGTGCGATGCATCGTCGTATCTATACCGTACAAATGATGCATCCACAATCCGAGGGCGAAAAGTGCAGCAGTGACTTTTGGGAATGACCAGTTCATCGTACGAGCGATAACATAACCGCCGGCTATTGTGCCAACTGTGTCTACTGTTGCGATATCCAGAATAGGGATGCGATGAGAGTGGATTCCTTGACGAGGTGTGGATAGATCGCTTGACATTAATTATTGATATGATAATAATTAATTATTTATTAGACAACAAACCAGCTGATTGTTTGGTCATGCATACCGACTCCATCTCGTTGGGCTGGCTCTTTATTGGGCTGCAATCTCCACATAGCTCCGGGTTCCGGGTACACCCGCATAATTCCACTGCCGTCGATCTCCATTCTGGTTGTGACGGTGTATCCATTGTTGGAGATCAACACGGGGACAAATGTTCCACTCGTGGTAAAGGGACGAGCCCACGATGGAAGGGTTTCACTAAACACTACAGGAGAATCATCCTCCTGGTTGGGTATGACAATCCCGTCTTGATTAGTTGTTCCAACCGGAGTCGTTCTCCAGTTTTGAAGCAATGAAAACAGCAGTTTGCCATGACGCACGAGTCGAACACTCACCGCTGTAGATTGCCAAAATGCATTAGATCCTGGAGGACCAGTATGAATCCAATTTCCAGTCAGCACACTAGATTCTTGAGAGATACGGTTACCGACAACCTTTTCAAATGCAGAGGCTATGGTATCAGTTGCAACCACCGTGTATGAGCCTGGTGCACCGACAGGCGGGGTATATCCAAGCAAAGTCATTGTGCTAGATTTCACCAGAGTGTAAGGATCAACCCATGTAGCCAATCCATTCACATCGGATCGCATAATTTTATCCACCGCCCCACCCAATGACATTCGCACCGTGGAAGCACTCATAAGATTCGAAAAACTGGAGTTTGGTGCAGAGATTGTTCCAGCGGTATTTACAATTGCAGTGCTTGAGTTACCAAGAACAACCTGATTATTCGTTGTGCATTTAGCATCGTAGCCAACTGCAGTGCAATTAGTAAATGCTCCAGTAGCATCTGCATTCGAGCCGAGATATGTGCATTGGGCTCCGCTTCCAACAGCTCCGCAGTTTGCTCCAATTCCTGTTGAATCATTCGTAGTTGATACTGCTCGTAAGCTGTTGAGGCCAATAGCAGTGTTTCTCGTTCCCGACGAAATTGCATAGCCTGCTTTGTATCCAACGGCTAGAGAATCTGCTCCCGCGCATGAATACAATGATTCCGTTCCAATTGCAATATTACGCGAGGAGCCGAAATTGTACATGGCTTGGAAGCCGATTGCGACGTTATCAGTTCCCTGTTGAATGTAAACACCAGCTCGCGATCCCATCAGAACATTGCGGCTGGCCACTCCATATGAGCTGTTTCCTGCAGCATCTCCAATGTAGACATTATCAAGTCCCCCCGCGGGAAATCCGGTATTGAGACCGAATGATAAGTTCTTGTTAACATCGCCGCATTTCACAAATATACCGTTCACGGTTGGATTCACGCTTAATGCAGCCAGACCGTCTACAATAATACCAGTAGACGTAATTTTGCCAGCTGCAAAGTTCCCAGAGCTATCTCGAAGCACCAGCGTGTTTGCAGTATTAGCTGACGATCCTGATGCACCTGCAGCTGCAGGCGTAGTCCAAGTTAAATTGCCAGCACCATCGCTACTCGTCAGTACTTGCCCTGAAGATGCTTGCACAGCCGGAAGCCTGTACACACTGGATGATGTAAGCGAAGGCGCCTCAATTGAAATGCTTTGATTGTTATTCACGTTAAACAATTTAATTTGAGAACCGTTACGGATTGATACGTCATCGATAAATCGACTCGATCCATCAAATAGCAATTCTAAATTGGCCTGTCCATTAGATTCGAGGGTAGTGGTACCAGTATACCCGCCGACTAGAGGTGTGCCGAAAGAATCCGAAAGAACCTTGCCAGCTGCAAAGCTACCAGCTCCATCACGAAGCACAAGAGTATTTGCTACATTAGTTGATGACCCCGAAGAGCCTGCAGCTGCAGGCGTAGTCCATGAAAGATTACCAGCATTGTCACTGCTTGTAAGAACCTGACCCGTACTTGCCTGAACGGCAGGAAGCCTGTAAATGCTCGAGGATGTGAGTGAGGGTGCCTCAATTGAAATGCTCTGATTGTTATTCACATTAAACAGTTTAATTTGAGAACCATTCCGAATTGATACGTCATCAATAAAACGACTAGTTCCATCAAATAGCAATTCCAAGTTGGCCTGTCCATTAGACTCAAGTGTCGTCAACCCCGTATATCCACCCACAAGAGGTGTGCCAAATGCGATGGATTGAACTCGTCCAAATTTGGCTCCAGCTGAGCTATCTCTGTATACTAGAGTGTCTGCGATAGCCTCGGATGTAGCACTTTGTGCCCGATTAGCAGCCTGGGCAACGGCACTAGAAGTTGCTCCGCCGACAAATGAAACCACCGTATTATCACTGGGACCAGATACATCACCAGACAGATACGTGCCTCCACTCGATCCAGCGAGTACAGCAGCCGCGATAGCGGAGTCCACATAAGTCTTATTTGAAAGAGCATTAGGATTAGTTGGAGCTTTAGGGTACAATAGTTGACCGGCACCCACAAGATTGAAAGCCAGATCGGTTCCTCTCGGATTGTTGATGATTTCGGTGTTTACAACACCATTGAACATGCCATTCAGGGCATCTGCATTTCCCACTGTCACTTGATTTGTTGAGGGGCCTGATCCAATTCTCAATCCGAGATCGCCATCCATGCCTGAAGAATTGATATCGAGGGTACTGATTGAGTAAGGAAGCTCCGTCACAATGGCAGCATTTGTTGTATAAGTGTTGTACTCTTCTGTCGTAAATCCACGAAGTCCGCGAGACCATTTCATGAAGTCAGCAGCTGGATTTGTGCCGGAAGCCGGCCCGCTGATGCAGTTCCAAATAATGCCTTGGTATGTGACCCAGTTGCCAGTTTGATAGGTTCCTGAAGCAGTCCATTCGCCAATCATTCGTTGGTTATAAATTGCGGTAGCTTGAGCAACGTTAACAGCTTGTGCCGATAGAATGGAAGCTTGCGCAGTTGAAATTGACCCCAGGAGCCCAACATCTGTTGTTTGTAACGCAGCGATCGCTGAATTCTGTGTGGCATTAACTGCAGCCAAAGCTGTATCTGCTGCTTGCAAATTGGAAATAAGCCCGGATTGATCAGCGTCTAATGTTTCGTTATCAGTAGCTCTGATTACCAGTGCTGCTACATCAGCGGTCAAATCGACGCCACCGGAATCTGTGTTATCGAGATTTCGACTGAAACAGGATTGGAACATGCCTGGTGTATACGAGACACCGAGGAAATAAAATCTGACGCAAGTTCAACAACACTATGCCAATTCACACATTGATTCATCGTCAATACAATGAGTATGGGGAGGAGCTAATATATGCACCTTGGATATGGCAATTGGTAATGGAGATTCAAATATTGAAAATTCGTATGTCTCTTGTCAAAATTAGGTATCGCGCTTCCCTCAATTCGGATGGATACATTCGCCCGTCAAAAGTAAAAAAGTATGAGCAAGAATTTAAGTAAGCTCAACAATGTCCACCCTCGCCCTTCAAGTTTACCCCTCTCCGATTGAACTTTAAAATTCTCAATCGAATTCCATCCAAAAGAATATTTCTGTATTCTTTTCTTCAACCAACGCCTTTTTCAGACCCCTGCCGCGTAGTATTTGTTTCGAGGAACGTAAGAGAAACAGAAAGAAACATTAATAAAACCCATGCCGAAAATTATAGTGAGCTACTAGAGTTTAAGTGAGCTCAACAATGTCCCCCCTCACCCTTCAAGTTTACCCCTCTCCGATTGAACTTTAAAATTCTCAATTGAATTCCATCCAAAAGAATATTTATGTATTCTTTTCTTCAACCAACGCCTTTTTCAGACCCCTGCCGCGAATGATATGAACTGGGAAACTTAATAGGAACGAGAAGAAACATCATCAAC
>Ga0326734_1000105_pt1 | contig 26685 bp, 25 predicted proteins | sample 15_GP2_1315_FD_207944 | JGI IMG/M metagenome (GOLD analysis project Ga0326734, IMG submission 207944) | Glacier ice microbial communities from Ngari, Tibet, China - 15_GP2_131.5 | ecosystem: Environmental > Aquatic > Freshwater > Ice > Glacier | place: China: Ngari, Tibet | collected 2018-07-18 | reverse complement strand
CTGGAGTAGAATTCATGTCGGGCAAGGTGGCGTTCGTGTTGTAAATTGTGTTTCTCAATAACTCACATTTTATCAATCACTTACGGCATTCTTGCCCTTTTTTATGCAAAATTCAGGTTAGAGGGCGTCAACGATGGAATTGATGAGATGGATGGCATCGTCGAACTTCTTAAGGGCAAGCACGCCGTGCTCAACCTGATCCCGTACAACGCGATTCCCGACCTCGCGTTCAAGCGCCCGACATGGGAGCGGGCGAGGGCGCTGGCCGCCGCGCTGCACGGGCGCGGGGTATTGACCAAGTTGCGCGATTCGGCGGGACAGGATGTCGATGGCGGCTGCGGGCAGTTGCGGGCGCGGGCTGCAGGTTCGCGCATCATTCCGATCCGCGCAGTTGCTTGACCGGTCAAGTATCTTTTTTTGCCTTCGCAGTAACGACCATTGCTTGACCTTCCCGCTGCCAGGTTCGTTGTTTTGTCATCAAATTAATTATAGCCAGACTTGTGTAAATATTAATAATAGGATTTCTCTTGCGATTGGGATTTTCCCATTTGCAAGCAACCACATCGCCCCTCCCCAGATGCCCTCCCATCGAACCCGAATCGTGCGCCATGAACGGCGCTTTTTGATCGCGTTATGTGGTGCGGTACTCCTGTTAGCCCAAGGAAATGCAATGGCCAGGTTCGTGAACTTCTCGGCATTGACTGGCAAGGTTGTACAAAACGGCAAGCCGGTGTCGGGCGCCATGCGCTGGCTGCTTGCAACGGCCGGCTCACTGATCGCCAACGGAATGTCGGCCTCGATCACCGTCGGGCTTACGGTGCTGGATCAAATGGCATGGCTGCTGACGCGGGCAGCGCACCTGTCTGAAGCGCTTGGCATCGCGGTCAAGGCGTCGATCGGCGCCATTTTCAGCTTTCTCGGCCGCAAAATCGTTGACGTGAACCAGATCAGCGTGGCGTTCGTGCGATGGGTGCTCGACCTGCTTTTTGCCACCTTGCGCGCCACCGCCGACCGGGCTGTCGATTTCGCCCTGCGCGGCCGGTAGAAAGGTCGGCCTGGCGCTGCGCTGTCTTGGCGTCGATCTTGCTGTCGATCGTGCGAGCGAAGCCGGCAGCCACTCCAACGTGTGCGAACCGCAATTCCGCTCTCGCTCGGCGATATAAAACCGTCACTCACCCACGCAGCCTTGGTCGCCTGGCCGATCGGCCGGACCAATCCAGGCACCCCGCCGCGCAGCGTTCCTTTGCAAATGCCAGCCCTTGTTGTGACGTGCGAACGATTGAATTTCTCAATCGTGCTCGTGTCGACAAGGGGTAAATAACGGCATAGATTAACTTGCGTTGCGAGAACAGGAAACCCCATGCGAGCTGAGGGTTTGGAGACGAGAAACGGCACTGCCGGCGGTGCCGCCACGTCCGCGCCATTGGCGCAGGAAGAGCAGGCGCGCGCCGACATGTACGGCCTGATCGCGCGGCTGCTGCTGGCGCCGCCCGATGACGCGCTTTTGGCTACCCTGGCCGGCCTGACCGACGCCAGCGACAGTGTCAGCGCCAACGCCAGTGCAACTGACGCGGCCGATTCCGGCCAGCCGCTCGCACGCGCATGGCTGGCCTTGTCGCTCGCCGCGCGTGCGATTGCCGGGGCGGCCGTGCGCGACGAATTTGCCGAGCTGTTCGTCAGCACCAGCATTCCGACAATCAATCCCTATGGTTCGCTGTACCTGGCCGGTTTTCTGCACGAGAAGCCGCTGGCGGCGCTGCGTACCGACCTGGCGGGACTGGGCCTGGCGCGCCGCAGAGGTGCGCTCGAAACCGAGGACCACCTGGGCGCCTTGTGCGAAACCATGCGCCGCATGATTCTTGGCGGCGAGGGCGCACCGCGCCAGCCTTTGGCGCGCCAGCAGGCGTTTTTTGAAGTCCATGTCGCCACCTGGTCGGGCGCTTGCCTGGAGCACCTGCGCCAGGCCGATGGCGCCTGCTTTTACGCCAGCGTGGCGGACTTCATTGCGGCGTATTTCGACATCGAACGCGACGCGTTCGAAGTGGCCAGCGACTTTGCGGACGACTAGCGGAAAACGACATGGACAAGCAGATGGACATGCAAAGGGACAAGCAAAAGGACAAGCAGAAGGACAAGCAGAAGGTCCGGGACCAGGACGGGCCGGAACACCAGCCGGCCGATCCACAACGGCGCGGTTTCCTGCGCGCCGCCGGTGGCGCCGGGGCGCTCGGCGCGCTCGCCGCTGTTGCCGGCGAGGCGCCGGCAGTGGCTGCAGTGGCGGCGCCGGTGGCGGCCGAATCGGCTGGCGGCGTCGGCTACCACGAGACCGAGCACATCCGGCATTACTATCGCACCGCGCGCTACTGGTAGCCACCCAAGGAGCGATCCATGCCTGTCGTTAAAAAATCTGCCGTTGGCGACGCCGTGGGCGGCGCCGCGTCCGCATTGCAGCAGGGCCTGGCGCGCGCGGCGTCGGCCACCGTCAAGCGCCGCTCTTTCCTGCTGCGCGCCGGCTTGACCGCGGGCGCGGCCGGCATGGCGCGCCACCTGCCGTTCAACGTGATGGAACCGGCGCGGGCGGCCGACCCCGAGGCGGCGACGCCCGGCACGCCGGAAATCAAGCACACCGTCTGCACCCACTGCTCGGTCGGCTGTTCGGTAGAGGCGGTGGTCAGCAACGGCGTCTGGATCCGCCAGGAGGCCGCCTTCGATTCACCGCTCAACATGGGCGCCCACTGCGCCAAGGGCGCATCGGTGCGCGAGCACGGCCATGGCGAACACAGGCTGCGCTATCCGATGAAGCTGGTGGCCGGAAAATACCAGCGCATTTCGTGGGACCAGGCGATCACCGAGATCGGCGACCGGCTGCTTCTGCTGCGCAAGGAATCGGGGCCGGATGCGATGATCATGATCGGCGGCAGCAAGCACAGCAATGAGCAATCCTACCTGATGCGCAAGTTTGCCGCGATGTGGGGCTCCAACAACTGCGACCACCAGGCCCGCATTTGCCACTCGACGACGGTGGCGGGTGTGGCCCAGACGTTTGGTTACGGGGCGATGACGAATTCGTTCAACGACCTGCATTTCAGCAAGGCGGTGCTGTTCATCGGCTCCAATCCCGCCGAGGCCCACCCGATCTCGATGCTGCACTTCCTGCACGCCAAGGAACTCGGCGCCAAGATGATCGTCATCGATCCGCGCTTTACCCGCACCGCCCGCTTCGCCCACCATTACGTGCGGATCCGCCCGGGCACCGACATCGCGCTGGTGTGGGGCATCCTGTGGCACATCTTCAAAAACGGCTGGGAAGACAAGGCGTATATCGCGCAGCGTACCTACGGCATGGAAGAAGTGCGCAAGGAAGTAATCAAGTGGACGCCCGACAAGGTGTCGGACGTTACCGGCGTGCCGGAGGCCACCGTGCGCATCACTGCCGAAATGCTGGCCACCAACAAGCCGTCGTCGGTCGTGTGGTGCATGGGCATCACCCAGCACCACGTCGGCACCGCCAACGTGCGTGCGCTGTCGATCCTGCAGCTGGCCCTGGGCAATATCGGCAAGGCCGGCGGCGGCGCCAACATCTACCGCGGCCACGACAACGTGCAAGGCGCCACCGACGTCGGGCCGAACCCTGACTCGCTGCCCGGCTACTATGGCCTGGCCGAGGGTGCGTGGAAATATTTTGCCACTGCCTGGGGTGTCGATTACGACTGGCTGAAAGCGCGCTTCACGTCGAAGGAGCTGATGGAAAAGCCGGGCATGGTGGTGTCACGCTGGTTCGACGGCGTGCTCGAAAAAAACCAGTATGTCGACCAGCCAGCCAACCTGCGGGCTGTTTTGTACTGGGGCCATGCGCCCAACAGCCAGACCCGGCTGCCCGACATGAAGGCGGCCATGAAGCTGCTCGACCTGCTGGTGGTGATCGATCCCTACCCGACCATGACGGCGGCGATGCACGGTCGCCAGGACGGCGTCTACCTGCTGCCGGCCACCACCCAGTTCGAAAGTTCCGGCTCGGTGACGGCGTCGAACCGCAGCATCCAGTGGCGCGAGCGGGTGATTTTGCCGCTGTTCGAATGCAAGAAGGACCAGGAAATCATCTACCTGTTCGCCAAAAAATTCGGCTTTGCCAACGAGTTGTGCAAGCACATCGCGGTCGTCCACAACGAGCCGGTGATCGAAGACATTCTGCGTGAAATCAACCGCACCTGCTGGACCATCGGCTACAGCGGCTGCTCGCCGGAGCGGCTCAAGCTGCACATGAACAACAAGCACACCTTCAACCCGACCACCTTGCTGGCCGAGTCGGGGCCGTGCAAGGGCGACTATTACGGCTTGCCGTGGCCGTGCTGGGGCACGCCGGAAATGAAGCACCCGGGTACGCCGATCCTGTATGACCTGTCGAAATCCGTGGCCCAAGGCGGGCTGCCGTTTCGCGCCAATTGGGGCGTCGAGCACAACGGCGAAACGCTGCTGGCGGCCGACGGCTCGTTTCCGCGCGAAAGCGAGCTCGACACCGGCTATCCGGAATTCGACCACGTGTTCCTGAAAAAACTCGGCTGGTGGTCGGAATTGTCGGCCGCCGAGCAAGCCCAGGCAGAAGGCAAGAACTGGAAGACCGACATGTCAGGCGGCATCATCCGGGTCGCGATCGGCCATGGCTGCGCGCCGTACGGCAACGCCCGCGCGCGCTGCAACGTGTGGAATTTTCCCGACCCGGTGCCGGTGCACCGCGAACCGCTGTTGTCGCCGCGGCGCGACCTGGTGGCGCGCTACCCGACCTACGACGACAAGGCCAGTTTCTGGCGCATGCCAACCTTGTACAAGTCGGTGCAGGCGGTCGATTTTTCGAAGGACTATCCGCTGATCATGACGTCCGGCCGGCTGGTCGAGTACGAGGGTGGCGGTGACGAGACGCGCTCGAACCCGTGGCTGGCCGAACTGCAGCAGCACATGTTTTGCGAAATCAATCCGCAGGACGCGCAGCAGGTGGGCGCCGTGACCGGTCGTTACATCCATGTCGAAACGCCGACCGGCGCGCGCCTGAAGGTGATGGCGATGGTGACGCCGCGGGTGCCGGTCGGGCTGGTGTGGATGCCGTACCATTTTGGCGGCTGGTGGATGGGCGACGACTTGCTCGACCATTATCCGGAAGGGGCGGCGCCGCTGGTGCGCGGCGAAGCGGTCAACACTGCCTGGACGTACGGCTACGACGCCGTGACGATGATGCAGGAAACCAAGGTGTCGCTGTGCCGCTTGGTGCGCGCATGAGGCGGCCGCTCACCAGCTTGCTGTTACTGTCAGCCGCGAGAGGAATGCCATGCCCGCCCGGATGAAATTCATTTGCGACACCGAACGCTGCATCGATTGCAACGGCTGCGTGACGGCCTGCAAGAACGAGAACGAAACGCCGTGGGGCGTCAACCGCCGCCGCGTTGTCACGATCGACGACGGTGTGCCCGACCAACTGCATCTACCACACCGAAGACGGCATCGTGCTGCACGACAAGGATCAATGCATCGGTTGCGGCTACTGCGCGCTGGCCTGCCCGTTCGGCGCGCCGCAGTTTCCCGCCAGCGGACTGTTCAACCACCGCGGCAAGATGGACAAGTGCACCTTCTGCGCCGGCGGGCCGGAGCCGGACCAGTCCGAGGCCGAGTTCAAAAAATACGGCCGCAACCGCATCTCCGAAGGCAAGCTGCCGGCCTGCGCCGAAATGTGCGGCACCAAGGCGCTGCTCGGGGGCGATGCCGACATCATTGCCGACATCTACCGGCAGCGCGTCGAAACACGCGGTTACGGCCCCGAACTGTGGGGCTGGGACATTGCCTACAACCGCAACCGGCGCGGCGGCGAGATCAAGACGCGCGGCGACGGCCCGCGCGACAACCAGGCGCCGGGCGAGGTTCAAAACAGCGGCCGGAAGCATCCGACATGAACACGTTGACAGTCACCTTCCACTGCGCGCTCAAGACCGGCCTGGGGGCCGCGCTGGCCATGCTGCTGTCGGGGTGCCTCGAAGTCGAGCAGCATCCGGGCTGGGTCGACGGACAATACGCCGGCAAACCGGACAACCGCGCGCCGCAGCGTAGCTTTCATAACGACAAGATGGCGTGGAACGCGGCCATCAGCAACCGCGCCTTGCACCAGAACGAGTACAACCGAAGCTCTCCTTGAAAGGACTGTGCGATGCGCTCCTTGCCAAGCTTGTCATGCTCGATGTCATGCTCGATGTCATGCTTGATGTCATGTTCATGGTTCCGCTCAGCGTCAACCCTGTGGCGCGCTTGCGTCCTGCTGTGCGCGTTCAGCCTGGCCGGGCCGGTGCTTGCTGAAGTGCCGCACAAAAACGCCAAGCCGGCCTACGCCGAAGAGCAAACCATCCTGCAGACCGAAAAAAACACCGCCGCGCCGGGCTTCGGTTCCGCCGCGTCCGGCAAGGTGCACTTCGACCGCCATTACCTCGGCCAGTACGGCAGCGACGAAGCGACCGTCATTCTCCAGCGCGGCGGCAACACCTGGCGCCTGTTGCGCAACGGCCCGATTGCCACCATCAGCGGCTTCCTGCTGCTGGCAACGCCGTTGCTGATTCTCGGCGTTTATCTGGGCGTGCGCCCGGCGCCGCTTCCGCACGAGGCGGGGCGACGTCTCGAGCGCTTCAGCCGCTGGCAGCGCTGGGTGCACTGGGCAACCGCGTACAGTTTCCTGGCGCTGGCGTTCACCGGCGTGCTCATCCTGTTCGGCAAGAACGTGTTGCTGCCATGGATGGGCCACGACGTGTTTTACTTCGCCGCCATGCTGTCGAAACTGATTCACAATTTCGCCGGGCCGCTGTTCATCGTCTGTTCGGTCATCATGTTCGTCACCTTCGTGCGGCAAAATATGTTCCGGCGCTGGGACTGGCAATGGATCAAGGGCGCCGGCGGCCTCGTGTCGCACAAGGAAATACCTGCCGGCTACTTCAACGCCGGCGAAAAAATCTGGTTCTGGGGTGGCGTGGTGGTGCTCGGCATGCTCATGTCGGTCACCGGGCTGGTACTCAATTTCGTCAATTTCGGCCAGACCCGCTATGTTCTGCAGATTGCCGACTACTTGCACTTGGCCGGCTCCACGCTGTACATCGTCGCCGCCATGGGGCACATCTACCTGGGCACGCTCGGCACGCCGGGCGCCTACCAGGGGATGCGGGAAGGCACGGTCGACGCCAACTGGGCCAAGGTCCATCATGAACTCTGGTACGACGAGGTCGTGCATATTACGCCGCCAACGTCGCCAACACGGCCAGGCAGCACCGACGGGAGGCGCCAGTGATTTCCCACAGAGTGAGGCCGACGCCGACGCCGACGCTGGTGCTGGTACTGGGCATGGCCGCCGTGTTCGCCAGCGCCTGCTCGCGCGCCGACAAGCCGGCCGACGCCGGCATCCGCAAGACCGGTTTTCCCGGCATGGTGACGGCTGGCGGCGGCACCAGCGGCGAGGTCATCGCGCGCAGCGCAAAACCGATCACTGACGGCAGTTATGCGGGCGGCACGCCGGGCATTGCCGGTGGCGCGGGCGGCAACACCGGTGGCACGGCGACCGCCGGCACGGTGCAGGAATCCGGTCAGGGTCCGTCCGGCAACACGGCGCCGCCGGCGGCCAAGCAGACCCCGAGTGGTCAATAGGAGGAGAGCGGCATGATCACCAAGCTGATGATGGCAGCGGTGCTGGCGGTGCTGGCACTGGCCGGCGTGGCGTCGGCCGTGCTGCCGCCGCCGACACCGGCGCAAGTACAGGCGCAAGCGGCGAAGAAGGCGGCCGCGGATGCAAAGGCGGAACAGGACAAGCAGCTGCTGCTGGCCAAAATGGATGCCTTGAGCAATGCCTGGCGCGGCAAGGCCGGCGCGAATGGCTGGACGCTGAACCCGCAGACGGCGTTGCCGCCACCGGCAGCGGCGGCGGGAACCGTGGCGGCGGGCGCTGCGGCCGCGCTCAGCGCGCCGGCCACGCAAAGCGCGCCGTCCGGCCAGCCGGCGGGGGTATTGACCACGACCGGCGCAAATGCCCCGATAACGAGCGAAAAATCCGGTACGGCGGCGCCCAGCGCCGACGTCAAGCCGGCGCCGTCGCCGGCGCCTGCCATGGTGAAAACGCGGTGACGCGGCTCGCCGGCATGCGCATCGCCGTCATCATGCAGCGGCGCGCAATCGAGCACCGCTGGGCCGACGAGGTATGGGCTGCGGTGGCGGTGATGGCCGACCGCGGCGACTTGCCGCCGGTGCAGCCGCTGAACCAGAGCGCGGCGGGGGAATCCTACCTGGTGTCGGGACTCGAATTGCAACTGTACCCGGACGAAAACGACGGCTATTTCGAAAACTGGATTGCGCCCGAGCCGAAGGTGTTCATCATGTGGCGCATGCAGGATGGCCGCGCGATGCCGCTGCAAGCGTCGGTCAGCTATGCCGAGGGCACCCGCATGTTCGACTCGGGCGATCCGGCCGACGGCGTGGCGATGCCGGCCGAAATCCACCGCTGGCTGGCGGGTTACCTGCGCGCGCATTACCAGCCGCGCGAACCGGGCGGCGAACGCCACGGCAAGCGCGTGCGCAGTTCGTAAAGGGGAAGCAAGCGATGGCGAACGAATCATTCCTGCAGCGCTGGTCGCGGCTGAAGGCCGCGCCCGAAGCGCCGGCGCACGCAGTGCACGCTTTGCCAACGGCGGGCGCACCGCGCGCTGAAGCTGACATTGACATTGACATTTCAATTGAAATTGAAACTGAAACTGAAACTGACAGCGAAACCGAACCTGCTCCTGCAATGCCGCTGCCGACCCTTGCCGACGCCGCCATGCTCGATGCCGATTCCGATTACTCCGCCTTTGTCGCGCGCGGCGTCGACGCCGACGTGCGCCGGCTGGCCATGAAAAAACTGTTCGCCGATCCCCACTTCAACCGCATCGACGGCCTCGATATCTACATGGGCGACTACAACCTGGCGTCGCCGGTCAGCCCGGCGATGCTGGCCTCGTTGTCGCACGCCCGCAGCGTGTTCGCGCGGATCGACGAACTGCTCGATTCGACCGCGGCGGCTGAAGCCGCTTCCACCATCAGCGCGGCAGCACCGGCTACGGACACGACAGGCATGACCGACATGACCGACATGACCGCTGCGCCGGAAGTGCCACCCACAGACCGGGAAGCCGCATGAATTTGCCCGATCCGTGCGGCCATGAACGCGCGAAAATGGCGGCGCTGGAAGCGGCCGCCGCGCTGCCCGCGCCCGACCCGGTGCCGACGGTTACCTATCATTGCGCCGGCAAGACCCTGGTCATCGGCAGCGCGGCCGACGTCGCACCGTGGGCGCAAGGCCTGTGCGCCCGGCTCGAGCTGACCGCTTTGTTGACCGATCCGCAGTTGACCGATCCGCAGTTGAACGATCTTTTGTCGACCGATCCTTTGCCGACCGATCCACCTTTGGCCGGCGCCGCCGGGCCTGCGCGGCTGTACCCGGTCGAGCGCGGTCACAAGGTGCGCATCCGGGGCTGGCTCGGCGCCTTCGAGGTGGCGTGGGAGAGAAGCGGGCGAGAAGCAGAAGGCACCGCCAGGTCGGAACAATTCGACCTGGTGCTCGACCTGTCGGCGGCACCGCTGCTGACGCGCCACCAGAGCCCGCCTGGCTACTTCGCGCCGGGGCCGAGCGCAATCGAACGCGCGCAGGCGGTGGCGCAGCTGGCCGACATGATCGGCGAATTCGAAAAGCCGAAATACTTCCGCTACAAGGAGCGGCTGTGCGCCCACAGCCGCAACCGCCAACTTGGCTGCAATGCCTGCATCGAAATCTGCTCGGCCGAGGCGATCGCCGGTGCGGGCGAGCGCATCCTGGTCAATTCGAACCTGTGCGCCGGCTGCGGCGCCTGCACCACGGTGTGCCCGACCGGCGCCTTGTCGTATGCCTACCCGAGCGCGGCCTACACCGGCGAGCGCCTGCGCACGCTGGTGGCGACTTATCGCGAGGCGGGCGGCGGGGCAGGGGGCGGTGCGGCGCTGCTGTTCCACAGCGGCGAACACGGCAAGCAGATGATCGGCGCGCTGGAAACCAGCGCCCGGGGCGTGCCGGGCCACGTCATCCCGGTCGAGCTGCAGCACACCGCCTCGGTCGGCCTCGACGTCTGGCTGGCGGCGCTGGCGTATGGCGCCGGCGCCGTGCTGGTCTTGATGACGGACGAGGAAGCGCCGCAATACCGGGTTGCCGTGCGCGCGCAGATGGAAGTCGCCAACACCATCCTCAATGCGCTCGGCTGCGCGGGAGAACTCTGCCGCCTGCTGCAGCCGAGCGATGCGCAGGCGCTTGGCGCGCTGCTGGCGCTGCCGGCGGCGACCATGGCAGTGGCCGAGGCGGCCGGCTTCCACGTCATGGCCGACAAGCGCAACACGCTCGAGCTCGCCCTGTCGCACCTGGTCCGCCATGCGCCGCAAAAGCCCGACTACGTGGCGTTGCCGGCCGGTGCGCCGTTCGGTGCGATCAAGGTCGACAGCGCCAAATGCAGCCTGTGCATGGCCTGTGTCGGCGCCTGCCCGGCGTCGGCCCTGATGGACAGCGCGGACTTGCCGCAGTTGCGCTTCATCGAAAAAAACTGCGTGCAGTGCAATCTGTGCGCCGTGACCTGTCCGGAAGACGCCATCGCGCTGGTGCCGCGCATGTCGTTTGCCGACACGCGCAACAGGCCGGTGGTGCTGAACGAATCAACGCCGTTTTGCTGCATCCGCTGCGCCAAGCCGTTCGGCACGCTCAAGATGGTCGAGAACATGCTGGGCAAACTGGGCGGGCATCCGGCGTTTGCCGGCAACCTCGAGCGCCTGCGCATGTGCGGCGACTGCCGCGTCATCGACATCATGAAAAGCGGCGGCAGCGCCAGGGTGACGGGCCACGGCGAGCGCCAGGGCCGGCCCGGCAGCGACGCGGTAAAATAGACTTCTTTACTTTTTTTCATCCATCGCCATGACCGTCGTTCGCACCCGTTTTGCTCCCAGCCCGACCGGCTACCTCCACCTTGGCGGCGCCCGCACCGCGCTCTATTCGTGGGCGTATGCCCGCCACTTCGGCGGCACCTTCATCCTGCGCATCGAGGACACCGACCTCGAGCGCTCGACGCCGGAAGCGGTGCAGGCCATCATCGACGGCATGCAATGGCTGGGACTGAACCACGACGAAGGCCCGTTCTACCAGATGCAGCGGATGGACCGCTACCGCGAAGTGATCGGCCAGATGCTCGCGGCCGGCACCGCCTACCACTGCTATTCGTCGCCCGACGAAGTCGAAGCCATGCGCGAGCGCATGCGCGCATGCGGCGACAAGCCGCGCTATGACGGCACCTGGCGTCCCGAGCCGGGCAAGCAGTTGCCACCGGCGCCAGGCGAGCGCAAGCCGGTGGTGCGTTTCAAGAACCCTCTCGACGGCGAAGTGCGCTGGGACGACGTGGTGAAGGGCACCATCACGATCGCCAACAAGGAGATGGACGACCTGATCATCGCGCGCGCCGACGGCACGCCGACGTACAATTTCTGCGTCGCCATCGATGACTGGGACATGCAGATCACCCATGTGCTGCGTGGCGACGACCACGTCAACAACACGCCGCGCCAGATCAACATCCTGCGGGCGATCGGCGCGCCGCTGCCGCTGTACGGCCACCTGCCGATGATCCTCGGCGCCGACGGCGAGAAACTGTCGAAGCGCCACGGCGCGGTCAGCGTCATGGATTATCCGGCCCAGGGTTATCTGCCGGAAGCGATGCTCAATTACCTGGCGCGCCTTGGCTGGAGCCACGGCGACGACGAAGTGTTTTCGATGCAGCAGTTCGGCGAATGGTTCAATCTCGACCATTTGACGCGTTCGGCGGCCCAGTTCAATCCGGAAAAGCTCAATTGGCTCAACAACCACTACATCAAGCAGGCCGACAACGAGCGCCTGGCTTCGCTGGCGCGCCCGCGGATGCTGTCCGAAGGCGCCGAGTTCAACGGCAGCCCGGCGCTGGCAAGCGTGCTGGCGCTTATGAAAGAGCGCGTCAACACCGTCAATGAACTGGCCGACGCCGCCATGCTGTTCTACCGCGATCCGCAGCCCGATTCCGACTTGCTGGCGCAGCACCTGCCGGCGACCGTCAAGCCTGCGCTGGCGCAGTTCGCCGAGCGTTGCGAAACCGTCGAGTGGCATCGTCCCGCGCTGGCGGCAATGCTCAAGGAAGTGCTGGCGGCGCACGGCATCAAGATGCCGCAGATCGCCATGCCGCTGCGGTTGATCATCACCGGCCAGTTGCAGACGCCGGCCATCGATGCAGTGCTCGAGCTGTTCGATCGTGACGTCATCTTGGCGCGCATCAGGAAGTATCTTTAAATATCTTTAAACACCCGCGTCTGGCATTTGCGGAATGCAAGAGAGTAGTCTATAATTCTGCTTCTTCACCGGACGGGGGTATAGCTCAGCTGGGAGAGCGCTTGCATGGCATGCAAGAGGTCATCGGTTCGATCCCGTTTACCTCCACCACGTTGAAGAGAAGTTGGCAGTAGTTTGGTAGCAGGCTGGTAGTAATTCAGTTGTAACAGCAGTTCAAGGTCCCCATCGTCTAGAGGCCTAGGACATCACCCTTTCACGGTGAGTACAGGGGTTCGAATCCCCTTGGGGACGCCAGGATTCGAGTGGTGCGAAAAAAGCAGTCTGGGTTTGCCAGGCAACCCTGAGCAGTCGGGGATTTTTTTGCAGTGCAAGTTTGGGGGGTATAGCTCAGCTGGGAGAGCGCTTGCATGGCATGCAAGAGGTCATCGGTTCGATCCCGTTTACCTCCACCAAGTTTTTCGGTAGTTGTAGTAGTTGTGGCAGTGATAGTAGTAGTGCAGGTCCCCATCGTCTAGAGGCCTAGGACATCACCCTTTCACGGTGAGTACAGGGGTTCGAATCCCCTTGGGGACGCCAGGATTTGTGCAGTCTGGAAGGCAAGTCAGGCAAGTCAGTAGCAGCAGGTCGGGTGGCAGATTGCCGCCCAGGACAGATTTCTGTCCCCATCGTCTAGAGGCCTAGGACATCACCCTTTCACGGTGAGTACAGGGGTTCGAATCCCCTTGGGGACGCCAGTTAAGAAGCCGGAGCAGACCAACGCGCATGCGCGTACAGGTGCTCCGGCTTTTTTTATACCTTTTCAAGCATTCACCTGCGATGATCTTCGATCCAAGCCTGCCCACCAGCCTCGCCATTTTCTGCAAAGTCGTCGACAATTTCGGCGACATCGGCATCTGCTGGCGGCTCGCGCGGCAACTGCGGGGCGAGCACGGTATTGCTGTCACCTTGTGGGTCGACAACCTGCACAGCTTCCAGCGGATCTGCCCCGCAGTCGATGTGGGCGCCGATGCCCAGCAGGTCGCCGGCGTGACGGTGCGCCATTGGCGTAACCAGGACGGGGTATTTTCGCCGCTGGACGTGGCCGACATCGTCATCGAATTTTTCGCCTGCGATATTCCGCCTGCTTATATTGCCGCGATGGCGCAGTGCACGTCGCGCCCGGTGTGGCTGAACCTGGAAGGCTTGAGCGCCGAGCAGTGGGTCGAAGGTTGCCACACGCTGCCGTCGCCGCATCCGCGCCTGCCGTTGACCAAACATTTTTTCTTCCCCGGCTTTACCGCCAGCACCGGCGGCCTGTTGCGCGAGTCGGCGCTGGACGGGCAGCGCCGGCAATTTCAATCCGATCCGGTCGAGGCGGCAGCTTTCCTGGCGCAACTGGGTGTGACGCCGGCTGAAATTGCCGCATTGAAAGTGTCGCTCTTCTGTTATCCGGAGGCACCGGTTGCGGCCTTGTTCGACACCTGGCAGGCCGGCGCCGCGGCGCTCACTTGCCTGGTGCCCGAAGGTGTGGCGGCCGCGGCGGTCGAGGAGTTTCTCGGCATGCCAGCCGTTGCCGGTGCCGCGCGCACCCTCGGTGCGCTGACGGTGCGCGTGTTGCCTTTCGTTGCCCAGCCCGATTACGACAGGCTTCTGTGGGCGTGCGACCTCAATTTCGTCCGTGGCGAGGATTCGTTCGTGCGCGCCCAGTGGGCCGGCAAGCCCTTCATCTGGCATATCTATGCGCAGGACGACAACTTGCACCACGTAAAATTACGCGCCTTTCTGCAGCGTTACAACGCCGGAGTCGACAGCCTCGATGCCTTCTCGCTGTGCTGGAACGGCGCGCACGGTGGAGCAGGCGATGCAGATACAGAAGAAGCGCATGCCAGCTGGGCGCTGCAATGGCCGGCGTTTCACGCCGATCTGGCGCACCTGGCGCGCCGGGCGCTCGACTGGCAAGCCGAGATGCTGGCAAACGGTGACCTCGCCGGCAACTTGCTGCGGTTTGCCGCTTCGCTGAGGTCGGCGGCATGCCAAAGTCAGGCAAAGTCAGGTACAATGCCCGGTTAATTTAGCGTATTTTTATTCGATCAAACGTAAGCTTGCGGCGGTTTTGCCAAGGCGACAGATGATTTTCATGCAACCTACTTTTTACGTACACTCTCTATGAAACCTGCAAAAGAAATTCGTGTTGGCAACATCATTATGGTCGACAGCAAGCCTATGATCGTGTTGCGTTCCGATGTCAATGGTTCGAGCCGCACGGGCTTCACGTACAAATGGAAGATGAAAAATCTTCTGACCGACACCCCGATGGAAAACGTTTTCCGCGGTGACGATAAATTCGACGTCGTGGTTCTGGACAAGAAGCCGGTGACGTACTCGTATTTCGCCGATCCGTTGTTCGTGTTCATGGACAGTGAATACAACCAGTACGAAATCGAAGAAGAGAACCTCGGCGACGCCATCCATTACCTGAAAGACGGCATGGAATGCGAAGCCGTTTTCTATAACGACAAGGCGATCTCGGTCGAACTGCCGACGACGATCGCGCGCAAGGTCGTGTACTCCGAGCCTGCGGTCAAGGGCAATACTTCCGGCAACGTCCTGAAGGAAGCGCGGATCGAAAACGCCGTCGAAGCGCACGCCCACACCGTTCAGGTGCCGCTGTTCGTGGCCCAGGACGACGTCATCGAGATCGACACCCGTACCAACGAGTACAAGCGCGTCGTGCGCAACTAAGTTTAAAGCAAGTTTAAAGTTACCCAAAAAAAGCTGCCTCGGGCGGCTTTTTTTTGCCCGGCATTTCTCCACGGCCGAGCCCGGCGCTGCTATGCTGGCATGTAGATTTGTGAATTTATTTTTGGAGATGACATGGACCGCAGGGACTTCGTTCGACTTGGCCTGGCCACAACCGTTGTTGCCAGCACCGCCGCCACCGCAGCCAACGCTTCGGCCGGCAGCATTCTCGACGCCGGCGTGCTGGAGCAGCAGGCGCAGATGGCCGCCGGGAAACTTAGCTCGCGTGCCCTGGTGTCGCAGTATCTGGTCCGCATCGCCGCCATCGACCAGCGCGGTCCGCGCCTCAATTCAATCATCGAACTCAATCCCGACGCCTTGACCATTGCCAGCGCGATGGACCGCGAACGCGCTTTGAAAAAAGTGCGCGGCCCGCTGCACGGCATTCCGGTCCTGTTGAAGGACAACATCGCCACCGGCGACAAGATGAGCACCAGTGCCGGCTCGCTGGCGCTGGCCGGCGTGCGCGCCAGCCGCGACGCGCACGTTGCGGCGCAGTTGCGCGCGGCCGGCGCTGTCATCATCGGCAAGACCAACCTCTCCGAATGGGCCAACATGCGCTCGACCCATTCGATCAGCGGCTGGAGCGGGCGCGGCGGGCTGACAAAAAATCCGTATGCGCTCGACCGCAACACCAGCGGCTCGAGTTCCGGCTCCGGTGCGGCGATCGCCGCCAGCCTGGCCACGCTGGCCGTCGGCACCGAGACGGACGGCTCGATCGTGTCGCCGGCGTCGACCTGCGGCCTGGTCGGCATCAAGCCAACCCTCGGGTTGGTGAGCCGCAGCGGCATCATCCCGATCGCCGCCTCGCAGGACACCGCCGGCCCGATGGCGCGCAGCGTGACCGACGCCGCCCTGATGCTGGCGGCAATGGCCGGCGTCGATGCCAGCGACCCGGTCACGCAGGATGGCGCCGGCAAAGCCACCGATTACGTCGCCGCGCTCGTCAAGGATGGCTTGAAGGGCATGCGCCTGGGGGTCGCGCGCAATTTCTTCGGCAAGAACGACGCCGTCGACGCCGTCATCGAGAAGCAGCTGGCGGTGCTGAAGGCGCAAGGCGCGATCCTGGTCAACGTCAAGCTGCCGAATGCCGATAAATACGACGACAGCGAGATCGAGGTGCTGCTGCACGAATTCAAGCCGGGACTGAAGGCGTATCTGGCAGACTACGCGCCACATGCGCCAATCAGGAACATGGCCGACCTGGTGGCCTTCAACGTCAGGCACGCCGACAGGGAGATGGGCTTTTTCGCCCAGGAATACCTGGTGAAGTCGCAGGCCACAGCCGGGCTGGAGGAAAAACAGTACAAGGATGCGCTGGCCAACAACCGCCGCTACGCGCGCGAGGAGGGCATCGACCAGGTCCTGAAAGAGCACAAGCTCGATGCACTGGTGGCGCCGACGGGCGGGCCGGCCTGGCTCACCGATTTCATCAACGGCGACCATTACGGCGGCAGCTTCTCGTCGCCTGCCGCGGTCGCCGGCTACCCGCACATCACGGTGCCGGCCGGGTACGTCAACGGCCTGCCGGTCGGGCTGTCGTTCGTCGGCGCCGCCTTCAGCGAAGCGGCACTGATCGGCATGGCGTACGCCTACGAACAGGCAACGCTGCACCGCCGCGCGCCGCGCTTCCTGGCCACTGTCAATCGGACCGCCTGAGGCTGGGAATATAAAACGTGGCGGCGCGCTCGACGCACTTGATATGTGTGCGACATTTGTCGCATACTTGACTCCATTGTCGCATAATGGAGTCACTTCAATGTCAGTCCCTTCAATGTCGGAACTGAGCCTGCTTAAATCCTTGTGGAAGGAGCAGCCCCTGAGCGCGCGCGAAATCCACGAGCGCGTGGCGCCTGGACTGGGCTGGTCGTTTTCGTCGACCCGCAAGACGCTCGAACGGATGCTCGAAAAGGCGATTGTAAGCCAGTACCGGCTCCACGGGGTGCTGGTCTACGAGGCGCAACTCGAGAAGGTCGGCACTCTGGCCGCCTTCGCCCACGACTTTGGCCGCCGCGTGATGGAGATGGACGGTCCGCTGCCGGTCAATATGTTCACCGGCAGTAAACTGGTCGACCAGGAGGAGCTCGAGCAGCTTGAGCAGTTGCTGCAGGACTGGCCGGGCGACATCGACATCGAGGGCGGTCAATGATGCCCTTTGAACTGCTGTCCCTGCAGTTCATGCGGGCCAGCCTCGGCTGCGTCGTTGCCAGCCTGGCCGCATGGGCGCTTTTGTCGCTGGCGTGCCGGCGCTGGCCCGCGCTGGCGCTGTCGCGCACGGCGTGCCTGACCGCGCAACTGCTGGCAGTCGCCGCTTTTCTGTTCCTGCTGGCGCCGGACAGCGCCCGGTTCAGCATGATGCCGGCCATCGAACTGGCTCCCGCGCAGCAGGCGCTGCAATTCGCACCATCCGATCCTGCGCCGGCATTGCCCGGTGCAGCGCAGGTATCCACAGACGCATCAGGCGATTGGCTCGTGCGGGCGGCGCAAGTTTGGCTCGCCGTGTACCTCGCCGGCGTGGGTGTGTCCGTCGTACGCCTCGGCCTTGCCCAGCACGCGCTGCATGGACTGGTCAAGGGAGCTACCCGGCTGTCCGACCTGGGCGCGCATGACGGCTTCAAAGCAGCCCGATCGGCTGTCGACGTGGTCGAAACCGACCTCGCCGTCTCGCCGATGCTGATCGGCGTCTGGTGCCCGGTCCTGCTGCTGCCGCGCAACCTGCGCGGCTTCGACGTGCTCCAGCAGCAGATGATCATCGCCCACGAACTGACACACCTGCGCCGCAACGACCCGTTGTGGATGGCCGCCAGCATCGCTGCCCAGACTGCGCTGTGGTTCAATCCCGTGATGCGCGAGCTTGCCGAACGGCTGACCTTGGCGCAGGAACTGAGCTGCGACCAGCAGGTGTTGGCTGGTCGCCCGCAACCGCAGCGCCAGGCGTATGCAGCAGCACTGGTCGGCCAGCTCAAGCTGCAGCGCCACGCGTTCGGCCCGGCGCTCGCATTCGGCGGTTTCAGCGCGACATCGCTGACTGCCCGCATGCTGCTGATCCGGCAGGGCGGCGCAAAGGCGCTCGGATCGCTGCGGCGCTGCGCGGTGGCGGCCGGCTTCGGCGCCGTGTTCGCCGCCAGCCTGGCGCTGCAGCCGGCCTTTGCCTGGCGCATCCTTGAGGCGCCGTCGAAGTTCGTTTTCACCGTGATCGAGTGGCGCGCGCCACTGGCGCATGCTCGGGTGTCAAGCTTTTTTGGCGTGGTGTCGCCGCTGCGCCCGCGAGGGCATCGGGGCATCGATTTCATCGCGAACACAGGCACGCCGGTGCAAGCGAGCGCCGATGGCGTGGTGGTCAGCTCGTCCGACCTCGACGCCGGTGGCGTCAAATACGGCAAGACCATCGTCGTCGCGCACGCCAACGGTTTCAGCTCCGTCTATGCGCACCTCGACCGCCGGCTGGTGGCCGAAGGCGATATCGTCAAGGCGGGAGCGCCGATTGGCCTGTCCGGAGCCACCGGCACGGTCACCGGACCGCACCTTCATTTCGAAGTGCGGCACGGCGGCCAGACGATCGACCCAGAAACCATGCTGACCGGCCTGGCCGCAAACGTTACGCCGCATGCATTGCGCACGCGCTCAACCCCACACTAACTCCCTGCCACGGTTCTTGCACGCCGCGCGCCTCCCGCCGCCGGCAGCGGGACTCGTGCGGCCCAACGCTTTTTGAAAAGGATTGCCGATGCCCCGTAACAGCTGTTGGTTTACCTTGTTCCTTTTCCATTTTTCGGCCGCCGCCGTTGCGCAGACCGTTGAAATTGCCGCCACCCGCGAGCGCGCGCGCCAGCTCGACACCGCCGCGACAACCGTGGTGGGACGCGACGAACTGCTGCGCTACGGCGACCAAACCGTGGCGGACGCCCTGAAGCGCGTGCCCGGCATTACCGTCGGCGGCGTGCCAGGCCGTGCCAGCGACATCCGCATGCGCGGCCTCGGCAACGGTTACACGCAAGTGCTGCTCAATGGGCAGCCGGTGTCGGCCGGCTTCTCCATCGACAGCCTTTCGCCGGAGCTGATTGAACGCGTGGAAGTCATGCGCGTCGCCACCGCCGCACTGGGCACCCAGGCAATCGCCGGCAGCATCAACATCGTGTTAAGAAAAAACGCCACGCGCGCGCAGCGTGAATTCAAGGCCGGCCTGGCGGAAACCCAAGGCGCGCTGAACAAAGGTCAAGCAACGCCGGACCTGAGCGCCCAGGCCAGCGGAAAAGGCGTCGGCTGGTCGTACGCGATGGCGGGCGTGTTTGTCGGCAGCCGGACCGTGAGCACGTCTGCGGACGACGAACTCGGATTCGACGTCGCCGGCGCGCTCAACCTGCGGCGCCGCACCGAAACGCGGCAAACCGACATTCGGCCCAGCCTGAATCTGACGCCGCGCGTCAGCTGGACGCTGCCCAACGGCGATACGCTGACGTCGCAGAATTTTTTGCGCGCCATGAAACTGGACCTGGAGACAAGCTCGCGCGAGCGCACCAGCATCGGCCAGCCGACCCCGTTCCCATATAATGTCTCGATGTTTCGCGCGCACGCCGAAACGGTCAACAGCGACCTGCAATGGCTGCACCAGGGCGAAGATGGCGGGCGCTGGGACGTCAAGCTGGGCGCGACCCACTTTCAGCGCCGGGCCAATAACATTTTTGAAGGCTACGCGCCGGATGCCGCCGCGGCTCTGGTGCGGGTGGTCGACTCGTCGGCCAACGAAGACAGCGTCACCTTCGGCGGTAAGTTTTCGCGCGCGCTGGGCGATCACGCGCTGCTTGCAGGATGGGATGCAGCGCGTGGCCGGCGTACCGAAACCCGGCTCGAACACCTGCAGCCCGGCGACACGGTGGCTGTTGCAGGGAATAAACTATACGGCGAGCTGTACGGCGCGCGGATGGACCGGCTGGCGCTGTTCGTCCAGGACGACTGGACCATCGCGGCGGCCATGTCGGTGTCCGCCGGGCTGCGCTGGGAGATACTCCGCACGGGCACCGATGGCAACGTGCTCGACGTAGTAACGCGGCGCACCCATTTGTTGAGCCCGCTGGTGCAGGCGCTCTACAAACTGTTGGATTCGCAGCAGCTGCGCGCCGGCGTGACCCGCACCTTCAAGATGCCGACGCTGCTCAATTTGGCGATGCGCCGCTACACGGTCGACAACAACAACAGCGCTCTCAGCGCGAACCAGCAGGGCAATCCGAGCCTGGCGCCGGAGCGTGCGTGGGGCCTCGACCTGGCGTACGAGCGCTACTTCGGCAAGAACGCCATGGTCAGCGCCAGCACGTACGCGCGTCGCATCGAGGACGTTACCATCGATCGCATCGAGCAGGTTGGCGGAACTTGGATCAGCACCCCGGCCAATGCGGGGCGCGCCGATACCTGGGGCGTCGAACTGGAAGCGAAGTTTCCCTTGCAGGCGCTGGTACCGGGGGCGGCGCCAGGGTTTGAGCTGCGGGCAAACATGGCGCGCAACTGGTCGCGCGTGGCCAGCATCCCGGGGCCAGGCAACCGGCTCCCCGGCCAGGTGCCGTTCAGTGCAAGCGTCGGCATCGACCATCGCATGGCCGCGCTGCCGGTGACGCTCGGCGCCAGCTTCAATTTCCAGGGCGGCGGCGCGGCGCGATTGTCGGAACGCACGGCGGCGTGGGCGGGCGTGCGGCGCGAGTTGGGGATGTTTGCGCTGTGGCGCGTCGATGCCCGCAGCCAGTGGCGGATGTCGGCGGCGAACCTGCTCGGGCAGGATCGCCGAGCGCTGGCGAGCTTCGTCGATCGGCACGGCAGCTTGCAGACGGCGACGGCGACGTCGACGTCAGCGACGGTGCGGCTCGCTTTCGAACATCATCTTGGGCACTGAATCGAACACTGAATCGAGTACTAATTCCGGCGTGAGCGCGGCCACCGGTTGCGCCTTTGGCGGCTTACTTGCTCTTCTTCGCCTTGACGAACACGGGCCCCCACAGCGGATGCCCGTGTTCGCCCGGATCGAGGTCGAACGCGGCATCGAGCTTGAGCGCCTTGTCGAACTGCTGGCGGCACAAGCTCTGGCGCGACGTCACGCAATAGCTGAAGGCGGTGTATTTCAGCGCCTCGAGCTGGACCGCTTTCGGTCCGGTCGCAACGTCGGCGCCGCCAAGGCGCTTGATCGCGCCGTTATAGTCGCCGTTGTCGTAGAGGGCAATGCCTTCTTTCAGGCCTGGCGACGCCGCTGCCGCGCCCTCCCTGTCGGCGCTGACGCCGCGCGCCTGATTGCTTGCTGGCGCGCCGCCGGCAAACATCGGGTTGGCGCAACCGGCTGCCAGGGCAGCGCCGAGCAGGCCGGCGAGGAGGGTAAGCGCGCGGTAACGGGTCATGAAAGTCCTGATGCGGTCATTTTTTTGCCGACCTGAAGTCGTGTACAAGCGTGCCGGATTTTTTTTTGGCGGAATCGAGTTTGATCAAACGATCCGGGAAATTCGGGTTGACGATGCGGATCTTGTGTTTGCCGGCGGTGAGCACCAGCCGTTTCATCGGCGGGCTGACGCCGCGTTGGCGGCCATCGACATACACGGTACCCCACGGCTTGATCGCCAGTCTGTAGGCCACCGTTTCGGCCTTCGGAGCGGCCATTTTGATGTCGGTCGGGAGCGGCGCTGGCGTCGCCGCCGCTTTTGCCGTCGCTTCCACCTCCACCTCCGCTTCCGCTTCCATTTTAGGCGCCGGCGCCGCTGTTTCGACAGCGGTGCCTGGCGCTGCCGCCTGCGCTGGCGGTAGCGTGAGCACGATCGTCTCGTTGGCGGCGTCGTGCACCAGTGCGTACAGGCCGGCGCCGGCGGTCAGAAGCAGGGCCGCGGCGAAGGCGATCAACTGCCAGCGCCTGGCCGCGGAAGGCAAGCCAGGATCGGCAGCCGGGGCATCAGCCCGCGCGTCAGCCTGCACGTCGAGCAGCAGCAGCGGCGCCTCGTCCGGCGCCAAGGCAGCGTCACGCTGGCCGGCGCCAATGATGCGCGCCGGTGGCGGCGGCGCTCCGAGCGAAACGATGCCCAGCAGATCGCGCAACTGCTCGATCGACTGCGGCCGGTCCTGCGACAGCACGGCCAGGCTCTTGTCGATGGCGGCCAGAAAAGACGGGATGTAGCCTGGCGGCGCCTGGATCTTCAGCGGCGTGACCGGGTCCTTGATCATGCGGGTGATCGAACTTGGCGGCGCCTGCTTCAAAATCGCAAAATGGATCACCGCGGCCAGCGCATAGATGTCGGTAAACGGTCCCTGTTCGAGCGAGGCGTCGGCGGCATACTGCTCGACCGGCGCGTAGCCGGGCTTGAGGATGACGGTAAGGCCCTTGGTCATGGCGCCGATGATCTGGCGCGCCGAGCCGAAGTCGAGCAGTACGGCGTCGCCGTTCGCCTGCACGATGATGTTGTCGGGCGAGATGTCGCGGTGCAGGATCTTGACCGTATGGAGCATCTCCAGCGCCTGCAGGATCTGGCGCAGGATCGTGCGGCACCAATCCTCGTCGACCAGTTCCGGGCTGTCGGCGACGATCTGCCTGATGGTGCGGCCTTCGTAATACTGCATCGCGGTGTAGGCGGTGCGGTTCTGTTCCCAGCAACGGTACACCTTGACCAGCGACGGATGGTCGAACTGCGCCAGGAAGCGCGCCTCGCTGATGAAGCTTTTCAGCCCGAGCTTGAAGGTTTCCTGGTGCCGTTCGGCGCGCAGCGACACGCCGCAGTCGGCGCCGCGCAGCGCCAGCGCGCCGGGCATGTACTCCTTGATCGCCACAACGCGCTGCAGCGCATGGTCGTAGGCCAAGTAGACGATGCCGAAGCCGCCCTCGCCGAGCACGCCGGTGATGTCGAAATCGGCCAGCCGGGTGCCGACCGGCAGGCAGTTTTCAGAGTGCTCCTGGCGCGGGGCCGGTGCGGCCTGGCCAAGGTCGGCGGGAGCGGGCGTTGTCATGGGGTCCAGTCGGCCGGGTTGGGATGTTTTCCTCGACAATAATGCCAGATTCGAACCCGGTGCGCACGCTCAAACGTGCGCCTTGTTGATTGTTGCGTCAAGCGTCGATAAACCGCATCTTGAAGCTGCGCCCCTTGATGTTGCCGAAGTCCGGGCCCAGCTTGTTGCCGGCGTTCAGGCGCTTGAACGCCTGTTCGGCGATGCCGCGCTCGAGCGCGACGTAGGTCATGAACTCGGTGACGTTGATCTTGCCGACCTGCTCCTTGAGCAGGCCGGCGTCGCCCGTCAGCGCGCCGAGCAGATCGCCCGGACGCAGCTTGTCCTTCTTGCCGCCCATGATGCACAGCGTGACCATCGGCGCCGGCGCCGCCACCAGGTGCTCGTCCTCGAGTTCCTTGGCGTCGTGCCACTGCACGGGGGCGCCCTGGTACTGTTCGATCAGGCGCACCCATTTTTTTTCGTTGGGCGCGCACAGCGACAGCGCCAGGCCCGATTCGCCGGCGCGGCCGGTGCGGCCGACACGGTGGATGTGGATTTCGGTGTCTTTCGAGACGTCGACGTTGATCACCGCGCCCAGGTTGGCGATGTCGAGGCCGCGTGCGGCGACGTCGGTTGCGACCAGCACCGAGCAGCTGCGGTTCGAGAACAGGATCAGGATTTCGTCGCGCTCGCGCTGTTCGAGTTCGCCGTACAGCGCCAGCGCCGAAAAGCCCTGGGCCCGCAGTTCGTCGGCCAGTTCGCGGCAGTGCACCTTGGTGTTGCAGAACGCCAGCGTCGACACCGGCTTGAAATGCTTGAGCAGCTTGCCGACCGCCTGGTCGCGCTCATCGAAGCCGACTTCATAGAAGCGCTGCTCGATCTGGCTGGCGTCGTGCTGGGCCTCGACCTTCACTTCGACCGGATCGCGCAGGAACAATTCGGTGGCGCGGCGGATGTCGTCCGGGTAGGTGGCCGAAAACAGCAAGGTCTGGCGCCGCTTCGGGCAGGCGCTGACGATGCCGGCGATCTCGTCGTAGAAGCCCATGTCGGTCATGCGGTCGGCTTCATCGAGCACCAGCGTCTGCACGTTGGCCAGGTTCAAGGTGCCGCGCCCGAGGTGATCGCGAATGCGTCCCGGCGTGCCGACCACGATGTGGGCGCCGTGTTCGAGCGAGGCGAGTTGCGCGCGCATCGGCGCGCCGCCGGTCAGGGTCAGGACCTTGATGTTGCCTTCGCCGCGGGCCAGCCGGCGCAGTTCGTTCGCTACCTGGTCGGCCAGTTCGCGCGTCGGGCACAGCACCAGTCCCTGGATCGCGAACCAGGCCGGATTGAGGCGGTGCAGGATGCCGATGCCAAAGGCCGCCGTCTTGCCGCTGCCGGTCTTCGCCTGCGCGATGAGGTCGCGCCCGTGCAGCACCGGCGGCAGACTCTCGGCCTGGATCGTCGTCATCTCGTGATAGCCAAGGGTGTCGAGATTGGCCAGCAGGGCGGGCGATAGCGGCAGCGTGGAAAAGGCGGTGGGGGTCATGAAGCGGGCCGATCGGAAGGTGACAGGAAGCCGCGCGGAGGCGGCGGCAAGGATGGGGCAAGGACAGGGCAGGGCCAAGCTTAAGGACAGGACAGCGAAAACGCCCAGTTTATCAGGCGGCGGCCCACACCGGCAGGCCGGTCTGGTCGAAGCCTTCTTCCTGGCGCCAGACCGGCAGGCCGCTGGTATCGGTTTCTTCGAGCAATGAAAGCTGGTGCTGGCGTAGGCCGGCGATGCGGCTGCGGCGTTTGGCCGGCAGCGCAGCCGGTTGCTGCGCTGCCGGTGCCAGGTCGCTGTCGAAGCCGACCAGGTCCTGCGTCGCGTTGTCTTTTTTGTCTCTCATGGCGCCAGGGATCGCTGCTTACTCTTGGCAGCGCGCAAAATGCCGCCCCAGAAAACAAAAAACCCGGCTGCAAGAGTCGGGCTCGATGTCAAAACAATGTTTGGTTGCGGGGACAGGATTTGAACCTGTGACCTTCGGGTTATGAGCCCGACGAGCTGCCAGACTGCTCCACCCCGCAGGAAAGATTATACGGACAAACGGGCGCCGGCGCAATGAATTGTTTTCTGGCGTGCGGCAAGTCGCCACAAGCTTTCTATTTAGCGTGCGGCAAGCCGCCACAGGCTCGTCACTTCGGCCGCGCGGGCGGCGTGCAGCGGGTCGTCCGGGTCGCTCGCGCGCGGATGGGTGGGGCGGGTGTCGTGGCGGGCGACGACGCTCAGGCCGCCCGCTTCGATCAGCGCCAGCAGTTGTTCGCGCGGGCGCAGGCCGAGGTGCTCGGCCAGGTCGGACAGGATCAGCCAGCCTTCGCCACCGGGCGCCAGGTGGCGCGCCAGGCCGCCCAGGTAGCCGGACAGCATGCGGTTGTCCGGATCGTAGATCGCGTATTCGATCGACGAACTGGGGCGGCCCGGCAGCCACGGCGGATTGCACACGATCAGCGCCGCCTGGCCGTCGGGGAACATGTCGGCCTGGACTACCTCGACGCGCTCGCTCAGTTCGAGTTGCTGCAGGTTCGCGCGCGCGCACGACAGCGCGCGCGGATCCAGGTCGGTGGCGATGATCCTGGCAACGCCGCGGCGCGCCAGCACTGCCGCCAGCACGCCGGTGCCGGTGCCGATGTCGAAGGCCAGCGTGACGCCGGCCGGCAGCGGGGCCTGGTTGACCAGTTCGAGGTATTCGCCGCGGATGGGCGAAAACACGCCGTAATGCGGGTGGATTTTCGACTCCAGGGCCGGGACGTCGACACCGTTCTTGCGCCATTCGTGGGCGCCGATCAGGCCGAGCAGTTCGCGCAGCGAAGCGACGAACGGCAGGTCCGGGCGGCCATAGGCTTCGTTGCAGGCTTGCGCCACGCTTGGGGCGCGGCGCAGCGGGATGGTGTAGTCGGCGTCGAACGGGATCAACAGCATGGCCAGCGTGCGGGCGCGCTGCGACTGCGCCTGGCGGTGCAGGTGAAAGGCCGCTGCCGGCGAAGGCGCCGCCGCGGCGGACGCATTTGCCGGCTTGGCGCGCTTGCCCTTGGACTGCCTGCCGCTGCCGCTGCTGGTGTCGGCGCGGCGGGCCAGCGCCTGCAACAGTTGGCGCGCGTTCTGAAAATCGCCTCGCCACAGCAGCGCGGTGCCTTCGCAGGCCAGCCGGTAGGCCGTGTCGGCCGGGGTCTGGTCGTTGGCGATTACCACTTTTTTCGGCGCCGGCATCCCGCTTTCGGAGCGCCACAGCGCCGAGTGTTCAACCTCGCCTTCGCGCCAATGAATGCGGGCGGGTGTGTCGGAAGCAGGAATGACTGGCATGGCGGGGCGATCGAAAAATGAATCCGTCATTATATAGATGCACGAGGTGCACGAGGTGCACGGACGACAGGCGCACGGGCTGGAGGTGCACGAACTGCAGGCGTACCAGACAGGGTAGTGCGCATTTACAGGGTGACGACGCCCTTAGCCTGAATTTTGCATAAAAAAGGGCAAGAATGCCGTAAGTGATTGATAAAATGTGAGTTATTGAGAAACACAATTTACAACACGAACGCCACCTTGCCCGACATGAATTCTACTCCAGAAC
>Ga0326734_1000104_pt1 | contig 26686 bp, 20 predicted proteins | sample 15_GP2_1315_FD_207944 | JGI IMG/M metagenome (GOLD analysis project Ga0326734, IMG submission 207944) | Glacier ice microbial communities from Ngari, Tibet, China - 15_GP2_131.5 | ecosystem: Environmental > Aquatic > Freshwater > Ice > Glacier | place: China: Ngari, Tibet | collected 2018-07-18 | reverse complement strand
GGCTCGCACATCGTCGCCTCGCGCGCGCTGTACGGCGGCTCGCACAACCTGCTGGCCTACACGCTCAAGCGCTTCGGCGTCGACACCACCTTTGTCGATCCGCGCGACATGGCCGCCTGGCGCGCGTCGATCCGCCCGAATACCAAGGTGCTGTTTGCCGAAACGCTCGGCAACCCCGGCCTCGACGTGCTCGACATTGCCTGCGTGGCCGACATTGCCCACCGCAACCACCTGCCGCTGATGCTCGACTCCACCTTCACCACGCCGTATCTGCTGCGCCCGTTCGATCACGGCGCCGACCTGGTGTTCCATTCGGCGACCAAATTCCTGTGCGGGCACGGCACCGCGATCGGCGGCCTGCTGGTCGACGGCGGCAGCTTCGACTGGCAAGCGGCGTACGAGCAGAGCGGCCGTTTCAGCGAACTGTGCGAACCGTATGAAGGCTTCCACGGCATGGTGTTCGCCGAGGAGTCGACGGTGGCGCCGTTCGCCATGCGCGCCCGGCGCGAAGGCTTGCGCGACTTCGGCGCCGTCATGAGCCCGCACAATGCCTTCGCCGTGCTGCAGGGGATCGAAACGCTCAGCCTGCGCATGGACCGCCACGTCGCCAACACGCGCAAGGTGATCGAGTTTTTGCTGAAAAATCCGGCGGTCGAGTCGGTGTCGTACCCCGAGCTCGAGTCGCACCCCGACTACGCACTGGCCAGGACGCTGCTGCCAAAAGGCTGCGGCGCGGTGTTTTCCTTCAACATCAAGGGCGACCGCGCCGCCGGCCGCCGCTTCGTCGATGCATTGCAGGTGTTTTCCCACCTGGCCAACGTCGGCGACGCCAAGTCGCTGGTGATTCACCCGGCCTCGACGACGCACTTCCGGGTGCCGGCCGACCAGCTGGCTGCCTGCGGCATCAAAGAGGGCACGATGCGGCTGTCGGTCGGCCTGGAAAACGTCGACGACCTGATCGACGACCTGACGCGCGGGCTGAAATTGTCGCAGTTGTCGCCGAAAGGGGCATGAGATGATTGTCGACGTCGACGGCCTGGAAGCCTATTGCTACACCGGTGGCAAGCAGTTTGACCCGGCATTGCCGACCGTGGTGTTCATCCACGGCGCCCAGAACGACCATTCGGTGTGGATCCTGCAGACCCGCTACTTTGCCCACCACGGCTTCAACGTGCTGGCGCTCGACCTGCCGGGCCACGGCCGCAGCAAGGGTGCGGCGAAAACCACCGTTGAGGCGATGACCGTCTGGCTGATCGCCCTGCTGGACGCCGTTCGCGTTCAAGATGCGATGCTGGTCGGCCACAGCATGGGCTCGCTGATTGCGCTGGAGGCGGCGTTCCAGGCGCCCGCGCGCGTGAGCAAGCTCGCCATGCTGGGCACGACCTATCCGATGCGGGTGTCGGAGGCGCTGCTCGAGACGGCGAAAAACGACGAGGGATCGGCGATCGACATGGTCAACATCTGGTCGCATTCGATGCGCGCGCAGAACCCGGCCTGTGCGCTGGCTGGCGTGAGCGCCATGGGCAGCGCGCGCCGGCTGATGCAGCGCATGTCGGCGCTCAACCCGCACCAGCTGTTTTACACGGATTTTTCCGCCTGCAATGCCTATGCCAACGGCGAGTCGGCGGCGCGCGCGCTGGCCTGCCCTGCCCTGTTCATCTTCGGCAGCAAGGACATGATGACGCCGGCCCGCTCGACCAGGTTGCTGACGGCGGCAATTGGGCACGCAAAAATCGTCCACGTCGATGCCGGCCACTCCCTGATGACCGAGCAGCCCGGTGTGGTGCTTGACGCACTGTTCGCGTTTGCCGTTGGATGATGGGGTCGCCGCGTTCGCGAGGACAGCACCAAATTCGTCGTCCTTGCGAACGCGGGGACCCCATTTCGCATGAGTGGACCGGACAATGAACTAGCCGTTCGCCTTCGCCGCGAAATGCTGCGCCAGCGTTTCTTCCAGCCCCTGCTCCACCGCCGCTTCGACCTGGCGCGCCAGCGCCAGGGTGTCGAGCACCATCGGCGCGCCGTCGTCGAGCGCGACGGCAACCGCGAGCGTGGCCGCGCCAAAGACGAACAGCCGATACACCTCGGCCAGCGTCAGCTTCTCCGGATTGATCAGCAACACCCAGTTGTCGTCGCTCTCCCTGACCCGCTTGCCCCAGCGCAGCCGCGCCGACACATCGGGCTGGACCCGGCCGACCCAGCCCGCCGTCACCATCCGGTCGAGCAGCTCCGTCATTTCGTCGTAACCGATGCGGGTGTGGCGGCGGATCGTTGCCGAAGGCACCATCGCCGAATTGCTCACTTTGGCGCCGCCGTGCAGCACTTTCAGGATCGCCACGGCGTCGACAAAGGCGCCGCCCGGCACCGGCTCATACCACCAGCGCTCGTACTTGACGACCGGCAGCGCGGCGGTGATCAGCGCGCCCACCAGCGTGATCAGCCACGACAGATACATCCACAGCAGGAACAGCGGCAGCGCCGCCAGCGCACCGTAAATGATCGTGTAGTTCGGGAACTGATTGATGAAAATACCGAAGCCGCGCTTGGCGATCTCGAAGGCAACCGCCGCCACCAGGCCGCCCCAGACGGCGTCGCGCCAGTCGACGTACCGGTTCGGCACCGTCATGTACAGCAGCGTGTAGGCGCCGGTGGTCACGGCCAGCGACACCACGGTGTAGAACAGCGCGCCCAGCAACGGCACCGTGCGCACCAGGTCGTTGGTGGCCATGAACAGCTGCGACGTCACCGTCAGCGACAGGCCGAACAGCAAGGGACCGAGCGTCAGCAGCGCCCAGTACATCAGCAGCCGATACTGCAGCGGCCGGGTGCGCTTGACGCGCCAGATCTGGTTGAACGCGCGCTCGACCATGCTGATCATCGTGCTCGACGTAAACAGCAGCGCCACCGCGCCCACCGCCGACAGGCGCGTCGCCTTGCTGGCGAACTGGGTCAGATTGCCAATGATGGTGTTCGAAATTCCTTTCGGCATCACGGTCTGGACGAAATACGTTTCCAGCGACGCGCGAAAGGTGCTGAACACCGGGAAGGTGGTAAAGATCGCCAGCACGATGGTGAGCAGCGGCACCAGCGCGAGCGTGGTGGTAAAAGTCAGGCTGCCGGCGACCTGCGGCAACTTCTCTTGCTTGAGCCGGCGGCCGGCAAACAGGAACAGGTCGCGTACTTCTCTGCGGCTCAGTCCACGCACCATGTCCACGCTGCCGTGGATCATGTCGCTGGTCGACCTGGAAAGTACATGAACTGTCTTGGAAAGCATCCGGCCGCGCACATATCAGAGTATAAACGGCCCTATAATACCAACGATGAACCCACCCAATTCGATTATTCTCGTTTTGTATTACTCGCGTCACGGCGCTACCCGCAAGCTGGCCGAACTGATCGCCCAGGGCATCGAAGGCGTGCCCGGCGTCGACGCCCGCCTGCGCACCGTGCCGGCCGTTTCGAGCGTCGCCGAAGCGACCGCGCCGCAGATCCCCGACCACGGCGCCCCGTATGTCGAGGCGCAGGACCTGAGCGACTGCGCCGGTCTTGCGCTCGGCTCGCCGACCCGGTTCGGCAACATGGCGGCCCCGCTCAAGTACTTCCTCGACGGCACGGCGACCGCATGGCTGGCCGGCACACTGGCAGGCAAGCCGGCGGTCGTTTTCACCTCGACGGGCAGCCTGCACGGCGGCCAGGAATCGACCTTGCTGTCGATGATGATCCCGCTGCTGCACCACGGCATGATGGTGATGGGCTTGCCCTACACGCAGCCGGAACTGATGACGACCGCGAGCGGCGGCAGCCCGTATGGCGCCACCCACTGGTCCGGCATCGACGGCGACAAGGCGATCACCGACGACGAAAAGCGGCTGGCGATTGCGCTCGGGCGCCGCCTCGCCCTGACCGCATCGACGCTCAAGGGAGCACGCTGATGCAACAACAAAAGATTTTTCACCTGGGCGCCATCGGCAGCCTGATCGCGCTGATCGGCTGGCTGGTGGCGTGGGAAACCGTGATCGCGCCGCTGCATCCCGGCGGCTCTTTCCTGGCGCTCAAGGCCTTGCCGCTGCTGATTCCCCTGCGCGGCGTCCTCAAGCGCGACATCTACACGCTGCAATGGTCGTCGATGGTGATCCTGCTGTATTTCACCGAAGGCGTGGTGCGCGCCTGGAGCGACACCGTGCAGCTGTCGCAATTCATGGCGCTGGGCGAAGCGGCGCTGGTCTGCGTCTATTTTTTGTGCACGCTGCTGTACCTTCGACCGTACAAAAAGGCGGCCAAGAAGCTGGCCAAGGAATTGCTCGACAAGGTCAATCCGGCCTCCAAGAACGAGTGCTGAATGATGAATGATGAATGATGCGTGCCGACCCATGACTGCAAGCTTCCTGCAGCACTGTCGCCAGGCAATCGGCCCCGACTACGTGCTCACGGCGCCCGAAGACTGCGCCCCGTATCTGACCGACTGGCGCGGCCGCTTCACCGGGCGCGCGCTGGCGGTACTGCGGCCGAACGACCCGTTGCAAGTGGCGCAACTGGTGCGCGCCTGCGTTGAGGCGCGCATCGCGCTGGTGCCGCAGGGCGGGCGCACCGGCCTCGTGCTCGGCAGCGTGCCCGACGCCAGCGGTGCGCAAGTGGTGCTGTCGCTGTCGCGCATGCGCCGCATCCGCGCGCTCGACACCGTCAATCGCACCATCACGGTCGACGCCGGCTGCATCCTGCACGACATCCAGCAGGCCGCCGCCGCTGCCGACTGCCTGTTCCCGCTGTCGCTGGCGGCCGAGGGCAGCTGCACCATCGGCGGCAACCTGTCGACCAACGCCGGCGGCACCGCAGTGCTGCGCTACGGCAATGCGCGCGAGCTGTGCCTCGGCCTCGAAGTGGTCACGCCGCAAGGCGAACTGTGGAGCGGCCTGCGCGGCCTGCGCAAGGACAATACCGGCTACGACCTGCGCGGCCTGTTCATCGGCGCCGAGGGCACGCTCGGCGTCATCACCGGCGCCGTGCTGAAGCTGTTCCCGCAACCGAAGGCGTCGATCGCGGCGCTGGTGGCGATGAAGGCGCCGCGCGATGCGCTCGCCCTTCTCAACCTGATGCAGGACCGCTGCGGCGCCTGCCTGACCGGTTTCGAACTGATGTCGGACTTGTGCATGCAGCTCGTCGCCACCCATTTCCCGCACCTGCCCAAGCCGTTCGCCGCGCGCCACCGGCAATACGCGCTGCTGGAGGTGACAAGCGACGAATCATCGCAGCATGCGCTCGATCTGGTCGAACACGCGCTCGGGCAGGCGCTCGGGCGCGGCCTGGCCGACGATGCCGTGCTGGCCACCTCGAACGCGCAGTCGCGCGCGCTGTGGACGCTGCGCGAGCACATCCCGCTGGCGCAGGCAGCCGCCGGCAACAACATCAAGCACGACATCTCGCTGCCGATCTCGACCATCGCCGACTTCATCGACGCTACCGACGCCAGGCTGCAGCACGGCTTCCCCGACTGCCAGGTGGTCTGTTTCGGCCACTTGGGCGACGGCAACCTGCACTACAACGTCGCGCCGCCCGCTACTCAGCCGCACGCGCAGTTTCTCGCCAACCAGGAGGCAATCAACCGCATCGTCTACGACAGCGTGGACGCGTTCAACGGTTCGATCTCGGCCGAACACGGCATCGGCGCCCTCAAGCGCGACGACCTGGTGCGCCACAAGTCGAAGGTCGAACTGGACATGATGCGCGCGGTCAAGGCCGCGCTCGACCCGCTCGGCATCATGAACCCTGGCAAGGTCTTGTGAGCGGCCCGGGCCTGCTGGTGCGCTGGCTGCTGTTCGGCGAGTGGCGTGCCCATCCGGTGCGCGCGCTGCTGGCGATCGCCGCCATCGCCGTCGGCGTGTCGATGGGGTTTGCCATCCATCTGATCAACGCGGCCGCGTTCAACGAATTTTCGGCCGCCGTCAAGAGCCTGTCCGGCCAGGCCGATGTGCAGGTGAGCGGGCGCGAGGCGCTGTTCGACGAAGCAATTTACCCGCGTATGGCGCAGCGCGCAGGCGTCGCCATCGCCTCGCCGGTGCTCGAAGTGGATGCCGGCGTGCCGGGCGCCGGGGGGGCCGGGGGCGCTGTGAATGCGCGCGGGGCGCTCAAGATCATCGGCATCGACCCGCTGCGCGCCGGCGCCGTCTCGCCCGACCTGCTGGGGGTGCCGGCCGAAGGCAAGCCGTTCGACCTGCTGGCCGACGACGCCGTATTTTTGTCGCCGGCGGCGATGACGTGGCTCGACACCGCCAGCGGCGGCGCCATCGTGCTGCGCGCCGGCACCAGCGACTTCAGTTTGCGCGTCGCCGGCGGCTTGCTGCGCGCGCGCGCCGGCCAGCGCATCGGCGTGATGGACATCGGCGCCGCCCAGTGGCGCTTCCGCCAAATCGGCAAGCTCTCGCGCATCGACCTCAAACTGCGCGAAGGGGTCGACCGCGACGGCTTCGAGCGCGCGCTCGCGCGCGAACTTGAGAGTGAATTTCCAGGCCGCTTCCAGGTCGCCCAGCCGAACGACGACAGCGCCGACAGCCGCACCAACACGCTCAGCCGCGCCTACCGCGTCAATCTGACCGTGCTGGCGCTGGTGGCCTTGTTTACCGGCGCCTTCCTGGTATTTTCGACCCAGGCGCTGTCGGTGATCCGGCGCCGCAGCCAGTTCGCGCTGCTGCGGGTGCTTGGTGTCGAGCGGCGCCAGCTGCTCGGCCAGGTGCTGCTCGAAGGCGCCAGCCTGGGGCTGATCGGCGCGCTGCTTGGCATCATTGCCGGCTACGCGCTGGCCGCCGGCGCCCTGCATTTTTTTGGCGCCGACCTCGGCGCCGGCTATTTTGCCGGCGTGCGCCCGGCCGTGCAGTTCACGCCGGTTGCCGCGATCGTGTTTTTCACGCTGGGCGTGGGCGTGGCCCTGCTCGGCTGCCTGGCGCCGGCGTTCGAGGCGGCGCGCGCGGCGCCGGCGGTGGCGCTCAAATCCGGCAGCGACGAGACCGCGCTGTCCAGCCTTGCGCGCGTCTGGCCGTCGCTCGCCTGCCTCGCCGCGGCAGCGCTGCTGACGCGCGCGCCGCCGCTGTTCGAGTTGCCGATTTTCGGCTACTGCGCCATCGCGCTGCTGCTGGTCGGCGGCATCGGCCTGATGCCGCGCATGGCGGCCTGGGTGTTCGGCGTGCTGAACCGGGTGCTGATGCGGCGCCAGGGCCAGCGCCCGGTGCCGGCGCTGGCCCTGGCGCGGCTGGCGAACGCCTCCGGCAGCGCCGCCATCGCGCTCGGCGGCGTGCTGTCGAGCTTCAGCCTGATGGTGGCGATGGCGATCATGGTGACCAGTTTTCGCGTCTCGGTCGACGACTGGCTGGTGCAAATTTTGCCAGCCGACCTGTATATCCGCAACGCCGTGGCCGGCAACACCACTTCGCTCGGGTCGTCCGAACAGGCCGCGCTGGCGGCAACGCCCGGGGTGGCGCGCGTGCAGTTCCTGCGCTCGCGCCAGGTCTCGCTTGACCCGGCGCGCGCGCCAGTGACCCTGATCGCGCGCGACATCGACGCGAACGACCCGGGCCAGGTGATGGTGCTGGTCGGCGCCGCCGCCAAGCTGCCCGACGCGACCGAACCCACAACCATGCCGGCGTGGGTGTCGGAAGCGATGCTCGACCTGTACGGCGTCAAGGTCGGCGGGCGGATATCTCTGCCCATCAACGGACAATTGCGCGCATTTTTCGTCGCCGGCGCCTGGCGCGATTACTCCAACCAGTCCGGCTCGGTGCAGATACGGCTGGCGGATTACCGCGCTCTCACCGGCGAGCAGGATGTCAGCGACGCCGCCATCTGGACCCGGCCGGGCGTGACCGCCGGCGAGGTCGAATCGCGCGTGCGCGCGCTGCCGTTCGGCACCGCGCTGCAGTTTGCCCAGCCGGGCGAAATCCGCGCGATCAGCCTGAAAATTTTCGACCGCAGCTTCGCCGTCACCTACCTGCTGGAGGCGATCGCGATCGCCATCGGCCTGTCGGGCGTGGCCGCCACCTTCTCGGCCCAGACGCTGGCGCGCGCGCGCGAATTCGGCATGCTGCGCCACGTTGGCGTCACCCGCGGCCAGATCCTCGGCATCCTGGCGTTCGAGGGCGGCGCGCTCACCGCGCTGGGCGTTGCCTGCGGCTTCGCCCTCGGCCTGTTGATCAGCCTGATCCTGGTATTCGTCGTCAATCCGCAATCGTTCCACTGGACCATGCAGCTGCACCTGCCGTGGGGCTTGCTCGCCGCCGTCGCTTCGCTGCTGCTGGCCGCCGCGGTGCTGACCGCGCTGGTGTCGGGGCGTTACGCCTTGTCGGGCGGACCGATTCGCGCCGTCAGGGAGGACTGGTAATGCGTATTATTTTTCTTGTACTGCTTTTTTGGACGAATTGCTGCCAGGCGCGCGCGCCCGCGTTCGCCCCGGTCGTGCCGGGCCGGCCATTGACGTTTCCGCCTGATTTCGGCGCCCACCCCGAATTCAAGACCGAGTGGTGGTACGTCACCGGCTGGCTCAATACGCCAGACGGCAAGCCGCTCGGCTTCCAGGTCACTTTTTTTCGCAGCCGCACCGGCGCCGACGACGCCAATCCGAGCGCGTTCGCCCCGAAACAGCTGATCGTCGCGCACGCCGCCCTGTCCGACCCGGCTCTAGGTCGCCTGGTGCACGACCAGCGCAGCGCGCGCGAGGGCTTTGGCCTGGCCTACGCCAAAACCGGCACGACGGACCTGAAACTGGACGACTGGCGCATGCGGCGCGGCCCTGATGGCGCCTACACGATCGCAATCAGATCGAGCGAACTGACGCTCGAATTGCGCCTGGCGCCAACCGGCCCGCCGCTGGTGCAGGGCGAGCAGGGCTACTCGCGCAAAGGTCCCGATCCGGCCCAGGCGAGCTATTACTACAGCGAGCCGCAATTGTCCGTCAGCGGCCTGGCGGGCCGCGCCGGCGCCGCGCCCGCCAAGGTCACCGGCACTGCCTGGTTCGATCACGAATGGTCGAGCCAGGCGCTCGACCCGAATGCTGCCGGCTGGGACTGGATCGGCGCCAACCTCGCCGACGGCTCGGCGCTGATGGCTTTCCAGATCCGCAGCAAACAAGGTGGTAAGCTGTGGGCACACGCGGTGTTGCGCAACGCCGCCGGCAAGATCACGCAGTTTTCACCGGGCCAGGTCAGTTTTACTCCGCAGGCGCGTTGGAAGTCGCCGCGCACCGGTGCCGTCTATCCGGTGGCGACGACGATTGTCACCGGCAGCACCAGTTGGCGCATCCTGCCTTTGCAGCACGACCAGGAACTCGATACGCGGCGCTCGACCGGCGCGGTGTATTGGGAAGGCGCGGTCACGATCGAGCGCGACGGCAAGCCGGCCGGCCACGGCTATCTCGAAATGACGGGCTACGACAAGCCGCTCACTCTTTGAAACAGATCAGCAATATCAGCAATAACACGACAACAACTCCAAACCTTCACACACGATGACGAACAGCTCCACCAGCCCTGCAAGCGATACCAGTTCCGCCAGCTCCACCAGCGCCACGAACTCCACCAGCGGCGCTAGCGCGGCCAGCGCCGCTGCCGGCATGGCGCCAGGCGCCCCCGCGCGTAAAACCAGCCTGTCCGCCTTCAAGGGCCTGCTGCCCTTCCTGCGCCCGTACCGCCGCCAGTTCTTCCTCGCCGCCATCGCGCTGGTGGTGGCGGCCGGCGCCACGCTGGCGATCCCGTATGCGTTCAAGCAGATGATCGACCTCGGCTTCGGCGCTGCCGCCGGCGCCACCAGCATCCGCCATGTCGACGCCACTTTCCTGGCGCTGTTCGGCGTCGCAACAGTGCTGGCGCTGGCCACCGCGGCGCGGTTTTTCACGGTGTCGTGGCTGGGCGAGCGCGTTACCGCCGATATCCGCAGCGCCGTGTATGCGCACGTCGTCAACCAGAGTCCGGAGTTTTTCGAGACCACGCAAACCGGCGAAGTGCTGTCGCGCATTACCACCGACACCACCTTGATCCAGGCCGTGGTCGGCACCAGCATCTCGATGGCGCTGCGTAACGTGCTGCTGTTTGTCGGCGGCCTGATCATGCTGTTTTTCACCAGCGTCAAGCTGTCGTCGATCATCCTGGGCTTGCTGGTGCTGGTGGTGGTGCCGATCGTGCTGTTCGGCCGGCGCGTGCGCAAGCTGTCGCGCGACTCGCAGGACCGCATCGCCGACGCCTCGGCGATGGCCGGCGAAATCCTCAACGCCATGCCGACCGTGCAAGCCTTTACCCACGAGCACATCGAATCGTCGCGCTTTGGCGCCTCGGTCGAGGCGGCGTTCGGCACAGCCATGAAGCGCATCCGCGCCCGCGCTCTGCTGACAATGGTGGCGATCGTGATGGTGTTCGGCACCATCGTCTTCGTGCTGTGGCTGGGCGCGCACGCGGTGCTGGCCGGCACCATGACCGGCGGCGACCTTGGCCAGTTCATCCTGTACGCCTCGATCGTGGCCGGCTCGATCGGCGCGCTGTCGGAGGTGATGGGCGAGGCCCAGCGCGCCGCCGGCGCCACCGAGCGCCTGCTCGAACTGCTGTCGGCCCGCTCCACCATCCAGAATCCGGCCCGGCCGCTGCCGTTGCCGGTGCGCGCCGCCAACGGCGCCGCGCTGACCTTGAACGACGTCGCCTTCAGCTATCCGTCGCGCCCCGATACGCTGGCGCTGTCGCAACTGTCGCTGGCGATCCGGCCGGGCGAAACCGTGGCCGTGGTCGGCCCGTCGGGGGCCGGCAAGACCAGCCTGTTCCAGCTGCTGCTGCGCTTTTACGATCCGCAATCGGGCGCCATCACGCTCGACGGCGTCGACATCCGCCAGCTCGACCTGCACACGCTGCGCGACGCCATCGGCATCGTGCCGCAAGACACCATCATTTTTTCCGCCGACGCGATGGAAAACATCCGCTACGGCCGCGCCGGCGCAACCGACGCCGAAGTCATCGAAGCGGCCAAGCTGGCCGCGGCCCACGAATTCATCGAGCGCCTGCCGCAAGGCTACAAGTGTTTCCTCGGCGAGCGCGGCGTGCGCCTGTCGGGTGGACAGCGCCAGCGCATTGCAATCGCCCGCGCCCTGCTGAAAAACCCGCCGCTGCTGCTGCTCGACGAAGCCACCAGCGCGCTGGACGCCGAGTCGGAGCGGCTGGTGCAAACCGCGCTCGAAGCGGCGATGGTCGGGCGCACCACCATCATCATCGCCCACCGCCTGGCGACGGTGCAGCGGGCCGACCGCATCCTGGTGATGGAAGACGGGCGCATCGTCGAAACCGGCACCCACGCGTCGCTGGTGGCGCAAGGCGGCATTTACGCCAACCTGGCGGCGCTGCAGTTCCACAGCGTCCACATGGGTCATTGAGCAGCTGAGCAGCTGAGCAGCTGCGCCACTGATTCACTGCGCCGCTGCGCAGCACGTCGCGGCGCATTACGTTGCGACATGGCAACGTAAAATCGCAAAACAAACTTTTGCTTTCCAAGCTGCAACTCCATTGTTATAGTATTCATCGCCTTCGGAAATACTACCGACAACCATTGGAGCACCATGCGCAACAACCGTTTTAATCCATCCAACTGGGGGGTCGGCTCCAAGATCACCGCCTTCACATTCGGCCTGGTCGGCGTCATCCTGGGCGCGCTGGTGGTGGCGTTCAGCATGACCACCTCGACGCTGCTGCAGTCGCGCGCGCAGGCTGCGGTTGGCAGCGACCTGCACGGCGTGCTCAACATGGTCGAGATGTTCAACAAGGCAGTCACCAGCGAAGTGGGCAGCTTTGCCCGCATCCTCGCCGCCGGCTACGAGCCGCAATTCGCTCTCGACGCCAGCCACAGCGTCGACGTCGCCGGCAACCCGGTCGCTGCGCTGAAAAACGGTGGCAAGGCCGTCAACCTCGATTTTACGGTGGTTGACCGCTTCACCTTGCAAACCGGCGGCAACGCCACCGTATTCGTTACCAGCGGCGACGATTTCGTCCGCATTTCGACTTCGGTCAAGAAGGAAAACGGCGAACGCGCGATCGGCACCATGCTCGATCGCACCCACGCGGCCTATCCGCTGCTGCGCGCCGGTAAACTCTATACCGGATTGGCAACCTTGTTCGGCAAGCAGTATATTACCCAGTACGATCCGATCAAGGACGCCGCCGGCGCGGTGATCGGGGTGCTGTATGTCGGCGTCGATATTTCGGCCGACCTGGCGGCGCTGAAGGCGAAAATCAGCGACATCAAAATTGGCGACACCGGCTACTTCTATGTGCTCAATGCGGCGCCGGGAAAAAGCTACGGCAGCCTGCTGGTCCACCCTACCCGGGAAGGCGACAACATCCTCGCCACCAAGGATGCGGGCGGCCGCGAATTCATCAAGGAGATGCTGGAGAAAAAAACCGGCATGCTCACCTACCCATGGCTGAATGCGGAACAGGGCGAGGGCGCGACCGAAACGCGCGACAAGATGGTGGCGTATGGCTTCTTCAAGCAATGGAACTGGGTGGTTGCCGGCGGCACCTACGAGGACGAGATCACCAGCGAGTCGACGCAATTGCGCAACCGCTACGTCGTCTTCGGCCTGATTGCCCTCGGCCTGTTCGCGCTGGCGCTGTACCTGGTGGTGCGCGCCACCATTACCAGGCCGCTGATGCTGGCGCGCGACGCCGCAGTCCAGATCGCCGAGGGCAACCTCACGGCCAGCATCGACAACCACCAGCGCGACGAGATCGGCAAACTGGCGCAGGCGATGAACGGCATCAGCCGCAACCTGTCGGCCGTTGTCGGCAAGGTGCGCGACGGCGCCGAGCAGATCGCCACCGCGTCGCGCGAGATCTCGACCGGCAACCTCGACCTGTGCAGCCGCACCGAACAGCAGGCGTCGAACCTGGCCGCCACCGCCACCTCGATGGAGCAGCTGACCGTCACCGTCAAGCAGAACGCCGACAACGCCCGCCAGGCCAGCCAGATGGCGCTGAAGGCGTCGAACGTGGCGCAAAAAGGCGGCGCCATGGTCACGCAGGTGATCGACACCATGAACGCGATCAACCAGTCCTCGCGCAAGATCGTCGACATCATCGGCGTGATCGACGCGATTGCCTTCCAGACCAACATCCTGGCGCTGAACGCCGCCGTTGAAGCTGCCAGAGCCGGCGAGCAAGGCCGCGGCTTTGCCGTCGTTGCCAGCGAAGTACGCAACCTGGCGCAGCGCAGCGCCGCCGCGGCGAAGGAAATCAAGGCGCTCATTGGCGCCTCGGTCGAGCAGGTCGATGCCGGCAGCACGCTGGTGAAAAACGCCGGCGTGACGATGGAGGACGTCCTGGCCAGCGTTGCCCGCGTCACCGACATCATGGCCGAAATCAGCGCCGCCAGCGCCGAGCAAAGCGGCGGCATCGAACTGGTGAACCGCTCGATCAACGAGATGGACCAGGTGACCCAGCAGAATGCCGCGCTGGTCGAAGAGGCCAGCGCCGCCGCCGAAGCGATGCAGGAACAGGCCGCCACGCTGGCCGGCGCCGTGCGGCTGTTCAAGCTCGATGGCGCCGAAGACCACGCTCATGTTGACGCTGGCGCCGCCTTCAGCGTCGGTTTGCGCGCAGCGCCGGCACCAGCAGCGCCGCGCCGCGCCTGAGCGGCTTTGCCGGTACGGCGATCGGGTGTACAGTAGCGGCGTACTTAGCCTGGCCGACAGGAGCTTGCCTTGACCGACGCAACATTGCTGCAGACTTGCCACCGCGTGCTTCCAGGCCACCGGGCGCGCACGCCGGCGCAGATGTTCAGCGCAATGGCCACCTGGTGCGAACAGAACGACGTCGCCCACGACGTCTACGGCAGCGGCGCGCTGATCGAGGCGTTCGAACGCAAGATCGCCGCCCTGCTGGGCTTCGAGGCTGCGGTGTTCTGCATCAGCGGCACGATGGCGCAGGTGACGGCGCTGCGCCTGGCCTGCGACGATCGCGCCAGCCGCCTGGTGGCGCTGCATCCGACCTCGCACATCATTTTGCACGAAAGCTCGAACTACCAGCTGCTCGGCCACTTCCACGCGCTGCAGGTCGGCGAGCGTCACCGGCCGTGGAACAGCGAGGACCTGGCCGCGGTTCCCGACACGCTCGGCGCCGTCGCGATGGAAGTGCCGATGCGCGAAATCGGCGGCCAGAACCCGTCGTGGGGCGAGCTTGAAGCGATCAAGGCAAGTTGCCGCCGGCGCGGCGCCCACCTGCACATGGACGGCGCCCGGCTGTGGGAAGCGGCGGCCGGCTACGGCAGCACCCCGCAAGACGTCGCCGCCGGCTTCGACTCGGTCTATGTCTCGCTGTACAAGGGTATCGGCGCGCTGGGCGGCGCGCTGCTGGCCGGCAGCGCCGGGTTCATTGCGCGCGCCGCCGAATGGTTCCGCCGCGAAGGCGGCAATGTCTATCACCGTTCGCCCTACGTGGTGTCGGCGGCGATGCAGTTCGACGCCCGCCTGGCCGCCATGCCGGCCTGTTTTGCGCGCACCGAATGGCTGTACGACGAATTACGCGCGCATCCGCTGATCAAGCCGAACCCGGCCCGGCCGCAAGCCAACATGCTGCACCTGCACCTGCCGGTCGCGCGCGAGCGCGCGCTGGCGATCCGCGACCATCTCGCCACCAAGCACCGCATCTGGCTGTTCGGCCGCGCCGCCGACGCGGCGCTGCCTGGCGCCTGCGTCGTCGAACTCTATGTCGGCGACAACCTGCTGGACATGCCTGACCAGGTCGTGCGCGACGCGCTGGCGCTGTTTTCAAGCGCCCTGGCGGCGTAGTACAATCACCAACCTTCGGAAAAACCACAGCAAGAGAGCCATGCGCCAATACCTCGATTTCATGCGCCACGTGCGCGATCACGGCAGCATCAAGACTGACCGCACCGGCACCGGCACGCGCTCGGTGTTCGGCTACCAGATGCGGTTCAACCTGCAGGACGGCTTCCCCCTGGTGACGACCAAGAAACTGCACCTGAAATCGATCATCCACGAGCTGATCTGGTTTTTGCAGGGATCGACCAACATCGCCTACCTGGAACAGAACGGCGTGTCGATCTGGGACGACTGGGCCGACGCCGACGGCGAACTGGGGCCGATCTACGGCTACCAGTGGCGCAGCTGGCCGGCGCCCGACGGCAGCCACATCGACCAGATGGCGCAGGTGCTCGACCAGATCAAGTACAACCCGGATTCGCGCCGCCTGATCGTGTCGGCCTGGAACGTCGCCGACGTGCCGAAGATGAAGCTGCCGCCGTGCCACGCGCTGTTCCAGTTTTACGTCGCCGACGGCAAGCTAAGTTGCCAGCTGTACCAGCGCAGCGCCGACATTTTTCTCGGCGTGCCGTTCAACATCGCCTCCTACGCCCTGCTCACCCACATGGTGGCGCAGCAGGCCGGGCTCGAAGTGGGCGACTTCATCTGGACGGGCGGCGACTGCCACCTGTATGCGAACCACCTCGACCAGGTCGAGCTGCAACTGTCGCGTGCCGAACTGCCGCTGCCGCAACTGCGCATCAAGCGCACGCCCGACTCCCTGTTTGACTACCAGTTCGACGATTTCGAGTTCGCCAACTACCGCTTTCACCCGCCCATCAAGGCGCCGATCGCGGTGTAGCGCGGGTGGTGCCAGGCGGCCGACTGCCGGCACCCCGATCGGCTGCTAGAATACGCATTCTCCACTTTCACCTTCAGGCACGCCGTCATGACCATCGCAACGCACCTGACCCTTATCGTGGCGCTCGACGCACAGCGCGGCATCGGCATCCGCAACACGCTGCCGTGGCGTCTGCCGGAAGACCTTGCCCATTTCAAGCGCATCACTTCCGGCCATCCGATCATCATGGGCCGCAAGACGTTCGACTCGATCGGGCGGGCGCTGCCGAACCGGCGCAATATCGTCATCACCCGCAACCCGGCCTGGCGCCACATTGGTGTCGAGGCGGTTGGCTCGCTGTTTGACGCCATTGCCCTGATCGGCGGCGCGCGCGGCTTCATCATCGGCGGCGCCGAGGTGTTCGCCGCGTCGATGGATGTCGCCGACCAGGTGATCGCCACCGAAATCGACCATACGTTCGAATGCGACACGTTCTTTCCTGCGCTCGATTCCAGCCAATGGCGCGCCAGCGCGCGCGAAGCCCACCATTCAAGCGCCAACGGCTTCGATTTTTCCTTCGTCACCTACAGTAAAGCGAACTAACATGTCAGGAAACGGCTTCCACGTACACGGTCCGCACGATCACGCGGTTGAACACGCAGCCCATGGCGGCGACAGCTTTTCCAGCAACATCGCCGTGATGACGGCGATCCTTGCCACCGTCGGCGCCATGTTCGGCTACCTGGGCGGCGCCACGCAAAACGACGCGGCGCTGTTTAAAAACAACGCAGCGATCGACAAGACCGAAGCGGCCAACGCCTGGAACTACTATCAGGCCAAGTCGAACAAGCAGAACCTGGCCGAGATGGCGATGACCTTGCCGGGCGTCGATCCGGCCAGGTACAAGGTGGACGTGGCGCGCTACCAGGGCGAAAAAGGCGACATCAAAAAGAAGGCGGAGAAATTCGAAGCCTCGTCAACCGACTGGAACCACAAGTCCGACCTGGCGATGCACCAGCACCATCAATGGGCGCTGGCCACCACCGCCGAACAGATCGCCATTTCGCTGGCGGCCATCACGCTGCTCACGCGCAAGCGCTGGCTGATGATTGGCGCCTACGCGGTGGCTGCCGTCGGCCTCGCACTGGGCGGGTTCGCCTGGCTGCACATCGATCCGATCGGCGCGCTGCTGGGGAGCGCGGCGCACTGATCGCAAGCACGCCGCTGCCTGAAGCCGTCGCCTTCGCGAACGCGGGGGCCCGTTTCTGTGGCTGCTCGATACCATCTTGCCGCGATGCCACATAATGGGGTCCGCGCATGCGCAAGGACGACGGGCAGACAGGCGGTCCGTGGCCAACCGCAAACATCTTATGTGGCAGAAATTGTGTTTTATAGGCTAAGCTATTGCAAACTTATTGCACCGGATTTCACGCATTTCCGCGACAATCCGCTTACTTTTTTCTCCGGTGCCGTGAGCCGCGTCCCGCCTTTGCCGGCGCGGACTGCCCTCACGGCGCTTCGCTTTGGAGCTGTACATGAAATTTCGTTTCCCCATCGTCATCATCGACGAGGATTTCCGTTCTGAGAACACCTCTGGCCTGGGCATCCGCGCTCTGGCCGCCGCGATGGAAAAGGAAGGCATGGAAGTGCTCGGTCTGACCAGCTACGGCGACCTGTCCCAGTTCGCCCAGCAGCAGTCGCGCGCCTCGGCCTTCGTGCTGTCGATCGACGATGAGGAATTCGGCGGCGGCTCGCTCGAGGAAACCAACTTCGCGCTCACCGCGCTGCGCGCGTTTGTCAAGGAGATCCGCCACAAGAACTCCGACATTCCGATCTACATCTACGGCGAAACGCGCACCTCGCGCCATATTCCGAACGACGTTCTGCGCGAGCTGCACGGCTTCATCCACATGTTCGAGGACACGCCCGAATTCGTCGCCCGCCACATCATCCGCGAAGCGAAGTCCTACCTCGACGGACTGGCGCCGCCGTTCTTTCGCGCGCTCGTCAACTACGCCAACGACGGCTCGTACTCGTGGCACTGCCCGGGCCACTCCGGCGGCGTGGCTTTCCTGAAGTCGCCGATCGGCCAGATGTTCCACCAGTTTTTCGGCGAAAACATGCTGCGCGCCGACGTCTGCAACGCCGTCGAGGAGCTCGGCCAGCTGCTCGACCACACCGGCCCGGTTGCCAAGTCGGAGCGCAACGCCGCCCGCATTTTCAACGCCGACCACTGCTACTTCGTCACCAACGGCACCTCCACGTCCAACAAGATGGTGTGGCACTCGACGGTGGCGCCCGGCGACATCGTTGTCGTCGACCGCAACTGCCACAAGTCGATCCTGCATTCGATCATCATGTGCGCCGCGATCCCCGTGTTTCTGATGCCGACCCGCAACCACCTCGGCATCATCGGCCCGATCCCGCTCGAAGAATTCACGCCCGAGTCGATCGCCCGCAAGATCGAAGCCAATCCGTTCGCCCGCGAGGCGGTCAACAAGAAGCCGCGCATCCTGACGATCACCCAGTCGACTTACGACGGCGTGGTCTACAACGTCGAAACCCTGCGTGAAATGCTGGACGGCAAGATCGACACCCTGCATTTCGACGAAGCGTGGCTGCCGCACGCCACCTTCCACGACTTCTACAAGAACATGCACGCGATCGGCCGTGACCGCCCGCGCGCCAAGGAGTCGATGATTTTTTCGACCCAGTCGACCCACAAGCTGCTGGCCGGCCTGTCGCAGGCGTCGCAAGTGCTGGTGCGCGAATCGGAAACGGTGAAACTGGACCAGGACGCCTTCAACGAAGCCTACCTGATGCACACGTCGACGTCGCCGCAGTACTCGATCATCGCCTCGTGCGACGTCGCCGCGGCGATGATGGAGGCGCCCGGCGGCACCGCGCTGGTGGAGGAATCGATTTTCGAGGCGCTCGACTTCCGCCGCGCCATGAAAAAAGTCGACGCCGAATTCGGCGCCGACTGGTGGTTCAAAGTCTGGGGGCCCAACACCTTCTCGGAAGAAGGCATCGGCAGCCAGGACGACTGGATGATCCGCGCCGAGGACGACTGGCACGGCTTCGGCAACCTGGCCCCCGGCTTCAACATGCTCGACCCGATCAAGGCCACCGTCGTCACTCCCGGCCTGTCGCTGGACGGGCGCTTCGGCGAGTCCGGCATCCCGGCCTCGATCGTCACCAAGTACCTGGCCGAACACGGCGTCATCATCGAGAAGTGCGGGCTGTATTCGTTCTTCATCATGTTCACCATCGGCATCACCAAGGGCCGCTGGAACACGCTGGTTACCGCCTTGCAGCAGTTCAAGGACGACTACGACAAGAACCAGCCGATGTGGCGCATCCTGCCGGGGTTTGCCGGCGCCAACCCGCGCTACGAGGCGATGGGCCTGCGCGATTTGTGCCAGTCGATCCACGACTTCTACAAGGCCGGCGACGTCGCCCGCCTGACGACCGAGATGTACTTGTCGGACATGATCCCGGCGATGAAGCCGTCGGACGCGTTTGCCAAGATGGCGCACCGCGAGATCGACCGCGTGCCGATCGAGGAACTCGAAGGGCGCATCACGGCGATCCTCTTGACGCCTTACCCGCCGGGCATCCCGCTGTTGATCCCGGGCGAGCGCTTCAACAAGACCATCGTCGACTACCTGCGCTTCGCACGCGACTTCAACGAGCGCTTCCCCGGCTTCGAGACCGACGTCCACGGCTTGGTGAAACGCGAAGTCGACGGCAAGCGCGGGTATTTTGTGGATTGCGTGCGCAATTAATAGGCGTTTTTTGGCTCTGTTCAGGAGAGACTTGCTTTCTTATGCTGCTCACACTGCCCTAAAACCCGTCATTCCCGCGCAGGCGGGAATCTCATTTTGTTCAGTAGCTGCGAAATTGGGGGAAACGCACGCGTTTCCCGTTCGCGAGGACGACGGGGCACACGGTGCGGGATAAAAAAAGAGCCTCGAAAGGCTCTTTTTTTACGCGCTAAAACATCAAGCCCGCGGCAACGTCACGCCGCTCTGCCCCTGGTATTTTCCGCCGCGGTCCTTGTACGACGTTTCGCACACTTCGTCGCTTTCGAAAAACAGCACCTGGGCGCAGCCTTCGCCGGCGTAGATCTTGGCCGGCAGCGGCGTCGTGTTGGAAAACTCGAGCGTCACGTAGCCTTCCCATTCCGGCTCGAACGGCGTGACGTTGACGATGATGCCACAGCGCGCATACGTCGATTTGCCGAGGCAAATGGTCAGCACGTTGCGCGGGATCTTGAAGTACTCGATGGTGCGCGCCAGCGCGAACGAATTGGGCGGGATGATGCAGACGTCACTCTTGACGTCGACGAACGAGTTTGAATCGAAGTTCTTCGGATCGACGATGGTGCTGTTGATGTTGGTAAAAATCTTGAACTCGTCGGCGCAGCGGATATCGTAGCCGTACGACGAGGTGCCGTACGAGATCATCTTGCGGCCGTCGGCATCCTGGCGCACCTGGCCAGGTTCGAACGGCGAGATCATGCCGGTTTCGAGCGCCATGCGGCGGATCCATTTATCGCATTTGATTGTCATCGCTGGATTTTTCTGAAAGTAGAGTCGGGGGAGCCAGAGGCGCGCAAGGCGCGCCGAAGTGCCGCGATTTTACGCGAAAATATTTGTTCAGGATTATTCAGCGCTTGCCAGCAGTTGCGCGATCATCGCCGCCGTCAGTTGCGCCGCCAGCTGCGGCGACTCCATCGGAAACAGGTGGCCGCCCTTGATCTTGGCAAAATGCCGGCCGACCAGCTTGCGCGTCGCGTCCAGCCCGGCCTGGCGCAGCTCGACCGAGTTGTCGCCGCCGACAAAACCGATCGGCACCGGGAACGGCGCGCGCACCAGCGCGCCGAGATGATGCGGCAGCGAGCGGTAAATGTCGGTCTCGATCTCGCGCGAAAAACGCAGCTGCGCGCCATCCGGATGCGGCGCCAGGCCATGTTGTATATAGTCGGCCAGCACGCCTGGCGCCCACGCCGCAAAGATGTCCTTCGCAGCGAAATGGCGGTAGGCCGCAGCCGCATCGGGCCAGACGGTGCGCCGCCGCTGCGACGCCCTGGCGGGCGAAAAACGGTCCATCCAGCGCCGCGTTTTCGCCGCCCGCAGCAGCCACGCGCGCCAACCCGCCACCACCGGCGAATCGAGCATGACGACGCAGCGCACCAGGTCCGGGCGCTGCTTGGCCGCCATCAGGCTGAGCATGCCGCCGAGCGAGTGGCCAACCAGCACCGCCGGCTGCCGGTATGCTTCCAGCCGGGCGATCAGTTCGGCCACCAGGCCCGGCCAGCCGTCGGAGACCGGAAACGCGTCGTCGTGGCCGACCATGTCGGTTGCCCGCACATCGTAATCGTGCCGCAGGGGGTCGAGAAAATGGCGGTAGACGCCGGCCGGAAAGCTGTTGCCGTGCGTGAAATGCAGCAGTGGTTTTGTCATGCACGTCATTGTAATGCGAGTGCCGCGCCCGCACCGAGAGAGTGGAGCGATTCCCCTACCGCGCGCTGTAGCCCTTTTCAGCATTTTTCAGTGCTTTTCAGCGGCCGTACCAGTAACGCGCGTGCTCGCTGCGGTAGCTGCGGGCGTCCACCTGCGCGCCGAACTGCAGCAGCACCGCGCCATCGTTGTCGGTGCGCAGGCGGCCGATGCCCATCTCCAGGTAGCGCTCGTAAATCTCTTTTTTTGGGTGATGATAGCGGTTGCGGTAGCCGACCTGAAACACCCCCAGCGCCGGACGCACCGCCTGCAGGAACGCCTGGGTCGACGAGGTGCCGCTGCCGTGGTGCGGCGCCAGCAGGACGTCGGCGCGCAGCTTGGCGCCCGCGCCCTGCACCAGCTCGGCCTCTTGCGCGGCGCCGATGTCGCCCGCCAGCAGCATCGAATGGCCGCCCGCGCTGATGTGCAGCGTGCAGCCGCGCGCGTTCGGTTTCACGCTCGGCCGCTCGTAGCTGGCCACGCTTGGCTGCAGCATCTCGAACTGCACGCCATCCCAGTTCCAGCGCTGGCCGGCCACGCAGCGGCTGTGGAGAGTGGCCGCCGCCACGATCGGATGCGTTGGCGGCAGCGACGACGCGACCCAGCCGACTTTCACCGCCTGCATCACCGCCAGTGCGCCGCCGGCATGGTCGGCGTCGCTGTGGGTGATGATCATGCCGTCGAGCCGGTCGATGCCGCGCGCCTTCAGATACGGGGCGATGACGCGGTTGCCGCCGTTCGACTCGGGCGAATACAGCGGCCCGGCGTCGTACAGCAGCCGGTGGGCGCCGGTTTCGATCAGCAGCGCCATGCCCTGGCCGACGTCGAAGGCGGTGACCGCGATCTGGCCATGGGGCGGCGTCGACGGCAGGCTGGTGAGCAGCGGCAGCCACGCCATCGCGCCGGCCCAGCGTTGCGGCCAGCCGCGCGGCGCCAGCATCCACAGCGTGCCGGCCAGCGCAAAGCAGAACACCCAGGGCGTTGGCGCTGGCGCACTCCATACCGCCAGCGGGCCGGCGCCCAGCCACGCCAAAAACGTCGCCAGCGCTTCAATCGCACAGTGGGCGACGCCAAGCAGCACGTTTGATACCGGCGCCGGCAGCATGGCGCCGGCCAGCGCCAGCGGGGTCACCACAAAACTGACCAGGGGAATCGCCAGCGCATTGGCAATCGGACTGACCAGCGACACCTGGGCGAACAGCAGCATTGTCAACGGCACCAGGCCGAGCGTGACGACGTACTGCGTGTGTGCGCCGAGCTTGACCGCATTCCACCAGCCGGCCGGCGCCGCGCCGGTGCGCCCGACGGTGGCAAACAGGATCACCGCCACCGCCCCGAACGACAGCCAGAAGCCGGGCCACAGCACCGCCCACGGATCGAACAGCAGCACCACGCCGAGCGCGGCGCACAGCACGTGCGACACGTTGGTGATGCGGCCCGACCATAGCGCCGCCGCCACCACGGTCAGCATGTACAGCGTGCGCTGGGCCGGGACGCCGAAGCCGGCCAGCAGCACGTACAGCAGCGCCACGCCGGCGCCGGCGAGCGCGGCCACCTTCTGCGCCGGCAGCAGCAGCGGCAGTTGGGCGCGGGTAAAGAAGGAGCGCCGCCACAGGCTTGACGCCAGCAGCGCGAAGACGCCGGCAATCATGGTGATGTGCAGGCCCGATATCGAAATCAGGTGGCTGATGCCGGTGCGGTTGAACACCACCCAGTCGGACTGTTCGATCGCGCGCTGGTCGCCGACCACCAATGCGACGATCACGCCGGCATACGGCTTGTCGGGCAGCGCGCGCAGGATGCGTTCGCGCAGATATGCGCGGCAATGCTCGACCAGGTTGCGCAGGCTGAAGACGAAGCCGTCGAGGCGCCGATTGCGCTCACCGTCAAGCCGCGCGCCATCGGCGCGCACGTACCCGGTGGCGCGCACGCCCTGCTCCAGTTGCCATACTTCGTAATCGAAACCGAAGGGATTGGCGTTGCCGTGCGGGCGTTGCAGCCGCACCGTCAGCTGCCAGCGCTCGCCGGGCTGCACTGCGCCGACCTCTTTCACGGCGCCGACCTGCTGCGCCCCCGCGCGAAAACCGGTGTACCAGGCCAGCGACACGCGCGGCGGGACGACCGTCGCGCTGCCGACGACCTGTTCGACCGCAAAATTGAAGCGCACGCCCTGCTCGAACCGGTATGGCAGGCTGTCGACGGTGCCGACCAGGGTGACGTCGCGCCCTTCGTCTTCCTTGGCCAGTTGCGGCGCCAGGGCGACGGTGGCGATCAGGGCCGCCCAGGCAAACCCCAGCAAGGCGCCGCCAGTTGCCGCGCGCACCGCGCCGCGCAACACCAGCAGCAACACGAGGCCAAGCGCCGCGCAGCACGCCATCGTTGCCTGGCCGGGCAAGGCGGCGAGCGTTTGCAGGTACGCAGCGCCGCCGGCGAATCCGAGGATGGCACACCGCATGGTTGACCTTCGAGCCGGGGAATCGTCCAGTGTCGGCGGCTTTGCGGATGGCGGGATTGGCCGGGGTCGAAGGGTGCGCGCGAACTGTTGAGTTAAATGCTTGTCGGACTTGAGGGTCGCCCGGGTCGTCATAAAAACGCGCAATACCGGGCGCGGCCTTGCCATCTTGCACAACAAGCGCGATGTGCAGTTGCGGGTTGTTGGTGCGAGCCGTGCGTCAAGTCAAGACTGTAGAGGCAGCAACTGGCCGACCGGTTTTTCTAGCTTATGAGCCGACCGCCCGCCTTCTTGGAAGCGGCTGTTTCGGATACGTGTCATCGTATGCCTGTTGCAGGTCGTCGTGCAACCCAAGCAAGCTGACGTACCCTTCATCGTCTTTGTTTGGGTATTCCTTTTCATCTTTTAATGCCATTTCAAGAACACAAAGAAGGCAATCCAAATCCCATTGGTAGAACGAAATCAGTCGCTTTCCCTTGTAGTTTTCCACCCTCGTGTCCAAGCCGTAAGCCTCACACATCATCCAGGTATGCTTCTGTAATTCTTCCAGCTGTCGCCCTGAAATTTTTCGCTGAATCGCGACATCGCCCTTCCCTGGTTTCACAATACGTCCTCTCTCAATATAATTTTTCGATGGCGCCAACAACATCTGTACCGGCGAGTACGATACAACATCACCGGTCAGTAGGTTGCCCATCAAACCCATTGCATGCGAAAAATTGCTTGCCCACGCGGCGAATCAATCGTACGCAGCATGGTATCTCTTGCTGACCATTGACGGCCTGACTGGCTGCGGACCGGTTTCGCCAAAGCGGGCCACTGAGCACGATCCGTCGGCCTCAGTTTGCTTTTTTGCTTTGGGGCAGCGGTGGCAACGATCGCGAGTGGCCTCGGCGAGCTGATAAAGGTTCAATATAAATCCACGCCCGAGCATTGCCAATGCATGCAACATGATACTTTTCTTGCACAGCAGCCCGCACACCCACCATAATCGAACGCATGATTTGCTCACGCAAGATGTCCTGACGCGCTCCGAATTGTTCAATCAGCAGTCCACCGGTACCGAAAAATCGCAATGAACTCTTCCGGCTTCGTCAAACTGTTTTCTTCGCCCTCGATGGCCGTCCTGATTGCCGCTTTCGTCGTGGCGGGACTGGCTTGCCTGTTTTTCAGCCTCGGCCATGCCAGGCCGGCTGCAAGCGCCGAGCGCTACTGGAGGCGGCTGGCGCTGGTGGCGCAGGTGTGCATCGCCCTCGGGCTGATCGGGCTGGCGGTACTGGCCGGCAGGATGAAGCTGGTCGCCGATCACCAGGTTCTCGAAGAGCGGGTACGCGTGGCTCAAGCGGGGTTCGGCGAGCGGCTGCGTTTGACCGTCCTGCACACCTGCACGCCGCTGCAGCGCCGCCCGGGCGCGCCCTACAATCCGGCGGTGGCCAGAAAGGAGCTGTGCGCCATCGCCCGCACCTTGACCTTGACCTCGGCCGGCCCGCAGCCAGGCAGCGCCGACTGGGAAGCTGGTGCGCAGGCGCTGCGCGAGTTCACCGGCAAATACCCCGGCTGCGTTCCGAACGTCTTTACCCGCCATTCCGATTGCGACGACACGGTCGACGTGGCCACCCGCATGGCCGGCGACATCGCGACAGTGACGGCGGCAAAACAGGCCGCCCGCGGCGACGAAGCGATGGCCGCGCTGATCGAGGCGCCGGATGACGGGCGTGACTGGCAAGGACTGCTGCTGGCGTTTCTGATCGCCGCGATCGGCGTGTCGATCAAGTGCGCGCGGGCGGCGTCCGACTTGTTTGCGCCCGAGCGCTCACGGGGGGAACACGGTCGGCAACAGGGTCGGCTATAAAGTTGGCAAAAAAGTCGGCAACAACGCGACCAGCCGCGGCAGCGCCGCCAGCGCGTTGCGCGACGTTGCAGCGGCGATTGCCTGCGTCGTCATCGCCCGCAAGTCCGCCAGCGCCGCGCCGATCGCCGGCAGCTGTTCCGGGCTGTTGCGCGCCGGGTGGACCCAGGCCGGGGCAATGTCCGGCGCGTCCGTCTCCAGCACGATGGCGTCCATCGGCAGCGTCGCGGCAAGCCGGCGGATCTGCAGCGCGCGCGAAAACGTCATGGCGCCGCCAAAACCGAGTTTGAACCCCAGGTCGATGTAAGCCTGGGCCTGCTGGAAGCTGCCGTTGAAGGCGTGGGCAATGCCGCCGGCCGGGCCGATCTGGCGCACGTGCTTGAGAACCTGGTCTTGCGAGCGGCGCACGTGCATCAGCACCGGCAGGTCGAAGTCGCGCGCAATGCGCAGCTGCGCGCGAAAAAAGTGCGCCTGCTTGTCGCGCATCGCCGGTTCGCACAGCATCGGGAGGAAAAAATCGAGGCCGATCTCGCCGATCGCCACGAAGCGCGGGTCGGCCAGCGCCGCCTCGACGCTGGCGCGCAGGGTGACAAGGTCTGCTTCGCTCGCCTGCGGCACGCAGACCGGGTGGATGCCGAGCGCGTAACTGGCGTTCGGCGCCGTTGCCGCCAGTTGCGCGACGGCGTCGAAATTGCCGCGCTCGATTGCCGGAACGACGATCATCGACACGCCGGCCTGGCTCGAGCGCGCCGCCACCAACGGCGCGTCGGCGCCGAATGCACTGGCGTCGAGGTGGCAATGGGTGTCGATCCACATACAGGGGCTGGGCCGGGCGCCGGCTACGAGTCGGTTGGCTGCAAGCCGGCCGGCTGCAAGCCGTGCTGACTCAAGCGCAGCACGCGGTCGCAGCGGCGCGCCAGTGCGGTGTCGTGGCTGACGATGACGAACGCCGTGCCGAAGGTGGCCGACAGCTCGAGCATCAATGCGAATATCTGCTGCGCGGTGGCGGAATCGAGGTTCCCGGTCGGTTCGTCCGCCAGCACGCAGGCCGGCTCGGTGACCAGCGCACGCGCCAGCGCCACGCGCGCCCGCTCGCCACCCGACAATTCGCCCGGCACGTGGATGGCGCGCTGTGACAGCCCAACGCGCGCCAAAATCGCTTCGGCTTTCGCGCGCGCGGTGGCGCGTTGCTCGCGCCGGATCAACAGCGGCATGGCGACGTTGTCGAGCGCCGAAAACTCCGGCAGCAGGTGGTGGAACTGGTAGACGA
>Ga0326734_1000103_pt1 | contig 26919 bp, 24 predicted proteins | sample 15_GP2_1315_FD_207944 | JGI IMG/M metagenome (GOLD analysis project Ga0326734, IMG submission 207944) | Glacier ice microbial communities from Ngari, Tibet, China - 15_GP2_131.5 | ecosystem: Environmental > Aquatic > Freshwater > Ice > Glacier | place: China: Ngari, Tibet | collected 2018-07-18 | reverse complement strand
CGCTGTAGCCGGCCGCCACCAGCGCGCGCACGGTGGCGGCAAAACCGTCCAGCGGAGAAAGGCAGCGCTCATAGACGAGCGGCTGGCCGGTCTGCAGCGCGAACGCGGCGTGGATCGCCGGCGACCTGCTGTGCGCGACAGGATTGCCGATCACACAATAACGCTCGTTTGCTCTGACTGTCACTGGGCACTCCCGCGCAAGTTGGTTTCAAGTTTTTCGTCGCGGGTGAACTTGAAGCGGGTGATGATCACCCACAAGTCATCCCGGTCCGCCGACAGCATGTTGGGTGGAAAGCGGCCAAACGGCGCGGCGCGCCGCACGATCGCCAGCGCCGCCTTGTCGAGCGCCGGGTTGCCCGAGGTTTTCTCGATCCGCGCGCCGCCGTCCTTCAAATAAATCGTGCCATCCTGAAAAATCGGGATGTACACCACCAGTTCGCCGTACAGCTTGCGCCCGTCGACCTGCGGAAAATTGAGGGTGCCGATTTCCTCGACCCGCTTTTGCATCGCCTTGTAATACAGCGCATAACCGACTTCCTGGGTGCTTGGCGTGATGTAGGTTTTCTTCGGGCGCTTGTTCTGGTCCTCGATCAGCGTGCTGATTTCGGCGGTGGCGCGGGCGATCGCCCTGCTCGACTCGAGCAGGTCGGCGCCGGTGCGATTCGGGTCCGGCTTGTCCTTGTCGGTCACCGGCGGCGCCTTGTAGTTCGACTTGCGCGCGCGCGTGAGCAGATTCTGCTGCACCGCCTCAATTTCGGCGATCTTGCGCTGCATCGCTTTCAGGCTGTCGCCGTTGTCGGTCTTGCGCATGTCCGGCAGAGGCGATTTCGAGCGGCCCGCATCGGCCTGGCCGCCGCCGTCGAGATTGGCCTGGGCCAGCGCATCGGCCTTCAAAGGCCGCTTGGCATGCTTGGCGTTGACCAGGATCACCTCGAGACCCGGATCGGCAGGCTCGATCTTGAACGCATCGGGCGCGACAAACCGCACCGCCAGCAGGGCTGCATGCGCGGCCACCGAAAAGGCGATGGCGACCATCATGGAACGGTTCTTGAATAAGGACTTCACACGGCGCCGGCGTCGAAACTATTGAATTGCGGAATGCGCAATTCTACCCCGCCCCCTTCGCCCGGTGCCGACAATCCGGCATTTTGTCGCGCCAAGCCGACGAAAGCCTGGCCTGCGCCGCGCTTTGGTTTGGATTAGTTGGCTGCCGGTTCGGCGGTGACGACCGTCACCGCACCTTCGGCTTCGACCGCTTCGCCGGCGGCGGCCTCGCCGCTGTCGACCGGGGTTTGCGCGCCGCCCGTGTCGCTTTCTTCTCCTGCGTCGCCGTAGTCACCTTCACCTTCACCGTCACCCTCTGCGTGCGCCGACAGCGCCGCCGCCGGCACCTCGAGCAGCCGCGCTTCGATCGACAGATCGACTTCGTCCCAGCGCAAGATGTCGAGTTTGACCTGCGCGCCGCGCGCCACCGCCGGCATGCCGGGCAGCTTGATGACGAGCGGGATGTCGACCAGGCGCAGCACTTCGTCCTTGAGCACCACCGCCTCGACCTGGCGGGCGTTTTCCTGGCCCAGCCAGCGCAAACACCAGTAGCGCTCCATGTTCTGCTGGTGCTCGTTGTAGGCGGCGTAGGCGGCGTCGAACGCCGACACGATGGCGAACAGGTTGGCGTCGCGCGGTTTGAAGGGCGCCACCAGCGGCGCCGCTACGCCGTGCTCGGCGCAGGCAAGGATCTGCCACTGGTTGACCAGGTCGGTGTAGCGCCGCAGCGGCGACGTGCTCCAGGCGTACTGGTCGACGCCGAGGCCCTGATGGGGTGCGGCGTGCGTCACCATCCGCACCTGCATCTTGGCGGCCCAGCCGGCGCCGCTGCCGGCCCCTTGCGAGCGGTAGATGCCGGGCACGCCACTGTCGTGCAGCAGCTTGCCCCAGGTGCTGTTGGCGAAAATCATCAGCTCGGCGACGATCTTGTCGAGCGGCGCGCCGCGTTTGCGGCGCACCACCGAGACGACGTCGTCGTCGACGTAGAAATTGAAGTCCATCCGGTTGTTCTGCTCGGGTTTCAGGCCGAACGCTTCGCGCTTTTTCATGCGCCCCGCTTCCAGCTGCAGCGCCCATTGCCACAGCAGCAGCATCTCGGTCTTGTGCGGATAATCGCCTGCGCCGCTGACCAGCGTTTCCTCGTTGACCAGCGCGTCGAGGTCGTTGTGACGCAAGTTGCTCTTGATCGGCACCATCTCGGCGCGCGTGACGGTCGACACGAGCGTCCAGTCGGCCGGATTCAAGGTGGCGTACAGCGACACCGCCGGGCACGTCTTGCCTTCGGCCAGGGTGAAAGCGGCGACGACGTCGTCCGGCAGCATGGTGATTTTGTCACCCGGCATGTAGACGGTCGACATGCGCGCGCGCGCGATCTTGTCGACGGCGTCGTCCGGACGGATGCCCAGGCCCGGCGCGGCGATGTGGATGCCGATTTTCACCATGCCGTCGTCCTGCACCGTCACCGAAAAGGCATCGTCGATTTCGGTGGTGGTGACGTCGTCGATCGAGAACGCGGCGACGTCGGCCAGCGGCAAGGCGCGCGGGGTGGCCGGCACCGGCACGGCCGGAAAGCCGGCGCCGCGCGGGAAGTTGTCAAACAAGAAGCGCGCCATGTGCAGCGCTTTCGGCGAACTGATGCCGCCGGTGGCCAGCATCAGCCGCGGCGGCGTAGTGTGCAGTTCAATGCAGGCCGCTTCCAGCGCCTTGTATTCGATGGCGTTCTTGTCCGGCTTGAACAGCAGTTGCTGCACCAGTATCTGCAGCGCGGGCGGCAGGCGGCCGGCCTTCATCTCGTCGACGTAGCCGGCCTGGATGACGGCTTGCTGTTTTTTCTTTTCGATCCCGGCCTGGGCGGCGCGCAGCGATTGCTCCGGCGCCGCCTTGTAGCGCCCGCGTCCCTTTTTGTAGAAATAGATTGGCGCCCCATGCAGCGCCAGCACCAGCCCGGCCGCCTCGACGGGCAGCGGCGGATGACCAAAATACTCGGCGCCGAGCTCGGCGAAACCGAACTCTTCCTCGCCGGCCACTTCCCACAGAAATTCGAAATCGATGTCGGCGGCGATCGCCTTGGCCTGCTCGAGCAATTCGGCCGGGGCCGGCCGTTCGTACTGCAGCAGCACGTCCTTGATCTTGACCTTGGTGCGTTTGCCACTGGGCATGTCCACCTGGTAGGCCTCGCCGGCGTGCGACAGCACCGCGCCGACCTTGAAATCGCCGGATTCTTCAAAAAATAGATTCATTGGTCAGTTCAGGTTCGTTGTTGATGAAGCTGGGCAGCCTGTGAAAGCAGCCCGGTTACCGCAGGCAGGAATACCTCGGTGACCAGCAGCGTGCCCAGATGGCGCCGGTAGAGGCAGCGGCGCGCGTAAAATGTAGGGAAATCAGGAAAATCAGCAGAAACAGCAGCAATGGCATCCTGGCTGGCGTCGCCGAGCGCGGCGCGGGCGCGCCGCGCCAGCGGATGGCCGGGGCGCAGGCGGGCAAATTCGAGTGCGCCGCGACGCACCCGCGGGTCGCCAAACAGCGTGCTGCCGAGCGAGCGTTCGCCCAGTGCGCTGAACATCGGCCAGTCGGCGGCGTTGGCCGCCATCGGCACCACGGTGTGGGCGAACACCACCGGCCGGCCGTCGCAGCGCAGCAGCACCTCGCGCTCCCACACCCGGCCGACTTTCACCATGCCGATCGCGCCGGCCTCGTCGGCCAGGCACGGCGCGCTGCGCTGATGCAATCGCTGCACCCGAAAGGCTGCGCTGTGGGCCATCAGGCGCGCCGTCAGCGAACCGCCGGCGACCAGCCAGGGCAGCATGGCGGCGGGCGCGGCGAGCGCATTGACGTGGCGGTGCCAGCGCGCCTGGCGCAGCGAAGCGACCCTCACCGCGGCGCCGTTTTCGTTTCGGCCAGGCAGAAGGCCAGCACGTCGTCGACATGGTCGGCAAATTCGGCCAGCGCATGGTCACTGCCGTTAATCACGATCTGGCGCGCGCCGGCGTAGTGGGCCAGCATGGTGCGGTAGTCGAGCACTTCGTCGCCGCTGGCGGCAATCAGCACATAGCGTTCCGGCCGGGTGATGCGCGCCACCTGCAGCGCGCGCAGTTCGTCGATGTAGGCGCGCTTGAATTCGAACGGCTGATCCGAATGCCAGGCGGTGGTGACGCCGACGTGGCGCTCGAGGTCTTGCAATGGATCGACCGCCGGATTGAGCACCACGGCGCGGCAGCCGAATTGCTCGGCCAGCCAGGTGGCGTAATAGCCGCCCAAGGACGAGCCGACGATTGCCAGCTGCTCGGCCGGGGTGTCGCCGATCAGCGCCACCGCCAGCGCCATCGCTTCCTGCGGCGAGGCCGGCAGCTGCGGGCAGACCAGTTCGGGCAAGCGCCCCAGTGCGGCCATCCTGCGCGCCACCAGGCGCGCCTTGAACGAATCGGGCGACGAGCGAAACCCGTGCAGGTACAACATCATGGCGCCAGCGCCTCGAGCAGTTGCTGGTGGACGCCGCCGAAGCCGCCGTTGCTCATGACCAGGACATGGTCGCCCGGCCGGGCCGCCTGGACGATGGCGTCGACCAAAAAATCGAGCTGGTCGAAGCTGTGGGCGATGGCGCCGAGCGGACGCAGGGCGTCGGCCAGGCTCCAGCCGAGCGCCTGCTGGCTGCCGAAGCCGAACACCAGGTCGGCGTCCTTCAGGCTGCCCGGCAGCGCGTCCTTCATGGCGCCCAGCTTCATCGTGTTCGAGCGCGGCTCGAGCACGGCGAGGATGCGCCCCGCGGCGCCGATCTTCTGGCGCAGGCCGCCGACGGTGGTGGCGATCGCGGTCGGATGGTGGGCAAAATCGTCGTAGACCGTGATGGCGTCCACAACGCCGCGCACTTCCATGCGCCGCTTGACGTTTTCGAAGCGGCCCAGCGACTCGGCCGCCTGCGCCACGGGCACGCCGACGTGGCGCGCCGCGGCAATCGCCGCCAGCGCGTTCAAGCGGTTGTGGCGCCCGCTCAAGCCCCACTGCACGCGGCCGACGACATTGTTCCGGCCGTCGCCGCGGTTAAAAACGACGTCGAAGTCGCCGCCCTGGTGCTCGACCATGCTCCAGTTGGCATCCGCGTTGGCGTTTGCGCTTGGGTTGGCCGCGGCGCCGAAACTTTCATGCTCGCTCCAGCAGCCGCGCTTCATCACGCGCGCCAGCGACGGCTCGTCGCCATTGACGATGAGCCGGCCGATCCCCGGCACCGTGCGCACCAGGTGGTGGAACTGGGTTTCGATGGCGCCGATGTCGGGAAAAATGTCGGCATGGTCGTATTCGAGGTTATTCATCACCGCCGTCTTGGCGTGGTAGTGGACGAATTTGCTGCGCTTGTCGAAAAAAGCGGTGTCGTATTCGTCCGCTTCGATGACAAAAAAGTCGGATTGCGGGTCGGATCCCTTGCCGCCGGCTCCCGACAGCCGCGCCGAGATGCCGAAGTTCATCGGCACGCCGCCGATCAGAAAGCCCGGCGCGTAGCCGGCGTCGTCGAGTATCCACGCCAGCATCGCCGAGGTGGTGGTCTTGCCGTGGGTGCCGGCCACCGCCAGTACCCACTTGTTGCGCAAAATGTGTTCGCCGATCCACTGCGGCCCAGAAGTGTACGGCAGGCTGCGGTTGAGGATTTCCTCGACCAGCGGGTTGCCGCGCGAAACGACGTTGCCGATCACGTACAGGTCCGGCGCGAGCGCCGTCTGCTCGGGCCCGAAGCCTTCGATCAGTTCGATACCCTGCGCTTCAAGCTGGGTGCTCATCGGCGGATAGACGTTGGCGTCGCAGCCCGTCACGCGGTGGCCGGCCTCTTTGGCGAGGACGGCAAGGCCGCCCATGAAGGTGCCGCAGATGCCGAGGATATGAATATGCATGGTTGGGGTGGCCGGCGCCGAGCAATGCTTGAACGCACTCTTTAAAAGTCGAATACGCGATTTTACCTGAGGTGCCGGCATTTACCGTTCCAGAGTATTATCTGTTTCATGATGGCCACCTTGAACCACGATCTTGCGCTGTTGCGCGCGCAAGTTGCTGCGCAGGCCGCGCGCATGATCGCCGAGGACGGCGCCGATTACGCTGGCGCCAAACGCCGCGCGCTGCGCCTGGTACTGGGCAATGCTCAGCACCGGCCGGCGTCGAACCTGGTGCCCGATAACGCCGAAGTCGAAGCAGAAGTGCGCAAGTACCAGGCGCTGTTCCAGGCCGACCGCCAGCCGCCGCGCGTGCGCGCCTTGCGCCTGCTGGCCGTCGAAGTGATGCAGCAGCTCGCACCGTTTCGCCCTTACCTGACCGGTGCGGTGCTGAACGGCACTGCCGGCGAGCACGATGACGTCCATTTGCAGCTGTTCGCCGACAGCGCCAAGGATGTGCTGATGTTCTTGCTGGACCGTGACGTGACGGTCGAGATTGCCGCAACGGCGCACTTCAAGGGCCCGCGCCACGACCCGGTGGAAACCGTCAGTTTTTTCTGGCGCAAGCAGCAGGTGCATGCCGAACTGTATGAAATGAACGATTTGCGCGGCGCACTCAAGCCGCGTCCCGATGGGCGGGCTCAGCGCGCCGATCTCAACGCCGTGCGCGCCATGTTGGCGGCAGCGGACGACAACCCAGGAATTACATGAACAATAAGAAAATAGCCGCCATCGGCGCCGTCGCGCTGGTCTTTGGCGGACTTGGCGCCGTGGTCGGCACCCGCAACAATGTGCCAACCGCGCCAACCGTGCCGACTGCGCCAGGCACTGCGGCGTTGACACGTTCGCCGGCCAACGCTGCCGTGGCGGCGCTGTACGCCCAATCGATGAACGACGCCGCCGGGACGCCGCATGCCTTGTCGCAATGGAAAGGCAAGGCGCTGGTGGTCAATTTCTGGGCGCCGTGGTGCGCTCCCTGCGTCAAGGAAATGCCGGAACTGGCGGCGCTGGCCACCGACAGCGCGGCAAAAAACATCCATGTGATCGGCATCGGCATCGATTCGCCGACCAACATCGCCGAGTTTGCCGCCAAGGTCAAGGTAAGCTATCCGCTGTATGTGGCCGGCATGAGCGGCACCGAGCTGTCGCGCGAGTTCGGCAACACCAGCGGCAGCCTGCCCTACACTGTGCTGATCGACGCCGACGGCAAAATCAGGAAAACCTACCTTGGCCAACTCAAGTTCGACCAACTGAAGGCCGACATGGCAGCCCTGTAATTACGCACACAAGCACGCAAGCAAGCGCGCAAACGGCGGTGCGTTTTACGGCGTACATACTTTTTCCTCTTGCCAATACGCGATGTTGGCGGCAAAATGCCTGACTTTCGCGTCATTCTGTACTGTCAACCATGGTAAAAAAGTTACTGCTTCTCAACGGTCCCAACCTCAATTTGCTGGGCACCCGGGAGCCTGCCGTGTACGGCTGCGAGACGCTGGCCGACATCGAACATGCTGCAACAGCCCAGGCTGTGGCGGCGGGCGCGACACTGTCTTGCTTTCAGAGCAACCATGAAGGCGCCCTGATCGACCGCATCCACGCCGCCCGCCTTGAAGGCGTCGAGGCGATCGTCATCAACCCGGGCGGCTTGACCCATACCAGCGTGGCCTTGCGCGATGCGCTCGCTGGCGTGGCGATACCGTTCGTCGAGGTACACATCTCGAACGTCCATCAACGCGACGCGTTTCGCCATCATTCCTTCCTGTCCGCCATCGCCCTCGGGACGATCTGCGGCCTCGGCACGGATGGCTATCGCTTTGCCATCGACTTTGCGCTCAAAAAGCGTTAATCTTCGTCAACTTCATGTATTTTTCGCGCCCGCCCTCGTCCGGGTGCGTCGCTTACCTTTACCTACACAATAATTCCAAGGGATTTCACATGGATTTACGAAAACTCAAAACGCTGATCGACCTTGTTGCCGAATCCGACATCGCCGAACTGGAAGTGACCGAAGGCGAAAGCAAGGTACGCATCGTCAAATCGTCGAACATGCCGCAAGGCCAGATGATGATGATGCAGCCGCAAGCCATGCACCAGCAGTATGCGGCAGCCCCGGCCGCAGTCGCAGCGGCCGAGCCGCTTGTCGTCGCCGAGCCGACGGGCCACACCGTGAAGTCGCCCATGGTCGGCACGTTTTACCGCGCGTCCGCGCCAGGGTCGCCCGCTTTCGTCGAGGTCGGCTCGACCATCCGCGAAGGCGACACCCTGTGCATCATCGAAGCGATGAAGCTGCTCAACGAGATCGACGCGGAAGTGTCGGGCGTGGTCACCAAGATCCTGGTCGAGAGCGGCCAACCGGTCGAATTCGGTCAACCCTTGTTCGTGATCGGCTAAAGTGTCTACCGGTGTCTACCGGCGTCGCTGACAGCAGGCGGCAAGGCGGCGGTCATCCTCGGCCCGGTGCCTCGTTGCGGCGATTCCGGATCTGCCGATTCTTGATTTGCCGGCCCTTGATCTGTCGATCCTTGCCTTATCTATGTCGTTCCCGGCTTGCGCCGCCCCTTACAGAAACACCGAACCCACATGTTTGAAAAAATTCTCATCGCCAATCGTGGTGAAATCGCGCTGCGGATTCAGCGCGCTTGCCGCGAAATGGGCATCAAGACGGTCGTTGTCCACTCGGAAGCGGACAAGGATGCGAAATACGTCAAGCTGGCCGACGAATCGGTCTGCATCGGCCCGGCGCAGTCCGCGCTCAGCTACCTGAACATGCCGGCCATCATCAGCGCCGCCGAAGTGACCGACGCCGAAGCGATTCACCCCGGCTACGGTTTTCTGTCGGAGAACGCCGATTTTGCCGAGCGCGTGGAAAAATCGGGTTTCGTCTTCATCGGCCCGCGCTCGGAGTCGATCCGGCTGATGGGTGACAAGGTGTCGGCCAAGCAAGCCATGATCCGCGCCGGCGTGCCGTGCGTGCCGGGTTCCGAAGGGGCGTTGACGGACGATCCGAAAGAAATCATCCAGACCGGGCGCAAGGTCGGCTATCCCGTCATCATCAAGGCGGCCGGCGGCGGCGGCGGGCGCGGCATGCGCGTGGTGCATACCGAAGCGGCCTTGCTCAATGCGGTGGCGATGACGAAGACGGAAGCCGGCGCCGCCTTCGGCAATCCGGAAGTGTACATGGAAAAGTACCTCGAAAATCCGCGCCACATCGAGATCCAGATCCTCGCCGACGAGCACAAGAATGCGGTCTGGCTTGGCGAGCGCGACTGCTCGATGCAGCGCCGTCATCAAAAAGTGATCGAGGAAGCGCCGGCGCCCGGCATTCCGCGCAAACTGATCGAAAAAATCGGCGACCGCTGCGCCGAAGCCTGCCGCAAGATCGGCTACCGCGGCGCCGGCACGTTCGAATTCCTGTACGAGAACGGCGAGTTTTATTTCATCGAGATGAATACCCGCGTCCAGGTCGAGCACCCGGTTACCGAAATGATCACCGGCATCGACATCGTGCAGGAGCAGATCCGCATCGCCTGCGGCGAAAAGCTGCGCTTTCGCCAGCGCGACATCATGCTCTCGGGCCATGCCGTCGAGTGCCGCATCAACGCCGAAGACGCCTTCAAGTTCACGCCGTCGCCAGGGCGCATCGTCACTTGGCACGCGCCGGGCGGCCCCGGCATCCGCGTCGATTCGCATGCATACGCCGGCTATTATGTGCCGCCGCACTACGATTCGATGATCGGCAAGGTCATCGCTTACGGCGCCACCCGCGACCAGGCGATCCGCCGCATGCAGATCGCGCTGTCGGAAATGGTGGTTGAGGGTATCCTGACCAATATCCCGCTGCACCGCGAACTGATGATCGATGCGCGCTTCATCGAAGGCGGCACCAACATCCATTACCTGGAACAGAAACTGGCCGCCAGGCCGGATTTGCCGAAAGACGGTGCGCTGGGCCGCAAACAGGAAGCGAAGGCCGAACAATGAGCTGGACCGAAGTTGTCATCGACATTGCCCGCGACAACGCCGAAGCGCTGTCGGATGCGTTGATGGAATCGGGCGCGCTGTCGGTGTCGGTGGAAGACGCCGACGAAGGCACCGACCAGGAAACGCCGCTGTTCGGCGAGCCTGGCATGGAGCCGGCGCAAGCGGCGTGGGAACACAGCCGCGTGGTGGCGCTGACCGACTTCGACGCCGACCAGGCAAGCATCGTGGCGCTGGCGGCCAGCAGCATTGGCTTGTCGGCACCGCCGGCGTTCATCACCCGTTTTGTCGCCGACGAGGACTGGGTGCGCCTGACCCAGTCGCAGTTCGCCCCAATTCATATCGGCAAGAACATCTGGGTCGTGCCGAGCTGGCATGAAGCGCCCGATCCGGCCGGCCTGATCCTCGAACTCGATCCCGGCCTGGCGTTTGGCACCGGCAGCCATCCGACCACCCGGCTGTGCATGGAATGGCTCGAAGCCCACCCGGCGCCAGCCAAATCGGTGCTCGACTACGGCTGCGGTTCCGGCATCCTGGCGATGGTCGCCAAAAAGCTCGGCGCCGGCGACGTTGCCGGCGTCGACATCGACCCGCAGGCGATCGAATCGGCGCGCGACAATGCTGCGCGCAACCATTGCGAGATCGACTATTACCTGCCGGACAGCTTTGCCGTGTCGGCCAAGCCGCAGCATGCGAACGGCAAGTTCGACATCGTCGTCGCCAACATTTTGTCGAGCCCGCTGAAGCTGATGGCGCCAATGCTGTCCGGGCGCGTGGCGCCCGGTGGCGCCTTGATCCTGTCGGGCGTGCTGGCGCGCCAGGCCGAGGAAGTCGCTGCTGCCTACGCCCCGTTCATCCAGCTCGGCGTGTGGGCAGAGCACGACGGCTGGGTAGCGCTGCACGGCGTCCTTGGCCGCGACAGCGTGCCACCAACACGCTCGGCAAGCGCGCCATAAAGGCATGGCGCTCGCCACTACCTGCCCCCATTGCAACAAGACGTTCCGGGTCGCCCCGGACCAGTTGAAGCTGCATGGCGGCATAGTGCGCTGCGGCGCCTGCAACGAAGTTTTCGACGGCAACACCGCGCTGGTCGATCTCGGCGCCATTGCCCCACAACAGGCCGGCGCCCCATCCGCCATCCGGCCAAAGCCGCTGCATCCAGCACCCGCGCCCGAAGCTGAGCCCAAGGGGGGATCTGCATCCCCGAAAACGGGGTCTGACCCGGTTTTGGAGCAACAAATCAGCGAGGAAATTGTCGCGAAAATGGGGTCTGACCCGGTTTTGGGGCAACAAGTCGATGAGGAAACTGTCGCTCTGCCGGTGTTGGACGACGCATTCGAACACGTCGAGGGAACGCCAGCGCCGGTTCCGGTGCCAGAGCCGGTTCCGCAGCCATCGGCTGCGCGCGGGGCGCGCGTGGACTTTCAGCCACCGCTGCTGATGCGCGCTTCGGCCAGCGCCAGGCCGGCGCCCCTTTTCGTGTTGAAGCCTCCGCTCGACGCCGCCAGGAAAAGCATACCGGCACCGCATGCGGCCGCGCCGGTCGTGGCCGCGCCGCAGCCGCAGTCCGGTCAGCATGAACCCGAATTCGTCAAGATCAGCCGGCGCAAACAGCGCATCGGCCGCCGCCGCGGCGTGCTGATCGCCGGTTCCGCGCTGCTGGTGCTGGCGCTCGCCGCCCAGGGCGTGACGACGTTTGGCAACGTGCTGGCGGCGCGCCATCCGCAGGCCAAGCCGCTGCTGGCGCTCGCCTGCACCGTAATCGGCTGCAAGGTCGAACTGCCGGCCCAGATCGACGCCCTCAGCGTCGAAACCGGCGAACTGCAATTACTCGGCGCCAATACGTTCTCTTTAACCACCTTGCTGCGCAACCAGGCCAACCTGGTGCAAACCTGGCCCCACCTCGAGCTGGCGTTAACAGACGCCAACGACAAGCCGCTGGTGCGGCGGGTCTTCACGCCAGCGAACTATCTGCCGCAAGGCGTGGCGCCGGCCGCCGGCATCGCGCCGCGCTCGGAGCAGGCAGTCAGGATCGCTTTCGAACTGAACCAGATCAAGGCATCCGGCTATCACATCGCCATCTTCTATCCCTGAGGCTTACTACATGAACAAAACCACCCTGATCTGCGGATCGCTCGCCTTCGACAAGATCATGCAGTTCCACGGCCGCTTTGCCGAAACTTTGATGGCCGGCCACATGCACAAGGTCAACGTGTCGTTCCTGGTGCCGACCTTGCGCACCGAGTTCGGCGGCTGCGCGGCGAACATCGCCTACAACCTGAAGATGCTGGGCGGCGACCCGTTGATCATGGCCACCATCGGCCAGGACGGCGGCGACTACCTCGCGCGCTTCGAGCGGCTCGGCATTCCGACGCGCGCCATCCGCAGCATTGCCAACGCTTACACTGCCCAGTGTTTCGTCACGGCCGACCTCGACAACAACCAGATCAACGCCTTTCACCCCGGCGCGATGCAGTTCTCGCACGACAACAACGTCGCCGACTGCGGTGCGCTGCGGGTGGCGATCATCGCGCCGGACGGCCGCGACGGCATGCTCAAGCACGCCACCGACTGCGCCACGCAAAACGTGCCGTTCATGTTCGACCCGGGCCAGCAGTTGCCGATGTTCAGCGGTGCCGAACTGATCGACTTCATCGACAAGGCCAGCTACCTTGCCGCCAATGACTACGAATGCGAGATGCTGATGGAGCGCACCGGCATGACGCTGGCCGACATTGCCGCCAGACTTGACGCGCTGATCGTCACCCGCGGCGAAAACGGCTCGGAAATTCATGTGCGCGGGGAGCGCTTCGACATCCCGTGCGTGGCGGCGCCAAGCGTCGTCGACCCGACCGGTTGCGGCGACGCCTACCGCGCCGGCCTGCTGTACGGCATCGCCAACGGCTTCGACTGGCCGACCACCGGCCGCCTCGCCAGCCTGCTCGGTTCGATCAAGATCGCCCACCAGGGCGGCCAGAACCACGTCTTTACCGCCGCGCACATCGCCGAGCGCTTCGAGAAGGAATTCGGGTACCGGTTTTAAGGCGGTTTTAAAGCGTCAACGGGGCCTTGCGAACGCAAGGCCCCTATTTGGCGTCATGCTGGCGGCGTGCACGGCTTACCGGCAACTGACCGGCATCCCACCAACAGCTTACCGAAAGCCGAACGCCATGCCCAACAGCAGTTGCGCGATCTGTAGCAGGATCAGCGCCACCAGCATTGACAGGTCGAGCCCGCCAAGCAGCGGCACCACTTTGCGCAGCGGACGCAGCAGCGGGTCGTTCAGGGCCCGCACCAGCGGCGCCAGCGGCGCTTGCGGGTTGATCCAGCTAAAGATCGCCTCCACCACCAGCAAGGCCATGAAACCGTACAGAATCCAGTTCAGAAAGCGGTAAAGCGCCATCAAAAACACTGTCGCGCCCGTCTTGCCGGACAGGAACAGCACCGAGGTCGCCAGGAACACCACCAAAAAAGCGCCGATCAGGCTGGCCCAGTCATAGCCGCCCACGCCTGGCACCAGGCGGCGCAAGGGACGCACCAGCCAGTCGGACAAGGTAAAGGTAAAGGATGCCACTGCAGCGGGTGGCCGGACACGAATCGCCTGCATCCAGAAACGAAGCAGCAAGACGCCGCCGAGCACGGTGGCGATGGTGTCCACGATCAACTGGAGAATACTGAGCACGACAACTCCTTAAACTTAAAAAAAACCGCTGCGTGAGACTGGTCACACAGCGGCATTTTGCCTGATCCAGGCGCAGCTGGCTATGAAGGACGGCTGCTGGTCGGGAAAGGCCATGCTGCTGCCGGAGCCAACACAGTTTTGGCCGCTGGCGCCGGTGCTGCCGGGGCAGCAGCTGGTGCCGCCGCCGCTGGTGCGGCCTTCGGTGCCACCGGCTTTTTAGGCGCAGCCGATTTTTTCACCGCTGGCTTGGCTGCTGGCGCTGCCGCTGCCGGCTTGGCTGCCGGCTTGGCTGCTACCGGCTTGGCTGCTGGCTTTGCCGCAGCGTTAGCCGGCTTTTTTGCCGCTGGCTTGGCCGCCGTTTTTTTTGCCGCGGAAGGTGTCACCTTGGTCGCTGTTTTGGTGACGGCTGTTTTCGTCGCTGCCGGCTTGGCTGCCGCTTTTTTGACGACTGGCGGCGTCACCTTGGCTGCTGCTTTTTTGGCCGCTGGCGGCGTCACCTTTTGCGTCGCCCTGGTGGCGGCTTTCGGCGCCGCTTTTGGCGCTGCTTTCTTTGCAGCTGTTTTTGGCGCTGCTTTCTTCGCTGCCGGTGCCGTCACCTTGGCGGCGGCTTTCTTGACGACTGCCTTGGCTGCCGCTTTTGGAGCAGCTTTCTTGACTGCAGGTTTGGCCGCCGCTTTTGGCGCCGCTTTCTTGGCGACCGGCTTGGCGGCGGCTTTTGCAGACGCTTTTTTGGCTACTGGCTTGACGGCGGGTTTGGCCGCTGCTGTTGGCGCAGCTTTCTTGGCTGCTGATTTTTTCGCCGCTGGCTTGGCGGCGGCCTTGGGAACGGCCTTCTTGGCGGCTGCCGGCTTGGCTGCTGCGGCTTTTTTCGCCACTGGCTTGGCGGCAGCTTTTGGCGTTGCTTTCTTCGCTGCAGCGGCTTTCAATGTCGCCTTGGCGGCTGGCTTCTCGGCGGCGGCTTTGGCGACCGGTTTTTTTGCTGCTGGTTTCTTTGCGGCTGTTGCCATTTGAGTTCTCCTTCATCTGCGATGGAAAAAATACGCTACAAGGTTAAAACCCGTTCGACCCGTATAGGTGATCGAGCGAATTATTCATCGGCACAAACGCGTTGCTTGTTTATGCTAATGAATTCGGCACCAGCTGAACTGCTGCACCTCCTCGCGAGTGCAGCACTTCAGCCATGGTCGTCGGTATCTCGCGACGACAAAATCGGTGTTGCCGGTGCGCTGCCCGCACCAGGGCGCGCATCGGGATACGTTAACCGCGAAAAGAAAAAGCCGCCATGCCTGAACAAAATCAGGCAGGACGGCTTAATTTTTGCGGTGAGTTCAAGTACATATCTGGTTGAATCAGCGTCCCATTTTTGATCGGGTTTGCATCGACGTCCGCGCAAAAGAATCGGCGCGTTCACGTTTCGACAAATTCAATCACGTAAAGTACACGATAACCTTGTCAGTGCGCAACTGGCGCGCCGACATTTTCGCATGCTTTTTCCCAACGGGACGCGCGCGATGCACTGCGCGCGTTTTGCAGACGCGCCAACTGCACCCCAAGGGGGCCCAAACGGCCAATCCATTCGCTCAGAAAGCTTATTCCCAGTTCAATGCGCCGCCGGTCTGGTACTCGGTGACGCGCGTCTCGAAAAAGTTGCGTTCCTTTTTCATGTCGATCATTTCGCTCATCCACGGGAACGGATTTTCGGCCTGTGGAAACAGCGGTTCGAGTCCGATCTGCACCGAGCGGCGGTTGGCGATGAAGCGCAGATATCCCTTGAACATCGAGGCATTCAAACCGAGCACGCCGCGCGGCATCGTGTCTTCCGCATACGCGTATTCAAGGTCGACCGCCTTGAGGAACAGCACCTTGATCTCTTCGCGGAAAGCAGGCGTCCACAGCAGCGGGTTTTCCATCTTGATCGTGTTGATCAAATCGATCCCGAAATTGCAATGCATTGATTCGTCACGCAAAATATACTGATACTGTTCCGCCGCGCCCATCATCTTGTTCTGACGCCCGAGCGCCAGTATCTGGGTAAAGCCGACGTAAAAGAACAGTCCTTCCATCAGGCAGGCAAATACGATCAGCGATTTCAGCAACGTCTGGTCGCTTTCGGTGGTGCCGGTGGTAAACGCCGGATCGGTCAGGGTATTGATGAAAGGGATCAGGAATTCGTCCTTTTCGCGAATCGACTTGACCTCGTTGTAGGCATTGAAGATCTCTGCTTCATCCAGGCCCAGCGACTCCACGATGTATTGGTAAGCATGGGTGTGGATCGCCTCTTCGAACGCCTGGCGCAGCATGTACTGGCGGCATTCCGGGGCCGTGATGTGGCGATACGTGCCCAGCACGATGTTGTTGGCGGCAAGCGAATCGGCGGTGACGAAAAAGCCCAGGTTTCTTTTCACCAGGCGCCGCTCGTCGTCGGTCAAACCGTTGGGATTTTTCCACAATTCGATGTCGCGCTGCATGTTGACCTCTTGCGGCATCCAGTGATTGGCGCAGCCCGCGAGGTATTTGTCCCACGCCCATTTGTACTTGAACGGCACCAGCTGGTTGACGTCGGTCTTGCCGTTGATGATGCGCTTGTCGTCCGCATTGACGCGCTTGGCAACCAGGGCGGCGGCGGCCGGTGCTTCGGCGGCGGCGGCCTCGGATCCCGGCGGCGGCAGGCCGGCTGCAGGCAGGCTGGAAGTGTCTTCGTCCCATGACAACATAATGAATTTCCTTCTTGATGGTGATGCGTTGACGCGCCGACCGGCGGCGCGTACTGCAATGGATCGTTGTTGCGCGTGACTTCTATGGCTTCGTTAATTTTACTGGCAGGCTTCACACTCTTCAAACCCGTCGTCGCCCGGGCGCAGGTAGCAGGCCTCGCCGTCGGCTTCGGCCGCCGCCACTGCCACTGCCGCCGCCGCTACCGCCAACACATCGGCCGCCGCGCTCTGGGCGCTGGCCGACATGCCGCCGTCAACTGCCACCGCGTTCAGCGCGCCGGTCTTCGAAGTCGATTTTTCCATGTGGGTAGCGGCGATGGTGCGCAGGTAGTACGTGGTCTTGAGGCCGCGCAGCCACGCCAGCTTGTACGTCTCGTCGAGCTTCTTGCCGGAGGCACCGGCCATGTAAATGTTCAGCGACTGCGCTTGGTCGATCCACTTCTGGCGGCGCGACGCCGCCTCCACCAGCCAGGTCGGCGACACTTCGAAGGCGGTGGCGTAAATGTCGCGCAGGTCTTGCGGGATGCGGTCGATCTTGGCCAGCGAGCCGTCGAAGTATTTCAGGTCGGCGATCATGACTTCGTCCCACAGATCGCGCGCCTTGAGGTCGCGCACCAGGTAGGCGTTGATCTCGGTGAATTCGCCCGACAGGTTCGATTTCACATACAGGTTCTGGAACGTCGGCTCGATGCAGGCCGACACGCCGATGATGTTCGAAATCGTCGCCGTCGGGGCGATCGCCACGCAGTTCGAGTTGCGCATGCCGAACTGCTGGATGCGCTCGCGCACCAGGGTCCAGTCCATCGCCGACGACGAATCGACTTCGAGGTAGCCGCCGCGCTCGGCAGCCAGCAGGGCGACCGAATCCTGCGGCAGGATACCGCGGTCCCACAGCGAACCCTCGTAGGACGCGTAGCGGCCGCGTTCTTCGGCCAGCTCGGTCGACGCCAGGTAGGCGTAGTAGCACACCGCTTCCATCGAACGGTCGGCGAATTCGACCGCTTCGTTCGAGGCGAACGGCACCCGCATCATGTGCAGGCAATCCTGGAAGCCCATGATGCCCATGCCGACCGGGCGGTGGCGCAGGTTCGAGTTGCGGGCTTTTTCGACCGCGTAGTAATTGATGTCGATGACGTTGTCGAGCATGCGCATGGCGGTGCGCACCGTCTTGGCAAGCTTGACGTGGTCGAACTTGCCTTCTTTCATGTGCGCCGGCATGTTCACCGAGCCCAGGTTGCAGACGGCGATTTCATCGGCGCTGGTGTTGAGGGTGATCTCGGTGCACAGGTTCGAGCTGTGGACCACGCCGACGTGCGACTGCGGCGAACGGATGTTGCACGGATCCTTGAAGGTGATCCACGGGTGGCCGGTTTCGAACAGCATCGACAGCATCTTGCGCCACAGGTCGAGCGCGGCGACCTTCTTGAACACGCGCATTTCGCCGGCCGCCGCTTTCGCTTCGTAGCCGAGGTAGGCCGCCTCGAAGGCACGGCCGACCTTGTCGTGCAGGTCGGGCGCTTCGGACGGCGAAAACAGCGTCCAGTCGCCTTTTTCCATCACCCGCTTCATGAACATGTCGGGAATCCAGTTGGCGGTGTTCATGTCGTGGGTACGGCGGCGGTCGTCGCCGGTGTTCTTGCGCAGGTCGAGAAACTCCTCGATATCCATGTGCCACGTTTCGAGGTAGGCGCACACGGCGCCCTTGCGCTTGCCGCCCTGGTTGACCGCGACGGCGGTGTCGTTGACCACTTTCAGGAACGGCACCACGCCTTGCGACTTGCCGTTGGTGCCCTTGATGTGGGCGCCGAGTGCGCGCACCGGGGTCCAGTCGTTGCCCAGGCCGCCGGCAAACTTGGCCAGCAGCGCATTTTCCTTGATGGCGTCAAAAATGCCCTCGAGGTCGTCCGCCACCGTCGTCAGGTAGCATGACGACAGTTGCGAGCGCAAGGTGCCCGAGTTGAACAGGGTCGGGGTCGAACTCATGAAGTCGAACGACGACAGCAGGTTGTAGAACTCGATGGCGCGCGCTTCGCGGTTGTCCTCGCGCAGCGACAACCCCATTGCCACGCGCATGTAGAACGCCTGCGGCATTTCGATGCGCACGTCGCGCACGTGCAGGAAATAACGGTCATACAGGGTTTGCAGGCCGATGTAACCGAACTGCAGGTCGCGGTCGGCGACCAGCGCTTTTGCCAGCATGGCCAAGTCGTACGACGCCAGCAATGGGTCAAGCAAGTCGTTGGCGATGCCGTTGGCGATGTATTGTGGGAAATACTCCAGATAGTGGGCCGCCGCTTTTGCCTGCGGCACTTCCTGGCCGAACACTTCCTTGCGGATCGTGTGCAGCAGGATGCGGGCCGTCACTTGCGAATACGCCGGGTCTTTTTCCATCAGCGCGCGCGCTGCCAGGATGGCCGATTTGTGCAGCTCTTCGACCGGCACGCCGTCGTACAGGTTGCGCACCGTTTCGCTCAGGATGGCGTCGGCGTCGACGTGCTTTTCCAGGCCGACGCAGGCGGCGCCGATCAGGTCGCGGACTTGGTTCATGTCCAGTACCCGGCGCACGCCGTTGTCTAGGACGTGGATGGGTGGCGCATCGCCCTGGCTTGATCCGCCTTGCGCTTCCTTGGCCAGGCGGCGCTCTTCCATGTGCTTGGCGCGGTACAGCACGTAGGCGCGCGCGACGTCGTGCTCGCCCGAGCGCATCAGCGACAATTCCACTTGGTCCTGCACGTCTTCGATATGGAACGTGCCGCCGCCCGGATGACGGCGCACCAGCGCGGTCACCACGCTGGCGGTCAACTGCTCGACCAGTTCGCGCACCCGCGCCGAGGCGGCGCCCTGCCCGCCGGTGACGGCAAGGAAGGCCTTGGTGACGGCGATGGCGATTTTCGACGGTTCGAAAGCCACCACGGCGCCATTGCGGCGGATGATGCGGTAGTCGCCATGGGCGGCGATTTCGGCAGCGCTGCCGGCGGCAGCGGCCAAGCCAGAAGTGAGGTGCAGCGAATGGGTGGAAATGTCTTGTAATGTTTGCATTGAAACTCCCGGGGCGGCATGCAGTCGTGCTGCTGCCATTGTTATCAAGTGGATCGCCGGATGGGCAGGTCCGCCAACAAATGAAAAAGCAAAAAATACCCTGTCAACCGCTGCAGCCTGGTGGCAAACGACGTTGAAACATGGGTCAATGTGCTGGTTCGATACCGCATCGGACGATGCCGGGCGGGAAAACTGTGTCAGTTGCGTGCTGCAGGCGCGTCGATCTGATGCGAGGCCAATCCGGCCCCTGCACCACTACATCTAGTCATAATCTTCAAATCAGGACTAATTGTAGTACCTGGCCAGTACGCATGCAATGCATTTTCGGCACCATTCGGGACTATATATTTGCTATTTTTTTCGCGTGCGGCCATTGACATTTATTAAGGCGCAGAGCGCGGCGACCAGGCGGTGAGCGACCACTAACCTTGCACCGCCTGCGGGCGGCGGGGACACGGATTGCTCGGCGAACGTGAGCATCGATTCGGCAAGGCTTTCCCAACGGAAGAAAGAGCCGGGATCGGTCTTGCGGCCCGGCGCGATGTGTTCATGCCCGGCCAGCACCGCCAGCGGATAGCGGCTGCCCAACGCGAGGTTCAACACCGCCAGCGACTGATATTGCGCTGGCGAAAAAGCAACATGATCCGACCCTTCCACCTCGATGCCGACCGAAAAATCATTGCATTGGTCGCGCCCGCCGAAACACGACACGCCGGCATGCCAGGCGCGCTCGTTGCAGGACACGAACTGCAGCACGGCGCCGTCGCGCCGCACCAGGAAATGGGCCGACACGGTCACGCCGCGCAGGTCGGCGAACGACGGATCAACCGCGAAGTCGACCCGGTTGGTAAACAGGTCGGCGATGTGCGGCCCGCCGAAGCGGCCGGCAGGCAGGCTGATGGCGTGGATCACCAGCAGCTCGACGGCGACGCCCTCCGGCCTGGCGTCGCAGTTGGGCGAGTCGTAGCGGCGCGCCTCGCGGCACCAGCCGTCGGCGCCGATCGCCGCATGGGTGAGGCCGGATTTGAGCCCAGGGTTCAATTCGTCATTCGGTTGGCTGGAATCCGCGCTCACCGCGCTCACCGCGCTCACGGTATTCACAATGCTCACGCCTCCGGCTCCTGGATGCCGAGTTTTTGCATCTGGTAGCGCAGCTGGCGCACACTGATGCCGAGCAGCTGGGCGGCCTGGGTACGGTTGAACTGGGTCTGGGCCAGCGCGCGCAAGATGATGTCGCGCTCGACCTGTTCGAGGTAGTCCGGCAGGCTGTTGGGCAGCGCGGCAGGAACAACAGCAGCAGCAGCACCAACAGCAGCGGCGGCAACAGCAACAGCAGTCTCGGCAACCGCCGGCGCCGGCTCGGCCACCCGCGCACCCTTGAGCGACAGGCCGGCCACGTCGATCACGCCGTCGTCGGCGAACGCCAGCGCGCGTTCAAGCACGTTTTCCAGTTCGCGCACATTGCCCGGAAAGGAATACGCGCCCAAGGTCTCGAGCACGCCGGCGCCAAGCGTCGCCTGCTGCCCCGGCCCGGCCAGGCGGGTCAAAATCGCCGCGGTCAGCACGTCGAGGTCGCTGAGACGCTCGCGCAGCGGCGGCACTTCCAGTTCGATCACGTTCAGGCGGTAGAACAGGTCCTGGCGGAACCTGCCGGTTTCAACGCAATGGGCCAGGTCCTGGTGGGTGGCGCTGATGATGCGCACGTCGACCGGCTCCTCAACGGTGGCGCCGATCTTGCGCACGCGCCGCTCCTGGATCGCGCGCAGCAGCTTGACCTGCATCGCCAGCGGCAGGTCGGCCACTTCGTCGAGCATCAGGGTGCCGCCGTTGGCGGCCTGGAAAAAGCCGTCGCGCTCGTCGGCGGCGCCGGTGAAGGCGCCCTTGCGGTAGCCGAAAAACTCGGCCTCCATCAGCGCTTCGGGAATCGCGCCGCAGTTGACGGCGATGAACGGGCGCGCCGCGCGTGCGCTGCGGGCGTGGATTTCGCGCGCCGCCAGTTCCTTGCCGCTGCCTGATTCGCCCGTGATGGCGATCGGCGCCATCGAGCGCGCCAGCCGGCCGATCTGCGCGCGCAGGGCCTGCATCGCGGCCGAGTCGCCGATCAGCCGGCTAGGGGGATGCACGCCGGCCTGCGGCAGACCATCGCCAGCGTTGGGCAAGCGCAGCGCCGAGCGCACCAGCACCCGCAAATCGTCCAGCACCACCGGCTTGGAGACGTAATCGAAGGCGCCCGCCTTCAGCGCCACCACCGCGTTGTCGGCGCTGCCGTACGCGGTGACGACGGCAATCGGCGTGCCCTTGCCGCTGGCGGCAACCTCGCGCACCAGTTCGAGCCCGAGGCCGTCGGGCAGGCGCATGTCGGTCAGCACCAGCGCGTACTCGTTGGCCGCCCACAGCGCGCGCGCCTGGCCGAGCGTGGCGGCGCAGTCGACGTCAAGCCCCATTCGCGCCAGCGTGATGTCGAGCAGTTCGCGCAGGTCGGCTTCGTCGTCGACGACCAGGATGCGGGGCGCAGTCATGGCTCTGCCTTTCCGTTACAAACAGCGAAGGAGCGCGCAGCGGGGACAACAGCAGCGGGCTGGGCGAACGTGATGACAAACCTGCCGCTCGCTTTGCGCTGCGCGAGCGCGCCGGGGTCGATGCGGTATTCGTAGTCGAGCATGGCGTCGTTGTTCAGGCACAGTTCGCGCGCCAGGTACAGGCCAAGGCCGGTGCCCTTGCTCGACGTCGTGTAGAACGGCTCGAACAGGTGGGCCCGCACTTCCGCCGTGATGCTCGGGCCGTCGTCCTGCACGTGCAACTCCATCCGGCCGGGCGCGGCGCCGACGACGACCAGCCGGATCGAACCGGCGCTGGCGCTGGCATAACGGATGGCGTTGGTGAGCAGGTTGACGATGACTTCGCGCAGGTGCAATGCATCGAAGCGCACCGCAGCGTCGCCATCGCCGCTGAGCGAGATCATGTCGCCGGCCAGCGCGTGGGTTTCCTGGAATTCGCAGCGCAACTCGGTCAAGAAGCCGCCCAGCACCAGCGGTTCGGCATTCGGCTGCACCTTGCGCGAGAGCTGCAAAATGTCTTCGACCATGCGGTTCACGCGCGCCACGTTGTCGCTGACGATTTTCAGCAGCCGCGTTTGCGACGGCTCGATCAGGTCCTCGGTCAGCAGCGCGGTGGCGTGGCCGATGGCCGACAGCGGATTGCGCACCTCGTGGGCGATGCTGGCGGTGAGCCGGCCCATCGAGGCCAGCTTGAGCTGCTGCGCCTGGTTTTCGATCGCCGTGACATCTTGCAGAAAAATCACGCAGCGCTCGGCCGTGTCGACCCGCGCAAAGCGCAGCTTCAAGTGGGCGCCAAGGTCGGGCCGCACGCTGCGCACCACCGGCCCCGGCCCTGCTCCGACGTCGGCGCCGGGCTTGATGGTCACAAAACCGCCCTGCTTGCCTGCCACGGCGCCGTCCTCGGCCGCTCCCAGCCAGGCGCTGAAGGCCTGGGCGACCGGCGCCAGCGCGGCCTTGTCGGCCAGCCTGAAATCGATACCCTCCCCGCTCAGTGCCAGCATGCGCTGGGCCGCCGGATTGCTGGTCAATACATGACCGTCGGGCTCGACCACGAGGATGCCGTCGCCGACATCGGCCATGACGATGCGGTTGATCGCCTGCTCGATCTTGAGGTCCGCGCCGCGCCGCGCCGCCAGTTCTTCCTGGCCGATCAGCTTGGCGGCCAGCCGGTTCACCAGCATCACCATGGCCAGGAACGACGCGCCGTACACGCCCGACTGCGTCAACGACGCCTCGCCGCGTCCGAACAGCACCTGCCATGCGCTCTCGCCGATCAGCATCAAGGTCACCAGCGAAGCGGAGAACAGCGCCAGCACCAGCGGCGCCAGGATCGCCGCACCGGCCAGCGGCAACAGGTACAGGATGGCCAGCCCGCTGCGGGCGCCGCCGGCGCTGATGTAGAGCAGCGAAATGAAGGCGATGTCGCAGGCGATCTGCACGCACAACTGGACCAGGAAGCGGCGCCGCCACCACAGCGTCGCCATGCCGAACAGCGCCGCCGCCGCCAGGTAGGCGACGCCGGTTTCGGCATACAGCTGCTGGCCATGGGGGCGCACGCTGCTGCCGTCCAGGCCCAGGTACAGCAGCAGCACCAGCACGATGACGATGCGGGTGGCGTTGAGGGTTTGCAGCGAGCGCCAGAACGTGTCGCGCGATTCAACCGATAGCGCCTGCCAGCGTGCCATCAACGCTTACTTCGCTGGCAGCCGGGCGTGGGCCGGGCTGCAGTAGTCCAGGTCATCGACGCGTACCGCTTCCGACGCCGGAAAGTACACGCCGCAATGGGCGCAGCACGCCATCGATTCAATCGCCGCCGGTCCGGGTGCTGGCTGCCCGGCGCGCGGCGGCCGCTTGGCGGCGGACGCGCGCAGCTTGCTGCGGATTGCCATAACCACCAGCACCGCCAGCGCCAGCCAGAACAGCAGGCGGCTCATGCGAAACCCCGGTGCAGCACCACTTCGAGCACGAAACGGCTGCCGACATAGGCCAGCACCAGCGTGGCGAAGCCGGCCAGGGTGAAGCGCAAGGCGGTCTTGCCGCGCCAGCCGCGCCATCGGCGCCCGGCCAGCAGGGCCGCAAACAGGATCCACGACAGCAGCGCGAAGATGCTTTTATGGTCCCATTTCATCACGGCGCCAAACAGCTGCTCGGAAAACACGATGCCCGACAACACGGTCAGGCTGAGCAAAACGAAGCCGATGCCGATCAGGCGAAACAGCAGTTTTTCCATCGTCAGCAGCGCCGGCAACTGGTCCAGCGCGCCGCCGAGCCAGCCGGCGGCCGGGCTGCGCGTGTGCAGGCGCGACTCCTGCAGCGCCATCAGCACGGCGTGAAAGGCGGCGATGGTGAGCGTGCTGTAGGCCAGGATGGCGACGGCGATATGCCAGCCAAACGCGCTCGACTGGCCGGCCAGCTGGAACACGCTGCCGGGAAACAGCGCCGGCAGCGCAGCGGCCACGGCGGCGCACGGCATCACCAGCCGGCGCAGGCCGTCCAGCGCAAAATTGCGGTTTTCGACCCAGTAGGCCAGCACCGACACCCACAGCGCGGCCGACAGCATGATGGCGAAGCCGACCCGCAAGCCGCCGGGGGCGCGCATGTCGAACCACAGCGCGGCGCCGTGCAACAGCCAGCCGACGGCGGTGACGGCCGAAATCAGCGCCCCATGGCGCACCGCGAGCAAGGTGCAACCGGCGTACGTGAGTGCGGCGGCAAAAAATAAATAGGTCTGCATGGGACGAGTTTACACCATCGGCAGGCGCCCCTGCGCGCTAAGTTGATCGGTGCCGGCCGGCGCCGTCGATGAGGTAAAATGCACGTCACCGTCCGGCGCTGCGCCGGGCTTGTCCAAGTCTTCATCCAGGTTCGCCATGCTAGATAACTTAACCCAACGCCTTGCCAAGGTCGTCAAGACCATGCGCGGTGAGGCGCGACTGACCGAAACCAATACCGCCGACATGCTGCGCGAAGTGCGCCTCGCCCTGCTCGAGGCCGACGTGGCGCTGCCCGCCGTGCGCGAATTCATCAGCCGCGTCAAGGAAAAGGCGCTCGGCGAAGAAGTCATCGGCTCGCTGTCGCCCGGCCAGGCGCTGGTCGGCGTGGTGCAACGGGAACTGGCCGCGCTGATGGGCGCCGACCTCGGGCCGGAAGCGTCGCAGCTCAGTTTCGCGCAGCAGCCGCCGGCGATCATTTTGATGGCCGGCCTGCAAGGCGTCGGCAAGACCACCACCGTCGGCAAACTGGCCAAGTACCTGCGCGAAGAGAAAAAGAAGAAAGTGCTGACCGTCTCGGCCGACGTCTACCGTCCGGCCGCGATCGCCCAGCTCGAGTCGGTTACCAAACAGGTCGGCGCCGACTTCTTCCCGTCGTCCGCCACCGACCAGCCGGTCGCCATCGCTCTTGCCGCCCTCGACTGGGCCAAGAAGCACTACCACGACGTGCTGATCATCGACACCGCCGGCCGCCTCGGCATCGACGCAGCGATGATGCAGGAAATCACCGCGCTGCACGCGGCGGTGAAGCCGATCGAAACGCTGTTCGTTGTCGACGCCATGCTCGGCCAGGACGCCATCAATACCGCAAAGGCGTTCAACGATGCGCTGCCGCTGACCGGCATCGTGCTCACCAAGCTCGATGGCGACTCGCGCGGCGGCGCCGCGCTGTCGGTGCGCCACATCACCGGCAAACCGATCAAGTTCGCCGGCGTGTCCGAAAAGCTCGACGGCCTCGAAGCGTTCGACGCCCAGCGCATGGCCAACCGCATCCTTGGCATGGGCGACATCCTCGCGCTGGTCGAGGAGGCGCGCAAGGGCGTCGACGTCAAGGCGGCAACCGACCTGGCCAACAAGATCAAGATCGGCGGCAAGTTCGACATGAACGACTTCAAGTCGCAGCTTGGCCAGATGAAGAAAATGGGCGGCATGGCCAGCCTGGTCGACAAGCTGCCGGCCCAGTTCCAGCAAGCGGCGGCCGGCGGCAACATGGACCAGGCCGACAAGCAGGTGCGGCGCATGGTCGGCATGATCGACTCGATGACGCCGGGCGAACGGGCCAAGCCGGAGCTGATCAAGGCCACCCGCAAGCGCCGCATCGCCGCCGGCGCCGGTGTCCAGGTGCAGGAAGTCAATCGCATGCTGACGCAATTCGAGCAGATGCAGAGCATGATGAAAAAGCTCAAGGGCGGCGGCATGATGAAGATGATGCGTGGCATGAAAGGCATGATGCCGGGGATGCGCTAAGCGTTCCGCTGGCGTTTCATTGATGCTGCGATGGCGCTCCAACGCCATCGCAGCCTGATAAAAATCAGGCCGGTGCAATACCTGCGCACCGAGCGTTTTTTATCGACGTTCCCCTTTGCGGCGCTCGGGCAAGCACCGGGCGGGCGCCTAATTGATTATTTCGCTTGTATTCGCGCGGAAAACGTCGAAAAAGACTTGCAACAACAGTAAAAGCCCACCACTATAAGCCGTGCGCTCAATTGTGCAATTTCCCATGTGTTCGTTAAGGAGGCTTGAAGATGGCAACAGCCAAAAAAACCCCGGCAGCAGCTCCCGCAAAAAAAGCGGCAGCCAAGCCAGCAGCAGCGGCAAAGCCAGCGGCTACAAAAGCAGCGCCAGCCAAGGCGGCGGCCGCAGCGACAAAAACACCAGCAGCACCACGCAAGCCGAACGCCGCCTTCATGAAGGCGATGACGCCATCCGATACCCTCGCCGCAGTGGTTGGCGCAATCCCGCTGCCACGTACCGAAGTCACCAAAAAAGTATGGGACTACATTAAGAAGCTGGATCTGCAAGACCCGGCAAACCGCCGCATGATCAATGCAGACGACAAGCTCAAAGCGGTCTTCGGCGGCAAAGCCCAAGTCTCCATGTTCGAAATGACCAAGCTCATTTCCGATCATCTGAAATAAAAACAATCCAGCACCATCGATTGAATGAGAAAGGCCCCGGTTGAAAAACCGGGGCCTTTTGTTTTTATGCCTGGCGCCG
>Ga0326734_1000102_pt1 | contig 26984 bp, 22 predicted proteins | sample 15_GP2_1315_FD_207944 | JGI IMG/M metagenome (GOLD analysis project Ga0326734, IMG submission 207944) | Glacier ice microbial communities from Ngari, Tibet, China - 15_GP2_131.5 | ecosystem: Environmental > Aquatic > Freshwater > Ice > Glacier | place: China: Ngari, Tibet | collected 2018-07-18 | reverse complement strand
GCGCAACGCCGGCGTCGCCATCGCCGGCCGGCGCGTGCTGCTGGTGGGCGCCGGCGGCGCCGCGCGCGGGGCGATTCTGCCGCTGCTGCAGCAAGGCCCGGGCCAGCTCGTCATCGCCAACCGCACCGCGGCCACCGCGCGGCAGCTGGCGTCGGCGTTCGCCGCGCCATTGGCGCCTTCCCCGGGCGGTCACACCGTTCCGGTCGAGGCCTGCACGTTCGCCGAGCTCGACGGCCGCTTCGACATCGTCATCAACGCCACCTCGGCCAGCCTGGCGGGCGCTGTGCCGCCGCTGCCGGCGGCGCTGTTCGGCGCCGCCACGCTGGCGCTCGACATGATGTACGGCGCCGAGCCGACGCCGTTCATGCGCTTCGCCGCCGACCATGGCGCCGCCACGCGCGACGGCCTCGGCATGCTGGTCGAGCAGGCCGCCGAAGCGTTTCTTGTGTGGCGCGGCGTGCGCCCGCACACTGGCGCGCTGCTGGCGGCGTTGCGGGCACCCGCATGAGCGGCGCCGGCGCCGCCGGCCGTGGCGCGCCCCGTTCACCGCGCTCGCCCCGGTCGGTCAAATCCGGCAGGGGGGGCGGGTGGATCAAGTGGATCAAGTGGATTTTTCTTGGCTTGACCTTGCTGGTGCTACTGCTGCAGCTGTATTTTTTTGTACAGATCTGCTGGTGGTCGCGTTTTAATCCGTCGATGACCAGTTTCATGAGCGCGCAGTTGGGCGCGCTGCGCGCAACGCGCCCGAACGCGGCGCTGGAGCACAAATGGGTGCCGTACGGCGCCATTTCGGCCAACCTGAAGCGGGCCGTGATCGCCTCGGAAGACGCCAACTTCGCCGAACACGACGGCGTCGACTGGGTCGCCCTGGAAAAAGCCTACGCCCGCAACACCACGCGCCACCGGGTGGTCGGCGGCGGCTCCACCATTACCCAGCAACTGGCCAAGAACCTGTTCCTGTCCGGCTCGCGCAGCTACCTGCGCAAGGGCCAGGAAATGGTCATTGCCTTCATGTTGGAGACGGTGATGAGCAAGCAAAGAATTCTGGAAATCTACCTGAACGTGGTCGAATTCGGCCGCGGCGTGTTCGGCGCGGAGGCGGCGGCGCGCCATTATTTCCGCCTGCCGGCGGCCAGCCTGAACGCGGCGCAGGCGGCCAGGCTGGCGGTGATGCTGCCCAATCCGCGCTTCTACGACCGCCATCGCGACTCGGGCTATCTGACGCGCCGCACCGGCCTGATCGTGAACCGCATGAATTCGGCCGAGCTGCCGTAAGCTGGCCGCTACAATGATCGAAAATCCGCTGCGCCGCGACGAAACTGTCATTTCTGGGTGACTTTCGCGCGTCCTTGCGGGTACACTTGCGCTGTTTTACATCCGGCCGAGAAACACACATGATCAATGTATTTGTCTTGCAAAATGGCCGGCTCAATCAGGTTCCGATCGACTCCCGCGCCGACCTTGAAAACGTCGAGCCGGTCTGGGTCGACCTGACCGACCCCACCGACGACGAGCGCTCATGGGTCAAGACGATCCATGGCGTGATCCTGCCGGGCGAGGACGAGGTCAAGGACATCGAGGCGTCGGCCCGCTATTACGAGGCCGAAAACGGCGACCTGCACCTGCGCACCGATTTTTTGCTGGAAGAAGACGAAGGCCCGTCGCGCGTCGTCACGGTCGCTTTCATCCTGGCGCGCAAGATGCTGTTTTCGGTCCATACCGACGACCTGCCGGTGTTCCGCCTGGTGCGCATGCGCGCCCGCTCGCGCCCCGGTTCGATCGCCGACTACATGGACGTGCTGCTGGACCTGTATGCCACCGACGCCGAGTATTCGGCCGATGCGCTCGAGGGCATCTACCAGAACCTCGAAGAAGTGTCGGGCCGCGTGCTGCAGAAAGAATTCACCGACCAGGATGCGGCGGCGGCGCTGAACTCGATCGCCCACGAGGAAGACCTGAACGGCCGGATCCGCCGCAACATGATGGACACGCGGCGCGCGGTCAGCTTCCTGATGCGCGGGCGCCTGCTCAACGCCGAGCAGTTCGAAGAAGCGCGCCAGATCTTGCGCGACATCGAGTCGCTCGACGGCCACACGTCTTTTTTGTTCGACAAGATCAACTTCCTGATGGACGCCACCGTCGGCTTCATCAACATCAACCAGAACAAGATCATCAAGATCTTTTCGGTCGCTTCGGTCGCCTTCCTGCCACCGACCCTGATCGCCAGCATCTACGGCATGAACTTCAAGCGCTGGTTCCCCGAGCTTGAATGGGTGCTTGGCTACCCGTTCGCGCTGGCGCTGATGCTCACCAGCGCGATCGCGCCGTTCTGGTATTTCCGCCGCCGCGGCTGGCTGAAGTAGGACGGGGTCTGAAGTAGAAAGGGGTCAGACCCCGGTGTGCCGCCCAAGGGCAGGCTCGTGGTCCGGTGACTGACGTCTCGCTTCAGGCCAGCCTGGCGAACACCCGTCGCGCCGCCGCCACGGTCTCTTCGATGACGGCGTCGTCGTGCATCGCCGAGACGAAGCCGGCTTCGAAGGCGGCTGGCGCGAAGTACACGCCTTCGTCGAGCATGCCGTGGAAAAAGGCGTTGAAGCGCGCTTTGTCGCCGGCCATCATCTGGCCGTAGCTGGCCGGGACGTGGGCGCTGAAGTAGATGCCGAACATGCCGCCGACCGAATCGGCACAGAAGGTGATGCCGGCATCCTTGGCGGCGGCGCACAGGCCCGTCACCAGCTTGGCCGTCTGGCTTGACAAGTTTTCGTAAAACCCCGGCTGCTGCACCAGCGCCAGGGTGGCCATGCCGGCGGCGACCGCCACCGGGTTGCCCGACAAGGTGCCGGCCTGGTAGACCGCGCCGATCGGTGCCATGTTGAGCATCAGATCGGCACTGCCGCCGAACGCCGCCACCGGCAGGCCGCCGCCGATCACCTTGCCCAGCGCCGTCAGATCCGGGGCAATGCCGTACAGTTCCTGGGCGCCGCCCAGACTGACGCGAAAGCCGCTCATCACTTCGTCGAAGATCAGGACGGCGCCGTGCCGGGTGCACAGCGCGCGCATGGCGCCGAGAAACTCCGGCGTGGCGCGGATCAGGTTCATGTTGCCGGCGACTGGCTCGACGATCACGCAGGCGATGGTGTCGCCCATCGATTCGAACGCGTCCTCGAGCTGGGCGACGTTGTTATAGTCCAGCACCAGGGTGTGCTTGATGAAGTCTTCCGGCACGCCGGCCGAGGTCGGATTGCCGAAGGTAAGCAAACCGCTGCCGGCTTTCACCAGCAGCGAGTCGGCGTGGCCGTGGTAACAGCCCTCGAACTTGACGATCTTGTCGCGTCCGGTAGCGCCGCGCGCCAGGCGCAGCGCGCTCATGGTCGCCTCGGTGCCGGACGACACCAGCCGCACCTGCTCGATCGACGGCACCAGCTTGCAGATTTCCTCCGCCATTTCGATCTCGCCCAAGGTCGGCGCACCGAACGACAGGCCGCGCGCGGCGGCGTCCTGCACCGCCTTGACCACGTGCGGATGGGCGTGGCCGACGATCGCCGGACCCCACGAGCCGATGTAGTCGATGTAGCGCTTGCCGTCGGCGTCCCAGAAATACGGGCCTTCGGCGCGGGTGATGAAGCGCGGCGTGCCGCCGACCGATTTGAACGCCCGTACCGGCGAGTTGACGCCGCCGGGCGTGGTCAGCTGGGCGCGGGCGAACAGGGTGTCGTTGTGGGAGGCGGGTGCAGTTGTCATGGTGGGCGATCGATGCGGGTTCAATTGAGTGTGGCGTGAAGTGTAGCCTGGGAACGAGCGTGAGGTCTGGCTCAGGCAGCGCCGCCGCCGAATCGGGCGGCTTGGTAAAACTTGTTCGGTACCAGCTTGCCCATGCCGAAGCGCTGCGCATTGGCCAGCGCGGCGTGGGTGTACGCCTGCGCCGCGTGCACCGCCGCGGCCGGCGCCAGTCCCTGCGCCAGCATCGCCGCCAGCGCCGCCGACATGGTGCTGCCGGCGCCGACGAAGCGGCCTGGCAGGTGCTGCCAGCTGAACGTTTCGAGCGCGCCCGATTCGTCGTAGAGCGTGTTCGACATGGTCGCCGGTTCACTCTTGCCCTTGCCCTTGCCCGTGCCGCTGGTGCCGGTCACCAGCACCAGCGCGCAGCCCATGCCGGTCAGTTCGGCGACGTCTTGCGCCAGCATGTCGGCGCCGCCTTCGCGCCACGTTTCGGCCATGCGCGCCAGTTCGACCTGCGACAACAGCAGCACCGTCGTTTGCGGCACCAGGATCTGGCGGATCGCCGTCAGCATGTCGTCGTCGGCCAGGCCCGAATCCGGCAGGCTCGACAGGAACGGGTCGAAGATCAGCGGCACGTCCGGATAGTCGGAGATGATTTCGGCGATCGCCGACGCTTGTTCGATGTTGGTCAGCACGCCGACCTTGAAGGCGGCCACCGCCATGTCTTCGAGCAGCCCCCTGGCCTGGTCGACCACCCAGCCGGCGTCGACTTCGTCGATGTCCTCGACGCGGGCGGTGTCGGCGATGAGCAGGCCGGTGAGCACCGACAGGCCATGGCAGCCCAGCGCGGAAAATGCCGCCAGGTCGGCCTGGATGCCGGTGGCGCCAACCGGGTCTGACACGCCGAACGTTAATATGAGAGGAGTTGTTTGGTTTTGCACGGCGGGTGGATTAAGATACCTGATTCACCATTTTACTAGATAGAAGGATTCATAACGTGAGTAGCGATGAAACAACCGTCCCATTGCAGACCTGGATGTGCCTGATCTGCGGCTGGGTGTATGACGAAGCGGCCGGCCTGCCGGACGAAGATATCGCGCCCGGCACCCGCTGGGCCGACGTGCCGATGAACTGGACGTGCCCGGAGTGCGGCGCCCGCAAGGACGACTTCGAAATGACCGCAATCTGAGTTCGAAACAAGGGTTGACGTCGTAGTTGATCCACTGCAACATTTAATGCACAGATGTCTTGCCCTATGGTATCGTGCTGATTCATGCTGAAGTGAACTGACTATGACGACCTCGCAGCAAAACTCCGGTTTGACGATCATGGTGATCGACGATAGCAGCACGATTCGCCGCTCCGCCGAAATCTTTTTGACCCAGGCCGGCTACCAGGTCGTGCTGGCCGACGACGGCTTCGATGCGCTGGCAAAGATCAACGACCACCATCCGGCGTTGGTATTTTGCGACATCCTGATGCCGCGCCTCGACGGCTATCAAACGTGTGCCCTGATCAAGAAAAGCGCCCGTTTCCACGCCACCCCGGTGCTGATGCTGTCGTCCAGGGACGGCCTGTTCGACCGAGCGCGCGGCGCCATGGTCGGGTCGTCCGCCTATCTTACCAAACCGTTCAGCAAAGACAGCTTGCTGGCGGCCGTGCGCGAATACACGGCCAGCCTGGCCTGATTCAGCCAACAACCCGGAGCGCCACGTGGCCATTCATAACATTCTCATCGTCGACGACTCCCCCACCGAGCGCTACTACCTGACCGACATCCTGGTCAAGCACGGCTTCAACGTCACCACCGCCGAAAACGGCGAGCAAGCGCTGGCCAGGATCAAGACCCAGAAACCCGAACTGATTTTGATGGACGTGGTGATGCCGGGTGCGAACGGCTTTCAGGTGACGCGCTCGATTGCGCGCGACCCGGAGCTGGCCAACGTGCCGATCATCATCTGCAGCAGCAAGAACCAGGAGACCGACCGCATCTGGGGCCTGCGCCAGGGCGCGCGCGGCTACCTGGTCAAGCCGGTCGACCCGCAGGCGCTGCTGGAAAAGATCGCCTCTCTCGGTGCGGCCTGACATGCCGCCCGGGCAGCCCACCGCCCCGGCGGCAGCACCAGCGCCGGCCCGGGTCGACGCGGCTGGCCGCCGCACCCGGCTGCGCCAGTACCAGGTCCAGCTGCTCGAGCGGATACAGGCGGCGCGCGCCAACAGCGGCGCCGGCGTCCACCAGCTCGGCGTGCAGATCGGCGCCGGGCGCTATCTGCTCGAGCTGGCCCAGGCCGGCGAAATTGTCGCGCTGACGGCGCTGACGGCGGTGCCGCTGACCGCGCCCTGGTACCTTGGGCTTGCCAACATCCGCGGCAACCTGACCGGCGTCGTCGACCTGGCGCGCTACCTCGGCGTGGGCGCCACGCCAGCAGGGCCCGACAGCCGCATCGTCACCTTCGCCGGCGCGCTCGGCTTCAACTGCGCGCTGCTGGTGGCGCGCGTCCACGGCTTGCGCGACGGCGCCGGCATGCTCGCGGTGGGCGCGCTGCTGCGCGACGCCGACGGCAATGAATGGACGCCGCTCGACCTGGCGGCACTGGTCGCCGACGAGCGCTTCCTGCATGTCGGCGTGTAGTCGCATCAGCGCCACGATCTTCATACCAATGGTTATATCAATGGTCATACCAATGGTCACGCCAATGCTTGTACCATTGGTCATCTGTCAGGACTGGGAGCTGGAATGGGAATCGCATCGAAGATGTCTATGGGGCCGGCGTCAAAGGCCAGGCCGCAGCACGAGCTTGCAATCGCTTCGCCGGACACCGAATTTGGCCCGACCGCCAGCGCAACGGCGGCCCGGCTGCGGCTGGAGCCGGTTGCCGGCGCCGCGCCCGCCGCTGCGTTTACCTCGACTGCATCCGTCTCGACTGCATCCGCCTCGGCTGCAGCCGTTTCAGCCGACGATGCCGCCAGTCCGCTCAGTCTCGGCGGCATCATGCGCCGCCAGCGCGCCGACAGCATCCAGGCGCACGGCAACCGGGAGCGGCGGCTGCCGCTGATCGGCCACCTGTCGCTGGCGCGCCAGCTGCGCATCCTCCTGGTGACGTTCGGCGTCGGCATCCTCGTCACCATCGTGGCGCTGTGGCAGAATTCGTCCTCCAATGTGATCGGCTCGGCCCAGACCCAGATCGCCAGCGACGCGCTGATGCACTCGCAGCGGGTCGGCAAGGCGGCGCCGAACGCGATCCAGGGCAGCCTGGACGCCTTCACCCAGCTCGACGAAAGCCGGATTGCCCTCACGGGCGACCTTGATTTGCTGTCGCGCGGCGGCGATTTCGCCGGCCGCCGCATCCCGGCGCCGTCGACCGCCATGGCTGGCGCACTGGCCGAAGCGCGCGCCAAGTGGGCCAGCTCCGACAACGCCGCCGGCACCATCCTGAAGATGAAAACCGAACTGACCGGTTTCAAGAAGACGCTCAGGCAGATCGATACGCTGTCGCCGGAACTGCTGTCGATGACCGACGAGCTGCTGACCTTGAAAGTGGCGCGCGGCGGCAGCGCGCGCGAACTGGCGGCGATCGGCCGCATGCTGATGCTGACCCAGCGCCTGTCGCGCAGCGCCAGCGAATTTCTCACCTCCGGCGGCATCGGCGCCGACACCGCGTTCCAGCTCGGCCGCGACACCGGTGCCGTGCGCGCCACCATCGACGGCTTTTTGAGCGGCAGCGCCAGCCTGGGACTGGGCGCGGCGAGCGACCCGGACATGCGCGACAAGCTCGTCGCCATCAAGGCGCGCTTCGACGTCTACCAGAAACTGGTCGCCTCGATCCTCGACAACCTGCCGCGCTTTACCGCCGCGAAAGGCGCCGAGCAGTCGATTTTTTTCGAAAACGAAGCGCTCAGGAAGCTGCTCTCGAACGTGCAGGCGACCTACCGCAGCAACCATGATTCGACCGATTCCTGGTTCTGGCTGATGGTGGTGTCGTCGGTCTTCACGCTCGCCGTGGCCGGCAGCATCAGCCGCGTCATGCTGCAGGATTCGCGCAACCGCACCCGCGGCGCTGACAGCCGGCGCGAACAGGCCGAGGCGCTGCGCCTGCTGTCGCAAGCGAAGGAAGAAGAAGCCAAGGCAACCAACGACCAGAATCAGGCGGCGATTCTGCGCCTGATGAACGAATTGCAGGAAGTGGCCGACGGCGACCTGACGGTGCATGCCACGGTGTCGGAAGACATCACCGGCGCCATCGCCGACTCGGTCAACTACACGGTCGAGGAGTTGCGCGGGCTGGTCGAACGGGTCACCACGACCGCCGAGCAGGTGACGACGGCGTCGACCCACGCCCAGAGCATCTCGAGCGACCTGCTGACGGCGACCCAGCAGCAGTCGCGCGAGATCCTTGACGCCTCCGCCACGGTGCTGAAAATGGCCAGCGAAATCAACGACGTATCGAAGTCGGCCAACCAGTCGGCCGAGGTGGCGCGGCAGTCGGTGGCGGCGGCGCGCCAGGGCTCGACGGCGGTGGAAAACGCCATCAAGGGCATGCACGAAATCCGCGAGCAGATTCAGGAAACCTCGAAACGCATCAAGCGCCTGGGCGAATCGTCGCAGCAGATCGGCGAAATCACCGAGCTCATTTCCGACATTACCGAACAGACCAACGTGCTGGCGCTGAACGCGGCGATCCAGGCCGCATCGGCCGGTGAAGCCGGGCGCGGCTTCTCGGTGGTGGCGGAAGAGGTGCAGCGCCTGGCCGAACGTTCGGCCGAAGCTGCCAAACAGATCGGCGCACTGGTGCGCACCATCCAGACCGACACCCACGACGCCGTGGCGGCGATGGAAAAGTCGACCCAGGGCGTGGTCGAAGGGGCGCGCCTGTCGGACGCCGCGGGCGCGGCGCTGTCGGACATTTCGGGGGTGTCGAACCGGCTCGCGGAACTGATCCAGGCGATCTCGTTCGCCACCGAACTGCAGGCGACGTCGGCCAACGGGGTGGCGCATAATATCGGGCACATCCTGTCGGTGACCGAACACACCCAGAATAGCACCATGCAGACGGCCGAATCGATCCGGCACCTGTCGATGCTGGCGCAGGAACTGAAAAACTCGGTATCGCGCTTTCGCGTTGTCGCCTGAAGGACGGCCCGAACATGACTGAATCATTATCGGGATGCTTGCCTGAACGCTTGCACCGGCTGCAATCGCCGCGGTTCGACAGCGGGCCGCTGTCGTGGGTGATCGGCGAAATCGGCGAGGCGCTAGGGCGCTCGCGCGCCGCGCTCGACGACGCATCGGCGCGCGACTCAGACGCCCGCGCCACCGCGCTGCAGCATGCAAAGACCCATTTGCACCAGGCGCACGGCGCGCTGCAGATGGTCGACGTCGAAGGTGTCGGCCTGATGACCGAGGCGGCCGCGCAGGCGCTCGAACGGATGCGCGACGGCAGCCTTGCATGCAGCCCGGCGCACTGCGCGGCGGTGGCCGACGCCTACCAGGCTGTCATCGAATACCTTGCCGAGCTGGTTGCTGGCGCCGCGCCGCAGCCAACCCGCCTGTTCCCGTATTACCGCGCGCTGCAGGAGGCGCTGGGCGTGGCCCGCATCCATCCGTCCGACCTGCTGTGCGTCGACCTGTCGGTGGCAGTCGACCTGCCGCCCAATGCAACGTCGGCTACGCCGGCCGCCGCCGATTACGCCGCTTGCCGTGCGCGCTTCGAAAAGTCGCTGCTGCCGTTTCTGAAAAGCGCCGAGCCAGAAGCGCAGCGCACCCACGCGCTGGCGCTGGTGCAGGCGATCACGCTGGTCGAACAGGCGCAGGCGCAGCCGGCCCGCACCTTCTGGCTGGCGATGCGCAGCTTCGCCGAACTGGTGGCGAGCGGCCAGTTGGCCAGCGACCTGTATGTCAAGCAGTTGTTTGGCCTGATCAACCTGCAGATCCGCCGCCTGTCGCAAGGCCAGGGCGGGCTGCCCGAGGCGATGCTGCGCGATGCGCTGTTTTTCATCGCCGCAGCGAGCGCGCCGAACGCCGACGCACAACTGCTGCTGCACGCGTACGGACTGGCCGGCGTGGTGCCGGCCGATTACGACAGCCGCCGCTACGGCCGCGTCGACGCCTTGGCGCTGAAAAACGCCAAAGACGCGCTGGCCCGGACCAAGATCGGCTGGGACCGCGTCGCCTCAAGCGGCGGCGTCGAGCTCGAAGCGGGCTTCAACGTGGCGCTGGCCACCTTGGCCGGCGCCAGCGAGCAATTGGGCGCGCCGGCGCTGGCGCAGCTGCTGCGCGAACTTGGCCGCGCCGCCAGCGATTCGATCGCGCTTGGCCGCAGTGACCAGTTCAGGTTTGAAATGGCCACCGCAATGCTGTTCGTCGAGCAGGGTCTTGACCAGGTGCGCCAGCTGCCGGCCAATTTCGGGCAACACGCCGAAGTCGTCGGTGCGCGCCTGCTGGCGCTTGCCGCCGGCGAAACGCCGCCCGGCGCGCCGCAGTGGCAGGGCGAGCTGTCGCGCCAGAACCAGCACGGGCAGGCCGTGGCGGTGCTGGCCGGCGAAATGAAGGCCGGCTTGCGCCAGGTCGAGAAGGTGCTCGACGATTATTATGCCGATCCGGCGCGCCGGCCCGCACTGGCCGAGATCGACCTGCCGTTGCACCAGTTGCAAGGCGCGCTGGCAATCCTTGACCAGGACCAGGCAATGCGCGCCGCGCTGCATGTACAAGACGCGGTGCGCGCGCTGGCCGCCGGCGACAGCGCTGCCGATGTGGCAGGGGGTGCCCGCCCCCGGGCGGCGTCGCTGCAGAACATCGCGCACAACGTCGGCGCGCTCGGCTTTTTCATCGACATGCTGGCGCATGACGTCGACGCTGCCAGGAACCGTTTTACGTTCGACCAGGCCGACGGCATGTTCCGCCAGGCGCTGTTCGAGAAGGCGCTCGCCGGCGCCACGCGTTCTGACGCCGAGCCGGCCGCAACGCCGGCCGCATCCGCCGCGCTGGTGCTGGAAGACGACGCCGACATCGACATCGACATCGACGCCGACGCCAACATCGACGCCGAACTGCTCGACATCTTCATTTCGGAAGCGCAGCAGGTGCTCGCCCTGGTCGCCGCGACCTTGCCGGCGGTGCATGCCGAGCCGTCCAGCCAGGAAACGCTGACGAAGCTGCGGCGCTCCTTCCACACGCTCAAGGGCAGCGGCCGGATGGTCGGCCTGGTGCAGTTTGCCGATGGCGGCGCAGCGCTCGAGCGGGTGATGAACGCCTGGCTGGCCGAAGGCCGCAGCGCCAGTGCCGACTTGCTGGCGCTGCTCGACTTTGCCGCCGCCGACATGGCGGCCTGGGTCGAGGAACTGGCCGCGCACGGCGCTTCTGCGCGCAGCAGCGCGGCGCTCGTGGCGGCGGCGGGCGTGGTGCAGGACGGTGGCGTGTTCGCGCTGCCGGCCGACGCCGCCATCGTCGACGACAGCATGCCCGACGCGCCGCTCGACAGGGTCGCGCCGGCCGGTGGCCAGGTGATCGAATTCCCTGCCGCGTGGGCGCGCCAGCTGTCGGCTGACGACAACATGCGGCGCATCGGCGAGCTGGACATCGCGCTGCCGCTGCATAACATCTATCTTGCCGAAACCGATGAACTGATGCGGGTGCTGACGCAGGACTTCGGCGAATGGCGCCACGAGCCGTGGCGCGCGGTGGCGCCGGCGGCGCTGAAGGCGGCGCACACGCTGGCCGGCGCCTCGGCCACGGTCGGTTTCAAAGCGCTGCACGAGGTCGCGCATGCGCTCGAGATGGCGCTCGACGCGCTGGCTCAGCCGGCTGAGCCGGCGCCGCTGCTGACCGAATCCCAGCGCGACCTGCTCGACGTCGCACTCGCCTGCGCGCACACGATGCTGCAGTGTTTTGCGCTCGGCGAACTGGCGCCGGCGCGGCCGGTGCTGGTCGCGCAATTGGCCGAGTTGCGCGACCAGCTCGGCAGCCGCGAAGCGGCCGCGCAAGCCGCAAGTTCACCCGCACCCGCACCCGCACCCGCACCCGCACCCGCGCTGCAGTCTGAACCCGTGTCCGCACTTGGGCCCACGCCGCCTGCGCCCGCGTTCGACGCCGTCACCGCGCCGGCCGACAGCCATTTCGGCGACGACCTCGACGCCGACCTGTTGCCGGTGTTCCTCGAGGAGGCGGCCGACCTGTTGCCGGCCATCGGCAACGGCTTGCGCCAGTGGCAGCAGAACCCGGCCGACAGCGGCCCGGTGCAGAACCTGTTGCGCGCCCTGCACACCGTCAAGGGCAGTGCGCGGATGGCTGGCGCCATGCGCCTCGGCCAGCACACCCACGACATCGAAACCCAGATCGAAAACATGGTGCATGCCGGGACCTCGACCCCGGCCGCGTTCGACGAGTTGCTGGCCAACTACGATCACGCGCTGCTGCTGCTGGAGCGCTTGCAGCAGCCGGCGCCTGCAATTGCCGAGCTCGCTGCAGCCGTCGCCGCTCGGGCTCCCGTTCCGGCCCCGGCCCCGGCTCCGGCCCGCACTGCGCTGGTGCGGGTGCGCGCCGACATTCTCGACCGACTGGTCAACCAGGCCGGCGAAGTGTCGCTCACCCGCTCGAAGCTGGAGAGCCAGGTCGGCACGTTAAAATCGTCGCTGCACGATTTCTCGGACAACCTGGCGCGCCTGGCGCGCCAATTGCGCGAAGTCGAGATGCAGGCCGAATCGCAGATCGCCTCGCGCATGTCGATTGCGAGCGAACGCGAATTCGATCCGCTCGAATTTGACCGGTTCACGCGCCTGCAGGAACTGACGCGCATGATGGCCGAAAGCGTCAACGACGTCGCCTCCTTTCATGAAAGCCTGAGCCGCACGGTGGAGGCGGCCGGCGCCGATCTGGTGCAGCAGTCGCGCCTGACGCGCGAACTGCAGCGCGACTTGATGCGGGTGCGGATGGTGCCGTTCTCGAGCCTGTCCGAACGCTTGTTCCGGGTCGCCCGTCAAAGCGCCAAGGAACTCGACAAGCGGGTCAACCTCGATATCCGCGGCAGCGCCGTCGACATCGACCGCGGCGTGCTGGAACAGATGGCGGCGCCGTTCGAACACCTGCTGCGCAACGCCATCGTGCACGGCATCGAGTCGCGCGAGCGGCGCGCCGCTTGCGGCAAGGCTGAAACGGGCGAATTGCTGGTGCAGGTCAGCCAGCAGGGTAACGAAGTGGTCATCGACTTCAGCGACGACGGCGCCGGGCTCGACCTGGCCAAGATCCGCGCCAGGGCGCGCGCTTGCGGCCTGCTCGGCACTGGCGTCGAGATCACCGACGCCGAGGCGGCCGAGCTGGTGTTCGCCGCCGGGTTGTCGACCGCCGAAACGCTGACCGAACTGGCCGGGCGCGGCATCGGCATGGACGTGGTGCGCGCGCAAGCGCAATCGCTTGGCGGCAAGGTGGCGATCGCCTCCGAGGCGGGCAAGGGCGCGCGCTTCACGATCCACCTGCCGCTCACGCTGGCGGTGACGCAGGTGGTGCTGACGGCCAGCGCCGGCAAGACCTACGCGCTGCCGTCGATCCTGGTCGAACAGGTGCTGCAGTTGAAGAGCGCGGCGGTGAGCGAGGCGCGCGCGGCAGGCTGGGTGCAGTTTCAGGGCCGGCAGGTGGCCTTGCATTACCTGCCGACCCTGCTCGGCGAACCCGATGCGCGTGGGCCGGTCCAGCGTTCGAGCCCGGTGATGATGCTCAAAAACGGCGCCGACCGGCTTGCCGTGCAGGTCGACGAGGTGATGGGCAACCGCGAAGTGGTGATCAAGAACATCGGGCCGCAGCTGTCGCGCATGATCGGCATTTCCGGCGCCACCGTGCTCGGTTCGGGCGAAATCGTCCTGATCCTCGATCCGGTGGCGCTGGCGCTGCACGATGCGCACCGTCCGGCAATCGAGAGTGGGGCGGACGAAGGCAGCGCCGCAGCGGGCGGCGGCGTCGCGCCGGCAAGCAGGCGCGACGCCGTCATCATGGTCGTCGACGATTCGCTGACGGTGCGAAAAGTCACCCAGCGCCTGCTCGAACGCGAAGGCTACCGGGTGATCCTGGCCAAGGACGGCGTCGACGCGCTCGAGCATCTGCAGCAGGCCACCCCCGACCTGATGCTGGTCGATATCGAGATGCCGCGCATGGACGGTTTCGACCTTACCCGCAACATCCGCGGCAACGCCGGCACGCAGGCAATTCCGATCATCATGATCACTTCGCGCAGCGCCGACAAGCACCGCAACTACGCGCTCGGCCTGGGAGTGAACGCCTATTTCGGCAAGCCGTTCCAGGAACACCTGCTGCTGGCGGCAATCGCCGGCTTGCTCGCGCGCGCATTGCCGCCCTGAGTTCGGCCTGCGCTTCTACAGTGCCGGAGCTTTCACCACGCCGTAGCGCGCCAGCGTGCGTGCGCGCGCAATGGCATGGTCGACGATCGGCGCCGGATAATCGCGCCCGAGCCGGATTCCCTGTTGCGCGAGCTGCGTCGCCGGCACCGTCCACGGTGCATGGATCTGTTTGTCGGACAACGCTGCCAGCTGCGGCAGGTAGCGCCGGATGAAGCGCCCTTGGGCGTCGAATTTTTCCGATTGCGTCACCGGGTTGAAGATGCGGAAATAAGGCTGCGCATCGCAGCCGGTTGACGCCGCCCATTGCCAGCCGCCGTTGTTCGACGCCAGGTCGTAGTCGTTCAGCATGAGCGCAAAGTAGCGCTCGCCCCAGCGCCAGTCGATGCCCAGGTCCTTGACCAGGAAGCAGGCCGAGACCATGCGCAGGCGGTTGTGCATGTACCCGGTCTGGTTCAGCTGCGCCATGGCCGCGTCCACCAGCGGATAGCCGGTGCGGCCCAGGCACCAGGCTTCGAAAGCGGCATCGGCGCCGGCGCCGGTTTCCCATTCGATTGCATCGAACGCCGGCTTGAAGGCATGGCCGGCCACGCGCGGATGGTGAAACAGGATCATCGCGTAAAACTCGCGCCAGATCAGTTCCGACAGCCACACCGCTGCGCCCGCCCCACCGCCGCCGCCGGCCACCAGCGCGTTCACGCTGCGCACCAGCTGGCGCACCGAGACGGTGCCAAAGCGCAGATGCACCGACAGCGTCGACGCGCCGTTCACGGCCGGGTAATTGCGCGCCTCGCCGTACGCCTCGATGCGCGTGACGAAGTCCTTGAACAAGGCGGCGCCGCCCGCCATTCCCGGTGTAATCCCCAGTGCGCGCAGGTTGGTGGACGCAAAGCCGATGTCGCTCAAGGTCGGCACGCGGTGCTCGGACGACGCTGGGGCCGGAGCCTTGGCGAGGCGCGCAGCATGGGGTTCAATTGAATAGGGCGCCAGGCACTCCGGATCGGCTGCCATCTTTTTGAGCCAGGAGTTCTTGTACGGTGTGAAGACGGAGAAGGTCTTCTCGCCCAGCGTCAGCACCTCGTTTTTTTCGAAGATGACCTGGTCTTTCGAACTGAAGAACTGGCGCCCGGCCTGCTCCAGGCTGGCGGCAACGAGCGCGTCGCGCGCGATGGCCTGCGCTTCGTAGTCGTTGTTGACAAACACCGCGTCCACCTCCAGTTCGGCGGCCAGGCGCGCGATCTCGTCGGCGGCAACGCCGTGGCGCACGATCAGGTGGCCTCCCAGCGCACGCAAGGCGGCGTCCAGTTCTTGCAGGCAGGCGTGGATGAACTCGACGCGGCGGTCTGCGCGCGGCAGCGGCGCCAGAATGTCGGTGTCGAAGATGAAGGCGCAATAGACCTGGTTCGACGACGTCAGCGCGAGGTGGAGCGCCGCATGGTCGAAGGCGCGCAGGTCGCGGCGAAACCAGACCAGGGATTTGTTGAGTGTCATTCTAGTGTGTAACATCAAGGAAAGCGCCCATTTTACTAGCTACCGTCGGGTCTGGCGCGCGCGTCACGGTGCTTCGAATCGCGGCTGGCCCAAATCAGTGTAAACTGTGTCCATGTTGTTGTTTGCAAGATACTAATAGTGCACACCAAGCGAGACGGGAAAGAGTGACGCGTATGAAAAAAAGCAAGGTCGACCAAACGCTATCGATGCCGGGGCTGCCACGCGACCACAACGGCGAGCCCGGCAGCATTGCCGCGCCGACGTCTTGCGCGTTCAATCTGGCCAATCACTTTCTGATTGCGATGCCGTCGATGCAGGATTCGGTTTTCGGCGGCACCGTGGTGTACATCTGCGAGCACAACGACAACGGCGTGCTGGGCGTTGTCATCAACAAGCCGACCGACATGACGATGGAGATCCTGTTCGAGCGGATCGACCTGAAGCTGTCCGAAGGGCTGCGCATCACCGTCGTCAACGAGCCGATCATGTTTGGCGGCCCGGTGCAGGACGACCGCGGCTTCGTGCTGCACACGCCGGGCGCGCCATACTCGTCGTCGCTGACGGTGACCGACGACGTCGCGTTCACCACCTCGATCGACGTGCTGGAGGCGGTCGCCGCCGGCGAGGGGCCGCAGCGCATGCTGGTATCGATCGGCTATTCGGGCTGGAGCCCGGGGCAGCTGGAGGATGAAATCGGCCGCAACGGCTGGCTGACGGTGGGCGCCGACGCCCGCGTGCTGTTCGACCTGCCGATCGAGGAGCGCTACAACGCCGCCATCAAATTGCTGGGCATCGATCCGATGATGCTCGCCTTCGAGGCCGGCCACGCTTGATGGTCGACATTGTTTTCGGTTTCGACTTCGGCATCAAACGCATCGGCGTCGCCATGGGCAACACCCTGACCGGCCAGGCGCAACCGCTGGCGGTAATCAAGGCGATCGACAACGCCGCCCGCTTTGCCGCAATCGGCGCGCTGATCGCTGAATGGCGCCCGGCCAGGCTGATCATCGGCGAACCGTTTCATCCCGACGGCGCCGAACACGAGATGACGTTGCGCTGTCGCCGCTTCGCCAATCAGCTGCACGGCCGCTTCGCCCTGCCGATCCAGCTGGTCGACGAACGCTACTCGTCGGCGGTGATTGCCGCCAAACGCGGTGACATCATCGACGACAAAGCCGCCTCCATTATTTTGCAACAATACTTCGACGACCATGCCAACTTCAGTTAAGCAATTCGACGCCGAAGCCCTGTACCGCGACCTGCTCGAGCAGGTGCGCGCCGGGCTTTTTGATGTCACCGATGTGGCCGATGCGGCCAACGCCGCCAACGCCGCCAATGCCGCCAACGTCGCCATCGTCGGCATCCACTCGGGCGGCGCCTGGCTGGCCGAACGGCTGGCGGCCGACCTCGGCCCGGAGTTGGGCGGCGCGCCGGGCGGGCGGCTCGGCTTCATCGACGTCAGTTTCTACCGCGACGACTATGCCAAAAAAGGCTTGCACGCCGACGTCAAGCCGTCCCAGATCGGCTTTGACGTTGACCGCGCCACCATCCTGCTGGTCGACGACGTGCTCAACACCGGGCGCACCACGCGCGCCGCGATCAACGTGCTGTTCGATTATGGCCGTCCGGCGCGCATCATGCTGGCGGCGCTGGCCGACCGTGGCGGGCGCGAACTGCCGATGGCGGCCGACTTCGTGGCCGCCCGCGTATCGCTCGAGCCGACGCAGGCGCTGGTGCTGGCGCGCGGCGCCGACGGCACACTTTCGCTTACCATTGAAGAAGACCATGCTTAATCCGCAACTGAACAAGAACGGCGAACTGCAACACCTGTTGACCATCGAAGGACTGCCGAAGGCAATCGTCAACCATATCCTCGACACCGCATCGTCGTTTGTCGGCATCTCGGACCGCGAAGTCAAGAAGGTGCCGCTGATGCGCGGCAAAAGCGTCTTCAACCTGTTCTTCGAAAATTCGACGCGCACCCGCACCACGTTCGAAATCGCGTCGAAGCGGCTGTCGGCCGACGTCATCAACCTGAACATTTCCGCCTCGTCGGCCAGCAAGGGCGAGTCGCTGCTCGACACCATCGACAACCTGGCCGCGATGCACGCCGACATGTTCGTGGTGCGCCACGCGCAGTCCGGCGCGCCTTACCTGATCGCCAAGCACCTGATCGACACCCGGCAGTCGCACGTCCACGTGGTCAACGCCGGCGACGGCCGCCACGCGCACCCGACCCAGGGCCTGCTCGACATGTATACCATCCGCCACTACAAGAAGGACTTCACCAACCTGACGGTGGCGATCGTCGGCGACATCCTGCACAGCCGGGTGGCGCGCTCGGACATTCACGCCTTGACCACGCTGGGCGTGCCGGAGGTGCGGGCGATCGGGCCGCACACGCTGCTCCCAAGCGGCCTGGAGCAGATGGGTGTGCGGGTGTTTACCAACATCGACGAGGGCCTCAAGGGCGTCGACGTGATCATCATGCTGCGTCTGCAAAGCGAGCGCATGAGCGGCGCGCTGCTGCCGTCGGCGCAGGAATACTTCAAGAGCTACGGCCTGACGCCGGAACGGCTGGCGCTGGCCAAGCCGGACGCGATCGTGATGCACCCGGGGCCGATGAACCGCGGGGTCGAAATCGATTCAGCGGTGGCCGATGGCGCGCAGGCGGTGATCCTGCCGCAGGTAACGTTCGGCATCGCGGTACGGATGGCGGTCATGAGCATATTGGCGGGAACCCACGGATGAAACTGCATATCAAGAACGGGCGTTTGATCGACCCGAAAAACAACATCGATGCGCTGCGCGACGTGTTCGTCGTCGACGGCGTGGTTGCCGCAATCGCGCCGGCGGGCGCGGCGCCGGCCGGCTTTGTTGCCGATCGCACCATCGACGCCGCCGGCCTGGTGGTCGCGCCCGGGCTGGTCGACCTGTCGGCCCGGCTGCGCGAACCCGGCTACGAATACAAGGCCACGCTGGAGTCCGAGATGCAGGCGGCGATGCAGGGCGGCGTGACCAGCCTGGTGTGCCCGCCCGACACCGACCCGGTGCTGGACGAACCGGGCCTGGTGGAGATGCTCAAGCACCGCGCCCGCGGCCTGAACCAGGCCCACGTGCATCCGCTCGGCGCGCTGACGATGGGCCTGAAGGGCCGCGCGCTGACCGAGATGGCGGAACTGACCGAAGCGGGCTGCATCGGCTTTGCGCAGGCCGAGGAGCCGGTCGAAGACACCAACGTGCTGCTGCGCGCGCTGCAGTATGCGAAGACGTTCGACTACACCGTGTGGCTGCGCCCGCAAGACGCGCACATCGGCCGCGGCGGCATCGCCCACGCCGGCCCGCTCGCTTCGCGCCTCGGCCTGGCCGGCGTGCCGGTGATGTCCGAGACGATCGCGCTGCACACCATTTTCGAGCTGGTGCGCGCCACCGGCGCCCGCGTCCACCTGTGCCGCGTGTCGTCGGCGGCCGGCATCGAGCTGGTGCGCGCGGCCAAGAAGGAAGGCTTGCCGATTACCTGCGACGTCGGCGCTCACCACATCCACATGACCGACGCCGACATCGGCTTCTTCGATTCGAACGCGCGCGTGACGCCGCCGTTTCGCAGCCAGCGCGACCGCGAAGCGATCCGCGCCGGCCTGTACGACGGCGTCATCGATGCGATCTGTTCGGACCACACGCCGGTTGACGACGACGAGAAGCTGCTGCCGTTCGGCGAAGCCTCGCCCGGCGCCACCGGGCTTGAACTGCTGCTGTCGCTGGCGCTGAAGTGGGCCGATGACCATGCCGCAGGCCAGCATCGCGCCGAAGGCGGCGCCGCTGGTGCTGGTGCTGGAGCCGGACCGTTGTCGCGCGCGCTGGCCAAGGTCACCTGCGACGCCGCCCGGGTGGCCGGGCTGGCCGCCGGCCAGCTATCGCCCGGCGCGGCGGCCGACATCGTGCTGTTCGATCCGGCCGCGCGCTGGATTGTCGAAGCGCAAGCGCTGGCCAGCCAAGGCAAGCACACGCCGTTCGTCGGCTACGAAATGACCGGGCAGGTGATGATGACCATCGTCGCCGGCCACGTGGCGTACCAGCGCCCGCCCGGGCCAGCGCGTAGTTAACGTTGCTCCTTAAAGTTGTTCCTCAAAGTTGTTCCTTAAAGTCGCTCCTGGCACCACGGTGCGGCGGCGTGGCGGTTTTTGTTCCCACGCCGCCGCGCATGACGGTAGAATCCTGCTGCTGCGCAGCGCCATGACTGCACCAGCCGTTTTCTATGGTGCCATTTGAATATCAAGCTCGTCGTTCGCCTGTTGCGCGTTTTCCTCCACCTGTTGCTTGGTCTTGCCGTTTGCGCGCTGGTGTTTCCGTGGGCCGGCGCGGATCGCCGCAACGCGTCGGTTTGCCGCTGGTCGCGCCGCCTGCTCGGCATCTGCGGCGTCAGCCTGGAGCCGCAACAGGGGGAATTGGCGCTGGCGCATGCGCTGGTGGTTGCCAACCACGTATCGTGGCTCGACATTTTCGTCATCAATGCGCTGTATCCGTGCCGCTTCGTCGCCAAGTCGGAGATCCGCGCCTGGCCGGTACTCGGCTACCTGGTGGCGCAGGCCGGCACTGTGTTCATCGCGCGCGGTAACCGGCGCGACCTGCGCCACGCCTTCAAGGGCCTGGTGCACAGCCTCCAGCAGGGCGAGCGGGTGGCGTTCTTCCCTGAAGGAACCACCGCCGCCCAAGGCGTGCTGCTGCCGTTCCACGCCAATCTGTTCGAGGCGGCGATCGACGCCGGGGTGATGGTGCAGCCGTATGCAATCGAATACCTCGACGCCAGCGGCGCGCTGCATCCGGCAGTCGACTACAGCGGCGAGATCACTTTTGCCGCCAGCATGGTCGCCATCCTGTCTGGCGCCGCGGTGCGCGCGCGGCTGGTGTGCCTGCCGGCGCTCGACGCGCGTGGCGCGCACCGGCGCGCACTGGCCGCCGGCGCCGCCGAAGCGGTGGCGGCGGCGCTGGCGCGCTAGTTTTTATTTTTCTTTTTTTCTTTTGTTTTCCTGACTTTGCCGGTGTGCTGCTGGTATTCCGGGCAGTCGACCTGCAGCAGCGCGCGGTCGTCCAGGCATACCGCACTCAGTTTGCCGCCCCAGACGCAGCCGCTGTCGAGTCCGATTGCGTCGGCGCGCAGCAGCAGGCCGCGCGCCGACCAGTGGCCGAACACCACCGTGACATCAACGCTGCGCCGGCCCGGCAGATCGAACCACGGCACCAGGGCCGAACCATCCGGCGCGCCGGCGCTTTCCTTGTGGCCGAACTCCATCACCCCGCCCGGCGCGCAAAACCGCATGCGGGTGAGCGCGTTGACGATGCAGCGCAGGCGATCGATGCCGGCCAGGCTGTCGTCCCAGCGGTCCGGCAGGTTGCCGTACATCTGGCCGAGGAAATCGATCCAGTCCGGGCCGCGCAGCACCGCTTCGACTTCCGCCGCCAGCGCGACAGCTTGCCCGGCCGTCCATTGCGGGAATACGCCGGCGTGCACCAGCAGGTGGCCCTTGACCAGCCTGGCCAGCGGGCGCCGGCGCAGCCATTCCATCAGCGCGTCGCAGTCGGGAGCGGCGAGGATCTCGTCGAAGGTGTCGGACTTCGAGGCCGGCTGCGCGCCGCAGGCGACCGCCAGCAAGTGCAGGTCATGGTTGCCGAGCAGCGCTTCGATACGGCCTTCGCTCGCTTCGCACATGGCGCGAACACGGCGCAAGGCGTCGAGCGAGGCAGGCCCGCGGTTGACCAGGTCGCCGACGAAGACGATGGCGGCCGGGCCGCCGGCGTCTTCAAAAATCCGCTCAAGCAGGATTTGGGCTTCGTGGCTGCATCCCTGCAGGTCGCCGATGGCGTAGGTTTTCATGAGCGTGGGCGACGCCGCAGCGGCGCGGCGATTCAATAGTGGGTGGCTGGCAGTTTCACATAGAATTGAAATTTAGACCAGACGGTAAAATCGCTTGGCCGTAATTTTTGCCGGCGCCAGGGGCCTGGCTTTGCGCACGGTTTCGTGGTCACCAGCGACAGCGCTAATGCTTGTACAAAACCACCGATTATTGGGCGCCCGGGCATGAACGCGCGATTGTGGCGCGATCCGGCGCTGGTAATCGCCTGGCCGCTCAGCGGCGCGCGGCAGTCATCGCCCAGGGACGCCATCGGCCCATGGCGGCGTCCTGAAGATGCAATGCCGTAGATGTCGCCGGAATGGCGATTTTACGCAACCGGATACAAGCGCGCCCATTTACACTGGATTGTCCGCATATTGGCGGCGCGGTATTCCGGTACAATCCGGGATTGTCGCTTTAGCAATGGCGTCACCAGCACGATAATACGGTCGACCGCGATGCGTGAACCGGATCCTCCGTTTCCTGTCTTGTACACATAAAGTAATAATGTTTTCATTTCTTGTAAGTTTTGTTTTTTCCGCGCTGCTTACCCTGCTTGTGATCAAGCAGGTGAGCTTGCACGGGCTGGCGTTGGATGCCGATTTCGCGGCCGTCCAAAAAGTCCACTCGCATAATGTGGCGCGCATCGGCGGGTTGCCGATTTTCCTTGCGGTGTTGCTGACCGCCGCTATTTCGATGTGGCGGGTGCCAACGATCGCGCTCTGGCTTTTATCGCTGCTGCTGTGTTCCTCGATCGCCTTTCTGGGCGGCATACTGGAAGACTATACCGGCAAGGTCAGCGCCAGCTGGCGGCTGCTGCTGACGATGGCGGCGGCGTTGCTGGGTTATTTCCTGATCGACGCCAAGCTGACCCGCATCGATTTCCCGTCAGGTTCGTTGCCGCTGCAGTATGCATGGCTAATGCTGCCGCTGACGGTGCTGGCGGTGGCCGGGATTGCCAATGCCATCAATATTATCGACGGCTTCAATGGACTGGCCAGCGTGGTGAGCATTTGCATGCTGATATCGCTCGCTTATGTCGCGGCCCAGGTTGGCGATGTGTTCGTGGTGGTGGCGGCGCTGATGGTGGCGGGCGCAACTGCCGGCTTCCTGATCTGGAATTATCCGGTCGGCCTGATTTTTCTCGGTGACGGCGGCGCCTATTTCCTCGGCTTCATGCTCGGTGAACTGGCATTGCTGCTGGTGGTGCGCAATCCGCAGGTATCGACCTGGTACGCCGCATTGCTGCTAATTTATCCCGCCTTCGAAACCATATTCTCGGCGTATCGGCGCATGTTTGTGCGCGGTAAATCGCCGGCGATGCCCGATGGTATTCATTTGCACAGCCTGATTTTCCGCCGCATCGTCCAATGGACGGTCGGTCGCAAGGAGGCACGCGCACTGATGCGGCGTAACGCGCTGACTTCGCCGTATCTGTGGATGTTTTCGTTGATGGCGGTTATTCCGGCGACGGTATTCTGGCGACATACCGGGGTTCTGATATTTTTCTGTTTATTGTTTATTGTCAGCTATGTGTGGTTGTATGCGCGTATTGTTCGATTCAAGGCGCCACGCTGGCTAATCTGGCGCAAGAAGGACTAGCATTTAAATACGGATGTAGTATATTGCGACAATTGGTGAGAATTCACTGAGCCCGTTTTTACACACTATTTCTAAGGAACGATGATGGATCTGTCAAATTTATCGGTAGGCGAGTTACGCAAGCTGCAGGATCAGGTTAAGCAGGAAATGAAAAAACGCGAACACGAGGAAGTGGCAAAAGCACGCGAGCAAATCCTGGCGATAGCCCAGAGCGTTGGCATGCCGTTGAAAGACTTGATCGGCACCGGCATCCGCGCCAAGACCGGAACCGTGGCCGTGCGTTTCCGCCACCCGGACGATTCATCCCAGCAGTGGACTGGCCGTGGTCGCCAGCCGAAATGGGTAAAAGAATGGGTTGAAGGCGGTAAATCGATCGACAAGCTGCGCGTATAAGCCTGCCGCAGTGCAGTTCGTAATACATTTTTACCCTGCTTCATGCCCGTAGCGGCAAGAACGGCGGGTCCGCAATTCCCAACGACCCCGCTTGCCGCTACAATACCTCCGCGTTCCCGGCTTCCTGTTTCCTGTTTCTTTATCCCTGGTTCCTGCTTCAGTTTTCCGACGGCGACTCTGACCCGGTTTCAATGCCAGCTGTTGCGCGCGCATTCCCGTTTCGACATTATTCAAGGTAGACAATATATGGTTGCGCTTTCAAGATCGATTTTCAAGGCCTATGACATCCGCGGCGTGATCGGCACAACGCTCGATGCCGGCGTGGCGCGCCAGATCGGCCAGGCGTTCGGCATGGCGGTGCTGGCCAAAGGCGAGCAGCGCGTGGTCATCGGCCGCGACGGCCGCCTGTCCGGGCCGGAACTGGCCAGCGCGCTGGCGCAGGGCCTGCAGGCGGCCGGCGTTGACGTGATCGACCTTGGGGTTGTCGCCACGCCGATGGTTTATTACGGCACCAAGGTGCTGGGCGCAACATCCGGCATCATGGTCACCGGCAGCCACAATCCGCCCGACTACAACGGTTTCAAGATGGTGCTGGCCGGCGAAGCGATTCATGGCGAGACGATCACCGCGCTGTACGACAGCATCGCCGCGCATGACGGCAAGCCGGGCCAGCAGCAGGGCGCCTACAGTACCCACGACATCGGCGCCGATTACCTTGCGCGCATCATCGGCGACGTCAAGCTCGCCCGTCCGATCAAGATCGTCGTCGACTGCGGCAACGGCGTGGCCGGCGCGTTTGCGGGCGACCTGTTTCGCGGCATGGGCTGCGACGTGGTCGAACTTTTCTGCGAAGTCGACGGCACTTTCCCGAACCACCATCCGGACCCGGCCCATCCTGAAAACCTGCAGGACCTGATCAACAGCCTGCGCGAGAGCGACGCCGAGATCGGCATCGCCTTCGACGGCGACGGCGACCGCCTCGGCGTGGTGACCAAGGACGGCCAGATCATCTATCCGGACCGCCAGATGATGCTATTCGCCGCCGACGTGCTGACGCGCCACCCGGGCGCGCAGATCCTGTACGACGTCAAGTGCACCCGTCACCTGGCGCCGTACATCGCCAGCCACGGCGGCGTGCCGCTGATGTGGAAGACCGGGCACTCGCTCGTCAAGGCCAAGCTGCGCGAGACCGGCGCCCCGCTGGGCGGCGAAATGAGCGGTCATATCTTTTTTTCCGACCGCTGGTACGGTTTCGATGACGGCCTGTATTCGGGCGCCCGCCTGCTCGAATTGTTGACCCGCGTGATCGACCCGTCGGCGCTGCTGAACGCCTTGCCGCAATCGGACAGCACGCCCGAGCTGCACCTCGAGCTGCTCGAGGGCGAAAACATCGCACTGATCGATCAGCTGCGCCACGCCCAGTTCCCCGGCCACGAGCGCATTATCACGATCGACGGCCTGCGGGTGGAGTACCCGGACGGTTTCGGGCTGGCGCGTTCGTCCAATACCACGCCGGTGGTGGTGATGCGCTTCGAGGCCGAGACGCGACAGGCACTGGCGCGCATCCAGGCCGAGTTCAAGCGCGTCATCCTCGCCGCCAGGCCAGACGCCAAGCTGCCGTTCTGACGCGCGCCGCATCCGATGCAGCCCAGCCAGCCCAGCCAAATGCGGCCATTGAAAATCCTGCTGGTGCGCGTGTCGTCGCTCGGCGACGTGCTGCACAACCTGCCGATGGTGGCCGATATCCTGCGCCACCACCCGGATGCGCTGATCGACTGGGTGGTGGAGGAAGGCTACGTCAGCCTGGTCCGCCTCAACCCGCACGTGCGCACCATCATCCCGTTCGCGCTGCGGCGCTGGCGCAAGCGCCTGCTGGCGAAGGAAACGCGCGCTGAAATCGCCGCCTTCCTGCGCTTCTTGCGCGCCGAGCGTTACGACTTCGTGTTCGACACCCAGGGCCTGCTCAAGACGGGCGTCATCATGGGCGCGGCGCGGTGCGCGCCGGGCGGGCGCAAGGTCGGCCTGGCCAACGGCAGCGAGGGTTCAGGCTACGAAGCCATCTCGCGCGTTTTCCATACCGACAGCGTCAAGCTCGACGTGCGTACCCATGCGGTCGCGCGCGGCCGGCTGGTGGCTGCCGCCGCGCTCGGCTATCCGGTCGACAGCCCGCCCGACTTCGGCCTGCCGGCGCCGCTGCCCGACGCAGCGCCGCGAGCACCATGGATGCCGGCTGCGCCATATGCGGTGTTTTTCCACGCCACCGCGCGCGCCGCCAAGAAGTGGCCGGTGCAAAACTGGATCGCCACCGGCCTGGCGCTGGCGCCGATGCCGGTGCTGCTGGCGTGGGGATCGGCAGGCGAAAAGCGCGAAGCCGAACGGATTGCCGCCGGCCTGCCGAATGCCGTCGTGCTGCCGAAGCTGTCGATGGATGAAGCGGTGACGTTGGCGCGCAACGCGGCGCTGGCGATCGGCGTCGATACCGGCCTGACCCACATCGCCGCCGCCTTCGTGCGCCCGACCATCGAACTGTATTGCGATTCGCCGAAGTGGAAAACCGAGGGCAACTGGTCGGCGCAAATTGTCAACCTGGGCCAGCTCGGCGCGCCGCCGTCGGTGGCCGACGTTACCAGCGCCTGCGCGCGCCTGCTGGCAGCGCCGCCGGGGCCGGTGACGGGGGCAAGTTGAGCCGCGCCCTTTATTCCCTGATCTGGCGCATCGCGCTGCCGCTGGTGCTGGCGCGCCTGTTGTGGCGCAGCCTGCGCGAACCGGGCTACCGCGCGCACTGGGGCGAGCGGCTCGGCTTCTACGGCGAGCGCGGCGCCGGCTGGCATACGATCTGGATCCACGCGGTGTCGGTCGGTGAAACGCGCGCCGCCGAGCCGCTGATCGACGCGCTGATGGCCGCCTACCCGTACAGCCGCATCGTCCTCACGCACATGACGCCGACCGGGCGCGCCGCTGGCCGCGACCTGTTTGCGCGCCATGGCGAACGGCTGGTGCAGTCCTACCTGCCGTACGACACCGGCCCGATGGTGACGCGCTTTTTGAAACACTTCAAGCCGCGCATCTGCATCCTGATGGAGACCGAGGTGTGGCCCAACCTGATCGCGGTGTGCAAGGAGCGCGGCGTCGCCGTTGCGCTGGTCAACGCGCGCCTGTCGGAGCGCTCGCTGCGGCGCGCCGGCCGCTTCGGCGCACTGATGACCGACGCCGCGCGCGCCATTTCGCTGGTCGCCGCCCAGACCGAGGCCGACGCCGCGCGCGTGCGTTCGCTCGGCGTGCACCACATCGAGGTCACCGGCAGCATCAAGTTCGACGTCGTAGTGGCGCAGGAAGCGCTGGTCGTTGGCGCCCTGTTACGCGCGCGCATCGGCGCGCGGCCGGTACTGCTGTGCGCCAGCACCCGCGATGGCGAGGAAGCGCTGATCCTCGACGCCTGCCAACGGCTGGCGTCCACCCCCGCCGGCATGCTGCTGCTGATCGTGCCGCGCCACCCGCAGCGCTTCGACGACGTCGCCCGGCTGGTGCAGTCGCGCGGGCTGACGC
>Ga0326734_1000101_pt1 | contig 27216 bp, 41 predicted proteins | sample 15_GP2_1315_FD_207944 | JGI IMG/M metagenome (GOLD analysis project Ga0326734, IMG submission 207944) | Glacier ice microbial communities from Ngari, Tibet, China - 15_GP2_131.5 | ecosystem: Environmental > Aquatic > Freshwater > Ice > Glacier | place: China: Ngari, Tibet | collected 2018-07-18 | reverse complement strand
ACTCAATCTATCAGGCTGTGCAGCTAGTATCGTTTGCTGCGGGTTGTGTCGTTTCGTTTGCGATGACTAAATGTACCATGCGGGAAACGCGATTGCAATACGCTCGGTGGAAATAAATGAACACAAATGTGTTGCGCTAATGGCTGCTTGCGGATAAGATGGCGGCATGAACAAACCAATCCCCACACAAACCAGCTCTATCCGCCTACTGCCCGAAACGTGGCTCAAGTTCCGCGTGCTCTGGGCGCACCTTGGCCGACGTTGGCTTGAGGCTTTTGTTAACCGCGAGTACAGAAAACACTTTGGCGAATCAACCCCAGACAAACCAGAAAGCACAAAATGAACGTATCAGACAAAACCCACCCCCATCATGCCGTTTGGCGTGAGAACTTAGAAGGCGCTTTAAGCCAATCGCCGAAATTAGTTCAGGTAAATGCCGAAGAAGATCAAACACAATGGATCTTTCTACACAACAACGATGAAGGTATTTGCGATGAGGCAACTTGGAGTACTGGATACAGGTACCGCATTGCCCGCCCAATGGTGACCCGCACTATCACGTACCCAGCGCCGATGAGTCAAGTGCCGAAGATTGGCACTATTTATTGGGCAATCAATATTTTCTCAAATGAGGCCCATGTATTTTCATGGTGCGGCGATAGGCATGACTTCTTGTTGTTAAAACGCGGCATGGCCTTCGCAACAGAAGAAGACGCAAAAGCAGCAGCACAGGCTATTTTTGGGGTGCAGGAATGAACCACGGCAAACTAACGATCAATCTTTGGCTTGACGACATGGCTGATTCCGAAAATCCTATTGCATTAGAGTTGTTTGGCACTGAGCGCAATTTAAAAGGATTGCAAGCTTACATGAAAAGCACAAGGTCTACGCAGCCAGTACAACCAACCATCCCCGAAGGCTATGTCCTGGTGCCGATTGATCCGACGCAGGCAATGCTTAACGCTGCTCACAAAAAAGGTTTTTTTAGGCAGTTGGCTATCCCAATGTGGGATGCAATGATTGCAGCCCGCCAACAACAGAAAGAATGAATATGCCGAGCCACAAAAACACAGCGCAGATCAAAGAATACCAAGCATCGCAACAACGCAAGTACGCGGAAGCAAAGCCAAAGAATGCCGCGCCTAGCCTGACCTATGGCAATTCGAACACGCAAGGGGAATGCTTCGGGGAGAAGTGGCCTACTGTGCGCGATGGTGCTGGGTTGCGGTCTGAGAATGGGCGGGGTGTATGACCATGGAGAAGCAAATTAAATACCTACAACACCCGCTGTCCGCTGCATTTCCCGCAATGGCTCAGGATGAATTTGATTCGCTGGTTGAAAGCATTGGCAACATTGGCGTGCAGAACGCGATCACGATCTTTGAGGGAATGGTGATTGATGGCTGGCACAGGTACAGAGCAACGCTTGAGTCTGGAATGTTTTGCCCTGTCATTGAATTGGCTGATGACGTTGACCCGCGTGATTTTGTGCTGGCTCAAAACAAGTCTAGGCGCAACCTAACGGCCAGCCAACGGGCGGCGGCGGTGACTGCGGTTTATCAGTGGCATCCTTCGCATCGTCTAGTTAAGTCCGCACCCGGTGCGGACTTAATCAAAACATCGAAAGAGTTGGCGGCTATTGCTGGCGTTGGCGTCAGGACAATCGAGCAAGCAAAATCAGTTCAATCTAGCGCAGTTCAAACAGTCAAAGACGCTGTGAAAAGCGGGGCAATATCAGTCAAGTCGGCGGCGGCTGTAGCCAAGCTGCCTGTTGACGAACAAAAGGCTATTGCTGCGGGTGGCCCGGAGTCAATGAAGTCTGTTGCGCTGCGCTCAGATTTGTTGCTGGATTACACGCCACTAGATGCAGCTAATGACCGAATCGACGATTTGCAAGTCGCGCTTGCAATGGCCTCCATGGGCGACGTCCCTGACTCACAGAAAAGCATGAGCAAGGATTTGATTTATGAGTTGCGGGCTGAAGTCAAGACGTTGACGGCCACACTGGACGCCGTTAATCTTTCCCGTGATTCGCTTATGCAGGAAGTCGCGCAACTGAAAAAGCAGTGTCAAATGCAGCGCAAGGAAATCGAAAAGCTCAAAACGAGCAAGTAAAGAAAGGCCACGCCGTCGGCCATAAATGACGGTAGTTGTTTCAAGGAGTTTTCAATGCTAGAGCTACGCCCATATCAATCCGCGTCTGTGGAGTCCCTGCGCCAAGGATTCCGTGACAACCACACTAGGCAGGTGCTGGTTGCTCCCACTGGGGCCGGGAAGTCCCGAATTATGGAACACATGATTCGCGCTGCAATGGATAAGGGTTCGCGGATTATGTTCATCTGCGAGCGCCGTATCCTTGTCGAGCAGTTCTCAAAACATCTACAGAATGCAGGCATTGACCACGGTGTCCTCATGGCTGGACATTGGCGCTTCAGGCCAGATCGTCAGGTGCAGATTGCCAGCGCCCAAACGCTAGAGCGCATGGAATCAATGCCAGTGGTTCACATTGTTTTTATCGACGAACTGCACGCGGCCATGCGCAAGTCAGTTATAAGCCTGCTGCAAAAACAACCTGACCTGCGCGTCATAGGAGCGACTGCGACGCCGTTTCATCCTGCTATTGGTAAACACTTTTCCAATGTGGTGAGCGTGACAACCATGTCCAAGCTGGTTGATGACGGGTTCCTTGTGCCGTTCCGTGTGTTTGTCGCCAAGGAAATTGACACCCGTGGGCTGAAGGTTGTTGCAGGCGAGTGGAAAAAAGACGACTTGGAAAAGCGCGGCCAGCAAATTGTCGGTGACGTGGTGGCCGACTACGTGCGGATATCAAACGATGTTTTTGGTGAGTACCGTAAAACAATCTGCTTTTCATGTGGCATCGCTCATGGAGCTGAGCTTGTCACCAAGTTTCAGGAGGCAGGGATTAACGCGGCACAGATCAGCTCTGAGGATGACGACGCTTACCGTGATGAGGTTTTAAAGGACTTTGCAAGGCCTGACAGCGACATCAAGGTGGTCATCTCTGTGGCAATTCTGAGTCGTGGCTTTGACCAATCCGATGTCGAATATGTAATTTTGGCTCGTCCACTTAAAAAGAGCTTTTCAGAGCATGTTCAGCAGGTCGGCCGGGGGGCGCGAATTCATGATGGCAAAAAAATGTGCGTTGTGCAGGACAATTCAGGCAACTGGCTGCGTTTTGCCGATGATTGGGACAAGCTCTATCATGAAGGCGTAGAGGAACTTGGGCAGGGGCAGGACGCAAAACCCAAAAAAGAGCCGACTGACGTGCAAAAAGAGGCGGCAAAGTGCCCGAAGTGCAGTGTCATCTGGGGTGGTGGCGACACCTGCGCCCATTGTGGGTTTGTCCGCACCAAGCGCAATGACGTGGTGGCCGTACCTGGCGAGATGACTGAGATCGGCCCAGGCGCTCGCAAGGCTGAAAAGTTCACCGCTGAATTCAAGGTTGATTTTTATGCGCAGCTTTTGGGTTACGCAATCGAGCGGGGACACAATCCCGGATCTGCTTATTACAAGTACAAAGAAAAGTTTGGAGTCGGGCCGTCTATGTCAAAACCACAACCTAAGCACACTGGAGAAACTGTCCGAAATTGGATCACCAGCCAAAACATCCGCCGCGCAAAAGGTGGAAAAGCATGAGGGCGCGCATTGAATCAGCGTTGGCCTTTATTGGCTCGGACGACCGGGAAACGTGGCTCATGTGCGCAATGGGCGTGAAATCGGAATTGGGTGAAGATGGTTTTGACTTGTGGGATGACTGGAGCCAGTCAGCAAAGTCCTACAACGCGAGCGCCGCCCGGGCGGTGTGGAAGTCGTGCCGTGGGGCTGGGGTGTCTGTCGGCTCTGTGTTCCATGAGGCAAAGGCCAACGGCTGGCGTGATGACAGCCAGTATGAGCGCCCCACCCGTGCGCAGATCGACGCAAGGGAAGCGGCCCAGGCGCTGCGCAACACCGACGCGGCTAAAGCTTTGGCCGTGTCCCACCAGAATGCAGCCAAAAAAGCAGCGTGGATACTGCATCAGGCCAAAAACGAGAAGCACGCCTACTACCACTCGAAAGGATGGATTGACGCGATTGGCCCAGTGTGGCGGCCGGACGAGTTGAACAACTTGCTGTGCGTGCCGATGCGCGTGGGTTCAAATCTGGTCGGTGTCCAACTGATTGACCGTGAAGGGTCAAAGAAATTCCTGACAGGTCAGCGCACCAGCGGGGCTGAGTACGTCATTTCAAACGACGGCCCAGGCGCTGTGGATTGGTTTGTCGAGGGCTACGCATCAGGACTGAGTTTGCGTGAATGCCTGAAAGCTCTGCGCCTGCGCTATCGAATCCGCGTGTGCTTTAGCGCGCACAACCTCATGACGATGGCAAAGACCGCAGGACGTGGTTTCGTAGTGGCCGACCATGACGCATCAGGCGCTGGTGAAAAAGCGGCGGTGGGGGCTGGGTTGCCGTACTTCATGCCGCCAGAGGTGGGCCAAGATATCAACGACTTGCACAAATTGTTAGGGACGTTTAAAACATCACAAATTTTGCGCAAATGGTTAACCGGAGTAACCAAACAGGTGTAAAATACACACATCAAGTTCTGGCGAGCATGATGCCTAACATGAGCCCTTACTCATGCGTTTTGCCCTTAACAGGGAGTGCTCGCCAGCATAGAACGCAGTAGTAAGGGCTTTTTGCGTTTGGTGGCAAGCTGGATGCCCACCTGGTGAACGACATAGCAAAGCCTTGAAATCGGGCCACACAGCAAAAAGACTACCCGGGCGGCACAACTAACCGCACGGGCCCAGCGTTGGTGAGCGACTGGGATTTACCCAAAAGACTGTGACTCCGTTAGCTTTTGGCGAAATGAATCATTCCGTTCAGCGTGCAGCAGTCTGGTTTCCTCGTAGCAATTGAGGACAGATGGTTGGGGTACTAGTCAAAACTCACTGACTATCACCTTGGGTAGCTGTGGATGAAAAAAATAAATTTGCCGGACTGGCTGGCTAACGTCAGCACCACGTAAGCAAAACAACCCAAAATCAAAGCATGAAAAATAAACAAATTCTGCAACAAGCACTAGATTCCCTGAAATGGTTTGTTGAAAATGACGATACAAATCCTGGGCAACATGGAAATGAGTTCTGGGAAGACGGTTTAAACAGTGGTATTGCTGTAATTGCAATAATTGAAAAAGCCATCACCCAACCAGCACCAGTGGCGCATTTCGATGTCGCCCAGCTGGCGCAAGAGATTCGCCGTGTAGACGGTAAGCATGACTTGGGCGCAGGGGCTTTGGCGGAGGCATTGATGCCGTTTTTATCCGCCCGCGAAATCAAATCTAATGAAAAATGAACAAAGAAGCACACCGGCAGCAAACGCTCGATTGGTATGTGAAATTAGCGCAAAGTCCTGGGTGGAAGGAATACGTATGGAGTCAAGTGCAGGATATCGCAAAGCAGCACTCGGACATGCACGCCGATTTGCCTGCGCGGCTGGTGGCGGCAATGAAGGCACTGGCGACGACAACGAACAAATCTTGAGGAGCGAAGCATGAGGGTATTGGTTGCTTGTGAATATTCAGGTGTTGTCCGCGATGCCTTTTCTCGTCGCGGGCACACGGCGGTTTCATGCGACTTGCTACCAACAGACAACAAGCAAGGCTGGCATGTGCAAGGTGATGTACTAGCGCTACTTACGCAGGACTGGGACTTGCTGATTGCCCACCCACCATGTACGCACTTGGCCGTTTCAGGCGCTCGCCACTTTGCAGCCAAAAAAGAAAGCGGCGTGCAACAAGAGGCGTTGGAGTTTGTGCAGCGGTTGCTCGACGCGCCAATTCCAAAGATTGCTTTGGAGAACCCCATTAGCATCATCAGCAGCAAAATACGTAAGCCGGATCAAGTCATCCAGCCCTGGCAGTATGGGCACGGAGAGACAAAGGCCACCTGCCTTTGGTTGAAGGGTCTTCCAAAGCTGCGGCCTACAAACATTGTGGATGGGCGCGAAGCTCGTGTACATCGTTTGCCACCTTCGCCGAACCGCTGGAAGCTACGCAGTACCACGTATTTAGGCATTGCCGAAGCGATGGCGGCGCAGTGGTCTGGACTTGGCGACGACGGCGAACAAAATGACGGAAAAGGATTCTTGATATGACTGACAAAAAGCTGCTTGAATTCGCGGCTAAGGCTGTTGGGATTGAATTGCAATGGCTAGACCACACGCCGCACGCCTGTTTTGATCCGGCATCAGAAAACGAATGGTGGAATCCACTAACCGATGATGGCGACGCCCTGCGGATTTTAGTAAGCCTAAAAATTGGTATTGAATTTGGTGACTGCATAGACAACGCACCAGTAATCAGGTGTGGAACTTCTTATGACAGGGATTTATGGGTGGTTTCTGCAAACTTTCCAGACCAAAAGGCAGCCACTCGCCGCGCAATCACCTGCGCCGCCGCTGAAATAGGGAAGGCAATGACAAGTGCAGCATAAGACGACCAAGCAAAAGAAGTGCAAAGTCTGCAAGGAGCCATTTATATCACCCATGGCGCTCGCAACCGTGTGCAGCTGGCCCTGTGCTCAGGCTTTGGCTAAAACGCTGCGAGAGGGCAAGGAAAAGAAGGCGGCTCAGGTTGACCGCAAGGAAACCAAGGCTAGGCGAGAAAAACAAAAAACACCGTCAGCGCACGAAAAAGAATGCCGTGAGATTGTGCAGGAAATCGCAAGGATTCGAGACAGGAACGACGGCTGTATATCGTGCCACATGCCAGCCAACTACAACGGTTTATGGCACGGTTCGCACTTTAGGCCAGCCGGGAATAATGCGGCCGTGCAATTCCACCTATGGAACATTCACAAAGCCTGCGCTCAGTGCAATTTGTTTAAGGGTGGGAATCTGTCGCAGTACCGGCCACGATTGGTTGAAAAGATCGGCGAGGACCGAGTGCAATGGCTGGAGTCACAGACGCAGGTAGTTAAGACAAACGTCAACTACACGGAAAAGTTTAAGAAAGTCATGGGCAAACGACTACGCAGAATCAAAAAACAACTGAAGGCAAACCAATGAGCATTCACGCCAAACTTGACGGGGCATTGATTGACAACATCAAATCAGGCAAGAGAAAGCTTATTGCTGTTTCTGGGGGCGCTGTTGGCAATGAGGCTGCTAGCCTTTCCATTCTGACGGATATGACCAGTCATTCAATCATTGATAGTCGGCTACAGGCCATGCGAAAGGCTGGGCGAATTATTTACCGGCTAGGGGTTGGTTGGTCTATTCCAGAGGAGGCAAAGCAATGACCGCTAAACAAGGGCATAAATATTTATTCGAAGGCGTCGAGGTCATTGCGATGGAGTCGGGGCGCATTGTCCACGTCCGAGAGATTGTGATCGGTGACGTGTGGCGGCAGTTGGGCAAGCGTGAGTTGGTTGCTGCCAGCATGTTGGCGCCATTGCCAATGGTCTACTTCGCTGGGCAGGTTCCATCATGACTTACATCGAACGACTGTTTTGGGCGCTTTACTTAAGCGCGAATTGGTACGAGGGGGTATTCTTACGGCTAAAAAATAGCGATGGGCAAAACATGCGAAGGCTTGCCGTTTACGGCAGGTGCAGGGCAGTAGTAATGTTTGACCGCCTGATGCTTGACCGCTTCATGCGCGACGATAAAAAAGTTCAGGGTCCAGCATGACCGACCCATTCAAAATAGACGGCCCGACTTGCATCAGCTTTTCAGGCGGTCGCACCAGCGCCTACATGCTGTGGCGTGTACTGCAAAGCCACGGCGGCAAATTACCGGACGACGCAGTGGTGTGCTTTGCCAATACAGGTAAAGAAGACGAGGCGACGATGCGGTTTGTGCGTGACTGTGCGACAGCATGGAATGTGCCGATTGTTTGGCTTGAGTTCCGCGATACCGAATTGCGTTTTGAAATAGTGAGTTTTGAGACAGCCAGTCGCAATGGGGAGCCGTTTGAAGCGCTTATTCGCAAACGCAATTACTTGCCAAATCCCGTTACGCGGTTTTGCACGATTGATTTGAAGATCAGGCCGATAGGTCGCTACCTGCTTAGTTTGGGCATGGCAGAAACGAAGGCCGAAGCCGAAAACATGAGCATGATCGGGATGCGCGCAGACGAGCAACGCCGCGCCGCCAAGATTGCCGATAAGTCGCGCATCCCACTGGTAGCGGCTGGCATTACAAAAGAAGATGTAGGCGCATTTTGGCGTGCGCAACCCTTTGACTTGGGCCTTCCCAATAACAACGGCGTGACCATGCACGGCAATTGTGACCTGTGCTTTCTCAAAGGTGGCGCGCAGGTGCTAAGTCTGATTGCGGAAAAACCCGAGCGCGCCGTGTGGTGGGCCAAAATGGAATCACTGGCACTGGCAAGCAAACCAAGCGGCGCGGTGTTCCGAAGCGACCGCCCAAGTTATGCACAGATGGCCGCATTCGCCGCCGACCAGCATGATATGTTTGACCCAAAAGAAGAATCTATTTCGTGTTTCTGCGGAGATTAAGTGAAGAAGACCTACATCCTAGCCCACGCTACAGCCCGCGCCAATGCAATCCAAGGGGTGAAGGACGCGCCGTATGGGCGAATGGTGGTCATCAGTGATCCGACGCGCAACAGCGACCAGAACGCAAAGTTCCACGCCATATGCAGCGATATAGCGAAGTCCGGGTTTCAGTGGGCAGGGAAGAAGCGCAACGCCAACGGATGGAAGGTGTTATTGGTCAGCGGTCATGCTGTGGCGACAGCAGAAGAGTGCGAGATCATCCCAGGCCTAGAGCATGAATTCGTGAACATCCGTGAATCAACTGCGCTTATGAGTGTGCGGCGCAGTGCAAGCCTCATCACGTATGCGCTGGCTTTCTGCGATATGAATGGAATTGCGCTGTCAGAGCCTTAATAAAAAAGAATTGTAAAGATCAACAAATACGAGGGCTGGGGGTGTATTTGTATTACACTTGAGACATCAACAAAACAACCCGGAAAGAACAAAATGAACAAACTACTTAACGCATATCGCAAGACACCAACGCCGTCGGCTCGCAAAAGCCTTCAAGCGTATCTTGATTCGCACATGATGGCTGTTTGCATGGCTTCAATTGAAGATGTGAATTTTTTAAAGTTAAACGAATTCAATATTTAATGAACAAGCCCAAGGGGCCTGTACGGCCCAGTCCCATCACTTGGAGGCCGCAGACGCTGGCCCAAGTGACCCAATGGAAAGAAATCGGCGGGGCTAAATGGCTTCGTCGCGTGCTTGATGAAATGAGAACCAAATGAACCACCAACACTACACAAAAGACGTGAGCAACCTGCAAACCATCGACGTTTACAGGGTCTTAGACCTTTACAAGGTGACCAGTCCACCATTGCAACATGCAATCAAAAAGCTGCTTTGCGCTGGAATGCGTGGAACCAAAGACGAGGCTAAAGACATTCTGGAGGCGATAGATAGCCTGGTGCGCTGGCAGAAAATGCAGGCCGAAAATAACATCGAGGTGCGGGAGACTGAAATGAATGTTGATGTTGAGATGCTGAAGCGTGCCGTGTGGCTTGGCTCGTTTAGCGCCTAATGAACCCCGACACACACAAAAACGGGTGTTTCGATCGCAAACCGTTTATCACTACGGTGCGCAGCATAAGCGGCTACGTCCCAGCAGGCGCAGACCGCCCAAGCTGGCCTAACGTCATGTCGATGGACTGCGAGTATCAGAAATCAGAGCTAGGCAAGGCCGACAAGTCCTGCACCGGGTGCGAATGGATAGATCATGGCAAAGCATAAAAAGCAGCACAAGTTCCGATACACACTGATCGATGAGATGTGTGCAAGCCCAACAGAGCCACTACCCGAAGCCTGGCGGCGCACGCAGCTTACGTCGATGTGGGATGGATTGGCACAGATAGAGTCCGGCGAGCATCCTGACCGATTTGATTGGGGCATCGTGTCCGACTGCGTGAACTTTTCAGAGCAGCTGGTGTTGATGGGCGAGACAGAAGACCCGGACGGGCTCTTGAATGATGCAATGGCAGTGATGGCAGAGGCTGGGCACCGATGCAAGGCAGGCGGCGCGCTAAGGCTGTCAGGACCGGGTATCCAAAGCGTCAGGGCCGTGCTTGAGGATTACGCAGCGGTGATCGCTGTACTGCCTGCTAGGACCATGATTCGCTGCCATCGGCTAACAGAGCGCCGAGTGATTAAGATTTTGAAGAACGTGACTCTTAAAAAGACTGACCAGGTGGTAATGCTATGAAGACCGTAGAGCAGTTATTGGCGATGTGCGAGCAGTCAGGCGATTGCATCATTTGGCACGGGGCCACCGCAAGGAACCGAACACCGACATATGGCAAGATCAACATTCGCCGTGAAGTGTACGAAAGCAGCGGTAAGACATTGGGCAAAACAGAGCATGTACGGATGAAGTGCGGCGAGCATGGATGCCTGCACCGCGCCCACATGGTGGTCAAGACCCGCAGCCAGATAAGCATTGAAACGTCGAAGAACCCGGTAGTGCGCCTGCGCAGGGTGGCAGCTATCAAACGGTCAATGCGTATGAACAATGCAAAACTGGACATGGACAAGGCGCGTTATATCCGGGAGAGCGACAAACACAATAAGGTGATTGCGCTTGAACTGGGGATAAGCACAGAGCTTGCGCGCATGGTGAGGGCTGGATTGCGATGGAAAGAATCCAACCACTTCGCAGGCTTCATGCGTTAAAATGTAATCACGTAGGTTAAGCGTAATTAGCGGCGTTGAACCCGTGATTCGCAGGATTGGGGGAACCCGGTCGCCGACCATGCAGGGGAAGGGCCTGACAACACACTGGGTGAAAGTGCCCAGAGCCAGTTTTAACGCAGGGTAGCTCAGTTTGGTAGAGCGGCGGGTTCATACCCCGTAGGTCGTGGGTTCAAATCCCACCTTTGCAACCAAGTTTATGATGGAATTTAACTAAGTGGTGAATGCGCAGTGCTGATGCGCAGTCGAGCCTCTCTATCCGTAACGGGAGGCCGCCACCGGTAAGCCGGAGATCAGCACCGGCCACCACTTAGTTAAGTTTCACCCGATTCATCCGCCATTGTGGGGCGGCGCACCACGGGTAAATGGTGCGTGATGTTCGCGCAGCTATACACCTGCGGCCACTTCGTGCGTGAACGGCAAGACCCAGCCGCAAGGTAAGTCCGATGGGTGCTTAGTGTTTTAACCAAAGGGTTGACATGACTGAACGCTACACAGAGCAACAGAAGGCCACCGACGCAAGATGGTTGCAGCTCATGGGTACGTTCGAGCGCATAGGGGATAGGTGGCTCGATATGATTGACACAGAGCTAAACCAACAACCCGCCAGCCCTTACTTCACAGACGAGACAAAACCGCAGTAACCTAGATAATTTAGGCATGATGCAAAACGAAATTGACTCAATCTTGAATGACCTACTGGTGCGCTGGCATATTTGGGCATGTGGCTACCAGCATGTAGGCGGTATTAACTCTAGCCCTATGTTCAGGGACGCCAAGACAAGCAAGGGGTGGGACAGCACCAACGACATTGTGGACAGCGAAATAGATGGTGGACGCATGGAAGCGATCAACTTCCATGCGATGGAGTTAGATCCGGTCTATCGCACAGCATTGCAGCTGCAAGCCAGAAACCTGCATACCGGTTGTAGTGTGTGGTCTAGCCCACGACTACCGCAAGACCCTGAAGAGCGCACAGTGTTGTTGATTGAGGGGCGCAATATGCTACTTAAAAAATTACTTGCATCGGGTGTGATTTAGTGGCATGATACGCACCAGTGGAAGATCCACCTTCAAAAACAGCCGCCGATAGCAGTATCAGGCGGCTTTCTTATTTTCGCAGGGCACGATCTCAAGCACTATTGGCGACTTGTTCGCATAAGCTTCGCTGCCCTGCACCTATACGCCGACTCATTGCAACTACCGCACGGTAAAGACGAAGGGTTAGTCAATTCTTTGAAAGCCTTTGAATGATTGAAAACAATCAAACCAATTCAAAGCGCGGCGGGGCACGCAAGAACGCGGGGCGCAAAGCTGGCGCTGCGACTGTGAAGACCAGGGAGATAGCGAACAAAGCTATGGACGAGGGCATCAGCCCGCTGGAGTACATCCTCAGTGTGATGCGCAGTGTTGAAGCGGAGCCACGCGAGCGACTGGCAGCGGCGAACATGGCCGCGCCTTACGTGCATCCTCGTTTGTCAAGTGTCGAGATGAACGCATCAGTGACGAATCACGAGGCGGCGCTCGATGCGCTTAAATGACCGAGGACGAGCAATCGGTTCGCCAGCGGTTAAAGGATGATTTTCTCCACTACGCGGCCAAGTGCTTGAAGATTCGCACCAAGGACGCAAAGGTCGAGCCATTCATACTGAATGCAGCTCAGTTGTATATCCATGAGCGGCTAGAGCAGCAGCGAAAAGACACAGGGCGCATCAGGGCGTTGATCCTGAAGGGCAGGCAGCAAGGGTGCTCTACGTACGTTGAAGGCCGTTATTACTGGCGCGTGACCCATTCCAAGGGCTTGAGGGCTTTCATCCTTACGCATGAGGAAGAGGCCACCAATAACCTTTTCGAGATTGCTAACCGATACCACGAGAACTGCCCGCTTTTGGTCAAGCCAGGCACCAGCGCAGCAAACGCCAAAGAGTTGTATTTCAATAAGTTGGACTCAGGCTACAAAGTTGGGACCGCAGGTAATAAGGCGGTAGGGCGAGGCTCCACAATCCAGTTATTCCACGGCTCTGAAGTGGGGTTCTGGCCTAACGCACAAATGCACGCGGCTGGAATCCTGCAGGCCATCCCTGATGCGCCGGATACCGAGTCAATCATGGAGTCAACCGCCAACGGCATCGGAAACTACTTTCACCAGCAATGGCAGGCCGCAGAAGCTGGGCAGTCAGAGTACACGGCCATCTTTGTTCCGTGGTTCTGGCAGCCTGAGTACATCAAGAGGCCCCCTCTTGGGTTCGAGTTGACCCCGGAGGAAAAAGATTACAGCGACGCCTACAGCCTGACGCTTGAGCAGATGGCATGGAGGAGGTCTAAGACGGTCGAGCTGCGGGACGACACGCTATTCAAGCAGGAGTATCCCGCAACCGCTGCGGAGGCCTTCCAAGTGTCCGGGCTTGATCCGTACATTAAAAGCGACATCGTTGTTAAGGCGCGCAAAGCAGAAGCTGAAGCAGTCGGGCCTAAGCTGATCGGGGTAGACCCGGCCCGCTTCGGGGATGACCGAACCTCAATCTGTTTCCGTCAGGGCCGCAAGGTTCATTGGCTTCGCAGCTACAGCAAGAAAAGCACGATGGAAGTGGCTGGACTGGTGCTTCAGATCATCAAAGAGGTAAAGCCTGACCAGGTGGCCGTCGATGTGGGCGGACTGGGCGCAGGGGTTTATGACCGCTTGCAAGAGTTGATCGCGTATGGCAGCACAGACCTCGTTCAAGTGAATAGCTCTGAGTCGCCGTATGACGCAAAGAAGTACACAAACAAGCGCGCTGAAATGTGGGGCGAGATGAGGTCTTGGATGGAAGCGCAACCGGCACAGATACCGGACAGCGACGAAATGCAGGCTGATCTGACCCAGATTCGCTACAGCTATGACAGCAACAGCGCACTCAAAATGGAGCGTAAGGAAGATATGAAAAAGCGGGGCTTTCGATCACCAGACACCGCCGATGCTTTGGGCTTGACCTTTGCCCGGCCTGTGGTCGCATCATCCAATCTTTCACCTATTGAGCAAGCCAGCCCAGGCTCTGACGGCTTCTTCTTCTAAAAACACATGACCGACACACTCCAAAAAACCTCTGCGCTGGCCTTGCTGCTTGAAGAGCGGCTGATTGCGTGGGAAAACGCACGCAAGCCACAAGAGCTGAAAATGCTGGAGTGCTACCGCGATGTGATGCGTATCCCCGCTGACGACGACACAAACGGAACGGGACTGGCAAAGTCCAAGAAGGCAAAAACCCTGTTTGTCGGTTCAACCCGCAACAAAGTACGAGCAGCACGGGCAAAGATCAATGACGCGCTTTTCGGCGCTGGTAAGCTGCCGTTTGACACCAGCCCTACGGATGAGAAGCTGGCCCCATACGCTGACGCCATCGAGGACATTCTGACCGAGCAGATGGACCGCATGAAGTTCAAGGCGATGCTGAAGGCTGGCGTCAACACGCTGGCGACCTACGGCACTGGCTTTGTGTTCGGCCCTTTCGTGCGTGAAGCCTGCATTAAAGAGACAAGCGCCGACAATTCATCCGGCTACACGTCACTGAAAGAAACCGAATACAAGTTCGACGCGCCTTATTTTGAACTGGCAAACACGATGGACGTGATACCAGACCCGGAAGCGCGTGAGATATGCAATGGTCTTGGCGTGTTTTGGGCCACACTGGAAAGCCCTCACACTGTCGCTGCTTGGGCCGATGACAAGCGATACAGCAACATCGCCGAGGCACTGGTTAATAAAGGCAGCAACGAAGACCAGGGCAGCGCACGAACCCAGCAGCTTCGCGGTAATGTCGAATACTGGCACAAAAACGACCGCATCAAGGTGGCTCGATTCTTTGGTAAGGTTCCAGCGTCCGCCATGAAGGGCGTCAGCACCGAGGATGATTCGATTGAGCCGATGGGCAGTGACGAGCAAGTCAAGGCTTCTGACCCAATGGTTGACGTTGTGGTCATTATGGCGGGTGGTGTGGTTGTCAAGGTGGATGAATCACCTTACGGCCAGGCACCAACCCTGCGATGCGTCTATGAGGATGTGCCTCATGAGATTTGGGGTGTTGGCCCTGCGGAGAACAACTTCACCCCACAAAAGATTACCAACGCCGCCTTCCGTCTGTTCATGGAAGGTAAGGGCATGAGCCTGCTGGGGACTGCCAGCGTAGACCGCTCGAAGTTCCTTGCCACCGAGGACTTCAAAAAGTTCCCCGGCAAGGTCTATCAAATGAAGCCGGGCCTATCGCCTGAAGAACGCCAAACCGCCATCCTGCACCAAGTCGAGCCTGACATTACTGGCGGCTGGATGGACGTTATTCGCATGTCTGAGCAGTTCAGCGACGACGATACCGGTATCACAAAGTACACGCAGGGTGACGACTCCAGCAACCTGAATAAGACCGCTAGCGGCATCAGCATGATCATGTCGGCGTCCAGCTTGCCGATGAAGGAAGTCATCCAGAACATCGACGAGCTTTGGATTGAGCCGATGGTAGAAAGCCTGATTGAGTGGAATTTGAAATACCTGGATGTAGATACAGTCCAAAAGATTCACGGCGACAAAACTGCTGAAATTTGGACGCAGATCAAAGAATTTGGCAAGCATTCGTTTATGGACTGGCAAGCCACCGGCACCAGCTCATTTATGCAAAAAGAGATTCTGACGAACAAGCTGCGTGCCTTTGCTGACTTTGCTATGAGCAACCCCATGACTGCGCCTCTGATCGACGCACGCGAACTACTGAATCAGACCTGGGACGTGATGGAGATCGGCCGAGAGTCACCCATCCTCAAAGAAGAGGGTGAGGAAGAAATCCCACCGCAGATCAAACAGCAGCTTGAGCAAATGCAGCAGCAAATCGAGCAAATGGGTGAAGCGCTTGGCAAGGCGGGCGAGGAAGTGGACAAGCTGGAGTCTGAAAAAGCCGGACGCGAGCGTGAGCTAAGCATCAAAGAGCGTGAAATTGGAATCAAAGAGCAGGACGCTGAAGCCAAGCGCATGTTGTCCATGCAGCCGCCACCTGAGACGATGGAGGCAACTGACCCGGAAATGGTCAAGCTCGAAATTGCACGCATGCAAATTGAGTCTGCAGAGCGCATCAAGGCTATGGAGTTGGACGCAGCAGCAATGACGCAGGTCGAGGCAGTTGGCGACGAGGGCGAAGACGGCGAAGCAGCCGGAACGCTTCAGGCACTTCAACAAATGATGGCGATGATGGCCGCGCCCAAGCGGGTTATCCGCGACGAGCTGGGCCGCGTGGCTGGAGTCGAGACTGTTCAAGGGGAAATGTAATTGGCTGATAACAGTACGCTCCCCGCAACTGGCGAAATAATCGCCTCCGACGAGATCGCGGGCGTCAAGTACCAGCGGACGAAAGTCGTTTGGGGTGTGGATGGTGTCGCCACTGACACCAGTGCCACCAATCCGATGCCTGTTTCCTTGATGAACTACGCCGGGCTAACAGACGCGCAACTAAGGCTGACGCCCGTCCCTGTCAGTGGGTCGTTCTTTCAGGCCACACAGCCAGTCAGTGGGACATTCTTTCAGGTTACGCAACCCGTATCGGGTTCATTCTTCCAAGCGACCCAGCCCGTATCTGGTTCGTTCTTCCAAACGACACAGCCTGTAAGTGGCGCATTCTTTCAGGCCACGCAGCCAGTGTCCGGCACTTTCTTTCAAGCGACCCAGCCTGTCAGTGGCTCAGTTACTCAAGTTGCCAACGGCGTCATATCCACGGCGAACGTATCGACCGCAGCACTAGCGGCCAACGCGGTCTATACAGGCACAGGTGAAGACGTCACAGAGTTTGCAGACGTGCGCGTCGCCGTGTTCGCCGACCAGGCCAGTGCGGTTGATGGGTTGCAGATTCAGCAGTCTTCAAACGGGACAAACTGGGATGTTTCTGACGCCTACACAATTCCAGCAGCAGCGGGGAGGGTGTTTAGTGTTGCCGTAAGCGCAAGATTTATGCGCATTGTTTACACGAATGGAGCAACAGCGCAGGCAGCTTTCCGTTTGCAAATCAAGCTGCACAAGTCTTACAGTAAAAGTTCATCCGTCAGGCCGCAGGATGCCCGCAGCAATGACAACGATTTTGAGGAGATGCTCGCCCACAACATGGTTTACAACGGCGCAAGCTGGGACCGTGCAAGGGGCGACGCTACCAACGGTGCGCGAATGCAGCTGCCAGCAGTGACATCGGCCACCATCCTATCCGTGGCAAACACAACGGCGACGCTGAACCTTCCCGCGCCTGCCGCTGGATTGTTTCACTACATCACGCGCATTCGCATCACATTGCACAACACGTCTGCAACGGCTGTGGCAGGTTCTGCGGTGACGCTTGGATTCACGTCCACCAACATCCCCGGAGCATTGGCCTGGACCGATGGCAACGCACTGGGCGCAGGTACATCAAAGACGGTGACGGACGAGCAGCTATCAAGCCCAATCAAAGCAACGGCGGCGGCGACCGCGACCACCATCGTGGCCCCGGCTGCCGGTGCTGGTGTTGTGTGCAGGCTTACCGCGTACTTTTACACGGGCCCATAAATGTCGCTGCTACTGCTGTACAACCAGCCAGCAGGTGTTGTTCCGCCGGACCCGGTTGAAGAGATCAATTCAGGCGGCTGGCAACCTGCTAAGCGGGTTCACTGGGGTCCGCAGAAGCAAACGGCAACAGACCTATTTTTAGGTGTTCCGCTAGAAGACAGTAAGGCAGTAGGGTCGCAAGTAGCGCAACCGGAGCCAGTCGAAAAGGCAGTGCCAGCCATCGAGATTGGCGTTAAACCTGGGCCTGTTCCGAGCCTTCAAGACATCCGTCGCAGTGTGCAGGCTGGTATACGAGATGCGCAGGTTCAGGCATTGCTTGAGCTGGGCAAGCAGTTGACCGCGCAGCAAGCGGCCCTTGAGGCTATGCAGTTAGACGATGACGAGGCGCTTCTAGCGCTGCTACTAGCTTGATTTAGGACATTCATGAGTAATACATTTTTAGCACAGCAGCGGCTCGATGAGATCAGCACCACATTGCAGGCTATTCATAGTGGATGGCCGCATGTGCTGAACGAGATCAACCACCGCATAGAAGCGCTGACCGGGCAACTGGTCAGCCAAGAATCAGAACAGGTACGCGGGCGCATCAAGGCCCTGCTTGACCTAAGAGACATGCCCGAAACGCTCTCACAAGAGCGGGAAGCGTTAAGCGCCGGATTATCTGAGCAAGACCCGGCAATTTGAAGTTAGGGACTATCGGGAACACCGACCCCAAGGAGTAATCAGTGGAAGATACGGAATACCAAAAGGAATACGACGCAGCGGCTGCTGCATTAGATGCGGCGGCTCAGGCCACTCCCGCACGAGATGCACAAGGCCAGTTCATCGCCCCTGAAAAGGTGGATGAGGTTGTCGAGGTAGTCAAGGAAGAGGCCCCAAAACCCGATCCGATGGCTGAATTGACGGCTCGCGTTGAAAAAGCCGAGAAGATTGCCAAGGATAACCAAGCTTGGGCAACAAAGGCATCGCAAGAGGCCGCACAACTGCGCAGGGAGCGTGAGAACGAACGCCGCGAAGCCGCCAAGCCAACTATTCTGGACGCCAATCCAGAACTGGCCGAAGCAATCCGCTACGTGACGCAAGACCCAGCCCCCGAGCAGCAGCGCAATCAAGCGGTAGAACAGTGGCAGAACGTGATTGATAAGGCCCACCCCGGCATTTTCAGCAACGATCTGGACCCTGAGCTGCTGAAGTCGCTGGAAGTGCGGTTATCTGCGCTGGATGATGATGCTCGTCAAGATCCCTTGCTGGTCATCCGTGAAATCACTGAAGAAAAGTTGGCGCACGCTGAACGGAATATTGGCAAGCGATTCGCTGCTGAGTCCGCCAAGCTGGCGCAAAAGTCGGCGATGGCCGTACCAGGCGCGGGATCAGGTGGAGGCGTTAAAACCACTACCGATTCCGCGCTTGAAGACGTCCGTCGTTTCCAAACCATGAGCGACGCAGACTTCGCCAAAGAAGTCCGTCGAGTCAAGGGCTACTAGCCCGATAGAAAGAAGTTATGCCTACCACTACCCTTGCCCAAGTCGCCCCCGGCGTCCAAGCCTTTTATGACCGCAACCTGCTGTCCCGCGCACAGCCCAACGACGTTCATGGCCGCTTCGGTCAAAAGCGTCCTATCGCCATGCGCAGCGGTAACCAGATCAAATTCCGCCGCTACTCGCAGTTGGCCGCAGCCACTACGGCACTGACCGAGGGCGTGACGCCTGCTGGTTCCAGCCTGGCGGTAACGGACATTCTGTCCACGCTGGCGCAGTACGGCGACTACATCACGCTTTCCGATATGGTGAGCATGACCAACCAAGACGCGGTGGTTACCGAAGCTACCGATGTGCTGGGCGACCAAGCAGGCACCACGATTGACCTGACCCGGCGCGATGTGCTGGTGGCTGGTTCTAATGTGGCGTTTGGCTCTGGTGCTGCCAGCCGCCTAGCTACAGTCAACAAGCTGACCGCTGCCGACCTGGATAAAGCGATCCGCTTTCTGAAGAACCAGAACGCCAAGTACATGAAAGAGGGCATCACGCCTTCCGACAATGTTGGAACTGGCGCGATTCGGAAGGCCTTCATTGGCATCGTTCACCCTGATGTAGAGTTTGACCTGGAGCAGATCATTGGCTTCCGCGCAGTGTCCGACTACGGCACACAGATGGGCGTGATTGAGGACGAGATTGGCGCATACAAAAACATTCGCTTCGTCACTTCAACCAATGCGCGTATTTTTGCCAATGCCACCTCAGTCCTGACTGCTGGCTTCAAAGGCGGCACAACCAACGACGTGTATGCCAGCCTGATCATCGCAGCCGAGGCTTACGGTGTATCGCCACTGGCTGGTCAAGCGCTGACAACCTACGTCAAGGCGCTCGGCTCTGCCGGTTCCGCTGACCCGCTGGAGCAGCGCTCTACCGTGGGCTGGAAGGCGACTACCGTCACCACGATCTTGAACCAAAGCTGGTTGATCCGTCTGGAAAACCTCGCTACTGCGTAATAGCAGCCACCCTCAAAGCCCGGACTAACCCTCCGGGCTTTTTTATGAATAAAGGAAATCCCATGAGTGACGTTTTTGACATCAAACCCAAAGCCAAAGCATTGAAGCAGTACAAGATCACCTTTCACGGCGAAGGCGGCGACGTAGAGATCGGCCACAATTTCAAGCTGAACCTGTACAAGCGCAACGTTGAAACGACGATTGACGAGAACTTCCTAGGCGCGCTGAAGCTGGCGGTGATTCACACCATCATTCAAGACGCTGACGGCAAGAACAAGTCAGTCACCATCCCGATTTATCAGTACAGCGTAGAAGCTCTGTAAATGGCACTCACCTGGACCCTGGCCGCAGCCGAAATCTGCACCGACGCCCTGGAACATCTGGGTGTGATTGCAGACGGTGAATCCGCCAGCAGTGGAGATATGCAAACCGCTTTACGTGCCCTCAATGGCTTGCTAAAAGAGCTACCGCTGATGGGCTACCACTGGCCCGCGCTTTCGGGCGAGGTGGCGCTGACATGGGCTGGATCGCAGTCGGTGGCGCTGCCTGCTGATTACTACGGTTATCCGGTGGCGTGGAGCTCGGCCAGCGGCACAAAGGTTCGATTGACGCAGTACACGCACGCCGAATGGCTGGCCGTACCTAACACTGCGCAAACTGGCACAGCTACTCACTTTTATATCAGCCCAGCTGGTGCGTTGTTGGCGTGGCCTATCCCTGCTGTCAATCCTGTGCTGACGCTGCAATACCAGCGCCTTGTCCAAGATGCGGACCTGATTACCGCCCCCATGTTGCCGCTCTACTGGCTGAACCCGCTGGGCTATGGCGTGGCAAATGAAATCTGCTTGAAGTTTGGCGTTCCGCAAGACAAGCGCATCGAGATCGGTCAACGCTGGGAGGCGAAGAAAATGCGCGCACTCGAAAGTTCGATTGCATCTGAAGTCATTACATTCACCGTGGCTGACTGATGAAAACAAAGCTCCCCTTTATTGGCCCAGCCTATCAAGCTCGAAGCCTGAACACAGACACACAGCGCGCAGTCAATTGCTACATGGAGCTAGACAACGCAAGCCCGCGAGCGCCAGTTGCTTTATACGGCACGCCTGGCACGATACGCAAGTTCACGCTGCCTTCGGGGCCTGTGCGCGCAGCATGGAAAGAGGGGGCTTTTAGTTGGTGGGTGGCGGGCAGATCGGTCTACCGCGTCGATGCAGACTATTTTATAGTGGCCGTCGGGTTCATCGGAACCAGTTCAGGCGAGGTCGGCATTTGCAGCAACGGGCAGCAAATTTTAATTGTGGATGGCGTAGGAGGATGGATTGTCAACACGGCTGATTCATCCATGGTTAGCATCACATCTTCAGGATTCCCAGCAGGCGTTAAGCGTGCGACTTACCAAGATGGCTATTTCATCGTAACCGGCAAGCCGGGCAGTCAGTCATTCTGGATTAATCAGACGCCCTACAACGGGACGCTGTGGGATGCTTTGGATTTTGCCAGCGCAGAGGGATCGCCTGATAACACTGTCGGGATCATCTCGGATCACCGTGAGCTTTGGCTGTTTGGCGAGTTGTCCGCTGAAATATGGGTCAATACCGGATCGCTTGATTTTCCGTTTCAAAGATCAGGCACCACGTTTATTGAACACGGCTGCGCAGCCGCTGGCACGATTTGCAAGGCTGACAACACCGTGTTCTGGCTTGGAGCAGATGATCGCGGTAGCGGCATTGTGTGGCGGGCTGCTGGTTACACGCCGACGCGCATCAGCACGCACGCGCTAGAAAATGCACTGGCTGGCTACAGCCTGTCCGATGCGCTCGCCTTCACTTACCAGCAAGAAGGGCACATTTTCTACGTTCTTACATTCCCGGCCAGCAAGGCAACATGGGTATATGACGCAAGCACGCAGGCATGGCATCAACGCGCATGGCTAAACCCGACGACGGGAGTACTTTCGCAATGGCGCGCCAATTGCAGCGTGTTTTTTAACAATCTGCATCTGGTCGGCGATTATCAGAGCGGAGCGGTGTACGCGCTGGACCTAGACACGTTCACCGATGACGGCGGTCCAATTAAACGCATCCGGGCCACCACGACCACGGAAAGCCTGCAAAACAAGTTGTTTTACTCGTCTATGCAGGTGGACATGGAAACCGGCACAGGTACAGCGTCAGGTCAAGGCGCAGACCCTAAGCTGATGTTGCGCTACTCAAACGACGGCGGGCACACTTGGAGCAATGAGAAAAGCGCAACGGCGGGCAAAGTTGGTGAGTACGGCGCAAGGGCCAAGTTCACCCGGCTGGGAGCTGGTCGTAATCGCGTGTGGGAGTTGTCATTCACAGACCCGTGCAAGTTTGCCATTCTGGGCGCGGTAGTCGAAGGCGAGCCGGGGACAAGCTGATGGGAAACAAACTAATAGATTTCATGCAGGGAGCATCAAATGCAGCAGCATCCAACGTGTCCGCGCCGGTTGATGGGCTGGCCTGGCTGATGCGCAAGGCCGGTATTAATGTGGGTGATTCCCCGATGGGTGGATCAAACTGGATGCGCGCCAAGGGCTTGACCGCTGAGCCGCAAAACCGGCTAGCGGGAATTTTGGGTGAGTCGTTGGGTGGTGTCGCGCCAATGCTGGCTGCTGCCAAGGCGCCTCAAATTGCTAACGGTTTGCTAAAAATGGGTGAAAATGCAATGGCCCCGCGCACGCTTAACCCGCAAACAGGTGCGGTCGTGTGGCACGGTTCGCCGCACAAGTTTGATGCGTTTGATAGCTCAAAGATCGGCACGGGCGAGGGTGCGCAGGCTTACGGGCATGGTCTTTATTTGGCTGATTCGCGGGAGGTCGCTGGAAGCTATCAAGCAAAGTTGACCGACGAAGCATTCAAATACAAGGCTATGAATGATGCAAAAACGCGCCTGCATAAAAAACTTGCGCTTCGTCTTGATGCTACCGATCCAGCACGCGCCGCGTCGCTTCGTGCTGATGTGGCTTCGCTTGGCGAGCCTGGCGGCTCCCTCTACAAAGTAGACCTACCCGACGAACACATTGCCAAAATGCTTGATTGGGATAAGCCGCTAAGTGCGCAGCATCCTGATGTGCAGAAAGCCATGCAAGGTTTGAACGGTAAGGATGCGCTAGGAAGGCCGCTAGAAAGAGCGCAGCCGCTGTCTATGGATAGCAACGGGCAGTGGGCTTACATGAATATTCAAGAGGGGCGCAATCAACGTCTTGCGTCTGAGGCACTTCAAAAAGCAGGAATTCCCGGCATTCGCTACCTAGATGGCGGCTCACGCGCTACAGGCGGCACAAGCAATTACGTAGTATTTCCAGGCAATGAAAGCCTGCTGAAGATTCTTGAGCGCAATGGCAAGGCGACACCATGACCGCAGTCACCCTATCAACCCGCATTCCCTTCGTCAATGCAGACGGCACGCTGACCAATGAAGCGTATAGAGCGCTGTACGAAATCCTAAACCGCACCGGAGGCGCGATGGGGTTGGTTGGGGACGAAGTGTTTAACTCAAATAGCTCTATCAGCGCAGAAGGAACGCAAAGCGCAGGCGGAGACATAGCGGCAGATGTAAGAGGCGCGGCGCAGTTCCAATCTTTTGGTGAGACTACCAGCCAGCCTCTAAATGAGTCGCAGATGCTTGAATTTACCACGCAGCCCGACGCTATGGTCATGCAGCCGGTGTCAGAGCAGTTATTTTTGGACCTGCCCAGCTTCGCCACGACCGGCGCGCCAGCCTACAAAAAAGGCCGGATGTACTTCGACACGACTATGAACAAAGCCCGCATTGGCGGCGCTACTGCTTACGAAACTATTACCTCTTCCTAAAGGCACCCATGCAAAGACTACCCAAGCCACTAAGTAACAACGTCATATTGACAGCTGCTATAGCAACCTATTTCACAGTGCCCGACAACAGCCTGTTGACTGTAAATGCTATGAGCGCCACCAACACCACTTCAATACCGCGATTGCTTAATGTTTTCCGGGTTCCCGTAGGCGCAGCAGCAGGTGCAGGAAACCCGCTTTGCTGGTCTCGCGTTATCGCGCCCGGTGAAACGTTTAATGTGCATGGCGCAATTGGGCAGACATGGGCCGCTGGGTGGACGATCCAAGCATCGAGCGATGCCGCCGCGTCGGTTAATTTGGAAACGTCTGGTTATATAACTATCCCGTAATGATGCAAGTTACCTATGGCTACGGATTTGGCGTTAAGCACACGGCCACTCAGCGACAAAAAGCGGAACGGCTGGAGCAGTCAATGATGGCCTTGCCGCAGGTGGATTGCCCGGTGCGCCATTACTTCGCGCCTGGCCTGTATGCACGCGAGATGACCATACCCCAAGGCGTCACAGTCACGGGGGCAGTCCACAAGACGGAGCACCTGATAATTGTCAGTATGGGGCGCTTGAGGATTAGCACTGAAGGCGGATGGCGCGACGTAGCCGCAGGCGAAACTCTGACCTGCAAGCCCGGCATGAAAAACGCCGTTTACGCGCTTGAGGATTCGCGGTGGACCAACTTTCTACCGAACCCAGACAACTGCACCGACACCGATAAATTAACAGAGCTTTTCACCGAGTCCAAAGCGTGCGAGCTACTTGGCGGCACAGATAACAAACAATTGCTTGCCAATGCGGCGGCGGAAAGAATCGAGGCTTAATATGTCTTTTGGATTATCAGCAGCAGCCGTTGGCTTTCTCGGCATTGGGGCTGGCGTGGCTGGATCGGCGATTTCGTCAAGGTCGGCAAAGAAGGCACGTCAATCTCAAGAGCAGGGCGCGGCGCAATCCGACGCTACCCAGCGATACCAATACGATACGACACGCGCCGACAACGCACCGTTCCGTGAAACTGGTCTTCAGGCAAATTACAAGCTTGCCGACCTCATGCACGGGGGGCAGTTTGGGCGACGTTTTCAGCAGTCCGACATGGACGCGGATCCGGTTTACCAGTCTGGTTTGCAGTTTGGCCTAGACCAAGGCGTCCAAGGCATCAACCGGCAAGCAGCGGCAGGCGGCTCAATGCTGTCAGGCGCAACGCTGAAGGCATTGACGCGCTTCGGCAGTGACTACGGCAGCACCAAGGCGAACGAGTCTTACAACCGCTTCAATGCCGACCAAAATAGCCAGTACAACAAACTTGCCGGACTGAGCGGCGCAGGGCAACAGGCGACCAACCAGATCAGCGCAGCCGGAACCAACATGGCGAACAACATCAGCCAATCACAACAGGGGCTGGGTAATGCACGCGGCTCGTCCTACCTGGCCCAGGGCAACGCATGGCAAAACGCTTTGAACGGTGGAATCTCAGCCTTGAGGGGTGGTAACAGCTTGGGCGGTATGAGTGGCTTCGGTGGAATCAGTGACGGCGGCTACAGCGTTGGGCAGGGCGCCGCTTACGGCGGTTCAACGAATGGCGGAATTTTCACCCCCAACAGAGCAGGGATGTAATCATGGCTATCGACGCAGGAATATACCAACTGGCCGGGCGGGGCGTGAAGTCTATCGCCGAATATGACGCCGAGGCTGCACAAGGCCGACAAAACAAGCTAGCCGAGATGATGAGCGGCATGAAGATGGACGAGGCGAAGCGCGGCTTGGCGGGCGACAACGCGCTGGCTCAATTAATCGCGGGCGGCAAGTCGTCCGCCGATGTGGCTACCGGGCTGGCTTCGCAGGGCTTCGGCGCGCAGTCGTTGGCCTACACCAAGCAGCAGGGCGAGCAAGCCAAACAGAATGCGGCGACGGAAAAAGACCGGCTCGCTAACACCATGCAGCAATTAGCGTTGGGCAGTCAACTGCTGGCCGGCGTGAAAGACCAGGGCAGCTATGACCGCGCACGCGCTACCGCGCAATCTTACGGCCTGAATGTGGAGGGAATGCAGCCAAACTACGACCCGGCATTCATCGCAGGGAAAATCAAGGAGGGACAGACTGTCGCGCAACAACTTGACCAAAAGTGGAAACAGATGGAGTACGACACGCCCAATGCTAACGCTGTGCTGTCTGCAAAAACGCAAGCCGAAGGGCAGGTTATCCAGCGCGAAGGACAGCAAATCCAGCGTGACGGCCAACAGGTGCAGATTCGCGGGCAGGATATGACGGACAGCCGTATGCGCGAAACCACCGCCACCAAGGTTGAAGAGAACAAGCTTAAGCGTGAAACCAAGGACGAAACCACCAACCTGACGAAATCCAGCCAGCTAGCGAGTTTTGACACAATGCTTGGCACCCTGGACCGGCTGAGCAAGCATTCCGGCCTGTCTCGCTCAGTGGGTATAACTGGCGCGTTTCCAACGATGCCAGGGTCAGACTCTGCAAACTTTCAAGCCGAACTCAATAGCTTCCAATCTCAGGCGTTTATCCCGATGGTGGCTCAACTTAAGGGCATGGGCGCACTGTCTGATGCTGAGGGTAAAAAGCTGACGGCAGCAGTCGGCGCGCTTGATCCAAAGATGGGGGAAGCTGCTTTCCGTGAATCCGTGGCCCGCATTATGGTTGATATGCAGGCAGCACGCACGCGACTTTCTGGAGGGCAAGCCCAGGAAGCCACCGGGCCAAAGGACGAAAAGCAGCAGTCAGCACCCGTCACCATCAAAAACGCCGCAGATTACGCCAAAATCCCAAGCGGCGCAACCTACATCGACCCCAAAGGTCAAATGAGGAAAAAACCATAATGGCTAACCCTTGGGACAATGACGCGGTGCTTTCGCCTTTTGATGCAGCCCTGGCGCGTGAAGGCGTAACCGGAAAGCTTTCGGATGTTGCGCGTTCGATCTACCAGCAGGAAAGCGGCGGCGGGAAGAGCACGAAAACTTCCAACCGCAATGCTATGGGCGGTATGCAAATCATCCCTGAAACATTTAAAAGTGTTGCAGATAAAGATTGGGACATACAAAACCCTGAGCAGAATATGCGTGCTGGCATTCGCTATTTAAAACAGCTCGACAAACAATCGGGCGGCGACCCTGCGCTGACAGCCGCTGGCTATTACGGCGGCCCAGGCGGTCTGGAAAAGGCGCGTCGCGGTATTGCTGTCTATGACCCGGTGAATCTTAAAAAAGCACCAAATACATTGGAGTATGGTCAACAAGTAGTTGCACGCATGCCCAAAAGGCCGGTTGTCGATGCGTTGAACGCTGTCACCGATGCGGTTATGCCGTCAGCTAACGCAGCACAAGGAAACCCGTGGGATAAAGACGAGGTTATACAGCCTACAGACCGGCAAAAACTAATAACCAGCTTACCAATGAGGCTGGCTAAAGGCGGCAAAGACCCAATTGACGGGGCGGCACAGTTTTTACAGCGAATACTCCCCGACGGCGTGGTCAATGCGGTCAATAAGGCGGCTGACTTTGTGGGGGGTGAGGGCACGTTTGCAGGGGATGTGCTGGGTATCAAAGGGGCAACTCCGCAA
>Ga0326734_1000100_pt1 | contig 28165 bp, 29 predicted proteins | sample 15_GP2_1315_FD_207944 | JGI IMG/M metagenome (GOLD analysis project Ga0326734, IMG submission 207944) | Glacier ice microbial communities from Ngari, Tibet, China - 15_GP2_131.5 | ecosystem: Environmental > Aquatic > Freshwater > Ice > Glacier | place: China: Ngari, Tibet | collected 2018-07-18 | reverse complement strand
GGGGCCATGAAAATGCGCTGCCGTGGCAGGGCCGCTCAGGCCGGTGTAGCTGACTTTCCAGCGCAACTGGCTGGTGTCGCGGTTGAACACGGCATCGACCGTTCCGCTGGCTGGGCTGGCGACCGGTGGCACCTGGTTGGCGCTCCGAAGCTGGGTGGACAGGGCCACCAGGTTGGATGCCGGCGTTGACTTTGAGGACGGCATCATGCCGCAACCCGTGATGACGGCAGCAGCCGACACAGCCAGTGCGGCCAGGGAAAAACGAATGGCTTGACGACGTGGAATCATGATGGCTCCTGTTGATTTTAAATTTCGTGGACCTGTGCCCGAGACGGAACGTTAGGATAAACCGGATACGCTGCAGCAGCTCGGTATTAAGTCTGGGCGCGCTGCGATTGCGCTTTTCTCCTACGCCAGCGGTCCTGCCGTGCCGACAAACCTGCAAACCGGACTGCGGCAGATTCAGAATAAACATCTTGTCATGGTGACAGCGGCCCGAAAGGAACAGCATGGCGACACGCGCAATCTGGAAGGGAGCCATCAGTTTCGGACTGGTGCATGTCCCGGTGGCCCTGCACTCGGCCACGGTGAATACCGGTCTGAACTTCGAGTGGCTGGACAAACGCACCCTGGACCCTGTGGGCTACCGGCGTGTCAACAAGACAACGGGTCAGGAAATCGCGCCTGAAAACGTCGTCAAGGGCATTGAATACGAAAAAGGCAGCTATGTGGTGCTGACCGATGCAGAAATAAGGGCTGCCTACCCCAAGTCAACCCAGACCATCGCCATCGATAGTTTCGTGCCCAACACGCAGATCCCATTTGTTTATCTGGAGCGGCCTTACTACCTTGAGCCCATCAACAAGGGTGAAAAAGTCTATGCACTGCTGCGCGATGCCTTGCTGCAGTCCCGGCAAGTGGGCGTGGCGCGTGTGGTGCTGCAAAACAAGCAGCATCTGGCCGTGGTGGTGCCTTCCGGCCAGGGTTTGATATTGAACGTGCTTCGGTGGGGCGATGAAATCCGTCCCTGGGAAGACCTGGATTTGCCGCCTGAAGGTGCCAAAGCGGCAGGCGTCAGTGACAGGGAACTGTCCATGGCCACGCAATTGATCAACGAGATGAGCAGCTCTTGGAATCCACACCAGTTCGCTGACTCGTTCAAAGAAGAAATCCTAGCCTTGGTGGACCGCAAGGTCAAGGCAGGCGAGTCGAACAAAGTGATCGAGGTTGAAGCCGCACCGGAAGAAACCGCCATTCCATTTGGCGCACAAATCCTGGATTTGATGGACTTGCTGCAACGCAGTTTGCACAAGGGCAACGCAACTGCCACGCTCATGGACAAGGGCAATGCAAAGGGGAAAAAGAAAACCTTGTCGTATGACAGGGGGCCTGAAAATGACGAAACAGACGACACGCCACCCCAAGCGCCCCAAAAACGCCGGAGCGCATGATGACTGATTTGCACGATTGGCCTTGACACCACTGTTGTGTCCGCCAGGCAGCCCCTTATGATTTAACCAGTGCAGAAAGTCTGTACCTGGAGAACCCCATGAAACGCTTTTTTTCAGTACTCCCCCTGGTTTGTGCCGCGATGCTGCTTTCCGCCTGTCCTGATACCAAGCTGCCAAATCCTGCGCCCAGGGTGCCTGCGCCCAAGGCCGTTGACAGCGCTGTCAAGCAAATATCCAAACTGCCCGACACAAGCACTGCCCGCACAGCCTGACACTTCAACCACGAAAAAGGGGCAAGGTTGAAACTACAACCACGCCCTTTTTTATCGGCTCAGCCGGTGGCGTCCTCCACCGGATTCGCCAGGTATTTGCCCGTCAGTTCAATGGCGCCCCTTGAGCGAATCGCGCAGAGCCTTGATCTGGTCGTGATTTCTTTGCGTACCCTCGGCCTGCTTTTGAACCACGCTGCGAATGGCTGGCGGAAGGTCCTGCTTGAGCGCCTTGCGGTAACTGGCCACGGCAACGTCTTCTCCCCGCTCGCATTCGTCGAGCATGGACTGATCGCTGTACCCGCTGAGCGTGCCGCGCACCGAAACCCATCCGCGGTGCAAGGCGCCCGACACCGACCCGCCCTCCTCAGCCTCGCCGCCCAGCTGACGAATCAACGCCTGAAGTTCCTGACCGGCAGTGCGGCATTCTTCTGCATGGCGTGTCAGCAGGCTTTTCAAGTCAGCTGTCTTGGTGTGTTCTGCAGAGGTGCTGAAGCCATATTCACCATCACGGCAGGTTTCGAGCAGGTCATTGAGCGTGCTGATTACTTCGTCGTTGTCGGCTGTCATAGTGGTTGCTCCGTCAAGGGGTTGTTGATGAATTTGCCTTGTTGCGCCAAGTTTCTAGCCCATTCGCGGGGCAAGAAATCCTCTTAAATGACGCAATTCAGTGCAACTAACACTATGGTGAGTTTCGCCAAATCCAGGGGTCAGGGAAGCACAAACGGCGCTGTAGGAAAAAACCTTCGAGCCGCTCCGAACACAATCTGGCAATCATGGCAAATATCATGCCTCTGCTGCAATTTGGCGCAATGCCTGCTCAAACACCTCGACCGGCTGGCCACCGGAAATCAAATGCCGGTCATTGATAATGACTGCCGGTACCGAATGAACGCCTTGTTTCAGGTAAAACGCCTCGCGCTCACGCACCTCCGGTGCAAAGGCATGGCTGGCCAGAATCTCGGCCGTGCGCGCAGGGTCCAGTCCGCTTTCTGCGGCAACCCGGGCCAGCACTTCGTGCGAGGCAGGACTTTGCCCGTCGGTAAAGTACGCCTTCAGCAGACCCTCTTTCAGTGCCTTTTGCGGCTTACTTCCTTCAAGCCCGGCCCAGTACAGCAACCGATGGGCATCGAACGTGTTGTAAATACGGCTGCGCCCACCCCCAGGCTGGTCAGCCCGGCTGAAAGTAAAGCCGACTTCTTCGCCCCGAAGTCGGATGTTTTCACGGTTGGCATGTGCCTGCTGTGGGGTAATGCCGTACTTTTCGGTGATGTGTTCGGTGATTTCCTGGCCTTCAGGAGCCATCTTCGGGTTGAGCTCAAAAGGCTGGAAATGCAGTTCAGCGCTGATGTCCCCAGCCACGCGCTCAAGCGCCTGTTCCAGCGATTTGAGACCAACCGCGCACCATGGGCATGAAACGTCGGAGACAAAATCGATTTTGAGAATAGTAGTCATGTTTTCTGTTGGTATTTGTTGCAGTATTCGGCCAATTGAAGGGCTGTCCAACTGGATCTGTCTGAACAAGGATAAGTCAACCCGGGACTTGCAACTGTCATGGGGTTTTGGGCCTGCTGTGATAATTGCGCGATGAGTACCGCGCCCATGCAAAACCCTCCCAAGCCCCAGTCCCTCACCGACCTGTTTGTGTCGTTCACCCTGCTGGCGCTGCAAGGTTTTGGCGGCGTGCTGGCGGTGGTGCAGCGCGAATTGGTCGAGAAAAAACGCTGGATGACCCGCGAAGAGTTCATCGATGACTGGGCAGTGGCGCAAATCATGCCAGGCCCGAACGTGGTCAACCTGTCATTGATGATTGGCGCGCGCTCCTTTGGCCTGAAAGGCGCTCTGGCTGCGCTGGCCGGCATGCTGACCGTGCCGCTGGTGATTGTCCTGCTGCTGGCGCTGGTGTATGCGCAGTTTGCCGGACATCCTGGTGTAGCCGGCGCGCTGCGCGGCATGGGCGCTGTTGCCGCAGGCCTGATTGCGGCGACGGGCCTGAAACTGTTCGGCGCCCTGCTTAAAAATGTGCTGGGCCTGCGCTTGTGCATTGGCCTGGGCATCGCGTGTTTCGTGGCGATTGCACTATTTCGCTGGCCACTGGCCTACGTGTTGCTGGGCCTGGGTGGCCTGGCCTGCAGCATGGCGTACCAAAAGCTCAAGCCATGAACGAGCCGATTCACCTGGTGTTTGGCCTGCAGGACTGGTTCAGCCTGTTTTTTCATTACCTCACCCTGTCCCTTCTCTCGATTGGCGGGGCCATCACCACAGCGCCCGACATGCACCGTTTCCTGGTGGACCAGCAGCACTGGCTGACCGACGAGCAGTTCAATGCCTCGATCGCCATTGCCCAAGCCGCGCCCGGACCGAATGTCCTGTTTGTCGCTTTGCTAGGGTGGAATGTGGGCTTGAATGCCGGAGGCATGCTGACTGGCCTGCTTGGCGTCTTTTTGTCATTGCTCGGCATTTTGATTCCCAGCACCGTGCTGACCTACGCGGCGGCCCAGTGGGGCCACCGCAACCGCGGGATGCGGGCGGTGCGCGCTTTCAAGCAGGGCATGGCGCCCATCGTCGTGGCGCTGCTGATTGCCACCGGCTGGATACTGGCCAGCGCCAACGGCAGTGCGCTGAAAGACTGGCCGGTGTGGCTGTTGACCGGGATGACGGCCGTGGTGGTCTGGAAAACCCGATTGCACCTGCTCTGGCTGCTAAGTGCGGGCGCGCTGCTGGGCTGGTACGGCCTGGTGTGAACTACAGGGCTGGTGGCTACACAGCTATGACAACGCACAGCGCGGCAACCAGCGCCAGTTCAGGTTATGAAAAAATCGACCTTGCCATCGTCAAGATCGTAACGTGCGCCAACCACCCGGAGTTTGCCGGCGCGGATCGGCTCCAGCATGGCTGGCTCTGATGTGCGCAGGCGCTCTACGGTTCGCCGAACGTTTTCCCGCACGGCCGCATCCAGCAAATCTTCACCCTTCAGGGAGCCCGAAGCCCGGGCCTTGAGCACGGCGGGAATGATGGGCTCGACCATCTGGCCGATGCTGCCAGGATAAATTGTGTTTTTCTCGACCACTGACAACGCGGCCTCGACAGCACCGCAGCGTTCATGGCCCAGCACCAGCACCAAAGGCACGCCCAGCACCTGAGTTGCATACTGGATGCTGCCCAGTGCCACGGTGTCCACCGTATTGCCTGCATTGCGCACAATGAACAACTCGCCCAGCCCGGTATCGAACAGGACTTCAGGCGGTACGCGGCTGTCAGAGCAACCGACCAGCACGGCAAATGGCACCTGGCCCCGGGCAATTTCCAGCCGGCGATTCTTGTCGCGCGATGACTTCAGGCTGGGTTTGTCGCCCAGGAAGTTGTCATGGCCTTGCCTGAGCTTGTCAAGCGCTTCGGTGGGAGAAAGGTTGGTTTTCCTGCCCTCTGCCGCCTGGGCAGAAAACAGGCTCAAAGAACTCGCCAGGCCAAGCGCCGTGCAGCAACCTTGCCGAAAAAATGCCCGTCTGGAATCGTCGTTACCGTACATGCAGATCTCCTTGTTGTAAATCAAACCGGATGCGGTTCAGTTTACAAACCTGGCTCGGGAAAAGATGGCTTATTTGGTATCAGTTGGTACGCCGGGCATTGACCGTACCGGCTTCAGTCAACGCTCTACCCGGCTGGCTGGGCATCTGCTGCATCTTCTGCCTGCATGGCATCAGGCTGCTGCTTCAAGCGCTGGCGCAATGCTTCGTACAGGCAGACGCCGCTGGCCACCGACACGTTCAGGCTTTCCACTGCGCCCCGCATCGGGATGCGGACCAGCTCGTCGCAGGTCTTGCGGGTCAGCTGACGCATGCCCTCGCCTTCGGCGCCCAGGATCAGGGCCACTGGGCCCGTCAGGTCCACGTCGTAGATCGTTTTGGTCGCGTCGTCGCTGGTGCCGATGCACCAGATGTTGCGCTCCTTGAGTTCGCCCAAGGTGCGGGCCAGGTTGGTGACCATGAAGTAGGGCACGGTTTCAGCCGCGCCGCTGGCGACCTTGGACACCGTGGCATTGATGCCGGCGGCATGGTCCTTGGGCGCTATCACGGCTTGCGCGCCGGCCCCGTCGGCCACACGCAGGCAGGCGCCCAGGTTGTGCGGGTCGGTCACGCCGTCGAGCACCAGCAGCAAAGGCTGGGCGGTGCCGGCGGCTTCCAGCTGCTCCAGCAATTCATCGAGGGAGGTGACCTGTGCCACCACGTCAACGCGCGCCACCACGCCCTGGTGGCCGTGGCTGCCGCACATCTTGGCCAGGCGCAGTCCGTCAGACTCGATCAGCCGGACACCGGCTTCGCGGGTCCGGTCGGTGAACTGGCGCATGCGGGCATCGCGGCGCGAGGCGTCGTAGAAAACTTCAATGACCGACTTGGGCGAAGTTTTAAGGCGGACACCGACGGCGTGAAAGCCGAAAAGAACTTTGTTGGGGGAAGAGGACATGCGGCAATTATCGCTGCTGGGGTTTTCAAGCTACTGTGAGCGTCTGCCTGCACCATCGCTTGACCGTCAGGCTGGATTTTTTATTGATAGCAGCTCAGGCATGCCGCATATGCGCAACAGCCCGTTTTTCTTCATCAACCCACAATCTGGCCGGCTTCGATGGTGATGCGCCGCTGGCAACGCGCGGCGATGGCCGGGTCGTGCGTGACCAGCACCAGTGTCGTGCCCAGTTCCTGGTTGAGGTCGAACATCAGCCTCATCACCGTTTCGCCGGTGGCAAAGTCCAGGCTGCCGGTTGGCTCGTCAGCCAGCAGCACCGCCGGCTTGACGACAAAGGCCCGCGCCAGTGCCACGCGCTGCTGCTCGCCGCCTGAAAGCACCTTGGGGTAATGGCTGAGCCGCTGGCCCAGGCCCACCCGCTTGAGCATGTCGGTCGCCAGCGCCCTGGCCTGCTTCATGCCGGAAAGTTCGAGCGGCAGCATGACGTTTTCAAGCGCCGTCAGGTTGGACATGAGCTGAAAGCTCTGGAACACGAAACCCACTTTTTGCGCCCTTAGCGCGGCGCGGTCGTCCTCGCTGATGGCAAAGATGTCCTGGCCTGCCAATCGAACGGTTCCTTGGGTCGGCGTGTCAAGCCCGGCAATGATGGTCAGCAGCGTGCTTTTTCCCGACCCGGAGGCACCGACAATGGCGGCAGTTTCACGCGGGTTCAGGAAAAAATCAATATCGCGCAAAATGGTCAATGTGCCGGTCGAGTCAGTGACCGACTTGAAAACATGCTCAACGGAAACAATTGGAGGGATAGCAGGCTCCAACAACGCCAAAGGCGTGGAAGTAACTTCGCCCATTTTGGCAACCACAGGTTCAAACATGTCAACCCTTTTAGAAAATATTAAATCAGCTGCAGCCCACTGTAACAAGCGTGGTTCAGTGGCACGCAAGCTGGGTGCCAAATCCATAGGGTTCTTGTTGATGGCGGCAGGGCTGGGCGCACCCGGTTTTGCCCAGACGCAGGCACAGGCCAAGACGCAGGCCCAGCCAGCTCCGCACACCATCCTGATCGTCGGGGATTCGCTGAGCGCCGAGTACGGTCTCAGGCGCGGAACCGGCTGGGTTCCACTGCTTGAAAAACAGCTGGCCGGTGCCAGCAAGGCGGCCAGGGTCGTCAATGCCAGCATCAGCGGCGACACCACCTCGGGCGGGCGTTCGCGCCTGCCGGCCTTGCTGGCGCAGCACAAACCCAACACGGTGGTGATCGAGCTGGGCGGCAACGATGCGCTGCGCGGCCTGCCGCTGGACATGACCGAAAAAAACCTGACCGCCATGACCCAGGCGGCCAAGAAAACGGGCGCCCGGGTCTTGCTGCTGGGCATGCAGGTGCCGCCCAACTATGGCGGTGCCTATGGGGCGACCTTTTCAGGCCTGTTCACCAAAGTCGCGGAAAATGAAAAGGTCGCGCTGGTGCCCTTTTTCCTCAAGGGGCTGGCTGAAGGCGATGACGCAGCGGCCAACTTTCAGGCAGACCGAATCCACCCCAACGAGTCATCGCAAGCCAGAATGCTGGCCAACGTGTGGCCAGAACTGAAGAAAATAATTCCGTGAGCCTGCAACGAATTTCCGCCGAAGAAGCCCTCAACCAGCTTGCCAGTTTTTCTTGCGTGATTGATGCCCGTTCCGAAGGCGAATATGCCGAAGATTGCCTGCCTGGCGCCGTGAACTGGCCCAGCCTGCATGACGACGAGCGAAAAATTGTCGGCACCAGTTACAAGCAGATCAACCAGTTCGAGGCCAAAAAGCTGGGCGCAGCGCTGGTTTCCCACAATATTTCGGCGCATATCCACCGCGAGGTTTTGGACAAGCCGCGTGAGTGGCAGCCGCTGATTTATTGCTGGCGAGGCGGCAAGCGCAGCGGTTCACTGGCACTGGTGCTGGACCAGATCGGCTTCAAAGTCACGCTGATCGATGGCGGCTACAAGGCTTTCAGGGCTGCTCTGGTTGCCAACCTTGCGCAGCTTGCAGCCAGGCACCACTACCGGGTCGTTTGCGGCCCGACCGGCTCGGGCAAGACGCGCCTGCTGCAAGCGCTGGCGGCACAAGGCGCGCAGGTGCTGGACCTGGAAGCGTTGGCCCAGCACCGCAGCTCGGTGCTGGGCATGATTCCCGGCGTGGCGCAGCCCAGCCAGAAAGCGTTTGACAGCCGGATCTGGGCCGTATTGCAAAACTTTGATGCGGCGCGGCCAATTTACATAGAAAGCGAAAGCAAAAAAGTCGGCAATGTGGCCGTGCCGGACGGGCTGATCACGGCCATGCGGGCCAGCCCCTGCCTGCGGATCGACTTGCCCGAGGCTGAACGGGTTGCCATGCTGCTGGAAGACTACGATTTTTTCGTCAGAGACATTGATTTTTTTTGCGAGCGGCTGTCAGCCTTGAGCGAAGCGCGCGGCAGGGACACGGTAGCCGACTGGCAGGCGCGTTCGCGCAATGGCGATGTGGCGTCTGTGGTGCAGGAATTGCTTGCCAAACACTACGACCCGGGCTACCTGCAATCCATGCGGCGTAATTTCACCCAGTATGAAACAGCGCGGGCTTTGGCACCGCGCAGCCACACTGCGCAGGCCATGGACGAACTGGCCAGGTCGTTGCTGGCCGAGGCTTGACGCAAAAAACCAGGCATTCCCTGTCAGGGTGATGCCTGGTTTTGAAAATCCAGAGTTACGCAGCTAAGAAAACAATTGCTGAGAGAGAACTCCTGTGCTGCGCAAAAGGCGATTCAGGAGGCTGATTCGGCAGGTGGCTGGCCTGGTTGGGTTTCAGCCACGGCGTCCGGGTCTTGCACGCCGTCTTCATTCAATTCGTCTTCGGGTTTGCCTTCGCCCTTGCGTTTGAGCTTGTCTTCTTTCTTGCGTTTTTTAGCCAGCTCCTTCTGGCGCTTTTCATAGGAGTAATTGGGAGTTGCCACAGCATGCTTTCGTGAATAGGTAACCCTGACTGTAATGCATTGCCATCAGGCAATTGTCAAAGGCTGGCAAGCGCCTGGGCAATGTCAGCCTGCAAGTCAACGGCAGCTTCCAGGCCGACGGAAAACCGCACCAATCCTCCTTGGTGTGGCCAAGGCCGGACAACGCGCAAAGCCGGCATGTCATACGGCACACACAGGCTCATGGGCCCTGCCCAGCTGTAGCCCAGCTTGAAAAGCCGCAGGCTGTCGCAAAACCGGTCGATCTGCAGGGGCGTGATGTCAGCCTGGAATATGGCGCTGAACAGGCAGGCTGCGCCGGAGCAGTCGCGCTTCCACGCGTCATGGCCCGGAGATTGCGGCAAGGCAGGATGCAGGACGGCGGCAATCTGCGGCTGCGCCTGAAGCCAGGCTGCCAGCTGACGCGTGGAAGCGTCTTGCGCTGCGTAACGCAAAGCCATGCTGCTCAAGCCGCGCAGCACCAGTTCGGCGTCATTTCCGCTGACGCCATAACCGCTGCGCATGTGGCAAAAATGCACCTGCAGGTGCAAGGCCTCGTCATTCGTCACCACCGAGCCCATCAGCACGTCGGCGCCGCCGCTGGGGTATTTGGTCAGCGCCTGGACCGAGATGTCGGCGCCCAGCGCAAAGGCATTGAAAGCCAATCCCGCTCCCCAGGTATTGTCGAGTGCAGTCACGACGCGTTGGGGGTGCGAACCGTCAGACAAGCCGTTGTGGGCTTTGACCACCGCGACCAGTTCTGGAATATCGGGAAATTCCAGCGTGATGGAACCGGGTGCTTCCAGCCAGACCAGGCGGGTGCAGGCATTCAGCTTTGTTGCCAGATCGGCCGGGTTCATGGCGTCATAGAACTGGCTGCGGATGCCCCAGGACGCCAGTTCCGCCTGGGCAAAAGCCTTGTTCGGGCCATACGCATTGTCTGGAATCAACACCTCGTCGCCAGACTTCAAGAAAGCCATGTCCACCAGCACCACAGCCGCCAGGCCGCTGGGCACCAGGGTGCAAAACCTGCCGCCTTCCAGGGTGGCGATGCGCTCTTCCAGCGTGAAGGTGGTCGGCGTGCCATGCAGGCCGTAGGTGTAGCCGGTCTTGTGCTTCCAGTCGCGGCTGCGCAGGGCAGCCACGCTGGGGAAAATGATCGTCGAGGCTTTGTGCACCCCCGGCTGAACGCTGTCGAAATTAGCCGGTGGTTTGTAAGGGTGGTGGATCAGTGTGGTGGACATCTCGTTCATCCCCAGATGGTAACGGTAAGCCCGGCGCGCCCGGGTGCCCTCTCCACCAGCCAAACCGGAGTGCAAGCGCAGCAACCGTCGCTAAGCGCCATTCCCATTCCAGCAAGGGCCGTGGAACCGGCTTTGCCGGGCCACAGGCGCAGCGGCCCCCTCGGGGGGCAGGAAGCTACACGAAGTGAGCGACCGTGGGGGCTACTACACCTTCCACTTGTTCATCAACTGCATCGGCGAAAGCGCATCGTAGCTTTCAAACGGCTGGTGAATCCAAGGATTGGTGGGCAGCGATTCGACGGAATAATCCGCCTGGAAGGTCGATACGCCCTTGGTCCAGATCACTGCGCTGCGCAACTCGGTGATGGGTTGGTAGTTGCTGCGCAGTTGGTGGATCACCGCATTCAGGGTATGGCCTGAATCTGCCAGGTCATCGACCAGCAGCACCTTGCCTGCAATCTCCCCCTTTGGCGTGGTGATGAAGCGGGCAATGTCCAGATTGCCTTGCACTGTTCCAGCGTCGGCGCGGTAGGAACTGGTGGACATGATGGCCAGGGGCTTGTCAAAAATACGCGACAAGATATCGCCCGGCCGCATGCCGCCACGCGCCAGGCACAAGATGGTGTCGAACTGCCAATCAGACTGGTGGATCTTGATGGCCAGTTTTTCGATCAGGTTGTGGTACTCGTCGTAGCTGACATAGAGATGCTTGCCGTCTTCGGTCAACATGAACTTACTCCTGATTCAATAGCAGCTTGCACACGTATTTATTGCGCAAACAGCCATTTTTATTAAATTTACGGGTATCAAACAGCGTAAGGGTTACGCAGCAAGATGGTGTGGTCGCGGTCGGGGCTGGTGGAAATCATGTGTACCGGCACGCCGGTCACCTCTTCAATGCGCTTCAGGTAACGCTGGGCCGCTTCTGGCAGCTTGTCGTACTCGGTGACGCCAACAGTGGTTTGCGTCCAGCCGGGCATGCTTTCGTAAATGGGCACGCAACGGGCAATGTCTTCCGCGCCCATGGGCAAGATGTCGGTGGTCTGGCCGTCCAGCTCGTAACCGGTGCACAGCTTGAGTTCTTCAATGCCGTCCAGCACGTCGAGCTTGGTGATGCACAGGCCTGACAGGCCGTTGACTTGCGCCGAACGCTTGAGCAGGGCCGCATCGAACCAGCCGCAGCGGCGGCTGCGTCCGGTCGTCACGCCTTTTTCGGCACCGATGGAGCTCAGGTGGTAGCCGACCGTGCCAGGCGTTTCCCAGTCAAGCTCGGTCGGGAACGGACCGCCGCCCACACGGGTGCAGTACGCCTTGGTGATCCCCAGAATGTAATGCAGCATACCTGGCCCCACGCCCGCGCCGGCGGCTGCATTGCCGGCCACGCAGTTGCTTGAGGTGACATAAGGGTAGGTGCCGTGGTCCACATCCAGCAGGGTTCCCTGCGCGCCTTCAAACAGCAGGTTGGCGCCAGCCTGGTGGGCGTCGTTGAGTTCGCGGGACACATCGGCCATCATCGGCTTGAGCAGTTCGGCGTGAACCATGGCCTCGTCGTACACGGTGTCAAAATCAATCGCCGGCGCATTCAGGAAACCAGTCAAAACGAAATTATGCAGCTCCAGCAACTGCCGCAGTTTGGCGGCAAAACGATCAGGGTATTTCAAATCCTGAACACGCAATGCGCGCCGGGCAATCTTGTCTTCGTAGGCCGGTCCGATGCCGCGGCCGGTGGTGCCGATTTTTTCGGTACCGCCTTGTTCGCGCAAGGTCTCACGGGCGATGTCGATAGCCGCATGAAAAGGCAGGATCAAGGGACAGGCTTCGCTGATGCGAAGGCGTGAACGCACTTCCACGCCGGCTTTTTCCAGGCCTTCGATTTCTTCGAACAGCTTGGCCGCCGACAGCACTACACCGTTGCCGATGTAGCACTTCACGCCGGGGCGCATGATGCCGCTTGGAATCAAATGAAGGGCGGTCTTGACACCATTGATAACCAGCGTGTGGCCGGCGTTGTGCCCGCCCTGGAAGCGAACCACGCCTTGCGCCATCTCGGTCAGCCAGTCAACCAGTTTGCCCTTGCCTTCGTCACCCCACTGGGTGCCCACGACCACGACGTTGCGGCCAGAAGCTGCGCTTGGTTTGTTTGTCATCTTCAGTTCTCGTTAAAAATCAAAAAATAGAGCCTGCACAGGATTGGTGCCGGCGAATTGTGTTTGCTGCCCCTTCGGGCTCAAGCTTATTGGCGTACCTGAACCACCCAGCAGCCGGCGGTTAGCACCAGGTCCCTGTCACAGTCGAACTCATTGGCTTCATGCCCGTGGCCCGGCAGGGTACAGGTGACGGTTTCACCCGAAGCACGCAGCCCGTCAATGGCGGCACGCAGCCCAGGCTCGTCGCCCCAGGGGGCGCAGATTGACAGCCTCAAGGGACGTGGCGGCAGCACACTGACCAACTCCTTCAAGTCAAGGCTGAAGCCGGCTGCAGGCCGGTTGCGGCCAAACACCGCACCGACCTCGTCATAGCGGCCACCCCGGGCCAGTTCGGCGCCCTGTCCGTAAATGGCAAACCGGGTACCGGTGTAATAGGCATAGCCTCTCAGATCCGCCAGGTCAAAGCTAACCCTGACGTCTGTCAGATGCCCGGAAAGCCGCTTCAAATTGTGCAGCGCCTCGTGCACGCCAGGCATCCGTGGAAGCACTTTTTCCGCCTCCACCAGCACTTGTTTATCGCCAAAAAGCTGCAACAGGGCTTTCATGCCATCCCGGGCTGGCGCAGACAGGCTGCCCTTGAGCCCGGCCAGCAAGCTGTCGAGTTCGCTGGCGTCCTTGGCCGCCAGCGCGGCATGGATACGCGCCAGCGTCGGGGCATCCATGCGGGTTTCCGCCAGCAGACTGGCAACAATCCGCACATCTGCCATGTCCACCATCAGGTCGGTAACACCCGATGCTCTCAGGCAATCCAAGGCCAGCAACTGCGCTTCCAGATCGGCTTCAAGGCCGGCATGACCGTAGATTTCAGCACCAAATTGCAAAGGTTCTCGGGTGGCATGCGGGCGATCAGCCCGGGTGTGCAGCACCGGGCCGCAATAGCAAAGCCGGGCCACGCCGCTGCGGTTTAACAGGTGCGCATCAATTCGGGCGACCTGCGGCGTGGTATCGGCACGCAAACCCAGAGTACGGCCTGACAGCTGGTCGACCAGTTTGAAGGTTTGCAGGTCAAGCGCTTCACCGGTTCCAGTCAAAAGAGATTCCAGGTGCTCCAAAAGCGGCGGCATGACGAGTTCATAGCCATAGCTGCGGGCCGCGTCCAGAAACAGACGCCGCAACTCCTCGATGTGGCGCGCCTCTGAGGGGAGGACATCGGCAATTTGATCAGGCAATTGCCAAGAGGACGACCAGACGGGCATTGTTGAATTTGTAAGCTGTTAAAAGCAGGATTTTACCGGGCTCAAGATGGCATTGACCAAAATGCGCGCGCAAGTTGGACCCAGCCAAAAGGAAAAGCAGCCAACTGCTGCTTTTTCACTTCCAAACCAGGAAATATTTCCAAGGTGGCCAGGTCGCCCTGGCGCTCCCTATTATCGGCCTCGGGCCGGTGCGGGTGCTGAGGCAGCACCACTGTTGGGGCTGCGCATGGCCTTGAAGAAGTCAGAGGACGGATCGACCACCATCACGTCACTCTTCTTGCTGAAGCTGGCCTTGTACGCATCCAGGCTGCGGTAGAACTGGGCAAACTGCGGATCTTGACCAAAGGACTGTGCAAAGGTCTTGGCGGCCTCGGCATCGCCCTCGCCCTTGATCTTCTGGGCATCGCGGTAAGCATTGGCAACCGTCACCTCGCGCTGCCGGTCGGCATCGGCACGGATTTTTTCACCCTCTGCCGCGCCGGTCGAACGTAACTCGTTAGCCACACGCTTGCGCTCGGCTTCCATCCGGCGGTACACCGATTCGGTGATGGCCTCCACATAATCGACACGGGTGATCCGCACATCAATCACGTCAATGCCCCAGGGCTTTGATCCCTGCACAACAGCAAGCACCTCTTTTTTGACATCGGCCATCAGGGCCTCGCGTTTGAGCGACAACAAGTCCTTGACCGTGCGCCGGTTGATCTCTTCCTGAAAAGCATTTCGCACCACCCGGTTGAGCTGGTTGGCACCGGCTCTTTCGTCCAACCCGACATTGCGAATGTACTCGGAAGGATTGATGATCCTCCAGCGCACATACCAGTCGATCACGACACGCTGCTTTTCTGCAGTGAGCATCGGCTCGGAATCGGTGCTTTCCAGCGTCAGCAGGCGCCGGTCGATATACGACACGTTTTGAAACGGTGGCGGAAGCTTGAAATTAAGGCCGGGTTCCAGCACGACCTCCTTGATCTGCCCCAGGGCATACACCACGCCAAACTGGCGCTGGTCCACCACAAACAGCGTGGAGCTGAGCAATGCCAGGAGTACCAGCAATGAAGAAACAACAAGTCCAACTCTATTCACTTTTAGCTTTCCTTAACGGGTTTCGCGGTCGCGGGTGCGGGAGGAGTCGCGGGCTCGGGAATCGAGGGGGATTCCATTGAGAGGCGCTTGACCAGCAGGCACAGCAGCACCAGCGGCAGGACTTGGCGGAGCTACTCCGTCGCTGCCTGGCACAGCACCGGTCATCTGCATGATCTTGTCAAGCGGAAGGTACAGCAGGTTCGAGCCCTGACGGGATTCAACCAGCACCTTGGTCACGTTGCTGTAAACCTGCTGCATGGCATCGGTGTACATGCGGTCGCGGGTGACCTGCGGGGCTTTCTGGTACTCGGTCAGCACCGAACTAAAACGCTGCGCATCGCCCTGCGCCTGCGCCACGATACGCGCCTTGTACGCGTCAGCCTCTTCCTTCAAGCGAGATGCCGAACCAACAGCGCGGGGAACGACATCATTGGCATAGGCCTGGGCTTCATTCTTGGCGCGCTCACGTTCCTGACCGGCTTTCAGAACATCGTCAAAAGCAGCCTGCACTTGTTCAGGAGGGCGCACACCGCTTTGCTGCAGGTTGATGGCCACCACTTCCACACCCACTTTGTAGCGGTCGAGGATGGTTTGCATCAGCACCCGAACGCGCGGACCGATCTGGTCGCGTTCTTCGGCCAGAGCCATGTCCATTTTCATCTTGCCGACCACTTCACGAACAGCAGTCTCGGCGGCCTGAACCACTGCAGCAGATGGGTCTTTGCTTTCGAACAAATAAGCCCGCGCATCATTCAGGCGGTATTGGACGGCAAACTTGATTTCGACAATATTTTCGTCTTCCGTCAGCATGGCCGAGTCCCGCAGACCCGTAGCTTTAAGCACGGTGTCACGCCCTACGTCAACCGAACGGATCTGGGTGACAACGACAATTTCATGCCGTTGCACAGGATACGGCAGGCGCCAATTGAAGCCTGCGCCTACGGTGGAATGGTATTTGCCAAACTGCGTGATCACAGCCTGCTGGCCCTCTTGAACGATAAAAAAGCCGGTGCCCAGCCAGATCAGTGCCACCACGGCACCAATCAGGCCAATGCCAATGCCCGCATTTTTCATGTCAGGCTGAAACCCGCCGCCGCCTTTGTTACCACCGCCGAATCCATCGCGGTTGCCGCCATTCTTGCCACCGCCAAACAAGTTGCCCAGCTTGCGGTTGAAATCACGCCAGAGTTCATCCAGGTCAGGCGGCCCCTGGTTGGAGCCCTGCGGACGACTGGGGGGTTTAGGCGGTTGCCTTTCATCACGCGGCGCTTCGGGCTTGGACCCATCCGATGACGACTTGTCCTCATCCCGGCCCCAGCGTGGATCATTCAGATTAAAAACACCTTGGGCGCGTTGTTTAAGCCGACCCGGAAAGTTTGTCAGCGTTTGCAGCACGGGATTCAAATTCATGGAAAAAAACTCGCTTTTTTGTTACACCGACATTGTGCCTAATGATGTTGCCGGCACCGGCAATATCATTGGACAGCTTGGGGACTATCGCCTGCCAGAACCTGCGGACACTGAAACGACAGCAACTCGCGCAGCTGACTCAAGCCTTCACCGGTTTTGGCGCTTAGGAACACCCGCTCGACACTTCGGCTTGACCCTTCGAACGCGTCCCTGAGTTCAAACTTGTCCTTCAGGTGCAGTGGCATGCTGCTTTTTTCAATAGCGTCCAATTTGTTGAACACCAGTATTTGCGGCACATCTTGTGCACCAATTTCAGACAGCACGCGCTGCACCTGTTCGATTTGCTCCAGGTAGTCCGGGTGGGACCCGTCCACTACATGCAGCAGCAGGTCGGCATCTACCGCTTCTTTCAAGGTGGCCGCAAACGCATCGATCAGGCCGTGCGGCAAATCTCGAATAAACCCCACCGTGTCAGACAATGAAGCAAAGCGTCCTGCTTCGCCCAAGTAAAGCTGGCGGGTTGTCGTGTCGAGCGTTGCAAAGAGTTGGTCAGCGGTATAAGCCGTGGCTTTAACCAGCGCATTGAACAAAGTCGATTTTCCGGCATTGGTATAACCCACCAATGAAACTGAAAATGAATTGCGCCGTTCACGCTGCTTGCGCTGGGTTTGTCGCTGCTTCTTTACCTTGACCAGCCGTTCCTTGACCCGCTTGATGGCATCACCAATCATGCGTTTGTCAAGTTCAATCTGTTTTTCACCCGGACCGCCTCGCACACCCGCGCCGCCCGTTTGGCGCTCCAGGTGGGACCAGCGCCGCACCAGCCGGGTCGAAACATATTGCAAACGGGCCAGTTCGACCTGAAGCTTCCCTTCATGGCTGCGGGCGCGTTGGGCAAAAATTTCCAGGATCAGCAGCGTCCGGTCATTGACTGGCATTTCAAGGTGGCGCTCAAGATTGCGCTGCTGGGCCGGGCTAAGCGACTGGTCAAACAGGATTTCGGTGGCGCCTGTGTCAAGCGCAAGCATCTTGATTTCATCGGCTTTACCCGACCCGATGAACAAGGCGGCATCGGGTGCCCTGCGTTTGCAGGTAACGCGCGCCACGGGCTCCAGACCTGCGGTTTGCGCCAGCAAGCCCAGTTCCACTAAATCCGCATCAAAATTGGGAAGGCCTAGATCAACCCCCACCAGAAGGGCAAGTGCTTGTGTTTTCACCGGAGCTTCATGGCAGCTCAGGGAGTCGGTAATTCTTCAGACTCTGAGGCCGAAAAATTCACGGCGCGGCCTGGGACTATGGTGGAAATGGCATGCTTGTAGACCATCTGGGTCACCGTGTTGCGAAGCAAAACCACATACTGGTCGAATGATTCAATCTGGCCCTGAAGCTTGATGCCGTTGACCAGATAGATAGAAACAGGAACATGCTCGCGACGCAGGGTGTTGAGAAATGGGTCCTGCAAGAGCTGACCTTTGTTGTTGCTCACGATATTTTCCGTGTTCAAAAGTTAATAAGAGTTTGACCATACCACAGCCTTTTTAATGGCTTTGTAATATTAGGTCTATTCCTTATCAGTGAATGGATTGTGCTGACTCTTGAGCTGAATGCGCATGGGCGTGCCAACCAGATCAAATTCTTTGCGAATCCGTCCTTCCAGATAACGCTTGTACGACTCGGTCACATGCTCTAGCGAATTGCCATGAATGATGACAATTGGCGGGTTCATCCCGCCCTGATGGGCATAACGCAGCTTGGGCCGGAAAACGCCTGATCGCTGAGGTTGCTGGAACTGCACAGCCTCCATGAGCAGGCGCGTCAGCACTGGCGTTGACATCTTGCGGTTGGCAGAGGCGTGGGCCTGGATGATGGATTTCCAGACGGGCCCCAGGCCTTGGCGCTTGATGGCTGAAATATGGTGAATCGATGCGAACTTCAAAAATCCCAGCCGCGTCTCAATGGAGCGCTGCAGCAGTTCCCGTTGATAGGCATCGACCGCATCCCACTTGTTGATGGCCAGCACCACCGCCCGGCCACTCTCAAGAATGTAGCCGGCAATGTGCGCATCCTGGTCTGTCACGCCCTGAGTAGCGTCAAGCAGCAGCAGCACGACGTTGGCGTTTTCAATCGCCTGCAAGGTCTTGACAACGGAAAATTTTTCGATGGCTTCGAAAACCTTGCCTTTGCGGCGCAATCCGGCAGTGTCGATCAGTTCGAATTTCTGGCCAGCATGCTCAAACGGCACCGAGATGGCATCGCGGGTGGTCCCCGGCAGATCAAATGCCACCAGGCGTTCTTCGCCCAGCCAGGTATTGATCAGCGTGGATTTACCCACATTGGGACGGCCTGCGACAGCCAGCTTGATGACGGCCGGGTCTTCCGGCTCGATGGCGTCGGTGGGGTCGGGCAGGTTGAGCGGTGCCAGTGCCAAGTCCACCAGCATCCGCATGCCTTGGCCATGGGAGGCCGACACCGCCAGCATTTCACCCAATCCGAGTTCAAAGAATTCGGACACCTGCGTGCCCTCTGGCAGGCCTTCTGCCTTGTTGGCTGCCAGCACCGTCGGTTTTCCAAGTTTGCGCAAATAGTTGGCAATGTCGTAGTCTTGCGCGCTGATGCCAGCACGGGCATCCACCACAAAAATCACCACATCGGATTCAGCTACTGCCTGGCGTGTTTGCCTCGCCATTTCCTTGTAGATACCAGTGACGGCATCGGGCTCAAAGCCGCCAGTGTCGATCACGATGTATTCATGGGGACCGAGTTTTCCGTTGCCGTAATGACGATCACGCGTCAGCCCGGCGTAGTCGGCCACAATCGCATCCCGCGTCTTGGTCAGCCGGTTAAAAAGTGTTGACTTGCCCACATTCGGACGGCCAACTAACGCAATGACAGGTTTCATCAAAAGAGTAAATCAGTTTCTGGCAAGAATGCCGTTATTCAGGCTGAAAGCCATAAATGCCGCCGTTACGCGTCACAGCCACCAAGCTGTTGCCACCAGCAAGCACGGGGTCCGCAGCAATGGCTGAGCCGTCAGTCGTCAGGCGATTGAGCAAGGCGCCATCGTCGCGCGAAAGCAGATGGATAAACCCAGCGGCATCGCCAATCACCACGGAACGGCCGGCTACCAAGGGGCCGGTCAGCCCCCGGTAACGCAGACGATCACTGGACCAGGCGCGCTCGCCATCGGTGCGCTTCCAGGCGACAACAGTGCCATCGGCTTCCGTGCCAAACAACAGCCGGTCGTCGCCATGGATACCCTGGAGACCATTCGCAGGCTTGGCCCACAACAGATTGCCACGAGACGTGTTAACACAGCCGATGCTGGCCTGAAAAGCCCGCGCGCAAACAACGTCGCCGACCCGGCTGGAATGGCCAACCAAGTCCACCAGCCGCTCAATATCGTTGATGCCGCGCGGCGTGGCTATCGGCGCTTCCCATTGAATGCTGCCATTCAATGGATTCATGCCTGCCAGGCGCCCGGCCAGACCGACCACCAGCGTGTCGCCAACCGCCAGCATCACGCCTGATTGCCGCAGTACCAGCGGCTCACTGGACCGCTGATGAACCCACAGTTTTCGCCCGGTTTGCCCGTCAAAGGCATTCACGGAGCGGTCTGCAGCCAGCACAAACACACGCTCACCCGCCACCAAGGGCGCGGTAAACGCCTGTGCATTGAGCTTTTGGCGCCACAATTCCCGGCCAGCCTGCATGGCAACGACTTCATTGGCTTTGGTGACAACAGCAAGAATTTTTCCATCGCTGCCCACACCGGCTGCGATAGGTGCCTTCAGCTCAAGACGCCAAAGGTCGCGGCCCGTCTGGGCATCCAGCAGCGCGACCGTGCCGTTGTCGCCAGCAACCGCAACCGTTTTACCGGCAACGCCGATACCCAAAGGAAAGTTGACCGGACCAATGCGGTTGACCCAACTTTGACGCGCTGAAACCAACGCAGTCACAGGCTGAAGATCGGCTGGTTGAGGCTTTTTAACCCCCCCAAAGCAACCCGTCAAAATTGCTACGCTAACAATAGCTAAAGGCGTACGTACCATCTGCGTAAATAACGAAAAAGATTGAATTTTCATTTGTTTGCTTCAGCGTTTTCAATGGTGGCCAGTTTGACCTGTCCTGCGGTGGGATCAACACCCAGCGCGTTCAGCTTGACCTCGATCATGCGCCGGTATTCGGCACGCTCGTCCAATGCCTTCCAGGCCTTCTCGTATTCGGCCTTAGCTTCTGCTTTCTTGCCCTGCACTGTCAAAATGTCGCCCCGCCTGTCTGCAGCCAAACCTTCAAAAGCTGGGGGAAAGGCAGCTGCGAGTTGCTGCAAGGCTGCGTCATAGGATTTTTGTTCCAGCAGGATGCCCGCAAGACGAAGCTTTGCAATGGCCTGATAGCCTGGGTCGCTTGATTTTTCTGCAACCCAGGCCAAGGTAATGCGCGCGGCTTCGGCATTGCCTTTGTCGTAATAGGCTTTGGCAGTCAAAAGGCCGGCTTGCTGTGCATAGGCTGTATTGGCAAAACGCTCTTTCATATCAGCCAGTGTGCGGTCAATCCGGGCTGTGTCGCCCGACTGAACGGCACGTTCTATCTCGTCAAACATCACTGCAGCCTGGACGGACTGGCTGCGCTGCCAGTACTGATAGCCATTCCACGCCGCAAAAGTACCCAATACCGCAATAAGCGCCCAGGTAATCAGGTTGCCATACTGCTTCCAGAAATGCTTGATCTCGTCAAGCTGTTCCTGTTCTTCCAAATCGAGATGTTTTGCCATAATTTTTTGGGAGTTCTGCCCGACACAGGGCGGACGGGATCTAAGGTTGGATTGTAGAACGCTGAATTCTTACTTCAGCCGCAGGGCTGGCGATAAGAAAACTTGACCATGTGGCCGCTTCGTCCAGCCGCCGAAGTACTTGTTCTGGTGCGGCAGAGCCCGTCTTGTCACCGCGCAGGGGTTTGACGGCCACGCTGCCTTCACTCATCTCGGCCGCACCAAAAATCAGTGCAAACCGTGCACCGCTGCTGTCGGCCCGCTTGAGTTGTGACTTCATGCTGCCCATACCGTCCAGCGACGCGCCGGCATGCATCTGCACATTGACGCCGGCACTGCGCAAGGCCTGCAAGGTTTTTAACACCACCGGCAAGTCGGAGGCATCGGGAATGACGGCATAAGCATCCGGCACCGGCAACTCGTGCGAGGCGCCCTCTTCCTTGATGAGTTCGAGCACGCGTTCGACACCCAATGCCCAGCCTACCGCAGGCGCAGGCTTGCCACCCATCTGGGCGATCAAGTCATCGTAACGCCCACCCGCGCAGATGGTGCCTTGCGCACCTAGCCGGTCGGTGACGAATTCAAAGACCGTGAGGTTGTAATAGTCCAGTCCGCGCACCAAACGGTGGTTGAGTGTCCAGGCAATGCCATTGGCGTCGAGGATAGCTTTAAGCCCCTCAAAGTGAGCCAGCGACTGGGGCCCGAGGAAATCGATCAGGCGAGGCGCACTGTCCACCACGGGCTTCATGGCAGGGTTCTTGGTGTCAAGGATGCGCAGCGGGTTGCTGTGCAAGCGCCGCCTGGCTTCCTCGTCAAGCAAGTCTTCATGCTTTTCAAGGTGCAAGACCAGTTGCGCCCGGTGCCGTGCCCGCTCTTCGGGCTGGCCCAGGCTGTTGAGTTCCAGGCGCCAATCTGTCAGGCCAAGCTCTTTCCAGAGTGCGGCAGCCAGCAAAATCAGTTCAGCATCCACTTCAGGGCCGGCAAAGCCCAGCGCTTCGGCGCCTATCTGGTGAAACTGGCGATAACGCCCGCGCTGCGGACGTTCGCGGCGAAACATCGGTCCCATGTAGTAAAGCCGCTTGCCACCGTTGTAGAGCAAGTTGTGCTCAGTCACGGCCCGGACCACGCTGGCGGTATTTTCCGGACGCATGGTCAGGTGGTCATGGCCGCCGTGCTTGTCTGAGCGATCTTCAAAGGAATACATTTCCTTTTCGACAATATCGGTGACTTCGCCAATGCCGCGCACAAACAACTGCGTGTGCTCCAAAATGGGGGTACGGATGTTTTGGTAAGCATACCGTCCCATCAGGACACGGACCTTGTCCTCCAGCCATTCCCAGCGCGCCGAATCGAGCGGCAAAATGTCATTCATCCCCTTCACGGCGGTGAGTTTTTCAATTCTGACCGGCGCGGATTTTTCTGCCGGAACAGCTGTTATTTTGTCAAGCATGTAGTTCAGGTTGCTTTGGCTGCAGCGTGTGCGCCAAAGCGTTTTTCTATGTAGTTTTCAACAATCACCTGAAACTCCTGCGCAATGTTATCGCCGCGCAGGGTCAGTCTTTTTTCGCCATCGATGAAGACCGGCGCTGCCGGCGCTTCGCCCGAACCGGGCAGGCTGATGCCAATGTCGGCATGCTTGCTTTCACCCGGTCCGTTGACGATGCAACCCATCACGGCAACCCGCAAGGTCTCAACGCCGGGGTACTGTTCACGCCAGACCGGCATCTGCCCACGCAGGAAATCGTCGATCTGCTTGGCCATTTCCTGGAAGGTCGTGCTGGTGGTACGCCCGCAACCCGGACAGGCCGTCACACTGGGTACAAAGGTGCGCAAGCCCAGTGCCTGCAAAATTTCAGACGCAACCACCACCTCTTGCGTGCGAGACTCGCCGGGCTGGGGTGTCAGCGACACACGAATGGTGTCGCCAATGCCTTCCTGCAACAGGATCGACAGCGCAGTGCTGGAGGCAACCGTTCCCTTGGTGCCCATGCCTGCTTCGGTCAACCCCAGGTGGAGCGCATGGTTGGTCCGCTTGGCCAGTTCACGGTACACCGACACCAGGTCTTGAACACCGCTGACTTTGCAGGACAGAATAATCTGTTCGCGTCGCATGCCCATGTCTTCGGCGCGGTGGGCCGAATCAATGGCCGACGTGATCAGCGCTTCGTACATCACCTGCCTGGCGTCCCAGGGTGCGCTGCGCTTGCTGTTTTCGTCCATCAGGCTGGCAAGCAGCTCTTGGTCAAGACTGCCCCAATTCACGCCGATGCGGACCACCTTGTTCCAGCGCATGGCGGCTTCGATCATCAAACCGAACTGCGCATCGCGTTTATTGCCCTTGCCGACGTTTCCTGGATTGATCCGGTACTTCGACAACGCCTGGGCACAGTCGGGGTAATCGGTCAGGAGCCGGTGGCCGTTGTAATGAAAATCGCCAATCAGGGGCACGTCGATGCCCATGCGATCAAGTTGCTCACGCACGTAAGGAACCGCAGCAGCAGCTTCTGGCGTGTTGACCGTGATGCGAACCATCTCGGAACCGGCCAGCGCCAGCTCCTTGATCTGGATCGCGGTGCCTATTGCATCTACCGTATCGGTATTCGTCATGGACTGCAGGCGCACCGGTGCGCCGCCGCCCACACTGACCACGCGTGAACCCCAGACCACTTGAGACTGAATGGAATGATGCGCCTTGGGCAAAACGGACTCTATGGGAGAAGAAATTTGCATCTATTTCACCTCGAAACGCGCAATGTTGTTTTGGGTAGCGCTGGCAAAATCAAAGTCCTGACCTCGAACCTGAACCTGCACTGCATTGGCCCGAGTTATCACCACGGCCAATGGCGCTTTTCCAGACAAACTGGCCGACTCTCCTGCCCGAAGCACGCGGTCAAAAACCACCAGGCCATTTGCATTGGTCACTTTAATATTTGAAGCGTTTCGGCTTCTGGCGTTGAAAGTCACTGTGGGTTCAGCGCTCAAGGTTTCCATACCTGCTGCAGGCGCAATCGTCGGCTGGGTCGCCGTACCCGGGCTAGCTATAGACACATCGCCAGGATTCATGCCTCCAGAGGCCGGGCTTGGTACTTCCGCCGGCCCAGTCGGCGCTGAAAATAATAGATTTGCCGGATTTGTCACCATCGTCTCGACCGATGCAGACTCCACGACCTGACCCTGACCGCCTTTGGACACTTCACTTTGACGAAAGTTGCCAATGGCATGTTGGATGGAGGGCAGGAACACGAGAATCAGCGCACCTAGCAGCAAGGCAAGTCCAACCAGGATAGCTGGCCGCGAAATATGGGACCACAAGGGTGCTTCAATTCGATCGTTGCGAGTTCGAAACGGGGTATTGATCCCCCTGTTCTGGGACGTCATGTTAAATGCGCTGATGGCAGGAAGCCGATGCAGCACGGGGGCTGGATCCAGCTTCAAGATGCGGCACATGCTGGACGCCAGCGCTCTCGCAAACACTGGATCTGCCAGCAGTTCAGATTGGTCCTGCTCCAGCGCCTGCAGCTTATGCACTGAAACCTTCAACATAGCGGCTAGTGTGGCAATGTCCAGATTTTGGGACGTTCTCCCATCACGCAACATCGCACCAGCCGTATCGCGCTGTTCAGCGGCATCAGGTTTCAACAGGACGCTTGATTCAAGCACAGCTTCTTCCTTACTCATTGAACAAGCCCTTCTCATAAGCTGCTGCCTCGGGAGACTGGGCAAAGCGCTTTTTCAGCTGATTTCCCAGTTGCACCAGGGCTTCCTGGTTGTTCAGCTTTTTCTCGGTCTTGATTCCCAGCCACAGCGTTTGCGCATTGGCCAGTTCGGTGTTGTTCAGGCGGCGTATATAAAACTGGGCACGCGTCAGGTCTCCGCGCGCATACAGAAGATTGGACAGGTTGTAGGCAGTCACCGGATTCCCGGCATCAAGTTCGTAGGAATGCATCAAGCTTTGCTCGGCTTCGCTCAACTGCCCTGCCTTGACCTGACACACGCCCAAAGTCATCAGGGTCTTTGCTTTTCCGGTGTAGGTCGGATTGGCAACTGCTTGGGCAAATAGCCTGTACGACTCCGGGTACCGGGCCTGCTGGCAGAGCATCCAGCCATAGTTGTGGGCTACGCCGGCATCACGGGCGTTGAGCACCAGCGCACGGCGAAAGCTGTCTTCAGCCAGTGGAATATCGTTAAGCCGCATGTAGACCAGTCCACGCAGGTTGTAGGCATCGACAAAAGTCGGATCGGTAGCCAACGACTGCTTGATTTCGTCGAGTGCAACTTTGGTCTGGCCTTGTTCAAAATAACCGGTTGCCAGTTCGACCCGCAACCGCGCACGACGGCGCACATCGGACTCATCGGAATCTGTGATGAGGTCGGTCCTGCTGTTCAACCCCTCGACGGCGCCCGGCTGGTTCGCACAGGCGCCCAAAAGCAGCACCGCCCAGCAGGCGAAAAAACCCGCAAAACGCAAAACCCGGTTCATGCCGGATCCTTGTCAAGCACAACCACCTTGATGCCGCCCAGCATTCCCTGGCGCTGAGAGGCCATGCGCTGGTCCACGCCGGTGCGGTCCTGCACATCGCCAGCGAGTTGCCCGCAAGCCGCATCAATGTCATCGCCACGCGTCTTACGCACAGTGGTGACGATGCCGGCATCCATCAGGATTTTGGCAAATGCCAGAACCTGCGGCATGCCAGAGCGCAGCAGTCCGGAAGCAGGAAAGGGATTGAAAGGAATCAGGTTGAACTTGCAAGACAAGCCCAGAGCTGCATGTGTTTTCATGAGTTCGACCAACTGGCGCGCATGCTCAGCCTGGTCGTTGACGCCATCGAGCATGCAATATTCAAAAGTAATGAAATCGCGCGGGGCCGCCGACTGATAGCGGGTGCAGGCTTCGAGCAGCTCTGCAATAGGGTATTTCTTGTTCAGCGGGACCAGGTTGCTGCGCAACCCGTCATTGGGCGCATGCAGGGAAACGGCAAGGGCCACCGGACAGTCTCTGGCCAGCCGGTCCATCATGGGCACCACACCCGAGGTGGAAACCGTTACCCGGCGGCGCGACAGGCCATAGCCGTGGTCGTCAAGCATGACCTTGAGCGCCGGCAGCAGCTGGGAATAATTTTGCAGCGGCTCCCCCATGCCCATCATGACCACATTGGATATGACACGCTCATCGCGGCCGAGGTGCTTGCGCAGGAAATGCTCCGCAAACCACAACTGGGAAATGATTTCACCGGTGGTCAGGTTGCGGCTGAAGCCCTGGTGGCCGGTCGAGCAAAAGCGGCACCCCACGGCGCAGCCAGCCTGCGATGAAATGCACAGCGTTCCCCGGTCGGCCTCGGGAATAAAAACCGTTTCAATGATGTCCCCGGCGCCCACGTCGAACAACCACTTGATGGTGCCGTCCTTTGACTCGTGGCGTGACACGACCTGGAGTCCCTGCACATGGGCAGAAACAGCCAGCTGTTCGCGCAGCGCCTTGGCCAGGTCGGTCATCTGGTCGAAATCAGACGCGCCTTTCTGGTGAATCCAGCGAAACAGCTGCGTGGCGCGAAAGCGCTTTTGGCCAAGCTGTTCACAAAACGCAGCCAGCCCCTCCAGATCGAAATCGAGAAGATTGGTGGTCATTGCAGCAAGCGTTGCCGAGTGTCGCCCCACACAAGCGACGACCCGGACAGGGGGTTGCAAAGCATGGGGACAGGCATCATTAACGGGTGTAAACGTTCAGACCGGCGAAGAAGAAGGCAATTTCTTCCTGGGCGGTTTCAACGGCATCGGATCCGTGCACGGCATTGGCATCAATGCTGTCAGCAAAGTCAGCGCGGATCGTGCCGGCATCGGCTTTCTTCGGGTCGGTAGCGCCCATCAGGTCACGGTTCTTCAGTACAGCGCCTTCGCCTTCAAGCGCCTGGATCATCACCGGTCCTGAAACCATGAACGACACCAGGTCCTTGAAGAAAGGACGGGCTTTGTGCACGGCGTAGAAAGCCTCGGCTTCGCCCTGCGACAGGTGCGTCATTTTGGCGGCAATGACTTTCAGGCCGGCAGCTTCAAAGCGTGCATAAATCTGACCAATCACATTTTTGGCGACTGCGTCAGGCTTGATGATGGAGAGTGTGCGTTCGATGGCCATGTATTTTCCTTGGGCGTTGGTGTTATTGGATTTTCAAATTATTCAAGGACTGAATAAAGCCCATGATTTTAACCCGCCGGTTTGCGCCGGTCTGAGCTTGCTTGACAAATGAACTGCCAGCGCAATGGCTACCGGTTTCCGCCACGGTTGCCGCCGCCCCGGTTGCCGCCGGTGCTGCCGCCATTTCGCCGCGGCCCGCTACTGGTGCCACCAAAACTGCCGCCATTACCGCCGCCGTTACCGCCCCCATTGCCTCCTCCGCCACCGCTTCCGCCCCGGCGCTGGCCGGGGTCCTGACGCTGCCGGGTAAAAGTGTCGGCGCCAATGTAGCCAAAAGACGTCTTCATGGGATCAGGCTGCGAGCTTCCGGCTGATTTGTCACTGCGCGGACCCTGGTCATTGCGGCGCCTCTGACCTTGCGGGCTTCCAGCACCGGGCGGCCCAAAGCGCGTTGCCGGGCCTGTTGGATTGGGACCCTGGCCGCGGCCTCTTGCGCCGCCAGCGCCAGCATTGCCGCCACGCCGGTTGCCGCGCGACGCTGAATCATTGCGATTCAGGGGCGGTTGTGAGTCGTCCAGCGGCTGGACAAGCCCTGTTTGTGCGGGGTCGCCATGACGGGGCCGGCCAGCGCCGCTGCTGCGCGGACGGTCATTCCTGCGCGGGTCACGGCGTTGTTGCGCGTCGCCCGCACCGTCGAGTGGTTTGAGCGTTGAGGCTTCACCGCGCGGGTCAGGCCGGGATTCCGACCGGCTTACCGCGCTGGTCAGTGCATAAATATCATTCTCGTCAAGTTCGACAAACGCACCGCGCTTCAAGCCGCGAGGCAACACCATGGCGCCGTAGCGGATACGGATGAGGCGACTCACCGCATGGCCCACCGCTTCAAACATGCGGCGCACTTCGCGGTTACGCCCTTCCGAAATCGTCACCCGGTACCAGCAGTTGGCACCTTCACCGCCTCCCGCTTCGATCGAACCGAATTGC
>Ga0326734_1000099_pt1 | contig 28336 bp, 25 predicted proteins | sample 15_GP2_1315_FD_207944 | JGI IMG/M metagenome (GOLD analysis project Ga0326734, IMG submission 207944) | Glacier ice microbial communities from Ngari, Tibet, China - 15_GP2_131.5 | ecosystem: Environmental > Aquatic > Freshwater > Ice > Glacier | place: China: Ngari, Tibet | collected 2018-07-18 | reverse complement strand
TTTTAAAATTTTTTACGTTTTTTGATTAAACTTTTTTTAAAATTTTTTACGTTTTTTGATTAAACTTTTTTTAAAAGTTTAAATTAATGAAATTTACAGAACGACTTTATCTTGAAACTAAAGAATCACATAAACAAGTGGATAAACACATTTTCGTATCTTTAATTAGAAAGAATGATATATCAGCAAAATTATATATTGATCTCAATAAACTTTGTATTTATGAATTACAAAAATATTTAAAACTTGAAAATTTAGAATTACAACAAAACTTATATCGTAAAATTGAACAACCTGATACGTTTATCAATGAATCACTTAATGAATTACTTTTATTATGTAAACAATTTCCTTTAGAAGCAGAATATATGTTTAAAGGTGGATTAATTATGGGTGGAAATTTATTAAAAAAATATGTTAATATTGAAGATCATGATTTTCTTACTTTTAAAAATCCCAAACAATTATTTAATGAATTAAAAGATTATTTAGATCAATATGTTCAGGATCATGATTTATTTATAAAAAATGTAAATAATATTTATAAACAAATTAAAAAATGTTTTGATAAATTTACCGAAAATATTTTTGATAAAGATTTTTGATAAAACTTTTTAATCAAAAAGTTTACTTTTTAATTTTATTTTAAAAAGTAATACTATAAAATATATGAATTGGTTAAAAGATATAATGTACTTTAAAGTATTAATTGAAAATGTCGCTGATGCTAATTATAAAATCACATTTATACCAAAAGAATTAATACATGATATATATTTTGATAATACAAAACATATTATTCCATATACAAATGGTAAATGTTATCTAGTTTATCAAGACATTACATTTAAGATACTTGAGTTTCTCGAAAAAGTATCGCCTAAAAGTTCTGTTCAATTAAACAAAGAACCAAATGTACCTTACTCGCTAACGCGATCTGCGTTAAAGATTCCAGAAATTATTGTTACTGGAAATATTGATGATACACAATTAACTAGAATTAATAGAATTATGACAAACTATATTAATTCAAAGTTTTCATTATTTATTGGACAAAAAACTTAAAGTTTTTAAAATCTAAAGTTTCCAAAAACTATAATAATAATTATTAAATCAATAGCCAAAGAGCACCCGTCCATATTCCAGGTGCCCAACTAATAATTGAAGTGTGTGGTATTAGACATTTATAAGTATTACCTTCATATCTTACAATTGATCCAATAGAATAAGTAATATCTGAAGCCCACATCGTTACGCCCACCGGTTCAGGAATCGGTTGAGGAATCGGTGTTGGAATTGGAACTGGTACGGGATTTTTAAGAGTCCAGACACTAATCCCTGGTGCGCAAGGTAAACTGCTTAAATGAGTCATTGTACACTCATAGTTGGTTCCATTATACATTGTATTTGATCCAATATTATAAGTTGTATTTGTTTTCCATAAATTTGTTGGTGTTGGCGTAGATTTCGAATGTATTTTGCTTTTTAAAATAAAACTAGTAAATTCAGTTTTAGTTTTACTATCTTTGACATTAGATAAATTATAATTTGTTTTAATATATGCTGTTTTAGATTTCCAATGATATATAATTATAGCTGTTTTATTGTCAACATTTTTTAGTAATTTACTAATATCACCTTTTACACTTTTATAATTAAATGTATCACCTAAAGCTGTATTATTAATTTTAATCCAATCAGGATTTGTATCTTGTACAAATACATTCCCATTAAACATATTCCCAATTATTATATCTTTATCTTGATTTGGTTGAGGTATTGGTATTGGTTGTGGTTGTGGTGTTGGTTGAGGTTGAGGTTGAGGCGAACCTAATAAAGGATACCCTAAAATAGATGCGAATGCGTTATAATATTCGTAACTAGATTTATTTGTTCCATTGTATATAGCCAAACTTCCACTACCTATTTGGTCTCTTTGAAGTGCCCAGTAGTTTATTGAATATAGACCTTTTTCAACCGCGTATTTAGCTAAAATTTTTGCATCACTGACTGAAAATATAGATTGATCATCTTGGACACCCGTCATAGGACAGCCAGATAGCATATTGTATAATTCAGAATCAGACTTTTGAGGAAATAATGGAGTTATTTGAGATTTTATATTTTCCATAATATTAATAGCCATGGTAGACCAATCAATTCCTTGAAGATATATATCCATTAACATTCCTGTAATCTTAATGTTTTTAACACCATTATTAATAGCATTTTTAATAAGATTAAGCCCGTCTTGGGTTATGCTACCCCACCGTGGTTGAGCTACAGGTAGAGTATAACTAACAATTAAATTAGGAAATTGATTTTGTAATTGAACAATAGCTTTATTTAATTTATCTAGATTATCGGTTTCAGTAATCGAAGCTCCCTCGATATCAAAATCAAGATGTCTACATCCAGTTTTATTTAAAACAAATGTCAAATTAGATACTATTTGAACTTGCGTTTGTGTATTTTGTAAAAAAGGACCATTTGCTCCACCTACGGAAATTGCTAGATTATTTCCTTGATCAATAAATTGTTTCATGTCGGGAATAGATTGCAAAAAAGCATCCCAAATTCCAGTTGAACCATTAGAAATTAGAAAGGCAGCTACAGCATTTTTAACACCTAAAGCAGATGCTGTTTTAAAATCTGGAATTTTGTATGACGAATTATTACTCGACCATACGTAACAGAATGGCGCTAATATAACTTTATTTGTAGATGTCATTTTATTGTTTAACTAATATAAAGAAAATAATTAAACAATATTCTTTTAAGAATATTATAAATAAGGAATATGGAAGAATGGAAAATTATATAATCTAATAAAAAATATCAAGTTTCTTCACAATGAAAAATTAGAAATATTAAAACAAATTATACAAGGATACAGAAGATCAAATTTTAAACCTAAAACATTAATTCATATATTAGTCGCGAAAGCATTTTATAAAAACAACCTACTAAAGATAATACTGTTGATCATATAAATAGAATTAAAGATGATAATAATTTAAAATGGTCTATAAAAAGAGAACAAAATTTAAATAGAATATTACCAGATATTAAAGTACATAACTCAAAGTCAGTTAAACAATATGATTTAGAAAATAATTATATAAAAACATTTAAATCTATGACTAGTTCTGCAAAAGAATTTCATTGTGCTAAATCTTATATAAAACAAGTTTGTGAAAATAATAGACTGCATACAGCTGGTTTTATATGAAAATATACTTGGGTTTTTGCTCACTTTTTTTTTAAAAATGATGTAAATATAAAATGAAAAAATAATTTTACTTTAAATAATTAAAATTATTTAAATGTTCAGATCTTTAAAACTAAAGTTGTTGCTCAGAAATCTTAAACAATTAAAATATTCAAATAACACATTTAATTCAAAAATACATGAAGAAAGTGTCGAAAAAATTATTATAGAAAGTGGTTTTAAACATAAAAATAATATAAGCGAAAATGAAAAATGTTATTATATAAATCAACCAAACGGTTCTCAAAGACCACCTGATTTTATTGTAGTTGACAACAATGAAAGTGTTGAATTAGAATGTAAATCCAAGAAAACTGGATATAAACCAATGTGGAATTCATCTTATCCAAATAGAACAAATCTATATATTTTTACAACTCAAAAAGACAATCGTACATTAATTATTCATGGTAATAAAATAACTACACCAAAACTTGAAACACTTTTAGAAAAATATAAAAAAGCAACTAAACAATTAGAAATTACATTTAATAAAGAAATAAAGGAATTATCTAAAGAAGATAACCCATACGATATAGGAGTTTATGCTAGAAATATGTTTGTTCAAAATAAACACTTTGATGAAAAAGACAATATCGATATCGATGAATAAAATGTTTGCTCAAATTATATTTTTTGCTTACTTTTTTAAAAGTTTTTAATTTTAATAAAAAATGATTTAAAATTTTTTATTAATTAAAGAAAAGAAACATGGAAGAACTTGAAAAACAAATTCATGAGCTTTCAATTAAATATACATCGGAAACAAATAAAGATTATCTAAAACAATTTGGTCAGTTTTTTACACTTTCATCTGAAATTTTAAATAATTTAACTCAAGGTTTAAAACTTCCTAAAAAAGCAACTATTTTAGAGCCATCTGTCGGAACCGGAACTATTATTTTAGAATGTATGAAACATTTTAAGAATTTTTCATTAGATGCTATTGAAATAGATAAAAATGTATTTGATAAAACAAAATTACTCTTTGACGGGGTTCCTAGTCGTATAGGGGCATTACCCAACTTAATGAATGCTGATTTTTTAAAACATGACTTTAAAGAAAAACGTTATGACTTAATTATAGGTAACCCACCGTATTTTGAAATTACTAAAGAAATGAGAAATTCTGTTTCAGAAGAATTTAAAGAAATAATTTCCGGAAGAACAAATATTTATAGTTTATTCATTTATAAATGTATTAAATTACTTAAGTCAAAAGGCCAATTAGTATTTATTATACCTAAAACTATACTTTCTGGTAAATATTTTTCTAAATTAAGAACATTTATTCACAAAAATTGTAATATTCTAGATATCATTAAATTTGATAATAATAAATTATTTAAAAAAGCATTACAATCTGTTATTATTCTAAAACTGGAGCGGGCTTCCGCGCCCGCTCGACTGGATTACACGATGTTTATTGACAATGAACTTTATTTTGTCAAAGATCCAACTCAATTATCATTTGACATAGATACAACAACTATTTCTAAATTAAATTGTACAGTTAAAACTGGAAATGTAGTTTGGAATCAACATAAAGAATTACTTTGTGATAATAAAATAGAAACATCATTACAATTAATACATTCTAGCAATTTTAAAGAAGGTAATTTAGTATTAAATAATGTTGATCCTGTGTTAAATAACGGAACCCTTAAAAAACAATATATGAATATAACTGAACAAAATAAACATTTGATTATCACTGGGCCATATATTCTTATTAATAGAATTGTTGGTCTTGATCCACCAAAATTAAATATTTACTTTCAAATAAATGATGGTGAAGAATCCAAATGTTTTATTGAAAATCATGTTAATTTTATTAAAGGACCAATTGAACATTTGACTAGAATTTATAATAGTTTAAGAGATCCAAGAACTATTACATTTATAAAAGAATTAATAGGTAATACACAGTTATCTCAATACGAACTTGAAAATATCATTCCTATTTTTTAGGGTTTGCGCGCCCCTACAACGCTGACCGATTTTTTGTTCGCGATCAAAGTTAATAAAAATTTTGTCATTTTTGAAAACTTTTGCGTAGTAAAAGTTATATGTTTAAATAATTTATTGGTAAATACTCTAAATAATAAGTATTTATTAATTGGATAAGTGATTTTATTAAATTTTTAATTTTATAATTAACTGTTCCTTTACCTATTGATTTAAGAAAAGTATATTTTATATTCATTTTATCAATTGGTTCTGTTAGATTAAATCTTTTATTTATTACTAAATTCGGACCATACATCTTATTTAAACAATTATATTTATATGAACATTCATTACCTTCTACAAAAGCACTGTAATTTATTTCATCTACATATTTATTTATACAAAATATATGATAAATAATAACATTATGATAATTTATACTAGTGTATATATCAAATATATATTCATTTGAAGTTTTATACAAGTAAATAAAATCATTATATTCATTTTCATCTAAATGTATAATTATTATATTCTTAAAAACCATAATATAAGTTCCTAGTAATTCTTCTTTTATTATATTAAAGTTTACATTTTCTTTAATTATAACATTATGTACTTGACAATAAATAACATCTTCTGTGTCGTATTGCCTTTTAAAAAATTCATTTAATCCTTTTTTTTTTTCTTATTATACTCCTTTAATCTTAACATCTTATAGTTATAGTTATAGTTATATTTATAGTTATAGTTACCAAGTAAATTAATTAAATTAATTTACCTTGTTTAAACAATTCAAATAAATTCAAAACATATTTACAAGGGTCCGAAGGCCCTATTTACAAACACAAATCCACAAGTTAACTTCATAATTTTTTTTGCTTTTTTCCATTGTTTATTCATAATATTCTTGTTTTTCTCGTTTACGTTTACTAAAAAAGAAGTGAATGTGTTGAAGAGAAAAAGGAAAGAGGATGATGTATATGGAGTCTGGAAACGCGTTGATTCTTAAACCATGCATTTACAAACGAAGGTAGATAATTAGTATGTGTATGCGTGATTAATATTGTGTACTTTTTTCTCCAATATTTAATTTTTAGTTTTAATTAAAATTCAATTTCTTCATATTTACATGGACCCTAAGGCCCTATTTACATTTTTTATTTAACATTTAGTCTTCACTTTCTTCTGAAATTTCTGTATCATATTTTTTAGCTGCTTTCTTTTCCTTGGCTTTATCAGCATAAACAGATCTGTTAGCTGATACTTGAGCTTTTCTAAGACTATTTTCTATGTTAAAAAGTTTTTGTCGTTTTGTTAGTTTTTGCTCGACACCAGGTTCCGATTCATCGACATCCATTTCGGTACCAAATAGTTCTTCTTTTTCTTCATGAATTCTTTTCCTGTTTTGATTGATACGCTCGTTTTTAATTTTTATATTATTCATCTTGTTTTCTTTGTATTCGATGATACTACTTTTTAATTTTAAAAAGACAGTTTCAAAGTTTGATTTAGTAAATGAGTCAAAATTATCATCTCTAATAGCAAATGGAGCACGGTACAAATTATCTTTGATAGTCAAAATAGTATCACTTGCTTCAAGTTGATGTTTAGCTTTTTGAGTTAAACCTTTAATAAATTTTTCAAGTATTTTTTTACTATCATGATCCCAATTAATAGGTACTTCATTTGATGGCAACTGTAAGTTGTCAAGCATATTCTTTGAAGTATAATGATTTTGTGTTCTATTTTGTAATCTAATTAAATCACTTTCTTCTGATTCATCTTTATATCTTCGACCAGTTTCTCGGTTTATACCAACTGGAATTAATTGTGAAAGATCAAGTATATATTTTCTTCTGATATTAAGGTTTAAGCCAATACATTTTTGTACAATTACATCAGAATACAATATCAATTCCTTCAAGATATCTTTGTTTTCACCAAATGTTTGTTTTTTGTTTTTAGTCAATTTAATGATTTTTGATATAGCTTCAGTTGGATCACCAAGTACACTTTCAAAAAAGATAAAGTTGTTACGATTTTCAGCTGATAAATCTTTTGTTGAAAAGAAACCTTTAGAATTTTCACCTTTGAATAACTTGTTTATAATTTTATCAAAATCATGATCAATGCTATTTTTAATAGCTTCGTACATAATAACCAAAACTATAATAAATCGAATGTTATAATCACTAATCGAAGTCTTCTTTAAAATAGCTTTTAAACATCCAATTACATTTTCAACTTTTGACAAGATTTCATATTCTTCAATATAATACCCAAATGAGTTACTTGCTTTTTTAATCATATTTAGAATTTCTTGTTGTTTACTTGTAAGTTCAACCATCACGTTAGAAGTTCTTTCAGTATCTTTAAATGAAGCTTTGGCTTGACCTTCAGAATTTTCGCCTTCAATATTGTCTTCTCGTTCAATTTCATTTGTTTCTTCAGGTTCGTTGTAATCGCCATTTTGACTTTTATCTTCATCGTATTCATCATCATGAATTTGTTCAAAAGATTCATCGAATTTTTGTTCACCTTGATCAGATATATAGAAATTATCAAATGGATTCGTTTCTCGTGGTGAAACAGTTTCTCTTTCATTTTCAGTATCACTTAAAGTAAATCCTGATAACTTTTCAGCAATTTCATTTTCTGAAATAATTCTGGTTACCATTTCATTACTAACTTCAATCTTTTCTCTGATTTTAAGTTTATTTCCTAAAAGAGTATCAACTACTTCAGCTACATTTCCATTTGTGAGTTTGATATCAAAGTAAAATACATCAGATGGTTCATAAATAAGTTCACGATTGTTTGAAGTTAATCTCAACATCATTTTTGCTTTGTTATATTTTACAATCAAAAATTTTTTTCCAGCATAATCACCTTTTTTAATAGACGCGTATTTTTTGTTTTGTTTGTCAACTTTGATTTCACCTGGTTTGTACTTGACAACTAAAGTATAACTAATCTTATAATAATCACTATCTGGTTTATACACATTGTTCCACCCCTTATTTACCCCTGAAACGATCATATAATGATGTTGACCAATTAGGTCCTTGCTGAAAACAGTAGACATTTTTCTTTCAAATAATGTATCTTGAACTTTTGGTACAATTGGATACATTCCATCAAATGATAATTCAACTGAATCAGCAGTCCATGACTCGACTGAATTTTTCAAAAGTTCAATAAGACTAGCCGTCTTTTCATTCAAATCAATTGAGTTAATACCCAAGATTAATTCTTGAATTGTAAAATGAGTTTCTGTTTGAAGTTTCTTCATCATTTCAACCAAGTTATCTTGTTTCAATTCTCTGACAAAATTGTTGTTTTTATTTTCACGAGTAATGTATGCTTGATTGTTATCATAACCTTCACTTTCAAGATAACTGATAATTTTGCTAGTATCATCAACATACAATCCAATTTTTTGTTTTGAAGTTTCACGATCAGTGTAGACAATAAAATCAATGTAATCTGCACCTTGGGTAGCAGTTATTTTTTCGAGCACCTTACTTTCACCAAATTGAGTATAAACCTTACCAGTAATATCTTGGTTCATAATTGTGCTAGTTTCAACATAAGCTTCACCATCGGTTTTTAGTTCATAAGTTGCTGGGAAAAAGTCAGTTACATGACCATAATACCCTTTGTAAGCATCAGCTACTTTAGTAACTATAGCACTGTTTCCATGACGATAATTTTTGACTTTTTCTTTTTTTTCGTATTTTTGAGTTTTTTCATTTTGTTCGTAATTGTTAATTGGCGATTGTTCAGTGCGATCAAGTGATTCATTGATAAAGCGATCGGTCTTTGCAGAACCAGCGTTTTTAATGAAATCCATAAAGTTTGACATGATGTTGTTAATATTGCTCAATATATAATTTTTACATAATTTCGATTTAAATTCAATTTTTTATTCAAAGTGTAGTTTTGGACCCGTAGGTCCTATATACATTTGTTTTTAATTGTGAAAGCCAACTTTGATTTTGTATGTACTTATTTTTTAAGACTAGATCCCCGAATAGGATATTTAGAATAAGGAGGTAAAATATCTACTGGAAGACTTGAGGTACGAACTGGGATAATTGGATACATTTCACTGGGACATTTTCCTATTTTTTCAATTAAAATTCAATTTTTTCTGAGCTGGAAAAGCCTATTATTTGCTCAAATTTATTTAATAATTTGTGATAATCATTTCATATTCTATTCCTTTACCTTGAGATACTCTTGAATATTTATTAACCGTATTAATATTATAATCCTTAAATAACTTTTTTAATGCGGAATGTTTATTTGTAGTTAACATAAATTTAACTTTTTTTGAATCTAATTTGTCGCATATCTTTTTCAATTTTTCATAATCATTATAGTCAAAAATACTACTATAATTATATTTTGTATTTGTTGTTAGATACGGGGGGTCTAAAAATACAAAATCATCTTTTTTAAAATTGTTTTTATTTAAAAATTTTATATAATCTGTATTTGATATTTTTGTATTATCTAAAATATCTTTTATAGAGGAGATAGTATTCTCATCATAAATTTTTTTATGAGATATTGTTTTGGCATAATATGGTCTAATTAATCCATCTTTCATATTTAATTTTGAATTAAAACTTCTTTTACACATATATATATAAATAGCTGCTAATAAAACTTTATCTTTTTTATTTTCATTAAATATATCTACTAAATTACTATACTCTTTCTTAGTTTTTATTTTATTAATTTCTTTTAAATATTTTAAAAATTTATTAGTATCATTTTTTAAAGATTTATAAATGTTAATTACATCTGAATCTACATCATTTATATAATTTTTATTAATATCGTAATTTTCATTTAAATAAAATAATACACTACCAGCACCGACGAATGGTTCATAATAATTATTAATTTCTTCAGGAAATAATTTAATTAAATATTTCAATAAAGATTTTTTTGAACCTACATATGGCATTAATACTTTCATTTATATATATACAATAAAATAAAATTTTACAAATACTAATACTAATAAATGTAGTTTTGCTCTATTTACATTACTTTTATTTACAGTTTGATTTGATAGTGACCTTGAAACAAATTTTTTAATTCATTTTTATCATCAGTTGATTGAGCTAAATAAATTCCTTGTGGAGTTTCAAATAAGAACCACTCACCATAATTCAATTCTGTATCATCATCTCTATAATAGTAGACTATCTTACCATTTTTTTCACTAATTAGGACATCGGCATCTTTATAAGTCTTAGTAACGTGTTCTGGATTTTTATACAAATACTTTGACCATTCGGGTTTAATAGTACGAATACTATTAAAATTTTCTTTCTTCAATATTTTTTTTGCTTTTTTAATTCCTTCTTTGTCAAAAATCAAATTAGAATTTGCTTTTCTCATATAAACTCTTACATTTTTTACACCGTAATCTTTTTCAACTTTTTCAATTGCTTCTTTACTATTTTTAGCTTTAATTTTTTCACCACACATTTTTGAATCATAATTGCTTATCCGAGAGTACTTCAATTTGATATGATTGTCAATAGGTCTTACTATTACACATTCTTTCTTAAGTTTCATCTTTGGCAACATCACCTTCAATTCTTGTTGATCAACTATTTCACCGCATTCTTCTACAACTTGATTCTGATAATAATCATATGCATAAAGTTCTTTTTGAATTTCATCCGAAGTAAACAAGTTCAAATGAATGTCATCATTATAACAACCACATAGTCTCGTATATTGTATCAAGTTTGTTCCTGAACTACCATTGCTCGCACTCATAATCATATGAGTTAAATGCCAAGAATAATCGGTTGATACAAAAGATTGTCCACGATTTGCTAGATCACCTGAAATAATAGCAATCCGTTCTGGTACTTTTCCATACTTGAGATCCTTGATATTTTGTAAGGCATCATTGATGTTTAAATTTTTCGCAAAAATTGTTGTACGACTAGGCAAACTAATATACATCCCATCACCATTCCATACTAACATACAATAATGTTTTTTAATTTTTGGATCAAAGAGTAAATGATCTCGCATTTCTAATTGATTAGTCTTGATTCGTTCATCTTTGATCAACAAAATAGTTGGATGTATATTACCATCTTTGTCTTTGAAAGAATTATACTTGGTTTTTAAGATTCTTTTCATTACTTTTTTATTGATATCAATTTCCTTAATATCAATTGTAGTAAAATCAATGTTATTTATACCACGATAATTCATAGGAGCTTGTAAACGAATGATTTGATCAGACTTTAATTCCTGTAGACGTCTGAACATTACAGGTAAAGCAGTTGCTGTTACACCAAGTACAGAAGAAATAAATCCTGAACCTTTGATTTTGTTGAATTCAGTATAAAACTTTGTTGCTTCTTGCTTTTCATTTAGATCAAGTTCATCAATTACTAAACAAAATGGCTTGATAGGCATTTCATTTTCATTTCCGTAAATAATGATGTCATTAATCTTCCTTAGTTGATCCGAATTTCCCAATATGATAAAAATCTTTTTTCTTTCACAAAATTTTTGATGCATTTCTTCCAAACCAGAAATAGTAAATTGTTTTGCAAATGAAATAACTTCAATGTCAGCATTTGTTAATTTGCGCTCTTTTTTAAATTTTACGATTTTTCTTGATAATGATCTCACATCAACTGTTTGATTTCTCAACATAATAATTATGTTCATATTGTGTTCTTTAGCCATCCATGCAGAATAGTAAATCATCAACTGACTTTTACCACTCTGAACATACCCAACTACTACCAAGTACACATACTCACTAACTTTTGACATTACTTTTTTCAAACATTCAATTGTTTCAGTTTCACCCTTCCAACTACTTTCTCTACATGTAAAAAAGCGATAATAATTATCATAATCATCACCACATCCTTTTTCATTTTGCACTTTCACATTTTGACCAATTTCACTTGTTGTTGGACCAAACATTTTTTTAGTCCAATCATACATGAATGGTTTAATTACGGTTTCGTACATTTTACTCATTTGTTCTCGATGTAATTTCTTAAATTTTCTATTAAAATTCAATTTTTATTAACGGGCGTTAGCCGTGCGCCTACGACATTTTTTTATATGAAGGATTTCATATAAAATAAGTTTTTGTAGTTTGGGACTTAGAGATTTTCAATATCTTTTATATAATTACTCCATATAGAATTTCGACAATAAATACATGTTTTAGATGTTTCAATCCATACATCGATACAACTTTTGTGAACAAACTGATGACATTCAGGACAAGAAATTGTTTCAACATTACTGAAAGCATCACAACAAATAGGACAAGTTTCTTCTGTATTTAGTTTCCTGACTGTATTTTTATTGAATTTATAATTAATATGTTTTACTGAAATTTCATTGTTATGCCAAATACCTGAACCACCAATAATTCTTGCCATTCTTTTCTGATAAATTAATTTTAACTTTTTAGTTTCAAAAAATGTATGATCATAAATACCAAGTACTTTACAAATAATAAATGTAATATGTTTACATACAATATCACGACTTTTTGCTCTATATACAAAATCTTTACAATTACATGTAAAATTAGATTGTGATTTATTAAAAATAACAGTGTATTTTTCTCTAGTAAGGGTTCCACCCCCTAACGACGGCCTTTGTCGTGAAGAAGCAGATTTTTTTTTGGATCCTAAAAGATCAAGCTCGATTTTAAATGAATCTTCGCGGTGATCAACTAAATACATTTTATTAGAAAGATTTGTAAATAAACTCAAGATGATATCGCTTTGATAATCATTCTTGACAGTTTCAATTAAACTAGTAATTTCATTTGGATCGCGATTTACCCAAGAGGGGGTTACGCTCCCCAACGACGTATCAGGATCATTATGTTGGTCATAGTCGTTTACTTGATCATTTAAATTCATGTGAATAATCTGGTTTGTTAATACATTCATTTAATAATAATTTAATTATTAAACAAATTCAATTTTTAATTACTTAGTGAGCTTGCGTGCCCATACAACGCAGAGAGAAATCTTAAGAACGTTCTATAGCTGCTTTTACCATTTCTGATACCAAATTTTCAAAACTGTATTTTGGTCTCCAATTTAATTCATTTCTTGCTCTACTTGAATCACCTATTAAACATTCAATATCAATATCTCTAAAATATTTTGGGTTTACTTTTACAATTATATGTGGTTCAGGATCATCTTCTGTTCCTTTTTTAATTCCCACTTCATCTACACCTGTGTTTTTCCATACAATTTCAATATTAATTTCTTTAAATGCTAATTCAACAAACTCACGAACACTATGAGTTTCACCTGTAGCAATAACAAAATTCTGTGGTTTTTCTTGTTGAAGCATTTTATACACAGCTTCCATATATATTTTTGCTGAACCCCAGTCTCGTCGAGCTGACAGATTACCTAATTGTAATTGTCCAATTTTATCAAGAGCATGATTTTTTCTAGATTTGTTTGCTAATTTACCACTCGGACTTCCACATCCACCAAAAGGCATATTTTTATTATATTTTGCTACATAATCAGCAATTTTTTGAGTTACAAATGTATGACCACGTCGCGGTCCTTCATGATTGAAGAGTACAGAACTTACCACAAACATTCCGTACGCATCACGATACATATTACATATTTCTTGAGCAGCTTTTTTAGAAATACCATAAATACTTACGGGATTCATTAGGGAATCTTCATTTAATAAGATATTACCATCTGTAGTATTACCGTACATTTCACTAGTTGAAGCTGTATATATTTTACATGTTTTTTCTAAACCTAGTGATCTTACACTTTGTAAAATTGATAGTGTTCCTAGTGTATTTGTTTGAAATGTATAATTCTCAAGATCATGACTAACTTTAACATGACTTTGTGCAGCCATATGCACTATATAATCAGGTTTGGCTTTTGCAATTATATTATGAATATTCATAGGATCAGTTAAATCTGCATAATGCAACTGAAGTTTATCAAAAATATGATCAATATTTTGAGTATTAAATGTAGCTGATCTTCGCATAGTACCATGAATATTTGTATAACCTTTTTCTAGTAAAAGATCAAAAAAATGTGACGAATCCATACCCGTGGAACCTGTTATTAACCATACTTTATTTAATTCTTCTTTTGATAATTCCATTAATCTATATTAATAATTGTTTTTAAATCAAAATTTTGAACGAAATTTTCCATTTCTATCATTAACATAGGTTTAAAATTAATATCATTTTCCATACATAATCTTTTCATAATTACAAGAGGTTTTCCTAGATTTAGATATTTTTTAATAGATATAGTTATAGTTTTACTTCCAAATGTTGTTATATAAGATAATCTGCCATCTTTTAAAATTTCTTTAAATAATGGACCTGTTCCCATGCCGCATTTTTCTTTTGTTTGATTTGAACGAATTAACCCATATGAATTATTTAAAACTCCAATTTTTCCTTTTTGTGATATACTCATTTTTAAACGTGATTCATCACTTCTTATTTGACCTTTGTTTGCTTCACTTAATTTTTTTTTCTTTTCTTCGCTACAAACTTTATTTAAATTTCCACCGCTATCATTATTATAACCCTTGGTTCTATTCAATGTATCAAATAATTCTATAAAATAACATTCCCAAAAATCTAAATAATCATAATTTATAGTTTTATCTTTCATTAATATTGAATACTCAAAGTTTTCATATCCGTATTTTCTCATAGCTAAATAAATATGATAATTCTTTTTAGTATGATTACATTTATGACATCTTTTTCTATTTTCAAAATCAACTGTTTGACCAATATACTTTTTACCATTCATTAAATTTTCAATCATATAAACACATGCTATTTTCTGTTTCATTATCTATGTTAAGTTAACTCGACAAAATAAATTTTTGAATTAAACGTCTTTTTCAGTTTTAACTTTATTTTCTTGATATTTTAATTTCTTCTTTTCTAAAAGTATTTGTTTATTTTTTTCATAATAATTTTTATTTTTACTTGGATGATTTGAATATTTTAAAAGTTTTTGTTTTAACTCTTGAATTTCTTCTTTTAATTTTAAATTTTCTTCTTCTAAATTCATTATTAATAACTAATAATAAATTATTTTTAAATTAACTTACAACACTTTTACATTAAAACTATTATAATATTTTCCTTTTTTTTAAATCATTTATAACACTAGTAGGATAATTAGATGTACGTTTGATATATTTAATTATTACATTTGAGTGAAAACCATCATCTTTTAATTCTTTAATATAATTTCTTAAAGAAGAGTATCCAGGTATACTATAACGATTATTATCATCTAATTCTAAATAATCTTTTGCGCTACCACCTTTACTTCCTATAACTTCAACTAAAATATTATGTAAATTTTTTTTTAAAAATCACTTTTACAACAAGTCATGCCCGCTTAGATTTCATACCTACATTCTGGACAAGTTTTATTTTTGGTAAACCATGTATCTATACAATTAATATGAAAAACATGTTCACAATTTAATTGCCTAATTATATCAATATATTCAAAATTTTCACGACATATACTACAAAGGGGGTGCAGCCCCCCTACGACTGAATTTTCTTGTTGTGTATTGTTTTGAGTATTGTTTTGTTGCGTATCCCAATAATATACAACTTTTGATTTTTCAACTAAATTTTTTGAAATTACACCCTTTTCTATATCAATTAAATTGTTAAATGTAAAATTTTCACGATGTTCAGTATGATTAAACATTCCTCTAAAATGTTCTAATCCGGGTGGTTCTAAAGGACCTTGACCCGGTTGTTCTGGTGGTGTTAAAGGACTTAATGGATCATTTGGTGCTGTTCCACGATTTCTCATGTGACGTCCAATTCGTTCAGTTGGCCAAAAATTAGTTGCTGTTTGAGGACTTACTGTTAATCTTGGTGAATTTAAAAGTCTGTTGTCAGCGTCTGTTTCAAGTTCATGTAATGATTCAGGTAATTCTTCTGTATCAAATTGTTGATATTGTTCGTCATAATTTTGTTGGTTTACAATAATTAAATTAGCAAGTTCATTTGTTAATTCAGAAAGATCTCCATTTGGTATATCTGTATTAATTAAATCATCTTCAATTAAATATTCTGATTCATTGTCAAAATTATCATATAAAGTGTATCTTACAACACCTGTATTTTGTTCACGTTCCACGTGATCCACATTAGTTCTTATTGATCCAAAATAAAGACTATTATTACACCAATGTCGGTATCTTTCATGTCTTTCATGTATTCTAAACATTCTATTATTTGATCTTACACTTACTGATGGTTCATTTGTTCTTATATGATAACTATAAGCTAAACGTCTTTCTAATCCAGGCGGTAAATTCCTGTAATCCATTCTGATATCCATATTATTTAACTTTTATTTAATTTAATTTAATTCAATTTTATTTTACGGGGAGTAGCCGTGCGCACCCCTTCGACACGACCGAACTCGTGTTTTGAAAATTTTATATGAAGTCTTTCATATAAAATGATTTTTCGTGCCAATTAGCAAATTTGTTCGGTCGCGTCGAAGGGCCGCAAGCCCTATTCAAAAGTCCCTGTTACAGGTGAAGCAAATGCTGAATGTACTGGAGATGGTTCAATGTTAATTGAAAGATAAATCTCATATGATAAGTAAACATAATAACAACCAAAAATTGTATTTCTATGTTTTTCTACAAAATTGTAAATATCAACTGGTAAATATGGTCGAAGAGAACCTACTAAAAATACGAAAGCTACAAGTACGTGTATAAATAAACTAAATTGTTTGTGGGTAAAATTCATTTACTATAAACTTTTAAAAAAAGTATTTGAATTAAAATTAATTTTATTTAAAATATTAGTTTATAATATATTTATTAATGAATAAGTTTGAACAATACATTACTTTACTAAAAAAAGAACAAAAAGATTCTTTAACATTTTATACTAGTTCTGAATATAAAGAATTAAACTCTAAAATTAGAAATGGGATTTTGTTGTCTAAAGAATTAAAACATCATTTAGATAATATAATGGACATATTTGATGGCGGGCCAACACTTGATACGGTTTTGACTGTTTATAGAGGTATGAATAAAAGATATACTTCTTTTGAAAATAAAGGTATTATATCTACAACTTTATCTAAAGAAAAAACTAAAGTTTTTAGAGGAACTAGTTGTTGTTTGTATATTATTACTTTAACACCAGGTGAATATACTATTTTACCATTAAATTCTGTTTCAGAAATGCCTGAAGAAGAAGAAATCTTATTACCACCTGGAAGTTTATCTATTCAAAAAGTTATACCTTATACAGATCCAAATAACACAGAAAATGTTGATATAATTTATTGTACATATATACCTGGAAATGCTGAAATTATAAATTCAAATAAATTAAATGATTTGAATAATAAACAATTTGATCAAGTAAAAATAGAACTTTCACTTGAATCTTGGATAAATAGAATTTTAGATTCTGGTATTAAAGATGAAATTACAACATTTTGCAGCGACAGCGACAATAACAATGATTTTAATGATTGTATCTTGGAACAAATTAAAACTTTAGAATTTTATGATGATATACCTAAAGAAGCAATTGATAAATGTTTATTGTTATTAAATAATGTTAGTGAACACTTATAAAATTACCGTCGTGAAAGCCACATTAATATTAACATAAATATTAAATTGAAACTTGCTGGCGAAAACCACCTTAGATAACTAAATGGAGTTACACCATTATATGATACAACTTTAGCATTTTTATCTACAATCGTTTCTGGACAAAAACTACGAAGCGTACCTTTAAAATCAGTTGGATTTTCATTATTTATAATTTTTTCTTGACAACTCAATTCTAGATTTAATAATACAGCAAATATACCAAAAATAATTATTGGGGTTACGCCCCCGAGATACGGGATACTTTTAAAAATTTTACTATGATGTTTAATATAAACTATATAAATAAGAAGTATTATAACAATTCCATCAGAAATACTATCAAAGATTTCTCCAAAATCTGATTTCATATTATATTTTCTTGCTATATAACCATCTAAACAATCAAAAAAATAAGATCCCATGAAACATACAGCAAAAATAAAAATGTTGTCATGATAATAAAAATACGCAGCAGTTAATCCTAAAATAAAAGAATAAGTCGTAATTGTATTAGGTGTATGACCAGTATTATAAAAGAATTCTGATACATTTTCACAAATTTTATATAAAAATGTATCCATTGGACCTTCAAAATTAGGATTAGTTTTAACACCAAGGGGGTTCAGCCCCCTGACGACTGAAACATTTGATGTTGATTTAAATTCAGACAAATTACTCATTTTAATTAATATAACTAAATATATTAATTAATTTCAAATAAAATTTTTATTTTAAGTCTACTTTTGACCTACACATTGGACAGCTGGCATTTTCTATATTCTTTTTTAACCAATTATCTACGCATTTTTTATGAAATAAATGATTACATTTCAATTTTCTAATGTACTCATTCGATTCAATCTTATTTATACAAATTGGACAATCAAGGGTTACGTTACCACATTTATAATATGGTTCAAGATTTAATGTTGATAAAATATTTTGGCGATTTTTTTTTGGCTCGTTATTTACTGTTGTTTCCCATACATAAATTATTACAATTGGATCTTTGCCACGATAATTTTCTGATTCAATTCTTACATAAGATAATAGATCCATTTGTTTTATTGTTATGTCACAATAAAATAAATTTTACATTTAACCAAATTTAATCGAAACTTTTAAGAAAAGTTTTATCAAAATTGAATTAACACTCTATATTTTTTTGTCGTTCGGGCTAAACCCCGCTTTTAAAAATTTCCTTCAGCAACTTGAAATACTGTTATTCCTAATTTTCTTCCGTGTTTTACTACTTGATCACGATCATCATAAATTGCTATGATATTAAATGTTTCATTGATATGCCTCCACATTCTTTCTTTAATAAGATAATCTGGTTCTCTATTTTTATATGGTCTAAAATAAATGGAGTCGTATTTAATACAGTTAGTTTCTAACCATAATTTAGTTTTTTCTTCTGAGTCTTCTGATCGTCCTGTACAAATTACAATTGAAACTTCATGTGACAAAAGTTTTAAAGTATGACTAATAACATAATGTAATTTGTCTTCTAATACACGTGACATATCATAAGGAGATCTTCCATTTAAATTTAATGCTAATGTACCATCGATATCAAATATATAACAAGGTGGTTTTTTACTATTTGAAATTTTTTCAGTTAAAATTGGAATGTTAGAATTAACAATGTTATTCAAAATGTTACGATGTCTACTATTTATATAAGTATCTCTTAAACTCTTACTAAGATCCTCTTTTTTAAGTGCTTGGAAAAATTCTGATATTTCAATGTATTTAAAGATTATTGTACGATAAAGTTCTTGTTTAAGAAATGATACATCTTCACCTAAAAAATTAATATCATACATTTTAAATAACAATGTTTTATAAAGATTGTCTTTTATAATTAACGCAAATTCGCGTTTATTTGGTTTAAAATAATTAAAATAATCATAATAACAAATTGTACTAATTCTATTATATTCTAAATTAATTTTATTTATAATATTATTGTACCAAGAATGATATTCGTCGGGAATTAATTCTAAAATTTTTTCTAATACTTCTCCACTTTTTATCCAATTAAAAGCATTTTGAACTGTTAAATTACCAACTTGTTTATGTAATTTTAGATAATTTTCATATTTAATTTTTAATCTTTCTCCATTTTCAAAAACTAATACATATCCTTCTCTTTTTTCTACATTTTCATTTTTTAATACATATGGATTTAAAAAATTGTATTCTTGTACAACACTTAAATTTAATTCATTTTTCCATTTGTTAATAATATCGTTTCTTTCTTTACCATTTTTTTCAAAAACTGTCAACAAAATTACATCTTCAAAGTCGTAATCAACTACAATTCTATTTTCTGGATAAATAATTTCAAAAATATAACTATAATCTTTATCCAATAATGTATAATCTAATTTTTTATCTAAAATTTGTTTCCCACGAATTGCTTGTTCGCTTGTAAATGAACCTCTACTGCAAAATACCCAACTACATGACGTATTAAATAACATACCCATTGAACCATCTAATTTTTCATAAACTTTAAATTGATCTTTTAAAGGATCTGATTTCAAATTAACATAATCTTGATCAATTTCTTCCAAATTGAAAAATTTAGAAAAACTTCTTGCTACAATATTTCCATTAAAATCTATAACAAGTCCACGACACATCTTTGTTATATGATCCCATTGTCTATTAAATTGTACTTTTTCAGCATAATTCCAAATATATAAATCTAATTCAGGATGTCTTTGTCGTTTTAACAAACCTTTACCAAAGTATTCCTCTAAAATATTTATATCAATCTTTTCATTCATTTAAATTAATCAATGTTTAATTTAAATTCAATTTATTGCTACAATTATGTATTGTTTCGTCATTCCCGTCAGGCAGACTTTGATGTGTAAATTTTTAAATTTAAATTTAAATTTCCAAGATATTATTATTTAATTCTAAAGGTTCTGTATTAATTATTTCTTGTATTTTTTCATTATCATTATAAATGTCTTCTTCAATTGTATCTTTTATAATGAATCTTACTACTTCTATAGGTCGTTTATTTCCAATACGTGCACTTCTGCCTATACCTTGATTTTCTATATCTTTTCTTCTATTTAAATCTCCATAAACTGGCTCAATAAATATGATTTTATTAGCAGCTGTTAAATTAATACCACTCGCACAATTTTCACTACTTAAACAAATTATTCTAGATTTAGGATCTTCTTGAAAAGCTTTAATTGAACGCTTTCTTTGATAAATTGTACCACTACAAAATAACGGTGGTATATTTTCTGCTTTTAACAATTTACCAACTTTAACCATTAACAAATCCCATTGTGAAAATATAATACATTTATCTGTTTCTTTTAAACAATTTTTGATGAAATATATAATATTACCAATTTTTGTTGATTTTACTCTACTAATTACATTAGATAATTCACTATTTTCTTCAATGCTTGTAATTAAGTCTGGTTCATCATCTTCTTTTAACAAATAAATTTCATCAATTTTTATTGAAACATTACATTTTGGACATTTTGTATCTCCTCTTTTTCCCATTTCTTCTACATATTCATGAATACAATCTTTACAAAATTTATGACCACATTTTGTTATAGCTACATCTGTACCTGAATCGTCAAGGCAAATTGGACATGTTTCACTTGTTTTAATATTTTCAACAGCATTCTTTAAAAATGTATATGTTCTATTAATTTCATTATATTCTTTTTTATTTATTGTCAAAGTTCTTCTTAGATTTCCTAATGTCATACGAAGATCTTCCATTGTTAAAATAAATTCAGATGCAAAATGAAAACCTAATACTGGTACAAAACCTAAAGCTACTTGTTCTTCTAACAAAATTGTTTTATTTGTATTTTCATCTATTATCTTTTTTAATTGTTGTAATTTTTTCTTATTATGATTCAATATTACAGCTTCTATTTCATCAAGTGTTTTACAATTTTTTACTAAATTTTTAGTTTCAACATCAATAGATGTATCACAACATAATTTGATTAAAAAATCTTTAGTAGAATTACTTTTATTTAAACTATGCGCATCATAAATTCTTCGTTCTTGTTCTGTAAAATTTAACAATTTTAATGTATCTATTATTTCCGTTTGTGTATATTCTTCTTTAATAGATTCTTTAGTATTTCTTCTATACAATTTACTAAATGATTTTATTATATCTACATCTATTTTATTATCTATATAATCAAAATTTTTATTTGATATATTACGAATACTATTAACAAAAGAATTTAACTTGTTAGCAAATGGTGTTGCTGTTATATTCCATCTATATTTACTATTAAATGATTTTAATGTATCATTAAATACACCATCTTTAATTTCATGCTGTTCGTCAAAAAATATGTTTTGATAATAAAAATTATCTAATATATTCAATTTAACATTAAATTTATCAAGTATTCGAGTTACACTTAAATCTAACGTTTCATCTTCGTTTTCACTTAAATTATCACATATTTCATTATCTATATCATCTAATACTTCTGATATATTTTGACGAGAACTCCATCTATTAATATTCCCACGCTTTAAATAATTAGTGTTTTTTAAAAAATCATATGATACAATAATTATATCAGCAAATAACATTTCACCAAATGTTATATTACAATATTGATCATAAGTAACAATTAATAATATTCTTTTACTTTGTTCATTTTGTTTAAATCTTTCATAATATTCTCTTACCCATTGATCACATAATTGATTAGGACATAGTATTAAAGAAGCATTTGATTTAAATAATTTCTTTTTATTCCAATGTTCCCCAATTTCTATTATTTGATCTCTTAATGAAAATGTTTTATCTATTTCTGTTTTATTTAAAATAGTCTTTCTTTTATCTATAAAAATTGTTTTAGAATGTTCTTTACAATAAAGTTCATCAACTTTCTTTTTTTCACAACTAGTACCTTTATTTTTACCTCTTTTATAAAAATAGTTACATAATGTATTTTCAAAAGATATAAAACAGTCGAAATTGTTTGTAAAATTTTTAACTAGATATCCAAGTGTAATTAACGTTTTTCCAGTACCAATCTCACTTATAATATTACCACCTATATAATTTATATTCATCGTCTTAGTTTCAATTATAGCATTAACAAGTTTTCCTTCAAATAATATATATTCTTTTGGTTCATTTAAATACGGATCTTGTAATATTACTTTATGATAATCTGTATAATTCAGTGATATACCATTTTCATTTCTATCAATTTTATTTTTTATATCAGTCATCCATTTTATATCAGCTTTTTGATAATTATATAATTGAACTGATTCTTTTAAATCAGCAATTATTATTTCACATACTTTGTCATTTTTTGATGGTTCATTTAATATAACCATTAATGCTTCTTCAGCTTTTTTATTTCTTTTTTCTATACAAGATCGTTCTAATAAATCCATTAAATAACTCGTTTTATTATTAACTTTTCTATTCATTATACCAGCTTCATACATTTTTTTACTTATATAATAACAAAGGTTAGTTTTACCTTCATTAGTTTCAAATAAAACTATAATGTTAGCTTTTAAAAAATACATAGTAGAAATAGGTTCATTTGTAAATAAATGAATATATGTATCATAATGCAGTCTATTATTATCATTTTCAAAATTATTTATAATGTATTCTGATTCTTTTGAAAATGGATACATTATACAATCACAATTCCATCTTGAAAATCTAAAATGTTTATCTAAATATACCGTTTTTTTAATAGGTAAACTTGTAAATCTATTTTTAAATACTAAATTATTATTAATTGGTGGTTCAGTTATATCATCAATATTATATATATAATGTGTTACTTGATCCACATTATGAATATATATTTTTTCAACAGGAATATCACATTCTATTTGTGTAGTGTATACTTTTATAAAATTTTCTTTAATTATATCAAACTTTCCATTCATTATTATAATTATTTAAAATTTGTTTTTAAATAAAACTTAAAACTTTTAATTTAGAATAAATTTACAGTGGTATTTAACTTATTGAATTTATTTTCAACATCTAACACTTTTTTTGTTTGTATTTCTTTTTCATCTAATACTTTTTTTATTGTTTGTATTTCTTTTTCATCTTTCTTTTTATCATTATCTTTTATAATTTCATTAAACGGTCTTATAAATATATAATATAACGTAAATATACTTATTAATAATGTTATAAACAAAGAAAGTGATTTACCATAGTTAATTTTAAGCCCATATAAATTTATATTTAACCCTGATACATTTAAACTACCATTTAATATATAATTTAATATCGGTAAAATAACATCACTTGCGGTAGATTGTATAAAATCAGCAAACGCCTTTCCTATAACAACTGCTATTAATAAGTTTATTACATTTGAATTATATAAAAATTCTATAATTTTTGTTTCATCTGACATTACTAATATAATATAATATAATATAATATAATATAATAAATATAATAAATATAATATTATTAATATCGTAACTTTATAACTAAGTTTGCTGTTTTCAGTAATAATTAACTAACTTTAAATATCAAAGACTATCAAAGTCTTTAGATTTATTATATTACAATCTTTCTAAATATGTTGTTTAACAATTAGATAAATGATTAATAATATAACACATTTTATTATAGTTGAAGCCATACTATTATTAGCTAAATTAAATGGAACATTTAATAAAAATTTTCTTGTATATTCATCACTTTGTCGTAGACAAGCGACATAAAGTATTGCTAACAATAACATGTTTTCTTTAGTAATATATGACATAAGTAAATTATAATAACTCTCATCTTCTGATGGTTTTTCAAATTTCTCTTTTGGTTTTTTATGAATACTGGCTGTAACATTTCCATTCATTACTCTAGGCAATGAACCTTCAACATGTCTATTTAAATTAACATTCATGTTATTACTCATATTAGCCATTTGATTTGTTCTATCATCGACAAATGTTGGTCGTTCGTAACTTTGTTGTTCTTCTGGACCAGGGAGATCATCAATATCTGTGCTCATTCTTCCTGACATTTTATATAATATATATATATAAAATAATTTCTAAATAAACTAATTAATTAATTAATTATTAAGACCAAATATATTTTTTAAATCATCTGGTAAATTTTTCTTAGAATCTGCTATATTGAATAAATCCAAAAATCATATTTTAATGATTTAAGGATTAAATTAGGTATTAGAAACCAGCATCAAAATAAATTGCTTTTGACTCATCGAAATCAGCTGGTTTATTTGTAAATCTTTCAAAAAAGTCGTGATCTAATATTTTACTAGGTATAGGAAGATCTTCAAATTCTTCATCAATACCATTGCGTATTCTACCACTTGAAAGGTAACGATCATATGTTTCAGATGAACTACAACTTTCACTTTCACTTTCACTTTCTGAACCAGACATACTTTTATGTTCAGACTTGTGTTCTGATGTATTATCAAATTCAGATTTAACTTTTTTAGATAAACTTAATTTTGACAATTTCTTTTTTAATAAAATGTCTTCATCAATTTCTTCATCAATTTCACTAACAATATTTAGTTCAGAACTTTCATTTGAACTTCTATCTGAATTTTCATTTGAACTTCTATCTGAATTTTCATTTGAACTACCTTTGCTACTATTATCTTCTCTTGGAATTAATTCATCTGGGTAAATAGATACAATCCAATCAAATAATTCTTGAGAAATATATAAATCTAAAAGTGAAACGAGAAAATAATGTAAATCATATATTTCATTATAATTATATGGTACATTAAATTCAGTTGAATCATCTGTATCTAATTCTACCTCTTTTGTAGTAAACTTTTTTCTATCAAAAGTATATTTACCAATAATAAATTTATTCGGATAAAAATCTGGAATTTTATCATTATAAGACATCGCAAATTCCCAGTCCCACAGCTTAGGAATAAACCCATTGTTCTTCATATAATATTTTTTATTATTAATTTTATATACAAAATATTGACCAGGTTCTTTCTTAAGGGATGTATCTATAAGAATATTACCATAATGCATATCATTATGCATCAAACGATACCTTTTTTGAATAATAGCCAAAGTATACACTAATTGAAACACTAATATACGCCATTCTTCATCTGAAATTTTGTTATCATCTTCATATATATTATATACCCATGTATCTAAACTATTACCTTCAATAAATTCAGAAATTAATATATTTGAATGAGTTCTAACTAATTCTTCAACTTCAAGGCGTTTTAAATTTAAAAACTTTAAAGCTTTACATTTGTTAGGTACTTTTTGACTTCCTAAATAATAAGCAATGTGAGGCGATACATTTTTACATACAATTTCTTTTGTTAATTCTTTTAAAGCAATAATTTCTAGACTACTTGGATGCTCATCTTTTGGATATTTAGTTTCAATAGGCACAATTTTTAAACCAACTTTTACACCTTTTAAAATTTTACTTGTTACCTTACTTGCTACCATCGGATAACCCTTAACCTCATCCAAATTTTCCACCTTGCTCAATAAACTCATCTTATCAAAACCAAAATTCTGAACACTTTCATTAAGAATAAATCGCTTTTTTCTAATCTCTCTTGATATATTTGATAAAATTTCCATTTTTTCTTTATAACCAAACTTTAAAACATTTTCGTTATCCATTTTGTTTAATGTTAATATCTATAATTTTTATTTAAATATTCCGCAATAAAAATTGAAATTAAATTTAAAATATAATAAAATTTGTAGATATCAAGATAAATGGTATTATCCAGATTTTAAAATAAAATGTGAAAATTATTGGATTATAATAGAATGTGACGAAAAAGCACATAGAGATTATGATAAAGAAGATGAAAAAGAACGTGAAAATAATATTTGTTTAGGATTAAATTTACCTTGTATATTTTTAAGATTTAATCTAGATACCGGCTTTAAAAAGAAGATTAAAATGAAAACTAAACAAAAAGTTTTAAAAAGTTACATTGAATATTATAAAAACAAACATGTTTGTAATAATGAAGTTTGTTATTTATTTTATTAAAGTTCACAAAATAATTTTAATTTAAAACTAAATATAAATTAAATATTAATAGATGTCTAAAATAAGTCAAATCAAAAAATTCAATGATATTCTTGATCAATTATTTAATTATCTTGAAGATACATTTCCTTTTTATAAATCAGATATTATTTTAACTAAAAATAGTATTCACTTTATTCGTAAAAGTAATCCTAGATTAGTTGTTGAACAATTTTTACAATATGTTGAACCTTATTCTGAACAAATTTTTAGTTGTGATGAAGATTTCTTTATGAATTTTGAACAAAATATGAGTCTAGATCAAGAAAATATGCTGTATGGACTTAAATTAAAAAGTCTTTGGATAGCAAATAATGGCATAGATACTAATGATAGTTTAAGACAAAAAGCATATATATTTGATTATTTTATGAAATTATTAAAAGCAGCAGCTTTAGTTTAGTCACGTGTCATTTTTAGATAATGTAAAAATAAAGCATTATTTTAGAATCGTGTAATAATTTAACTTAAAATTTATTTATTATAAAGATTTATAGTAAAAATATTAAAGATTTATATATTTTTTTTTAAATATATAAATATTTATTTAAAGTAAATATGATTAAGATACATGCTAAAAATCCAAAAGTTAAAGTTTCTACATTATTAACTATAGCTCAAAAGACAGAAATTATAAATTATATTAATATTTATAGAGCAAAAAATCAAGTTGGAAATTTAGTTTGGGATAATACAATATCCATTTTTTCACAAAATTGGTCTGATTATTTATTATCTAATAATTTATTTCAACATTCTGGTACACTATTATATGGTGAAAATCTAGCTTATTTTCAAGGATATGGTATCGATATTATGACATTATTAAAATTAAGTGTAGACGCGTGGTATAATGAAATTAAATTATATGATTTTAATAATCCAGGATTTTCAGAAGCAACTGGTCATTTTACAGCACTTATATGGAAAAGTAGTACAAGTTTTGGTATGGGTATTTCAATAGATCCTACTACAAGTAAAGCTATTATATCTATGAACACAAATCCTCCTGGAAATGTTACAGGACCAACTCTAGCTGATACAATTAATAGATTTACAATAAATGTATTACCACCTGTACCAACACCTATACCAACACCTGTACCTATACCAACACCTGTACCTATACCAACACCTGTACCTATACCAACACCCGTACCAACACCTGTACCTGTACCTATACCAACACCTGTACCAACACCTGTACCTATACCAACACCTGTACCAACACCTGTACCTATACCAACACCTGTACCAACACCTGTACCTATACCAACACCTGTACC
>Ga0326734_1000098_pt1 | contig 28714 bp, 27 predicted proteins | sample 15_GP2_1315_FD_207944 | JGI IMG/M metagenome (GOLD analysis project Ga0326734, IMG submission 207944) | Glacier ice microbial communities from Ngari, Tibet, China - 15_GP2_131.5 | ecosystem: Environmental > Aquatic > Freshwater > Ice > Glacier | place: China: Ngari, Tibet | collected 2018-07-18 | reverse complement strand
GTTGATCTAGCTGTTGATCTAGCTGTTGATCTAGCTGTTGATCTAGCTGTTGATCTAGCTGTTGATCTAGCTGTTGATCTAGCTGTTGATCTAGCTGTTGATCTAGCTGTTGATCTAGCTGTTGATCTAGCTGTAGCTGTAGATCTAGCTGTAACTGTAGCTGTAACTGTAGCTGTAGCTGTAGTTGCTGTTGTTGCTGTAGTTAAATTTAGACTAACAGGAATAATATTTTCAATATTCATAAAAAGTACACTTGTAGTTTCGTTAGAGATTAAATTATATCTTCCAAATCCTGTAATTCTAATAAAGTTATTTTCTGTTATATTTTTTGTAAATTGTACATTGACATTAGAAACCAAAGTTGTATCTGTAAAAACAGAATTTAATAACACTTTCCCTGTACTATCAAGTAAATCCGTAGTTGTATTACTTATAAATAACATTCCATTTCTTTGAATTTGATAATTTACATTGATAAGTGGACTTTTAAAAACTTGTCCATTAGTTGGTGTAATAAAATTAATTGTGTCAGCTTTACAAAGTGTAATAAATGAAAACAATAATGGTAAGATTGGTAGTAACATGTCTTTAATATAATTAAATTATTTAGTTTTAAATACTTTTTTTTTTTGTGATTTTATTTAATTTTTGTTTTTTAACTTTTTTAACTGTATTATTTTTATTTGATTTTTTCGTTATAGCATTACCTTGCCATAAAGTTGAAATACCGTATTTTTTTATCCAATTACTAAACCAATAAAGGTGGAGTCCTAATGCAGCTAAACTTACATATAAATACATAGAATGTTTTCTAAAAGTCCAAGTTAAAATAATATGATAAACAATTCTAGTTAATAAAAATGTAATTCCGAATAATTGATCATTTCTAAATTGTGAATCAAATGAACCTAATGCTAATATAAACGTGGGTATTTCACTTAACATCATTAAAAGATAAAGTGGGTATACTCCTATATAAAGAGATGCTATATTAACAAATGTATAAACTATATGATGAAAATTACCAGAAAGTACTTTCATATATTCTGGGTATTCAGTTTTACCAATATACACATCCATAATAAGATAAGCTGTAAAATAAAGTACTATTAAAATACCAAAGTTTAATCCATTTTTTGTTTCTAAAATGTTATAAAAATTTTCTTCATTAAATCCTGAAGCAAAGTAATAATAATTGAAATATATACCTATTAAAAGTAAAGTTAAAGAACTTTTTAATGAAAGTATATAAGCTTTTTGTTTAGTTGTAAGATCTTTTCTAATATATGTAATAAAGCGATAATGAAACCAAAATTCAACACAACTTAAAAATAATATTAAAATATAACTAGCTGAAATACCTGAAATACCTGAAATACCTGAAATACTTGAAAATGCCATAATGAACTATTATTATTATTATTATTAGTTAATTTTAAATTCAAAATTTACCGTGTAAACTTTTAAAAAAGTTTAGTAGTAAAGTTTATTTTTTCAATTAATTTTTTTCAGCTCTAACGAATTTTACATATTTTGCATTAGGTGACATTTCCATTTTTGCCTGAACGTATGGTTTAGCAAATGGATGTGAAGTAACATCATTATTAACATTACTACTTAATTGTTGATTTACTGTGTTTTTGGCATATATGATTCTAAGACTTCGTTGTTGTCTAACTAAATCTTCTACTATACTTTGTCTACAACAAATTTTTAATATAAATTATAATGAAGTATGTTATTTATTCTAAAAAAGTTTAATCGTATACGGAAGAATATAAAATAATATTAGATAAAATATAGGTATTAAAATTAAAGTTAATAAATCTTTAAATTTTTTGTTTAAAAATATGTTATTAGATTGTATAGTAAGGATACTATTATTGTCACCAATTTCATTTATCTGAATAATAATAGAATCATTACCATTTAATTCGTTTATAATTTGATTTAAATTATCAATAAAAGTATCCTTGTTTATGTTATATTCTTTAATATTATTTATATCATAATTAATGATATCTTCAATTGAAACTTCAATTTTACCAGATCTACATAAACAACATTCTATTTTACAATTATATATAATCCAAGTTAATATACAAGATTTATGTATATAATTTTTACAACAAATTGTTGTATGATTAAATTTTTCAATGTTTTCAAGACATATACAACAGATTATATCGTATTCAATCATAATTAAATTAAAAAAGTATTTTTATTTTTAAGTTTATTTTTTTTTAATTTATTTTGTTATGTTATATAAGATGAGTCAATATAAACCAATAAATACTCCTAATGTAGGAAATGGTGATTTTTCAAATAATTTTTCAATAAATACAGAACCTTATATACCTTATAATGAACCAAGGCAAAGTGAATTTTATAATAGAAATTCACGTATAAATACAGAAGAAGTTAATAAAAATAAATTTCAACAAAATAATTATACAAATAATTTTTCAAAAGATTTTAATAGACAATTAAGTGTAGAACAAGAAGAAACAATTGAATATAAAAAACGTAATAATTTTTTAACAATTTGTTCAAAAGATAGAGATCTTACAGTTTATCCTAAAAGTAGTAATTTTGTTATTGATTTACAAAAAGAATACCGTAATGTTACAGCTATAGAACTTATAACAGCTATTATACCTGATAAAAACAGCGTACAAAGCGAACCATTTTTATTATTAAATATAAAAGAATTAGATGTAGTAAATGATTCAAATAATAAACAAATTAGCGATTCATTTGCTATGTTACAATTAACAGCTCCAACTGTTCCTAGTACATTTATTCAAATAGATAAACGTACATTTGAAAACACTGTTTTAAATTTTCATACACCTAAATCAAAATTATCAAGAATGTCTATAAGTGTAACAGATTTAGATGGTTCTATTTTTAATTTTGGTGGGGATAATACAACAGATAAAGGTTTTCAATGCGTTTTTGTTTTCAAGATTATTACATTAGATACAGATCGTGGTTCACTAAATCAACGTAATGTCTATTAAATTAATTGACAAATTTTTATATAATACAATATCATATAAAAAAAATATATTTTCAGCATAGTTAGGTACGCAAGCTATTTAACGTGATAACACACCTAAATGTGGATCAGAACGTACTTTAGGTCTTCTAATCATACTATTTCTCCTTGAAAGTTTTTTGAAAAACATTTTTATTTTATATACCCAGTGTTCTAGTTTATCCATTAAGATATATTATTAATAGATTACAATAATATTCAATTTTTTACGCAAAAGTTGTTTTACATTAAAATTTAATTTCTGTTAAATCACCAAATAATTTTTTACCATTTTTTTCTTTAAATGTTAAAAATGTACCTGGTTCTATAGCTGATAAATTTTCATTATGATGATAAATGTTATATTTATCTAATAAATGTCCAATAAATTCTGAACAAAACATTTCTTTTTTCTTTGGTAATTTCATACCTAATCTATTAGCAAAAAAATTATACACGAATAAATCTCTAAAACCTGTATCAAATGGTATTTCTTTTTTAAATTTCTTAAAGTTATCCAAGATGTATTTTGTAAATTCTTGTCTATTTATATTTTTATTTAGAGGTGCTAAATAATATTGACCGTTATATTGACTTAATCTATTTTTTAATAAATATAAATGTACACCTTGATTATTATGTTTATGTTTAGAATTTTTATTTTCATTTGGATGAGTTTCTAATAAATATAATTGTTTACCTTTTTTAACTACCATAGCAACATGAGAGAATTTACTAAACATTCTAAAACCTACATCTACATATTCCCATCGATAAATAATAAGATCACCTGTTTTAGCTGTTTTTTTAAATTTTGAATAACTCATTTTTAAAGTACTATTCATTTCATTATCAATATATACTCTAAAACAAAAATAAAATGTTAATGCTATCCAAGCAGATAATATAAAATTTTCACCAAGTCCTATGTAATTTAATAACCAATGATAATTATTCGGTCTAATATATCCTAATACACAATAACATATTAAAGCTAATGTTAAATAAAATAGAAAAATATAAAAATTTACAATCCATTCCATTTTTAATTTTATTAATATATTAATTCAAAAAAAATATTTTATTTAACCATAGTATATAAACAATAAAATGTCAACAGGAGGTTCAAAATCAGGAGGTAAAGCAGGTTCTGGTAAAGCAGGTTCTGGTAAAGCAGGTTCTGGTAAGGCAGGTGGAAAAGGAGGTTCTGGTAAGGCAGGTGCTAAAACTCCAAAAGCCGGCAAACAAGGAAAAAGTTCAGCTGATCAGGCAGCCAAACAACAAAAAAGCTCGTCTAGTAGTTCATCATCATTTTGTTTATCTGTAGTTTATTTGATATTCATTTATTTCATATTATCTAAAGGAGCTGATGTAGCGGCTGATCATCCAGAATTATTAGCTATGGCATCTGATGTTAGATTAAAGAAAAATATTGATATTTCACATTACGGTATGAATGAAGTGTTACAATTAGAACCAAAATCATATCATTACATTAATCAAGATAATCAAGCTACAAGACATATCGGTCTAATGGTACAAGATGTAGCAAAGATTATGCCTGAATTAGTAGTTCCATTAAGTCAACGTCAATCCGCTGAATTTTCAACAAGCGATGAAACAATGTACGGATTAAAATACCAAGAATTAATTCCTGTTTTAATTAATGCTATTAAAGAACTAAAAAGTCAAGTTGATGAATTAAAAGCATAAAAAACAAAATTATTCTACAAAAATTTTATTAAACTAAATTTAATAAAATATAAAAAGCGTATTATTATTATTGTTTAATAACGATCAGTATTATAAGCTATGACATTTAAATCACCAACAGATTTCATTTTTTGTTGCGATTCAAATCTATTTTGGAAACGACTCGATACACCGTTTCTTCCTAACGTAAATCCGTTATCTTTTTGTTCAACAGATCTATTAGCATTTGGTACTTCAATACCTTGAGTATCATCAAAAATAGCAAAAGATCTTTGTTCAAAATCAATTCCCTTTGGTAAACAACTATTTTTCTTTGGTTCAATATAATTTCTAATTGAATCTTCCTTAATAACATCACCATGTTGTAGTTGACCACGGTACGGTGAGGTTAAAAGTGGTAATTGACCTAATCCGTACCTAAATTTTTCATTAGTAATTTGTCCACCGGTTTTACCATTTAACAAGTCGGAATGATTATCAATACGTTCACCAGGTACATTTAATCCATCCTTAATAGAATACCCAAAAAAGTTTAATTCTTCCTTTGCTTGAAGAAGGTCTAATCCATTCCATGTCATATATTTTAATTTTTTATCATTATCATTATCTTTACGTTTGTTAAAGCAAGAATCCTCATTTAAGCGATTCATCTCAGATCCTTTATATTTTTCAAATTCTGAATAATTAAAATTTGCCGGATAAATAGATGCACTAAGTGGGTGGTAGTCCATATCAACGTTATTAATTGTATTTAACTTTTTAGAATTTTGTAAATCTTGTGAGTATTCTTGATTCATTATTAATATATTAATAGAAAATAAAAAAAATTAATTGTAAATATTTCCAATTTTAATTAATTTAGGATTATCATACTTTTTAATAACTTGTTTTAATTGATTTTCCCAATCTTCAAGATCATTTAATACTATTCTTTGACATATTCTTATTATACTATAACCATTTTCTATTGCCATTTTATTTTTAAAATTATCTCTAATTTTACTTTCATCCGGTGATTGCCAATTACTAACTTGTTCAAAGTGTTGAGCACCATCTAATTCAAAAATTAACTTAAATTCTTCTAATAAAAAATCAAATGGCAAATGATTGATATTTTTACACCAATCAAATTTAACTTGAGTTTGAACTTCAAAATTTTGTTCTTTTATCCATTCGAATAATTTTAATTCTGTTTTATTTTTACATTTTGGACACCATGTATTATTTATAATATTATTTAAACTACAATCAAAAGTATTATTACATTTATTACAATCAAACCAAAATTTTTTATTTCCGCATCTAAATACATGTCTAGGATTTATTTCATTTTGATCACTCCAAAATTTACTTTTAGAATGTGAAGCAAATGAATTTTCAAAACAATTTTTACAATTATTATTTTCACATAATTTTTGTGGTGGAAAACAACAATAAGGACACCATATATTATTATTTATGGATTTTAATTGACCATCAAATACATGATTACATTTATCACAATCAAATTTGTATCTTTTATGAGATGATTTAAATAATTGTCTATGATTTATTTCATTTTGATCGCTCCAAAATTTACTTTTAGGATGTGACGCAAATGATTTATTAAAACAATCCTTACAATCTTCTTTATCGCATAAAATATTATTTGAACAATAATTACACCAATTATTTTTATTTGTTATAGAATTTAATTGAATATCAAATATATGATTACATTTATCACAATTGAATTTATATTTTTTATGGGAAGATTTAAACACTTGTCTTGGTTTTAAATCATTGAGGTTACTCCAATATTTACTATTAGGATGTGAAGCAAATGATTTTTCAAAACAAAAAACACATTCTTTTTCACATAATCTACTATTTGAACAATAAAAACACCATTGATTAGCATAAATGATTTTATCAGGTGATAAATCAAATGAATGATAACATTCATGACAATCAAACCAACATTTATCTTTACTTGACTTATAAACTTGTTCTGGTTTTAATTCATTAAGTTTACTCCAATACTTACTTTTAGGATGACTCGCAAAACTTCTTTCAAATGATATATCTTTCATTATTAATATATATATATATCATTTTAAATAAAATTCAATCTTTTTTATTTCAAGTTTTATTTAGTATATTTTTCAAAATAAAATCATGAATATTTTTCATTGTATAATTAAACAAAAAATTATCATACATCTTGAAATAATCTTTTAAATATTTTAATGTACTCTTAACATTTTCCAAATCATATCCAAAGATTAAATTCTTTAGATTTTGATATTCGAACAGATGTTGTTTAACTAACATCTTTTTTCTATAATTTTCTAAATACGTTTCCAAAGATACACAAATATTATATCCGAGTTCATTAATATTTTTACAGAAATTATTAACTGTCACGTAAATATACAAATTTACATCTGATTCATTAAGTGTATAATAATAATACGCACTTGTTAAAGTAACTGTAAAAAATGATACCATTAAATACATTTTCAAATAACTATTGACATTGTGATGTCTACATTTTGTTTTGTAATCAAGTTTGTAATTTTTACAATGTTTTCCATTATTCTTCTTTTCCCAACAAAGTTCTGTCATCTTTAAATTTTTAAATTTTTATTTTTAAATCAATTTTATTTAAGATAAAATACATGGTCTTTTCAGACCTATTTAATTTACCATCCGATTACACTTGTATCTTCTTGAGAATCATAATTTATAATATAACCTTCAGATGATAATAGTTCTTTATTATTTTTAGAGAGATTTTTAAATTTTAATTGTCTTTTAATATAATTTTGTTTAATGTAATTTATAATATAATTAAGTTGATATAATTCACTTGTTTGTAATTTTAATTGTCTAGCTGTTTTAAAATCATTACTTATATCTTTTAATATTTCATTCATATAATTAACATTAGTTGATACTGTGTTTATTCCTGAATTTAATACATTCATTTTGTTAATTATTTCATGAATATTAATACGTATTTCTCCATTTTGTTCAAGTTCAGATATCTGTTCATCTTGATTATGACGTAATTCACTTAAAAGAGGTTGTAATTCAGGTTCATTCACAAACATTTGTCTAATATTAACTAAAAAATGTATAACACCTTGTGCTTTTACAGTTTTAATAAAAGGTAAAGACTCACTTATTGCGAGTAACATTCCCACTATAACAGAAATAACAGTAGATATGTCAATCATTAGTAATTTAAAAATTTTAATAAAATATTTAAATTCAATTTAATTTAGAGGATACCATTTTTTAAAATGGTCATTATATTCACACATTACTTCAATAAAAAATACACCATTATTTTCTTTATCAAACATTTTTCTTAAAGTTTTTGAATTTTCAATTGTTCTAATATAAAGAATACCTTCATTATTATTTGTATTTATATTAAATACATTATATACATCTATAAACTTACCTTTTGTTACTCTTTTTTTAACAGAACCAATTACTTTTGTTTCAGTATTAGTATTAGTTTTTATAAGATTATTATCATTAATAATTTGTACAGAATTAATATCATTTTTAAATTCAAAATTATTTTTAAACATTTTTAAAATCATGTTACTATTGTCAGAATTGTATTCAAACATACTATGAATTCCAATATTAAGATGTCCATTTAAATTATCTAATTTTTGTTTTATGGTATTATTAATTAAATTGTATCTTAATGAATATTCTGATTCTATAATTTTATTATCAACACTTAAAATATCCGATATTAAAAATGTATTAAAAGCATCTTTATTATACAAAAATCCTTCAAATAAATAATTTGATTTTGTAAAATTTGTTTTATGCGAATCTATTTCTACATAAAAATCAGTAATCAAATGTCTAAATTTATTATCAATGTCTTTTGGTAGACTACATGGAAAAAAATATAATATTTTATATTTACTATCATTTTTGTTATTTGTCGTATCTTGTTTATTAGTAACAAACATGTAAAATTTGTTATTATTATTCGGAATCATATATTTTTGTGATTCTTTAATCTCGATTTTTTTAGATTTAAGAATTAAATTATTATACGATTCAAGTATTGGAATCAAGTATTTCGATTTTAATACTTGAGTCTCTGAGAAAGTTGAACTTGATTGAAGAAATTTTGAACCTTTATTAGACATCTTTACTATTATCTTTTTTTTTCTTTTTTCTTTTTAAATTCAATTGTTTTTATTATAAATTTTTTTGGATACTTTTTAAAAAAACATTTTCGTTAAATATATCTAATTAAAATCTATAGTTATGTTAATATTAGCATATCACCATGTCTTTTTTTGGTGAAGGAAATTTATATTTACAATTTAGTTATTTAACAAATAGTACAGCTACAAATAATATAATTACAACAAGTCAAATAAATACATCAAGTATTGATATGCTTAGTTCATCTGGACAATATCAAAATATTGTTAACGCCAAAGACCCTGTAAATCGTCAAGATGTTGCAACAAAAAATTATGTAGATTCATTAGGTATATCTATAAATCAAATTACTCTTACATCTACAACCGGAACTCTTATTAATTCAAATATAACAGGTGCTTATATGATAACAGTTAATACTACATTAAACGGAGGTCCTTACGGACCTAATGCTATATTTAATATTTCTAAAAGCGATCCAAGTAAATGTGGTCATGTTATAAGACCATCTAGTTCTCCTGGAAGTGACAGTATTTGCTGTTTAGATATGCGCTGGCCACCAAATTCCGGACCAATTTTATTTAAAACAAATGTTAATTTTGATGGTGGTTATTATGTTAAAAATATGTAATATTTTTGGATACTTTAGTTTAGATACTTGGTGAATTATTTAATTCTGTTAATTTTTCTCTAACAACTTCTAAATTATTTTGAATCTTTGATAATTTTTTAATTAATTCTTCAAGTTGATTTTTTTTATCTTCAAACATTACCATATTATGATATAATTCTTTTTCAAAAATAAGTTTTTGACTTTCACTAATTACAGAATTATCCACCGTGGGATCCATATGATCCATATGATCCATTTGTATGTCTTGAGTTTCATCTGTTTCATCTGTTTCATCTGTTTCATCTGTTTCATCTGTTTCATCTGTTTCATCTGTTAGTTCTGTTAGTTCTGTTAGTTCTGTTAGTTCTGTTAGTTCTTTTGGTACATTGAAATATTTATAACCAAACCAACATAAAATTGTAAAAGTATGTATACCGGCAATTGTAGCTAAAACAAAAATCCCTGTTCTCATTTCCATTAACGTAAATCTAATGTTTTCTAAATCAATAATCTTGAAATTAAAATTCATTTTATTATTAAATTTAAACTTTTTGTTTAAATTCAATTTAATTTATTTATTTATTTTGATCTGTTGCCTGTTGTTTTTGAAACTTTTTCTAAAAGTTATTTAAACAGTTCTAGGTCCAGAACTCTTTAAAGGAACTGGGTCGCTCAAACTTGATAATGAATCATCGTCACTTACATGTGCAGCTTGGACTTGTTGTGTTGGAACAGCTGCTGGTGCTTCTAAATTAGCAGAAACAAATTTACATACCTGATGAAGAATGCTAGCGTCATCTAAACTATAGCACCCCCTACTTTGTCCCTTTTGTATTCCTTGTACAAAAAGATTCTTTGCCGTTGGAATATTAATTTCAGCATCTTCTACACCTTTAAGAAGAAGATCTCGACATCTTTTTAAAATATCAGATTCTTGTAACACAAATACACCGGCCTTTTGTGCAATGTCAACGTATTGTGATAAAATCTCCATAGAATTTTTATTATCGAGTGTAATAGTTGTTGGTTGAGTTGCTTGTTCTGACATTTTATTTATACTTTTATGAAATAAATTATTTTTTATTTTTAAACTCAAACTTTTAATAAAAGTATTTGAATTTAATTCTGTCAAAATAAAAGTTTCGTCGTTTTTTGATTAAACTTTTTTTAAAAGTTTATATCAATATGAAAGTAAATAGTTTAATAGGTGATCTTACAAATGAAATTATTGATTTTGTATATTCGCAAACACGTAGAAAGAATAATAAAAAAAAAATCAAATATATAATTGATACACTTACAAAGTTATTATTTGGTGATATTCAACCATATTTATATACCATTCTCGCCATGTTATTTATAATGTTTATTATAAATTGTTTCCAATTTTATTATTACATAAGATTATTTGTAGACAACAAATCAAAAAATTTAGGAGCCATAGCTCCTATTATATTTCCAGATAGTACATCATTTGCTTAAAATACGACGCAAAACACAAAAAGTTAATTTTTGCGTCAAGAAGCGAAGCAAAGCTTGCTTCGCGATCAAAAACCAGTCGCATCATAGGGCGCGCAAGCCCTAGCAGGGAATAAAATTATTCAAGTTGTATTTATGTTCCCATTGTTTAAATGTATTTTTTCTTTCTTCTGTTGAACTATTTAATTGATTTTCATAATCATCAATAAACGATTTATCTTCGCATAATTTAATAGCTTTTTCTAAAAATGTACATTGTTTATCTATATAATGATTATTCATATGTTTAATTCTATTTATAAATTCTAATGGAATTTCTTCAAATAATTCGAAAGAATTATACTTGTTCTTTTTCATAGATTTTAGTGTTTTCGATAATTCAAACACTACATCTGTAACTTTATCTAATGTTTCTTGTTCGCATTTAAAGTTCTTACAAATAACATATTTTTCAGAATTTGTTGGTCTGCTAGTTTTTGGTTTATAAATAAACACATCTTCATATAGTAATGACAACAAATATAATAAATGTATACTTGTATTTGTAAATATATCAAACAATTTTAAAATAAAATGCCCTTTTTCTTTTTGAACAGCAATTGCCGAGTAAATTTCATTCAAGATTAAATAATAATGTAATTGTTCCTTATTATTAAAATCAGTTCCTTCATCAAAACCACCATCCGCTGTAATTAAATACGCTTTATTACGCATTTGTGTTTTAATATAGTTTATATTTTCTAAATTATTAATATCACCAGTATTATCTTTTCCATAACTTATACATATATTTTTATTAATAACTCTTTTATTATAACTTGGTAAATTGTAATTTTTATATTGTGGTAAATCTTTATTTAAAGAAATTGTATATATCTTGTATTTTTTAATATTTTTTGGTTTTCTTTTACTTTTAACTTGAATAAAACCATCAGAATCAGGTTCATTTTTTTCTTCACTTACAATAATTCTTGGTTGTTCATTGTCTAATTGTAAAAATATGTTTGTTCCTTGTATAAATCCACCAGGTGCCTCAGCACAATGAAAAATAACATCTTCTTCTGTATTGTAATCTTTAAATATTTGAAAAATATTAATAATTTCCCAATATTTATAAAACGCTCTGTTAATTATTGGATCTTTAACTAAAAAATCATAATAATTAATATACCAACGTATTTTTTTCCACGTTTCAGGATTTATTTTATCTATTTTATTCCTATAATTATTAAGTAACACATTAAACCCATAAATTTCCATAGGTTCTTCTGGTACAATACTTTCTGTTATCTTAAAAGAAATACTATTTAAAATGATATCCTCTTTCTTAGGTTCTTTTATCTTAATATTAAACAACATATCTAGTTACTGTGTAAAATTATTTATTTTTAAATAAAGTCAATTTTATTTAAAATAACAGTTTAAATTACGTGAGTGGTTTATATAGTAAATACATACTATAGAACAAATTACCAGGTATTGTTACCTTACCTTTTTTCCAAAAATATACTTTTTCATCTTCTTTTTTAACTTTTTTTTCAAAATACTTTTTTTTCAAAATACTTTTTATATAGAAAGTAAAATTTTTTATTAATTTTACTTAATTCTATAAATGTTTCTATTTGTTCTAAACTAATTTTTTCAAAAATTTCTATAACAAGTTCATTTGGCAATTCATTCATTATTTTTGTTTAAGTTATGGACCCAAAGGTCCTATTTACAATCTTATTCTTGATATTTCATTAAATTAAAAGTTTATTTAATATTTCTAATAATTCTGCTTTATTACCAATACTTTTAACATTAAGTAATTTTAAATATTCTTTAATTTTTATTACCGTTATTTTTTTGTCTAATTTTTTAATTTCATTTTTTATAGACATTTTCAAGTTAATTTCTTCTTTGATTTCTTCTTTGATTTCTTCTTTGATTTCTTCTTTGATTTCTTCTTTGATTTCTTCTTTGATTTCTTCTTTGATTTCTTCTTTGATTTCTTCTTTGATTTCTTCTTTGATTTCTTCTTTGATTTCTTCTTTGATTATCGGTAATGGTTTGTTTCGCATATTATCAATTACATCTGAAATTTTTGATACGATATTGTTATTTAGTATCATTATATAATAATTAATGTAAACAACTTTTTCTTCAATATTTTCAACTTCTTCTTCATATTTATATTTATAAACAGTTATTCCATTATCTTTTTTATTTACAACGTTATTTAATTCGCATTCTACATCCCCTGTAAAATATACTTTATTAACAAATTCAGTATCTTGGAATAAATTGCGCAGCTCATTAAATGAAATTATATCTTTAATACTAAAAAGTGATTTGAGATTAGTATAACGACCATTTATACAATTTAATAAATCAAATATATCATAATTAGTCGATACCTTAAAATATTCTAGTTGCTCTTCGGCTGACAAATTAATATTAACATTATTAGTTTCTTCTATAATTTTATTAATTTTATTTTCACATTTTTCAAAAATACAATAACTATAAATATCATGTATATTTTTTTCATAATCTAAAAGATTAGATTTTGACACCGATAGTTCATTTTCAATTGGTGTAAATTTATATCCATTTTTTTCAAAATTTTTAATTAATTCATTCTCTGATATACAATATTCAGTCATATCAGATTCATTTGAAATTCCGTTTATGAATAATTTTATTTGATTTGAACTAGTAGTTTGAATATAATACATTATTTCATTATCTCTTATACAAATATCATCCTTAATTTTATCTTTATTTATAAAAGAAATAATAACTTTTGAATTTAGTTTTAAATTATACTCTAAAATTTTCAATAAATTTAAAAAAGTATTTTCTGATTTTAAAAATGGACTTGAATTTAAAATTATACAATTATCAAATTTTTGTATATGTTTTTCAATAGGTCCGTATTCATTAAACTGTTGTTTTATAATTTGTGTAGCTATATCATTATTTAAATCCAATTTAAAATTTAAATAACTTGTATTGGTTTTTTTGATTATATTATTAAATGTAAAAACTGTAAAATTGTTTTGAGAATTTTTTTTAAATATATCTAAATTTGTGTTTAATTCTAATAAATACGATTTGTTTGTTACGTTTACGTCGCTAGACGCGTATTTATTAATAAGATATTCATGTATTTTGGAATCAAATTTTTTTAATCGGTCAAAAAAAAAAGGTTTTTCACCAACTGGAGAAGTTGTTGAATTCGTCATTTGAAATAGTTGTTGTGGGGTAATTGGATTATTGATATTATTCCAAATATTACATGCTACGTGTACAAAGTTGCCATGTTTTTTCTTATTTGCTGTTTTATCCCATCTGGTTCTCAATGGAATAAATTTACCACCTGTAGGTGTTTTTTCCCATTTATATTCAATTACAGTTTTAGTTTTATATGGTTGACCAGTAGTAGGGTCTAACAAATTATCATCAAAAGTTGTTTCAAATGTAATATCTTTTGATTCTGGTAAATTACATAATTCTTTGACATCAAATAATTCAAGTTTTATATCATTTTTAATTTGACTATTTTGATTTTTATTTTGAACATACAATTTCCATTTTACACTTCCATCAAGTTCTCGTTCTTTTAATGAATAAAAATCTATAGTATTTAATTCAGCTGGTTTCCATTTAAATAATTTATCCCATTTACCTGAGAGTGGATATGACTCATTCATTGGTGTAAAAATCAAGCCATCATTTTTATAAGGTTTGTTTTTAATATCTTTCATTAAGAATTCAGAACCAATAAATACATTTTTCCAAATAAATTTTTTCATTTCTACAATGTAATAATCTGATTCGGTTAAACTTTTTATCGTAGTATTAACTAATCCTAAACGATCTCTCAATAAATAATTTTTATCACCTCTAAGATCTTTGCCATCATAAAATATAATATCAAAGGCATAGAAATTAATACTATTTTCATTTTCAATTAATTCACCATCAATTATAGTATTTTTTAAATTTGTTCTTAGATCAGTAACTAAAATATTTTTAATATTATTATCAATATAGTAAACATTTCCTTTTGAATTTATAAACATAAAATATCTATTACCATCCGCTTTATCAGTTACTGAATATAATTCTTTGAATAAATTTGATAATTTATCTTTTTGTAATGTTTCCGGTTGTGCTCCAATAAAATATTTAGCTCTAGTTAAACTAACATATTCTTTATAAATATATGTTGCTAGATTTTTACTTATAACATTTACATTTTTTTGCTTAATTTGTAATACGAATGTCATCATTGCTAACAATTTTTCATAGTCATTTTGTTTAATTTCAAATTCAATTTCATATCTTGTATCTTGTCTCGCTTCTGCTTCAGTATTACCTTGATGAACTATTGTTAAATCTAATTGACCAATGTCAAACATATATGAAAATCTTTGTTTATATCTTACAAATGATGGCATTTCCCAATTAACATCTTTTATTGTATTTTTTTCCATAATATTTTCAGTTGCTACACCAACTCTTACATCATAATCGTATATTTCATGAGTATTTAATTTGTTTTTATTCATATATACTTTTGGTTTACCTGAAATAGGAACAAAATTATCATTTGTATATGTAATTTCGCGTATATTTCCAGTTGGACTTCTTGGGTTTTTGTAAGCCAATTCTTTTGTACTTACTTTTACCATTTCTTTAATTTTTTCATCAAGTACTTTTTTAAGACTAAAAAAAAATTCTGTATCAACAACTGATTCAAATTTAGGTCTTTCACGTTCACCTTGGCCTTGACCACCTTGGTAATTTTGGTAAATAAAAGAACCAAATCTTACCTCAATTTCTACATTTGAAGATGCAGAATTATTTGTATTGGTTAACTTTGTTAGATAACCTTTTAACGTTTTTTCATTAATATCACTTAATTTTATCATACTCATCTTGCTTACAATAGTAAAATATTTTATTTTTAAATATTTATCAATTTTTTTTAAATTAAAACACTTTTAAAAAAGTGACCAAAACACATATAAATACTCATATAAATGCTCATATAAATACTCTTTTTTCTATCGTTTTTTCACTCATTAACTTATTAGCTAATTTAATTCTTTCTTTAGTCTTTAATTCTAAAATATTTTTACATTTATGTGTTTCGGGTAATCTATGGATTCTACAATAAAAATTTTCACATGAATTACATTGTCCTATTAATTTCATAACATAAAAATTACAGTCAGGATATTTACAACGGGGTTTTTTAACTATGCGTTGTTCAGAATATTCAAATGATGTTTCAACTTCCATTTAATGTAAATAATTATTATATTTAAATTAAATTTTTTTTTTATTCATCGTAAAATAAATATTCATTTGACACTTCTTTTTCTGGTATATTTTCTAAAAACTTGTTAATTGTTTCTTTTAATAAATCAAGTCTTAATTTCCATTCTTTTGGCTCTCTTACAACAGGAACATCTAATGTTTTATGTATTTTAAAACTTGAACTTATTTTTTTATTATCTTTTATATAACTGTCTGGATTAAATCTTATAAATACAATGGGTCTATTGCCAAAGTCTTGAAACAATTCCATTGTACGTTTGTTTTCACAACTAGTATCTTTATGTTGATTTTCATCACACTCTATAATAACTACGTGTGTAAATTTATCAATATAACAATCAGGACGTCTTTTAGAACAACCACCAGTTTGTTTGTCAAATACCATTATTTGTTCTTTAAATTCTTCTTTCAGAAAATCTGTCATATGATTTTCTTTAACTTTATAATTTTTAGATACTTTTTCATTAGGAAATAAATTAATAAAACATCGTAAACAATATCCTTTATATTTTTTATTTGAAATTTGTGTATCATTACATTTTTTACATCTTTTACTGATAACGTCAAACATATTATCTTTTTTATGATTTGAACAATATAACCCATACTTTTTATCTTCAAAATTAAAACGTGGTTGTATATTACAATTTAATTCTAAACAAGTTTTTGATACAACATTAATCATATTTTCTTTTTTATGACTTGAACAATATAATCCTGTTTTTTCATTTTCAAAATTAAATGATGGATTTAAAAAATTACAATTATTTTCTAAACATCTTTTATTAACTACATCAATCATATTTTCTTTTTTATGCTTTGAACAATATATAGGTGTTTTTACATTTGGTAAATTAAAACTAGGTCTTTTACTACAATTTTGTTCATTACATTTTTTATGTATAATATTAATCATATTTTCTTCTTTGTGTTCCAAACAATAAATTGCTGATTTTTCGTTAATATGATTATAAATTGGAATTTTATTACAATTTTCTTCTTTACATTTTTTAGCACCTGTATTAATCATACCATTTTTTTTATGTTCAACACAATATATTTTAGTTTTTACATTTTCATAATTATAAGATGGTCTTTTATCACAATTTTCATATAAACATCTTTTATTAATTACATCAATCATATTTTCTTTTTTGTGTTCTGAACAATAAACACCTAACTTAATATTTTTATAATTAAAAGAAGGATTTGATTTATTACAATTTTTTTCTTTACATTTTTTACTTTTAACATTTATCATACCATCTTTTTTATGTAATGTACAATAATTTGGATATTTATCTATAAAATTAAAAGATGGACATATATTACAACCTTGTTCAATACAAATGTTTTTATATTTATTTTCATCCATTTTATTAGTATTTTAAATTAAAGTAATAAACGCATCACGCAACCATATTTAAAATTAAATTGCCATAGGTGCTTTAATAGCTTCATTTGGATGATAACCAATTAGTTCAAAATCATCTTCTGTTATCTCATTCCATTGTTTTGTTATAATAGAATCATCAAGTTTTAATTTTGGAAAAGGTCTACGTGTTCTTGTTAATTGTTCTTTTACTTGTGAAATGTGATTCTGATATATATGTCCATCACCACTAATATAAATAACTTCTTTTGGTCTCATATTATATTTTTTAGCTAAAATATATGTTAAAATAGTATAAAAAATCACGTTGAAATTTGCAGCCAAAAAAACGTCTGAACTTCTCATTATAAACATACAACTAAGATAACGTTCACCTTTTTCTTCAGTTACATAAAACTGTATACTATAATGACATGGTACTAATGCTGTTTTTTTAAAATCAGATGGATTCCATGCAGAAATCATAATTCTACGAGAAAATGGATCATTTTTTAAAAGATCTTCTACATATTTAAGCTGGTCAATACCGCCTATTAAACCAGTATCAATTTTACTTGTATCGCCAAATGTTTGTGAATAATTAGCTCCAAAATGTCTATATTGAAATCCATAACCAGCACCTAATATTCCTTCTTCATAATGCTCGAGCCCACGACTATCTAAGAACTCACGTGAAGTATTACCAGACCAAATTTTAATTCCTTTTCTTTCTAAGATTTTTGCATCAGTATCACCTCGAAGCATCCAAAGCAATTCCAAAACTATAGTTTTAAATGGTACTCTTTTTGTAGTCATTAAAGGAATACTTTGACTTATATCAAATCTCATTTGATTTCCAAAAACACTAATAGTACCAGTTCCTGTACGGTCATCACGTGCATTTCCATTATCTAAAATATATTTCATGTAATCTAAATACTTTTTTTCTTCAGATTCTTTACCAGTATTTTTATAAGTAAGAATACGATAACTTAAATTGTCTTGGTAGTATTTTTCAGAATACCCAATCAATTTAAATGTAGAATCTGGGTTGTCCATAAACGTATCGGGTTCATTTTCTTTATCAAATTTAACATTGTTACCATTTTCAGTTTTAACTTCTGTTAAATAAATACGATCAATAAATGCTTCAGAACGATTGCTTAAAAAGTAATTATAAATACCACTCCCACCAATAACAAACACGTTTGGTGTATATTTATCATAAATTTTCCAAAATGTTTCCATTGTTATAAAATAACTATTACTTTTACTTAAGTCTAAATTTTTAGGAATCGGTGTAATTAATTGTCGATCATTAGTTAATACTAAATTAATACGGTTATTTAAAGGTCTATATTTTTGAGGGATTGAAAACCACGTTTTTCTACCCATCAATACAACATTTTTATCTAATTTTGAATTTTTAGATAAACTGTCTTTTGTAATATTTTTAAAAAACTGAAGGTCATCTTTCAATTTAAATAAAAGATCACAGTTTCTACCTATAGCCAACCGGTTTTTAAATGTTGTTACGCAAGCAATTAAATTAATCATCTTGTTAATTTAATTAAATAATACAAATTTTATTTTTCATTTTATTTTAAAATTACTTTTTTTTTTTTAAAAGTAATTTTTGTTTATTTTTATCATCAAAATACTTTAATATATCCATTTCTTCAAATACTTTTAAACAGTCATTATCACATTTTATATATTTAGAATAACTATATAAATTTATAGTATTACCTAAATAAATATCAATTATTTTAGCTAATACTTTATAACTTTTATTATTCATCATATTACTAATTGATTCTGGAGTTATCATAATTTTTTGAACAAGGTCATTTCTATCTTTTAATTTAGATTCTTCGTTTTGTTGAATTCTCTTTTCTTCTATATAATTAATGTATTTTATACTTTTTTGAGACATAGAAAATGTCAACACGCGTTGATAATTAATTAAAAAACGATAATGATCTCTTTTATTATATATAAATTCTAATACATTTTTATTATCATGTAATATACATTTTGTTATTAAAGTTGTAATTTTATCTTGTACATATTCATTATTTCTCCAAAAATGTTTATAAAATAAGTATTCTATTAATAATTCAGCTTCTTTATTTTGATGTTCATTTATTCTTAAAAATATACTATATTCTAAAACTTCAATTGGTATACTTATATATTTTTTAATTAATTGTAAATGATTTAAATTACTATTCATAATTAAAAACAGAAGCTCATCGGCTTTTATAAAATTATAACAATTTTCACCGCTTGTTGTAAAAGAACAATAACTTATTAATTCTTCAAATAATTTAATACTTATACTTATATTAGAATTTGTTAATTCATATAAAAACTCTGATAAATATGTTTCTGGATGATTTTTAAAATCTATATAAAATTTATACAAAATTTTTTTAAAATCAGTAAATTGTATACCTTGAAATTTTTTAAATAGATTTATTTTTTTAAATGAATCAAAATAATCTGTTATCTTTTTACATAAAATATAATTATATCTTTGATGAAAATTGTAACTATAAATATTTTTACAAGTTTGTAAAAACTTGAATAGCGATTCAATATCCAAATACTCTATAATATAATCTTGAATATCATAACAATGTAGTGGATGTATAAAATTAAAGTAAACTTTAGTTTCTTTTATAATTTGATTTTCTTTCATTTCTATTTCTTTCATTTCTTATTATTTTAAGAATAATAAAAAAATTCAATTTAACTTAAATAAAAACAAATGTTTCGTATAATATAAATTATTAAAATAATAATTAAATACATATGAATTCATTAGTAATCGGGTGTGATTTTGGAACGACCACATCAATTATTAGCTGGTTCAACACGGTAACTAAAAAAGTAGAAATCATACCTAATAATGAAGGTAATTTTACTTCACCAACAGCTATTTATTTTAGTAAAGATTCAAATGAAATATTATATGGTGATATAGTTAAAGATTTATTAAATTCATCTAATAATAGTAATTATCTTGAAAATATCATAACAAATATTAAAAGATTAATTGGCATTAGTTATACTAAATTTGAAAGTGACAGTAATTTACAAAGTTGTTTTAATAGAAATACTATTATTAACAAAAATGACAAGATTATTTTTAAAATTACATTTAACAATGAAATCGTAGAATATTCAGTTGAAGACCTTGTTAAATTATATTTAAATTATCTGAAAAGTATCATATTAAATAAATTTCCAGACCTAAATGAATTAAACAGTTGTTTAACTGTTCCAGCTTATTTTAATGATACACAAAGAATTATTATTAAGAGTTGTGCTGAATCAATAGGTTTTAATGTTTTAAGAATTTTAAATGAACCAACTAGTGCTGCGTTATGTTACACACATTCTATTTCCTCGCGTGGGAAGGAAACCCCACAAGAATATATATTAGTTATTGATTGCGGTGGTGGTACAACCGATTTATCGCTTTTACATTTAGATTACACTGAAACTTTATATGAAGTAAAGAATACAGCTGGTGATAATTTTTTAGGCGGTGAAGATATAACTAATGCTTTATCAGAATATATTAAAAGTAAACTAAAAATTAAAAATTTTACACCAAAAATAGAATCTAAAATTAAAAAAGAAGCTGAATCGATTAAAAAACAGTTATCATTTACAGATCGTTCTGTTCGGTGTGTTTTTGAATTTGGTGATCAAGATCAAATTGTAGAAATATCTCAAATACAATTTAAAGAATTAACTAAAGATTTTTTTAGAAAACTTACAAATTTAATATATTATGTACTTGATGGTTATATAGCCACGAATCCTGATTTTTCATTTTCACAAATAAATAATTTTGTATTTGTTGGAGGTAGTACTAGAATTCCTTATTTTAAAACATTATTTAAAGAATTATTTGGAAAAGAACTTGAAACTGTAATTATAGACCCAGACCAAGCTATTTCTATTGGCGCTTCATTACAAGGTGCTTTAATTAATGGGAATATTGATATTGAGGACGGTGGTGATACATTACTTCTAGATGTTATGCCTTTAAGTATTGGTATTGAAACTATAGGTGGGTTAATGATACCTATTATTTCAAGAAATTCTATGATACCTATAACAAGAATGCGTGAATTTACAAATAGTGATCAGTTTGAAGAATCAATAACAATTAATGTTTTTCAAGGTGAAAGAAAATTCGTAAAAGATAATCAATTATTAGCAACTTTTGAATTAACTAGTGAATTATTAGCACGTTACGACAAAGAAGAAGTTTTAATAAAAATTACCTTTGAAGTTGATTTAAATTCTATTATAACAGCAAAAGCTACGGCAAGATTAAGTGAAAGCGAAAATGAAAATCAAATTGAATCAGAAATTAAAATAGAAAAGAATCAAGATATTTTGTTAAATACAAATTTAGATGATATTCTTTTTAATGCTGAAATGAATAAACTTTTAGATTCTGAATTAGCATCTAAAACATTAATAAAATTAGAATTATATGATTCTTTTAAATATCTCTTAGCTATCTTCCATGAAAAACGTGAAAGAATTATTAAAGATTCCGAACAAGATTCATTCTTAGAAAGCGAACTTAATAACTTGTTTAACAAAACATTTAATGTTATCAACGATTTTCAAGATTATACATATACAGAATTAAAAACAATTAAAGAAACATTTGAAAATGAATTTCATTATATTATTTTCGCTGGACCTTTAATTTTTAAAGACTCCGATGGAATGATACTTGAAAGAGGTGGATCTGCTATATAAAATCTAATTATTAGACTTGTATTACATATTAATATAAAATATAACATTTGTAAAGATTTATCTGTTTAATACATATGTTTTATATATTTATATAAAATATTTATATAAAACATACAAATATGAATATATATAACAATCGTAGACATCGTCATCATCATCATCATCATAGAAGACACTATGACAATGGATACGGAAGTCATGGTAGCGAATTAGGTCATGGATACGGATCAGGAGGTCATGGTAGCGAATTAGGTCATGGATACGGATCAGGAGGTCATGGTAGCGAATTAGGTCATGGATACGGATCAGGAGGTCATGGTAGCGAATTAGGTCATGGATACGGATCAGGTTATGGATACGGATCAGGTTATGGATACGGATCAGGTTATGGATACGGATCAGGTTATGGATACGGATCAGGTTATGGATCAGGAGGTTATGGTAGCGGGTATTATGGTAATGGGTATTGTAATGGGTATTATAGTAGTTATTATTAATAAATGATTTTAATTGTTTCACTTTTTTAATTATAATTTTTTAAAAAAGTTTATTTATATACTAATAATAATAAAGTAATGGCAACTCCAAGTTTGAAATTGAATTGTCTAACAACTTCTGGATCAAGTGTATTTAGTATTGATGAAAATGCTGGAAATATTACTAATTTAACAACTTATTTTAATAATACAACTGTAAGTAATAGTAGTACTACTGGAAGCGTTATATTTCTAGGTGGTATTTCTATTTCTAGTACAACTAACGCTTCCAGTAATTCAGTCGGTGGTGCTTTAACTATAGCTGGTGGTGGTAGTTTTACAAAAGATGTTTTTGCCAACAGAATAAGTACTGGTTCTATCGGAGCTCCTGGAGGAACAATTGGTACACTTTATTTTACTAGTTTAACTGGTGGAAATATAGCTATTTCAGGAAATGCGACCATAGGTGGTGATCTATTAGTATTAGGACAAACTACAATTGTTAATTTAACAACATCAAATCAGATTGAAACAAATGTTACATCAACTAATATATTTTTATTACAAAGTTTAATCGCTGGATTTAATTCACATACTCTAGGTAATATATTTACAACTGGTGGTAATGTCGGTATTAATACTACAACACCTGGATTTACTCTTGACGTAATTGGTACTGGAAGATTTACTACTTCTATTACAACTGCTAATATTTATTCTACAAACGTTACATCTACAAACATTGTAGGAACATTTTTATCAAGCGGAAATTTATTTAGTCCTAGTTCAACAATAACAAATTTAAATCTAACAACCGCAACTATACCTAATATTATAACACAAAATATAACATCTAATAATCTATTTTTAACAGCGGGATCATTAATAGCAACATTTAATAGTAATACAATGGCTAATATTTTTACCACGGGTGGAAATGTTGGCATTAATACTACTGTCCCATCAGCTACGGTAGATATAATATCTACAAATACATTCGCTAATTTATATTTAGGTAATAATCTACAAAATAGAAAATTAGTATTATGGAATAATTCAATAAATAACCATCAATATTACGGTCTTGGTGTTCAATCTAATATATTTAGATACCAAGTTGACCAACTAAATTCTGATCACGTATTTTTTGCTGCTGCTAGTAGTACATCTTCTAATGAATTGTTTAGAATTAAAGGTACTGGTAATATAATAATTCCAGGAACAACAAATACTGTTAGTTTGAGTTCAGGTAATATTTTTGCTACAAATACAAGTATTAGTTCATTAAATGTATCAGTAATTACAACTGGAAATATTTTAGCTACAACTAGTTTATCCACAGCTAATGTTTACTCAACTAATATAACATCTATAAATTTAGTATCTAATTTTACTTCACTTGGTAATTTAATCAGTAGTACAGGTACATTTGCTAATAAAGTTGGTGGTTCACAAACCGTAGGAACAATTGTTGTAACTACAAGTGCTAGTTTAATTGGAAATACAAATACAATAGGAAACTTATTTACTACAGGTGGTAATGTTGGTATTAATACAACTAGTCCTCAATTTACTTTAGATGTAAATGGTACTGCTAGATTTACAACTTCACTTACGACAGCAAATGTCTATTCTACAAATGTTACATCTAGTTTTATAGTAGCAACAAATATTAGTTCAAGTACTCTTAATATTTCAAATATAACAACATCTTCTTTATTAGCATCAACAAGTATAAGTTCGGCTAATTTGTATTCTACTAATATATTTACTACATTTATTAGTTCTGGTGCTCATATTATTACTGGCGGCGGTTTAATTGCTACATTTAATTCTAATACAATTGGATCTATTTTTACTACTGGTGGTAATGTTGGTATTAATACAACTAGTCCTGCAAGTAAATTACATCTTGTTTCAAATTCAACATATGGTAATATAGTCTTTGAACCAGGAACCGCATCAGATGGAAGTAATCTTGGTTTTTCAGCTATTAACTGGAATGGGTTTTTTTCAGCTGGTGAACAAAGAATTAATACATCAAAACAAAGATGGAGATTATACAGTGATCAACGTAACACTGATGATATATTCGTTTTTGATACATTTAATGGTACTACGTTGACAAATGTTTATACAGTAGCTACTTCAGGAACTATGACAATACCAAATACTGTATCTACTAATATTAGTACTAGTACAATGTTTTCTAGTAATTTAACAACAACTAATATAGTTAGTACATCATTTTCAGCTTCTAATATTATAAGTTCAACAAGTATTAGTTCGGCAGCACTTTACTCAACAAATCAAACTTCTACGAATATAGTAGGGACAAATACATCATTGAACAATCTATTAACTACAAATAGTTCTTTGTCTAATTCATTTATAACAGCTATTACAGCGTCTGGTCTTATAGCTACAGGGATTACTTGTGGTAATGCTTTTTTTACTTCAAATGTTACAGTAGGTGGTTTATTTAGTACTAATATAACAAATGTATCACTTTTTACTACTTACATTACATCTGGGACTTTGTTAGCATCAACCGGTATAACAGCAGGAACTATACTTGCTACAGTAGGTTTAACTTGTGGTACTTTATTAGCTACAACAAGTACTTTTCCTAATACATTTTTAACAAATAGTACACTCGCAAATACTTTTATAACAAATGAAACGGTAACTAATAGTTTAGTAAGTAATTCAAGTATATCAAATTTAATAGTAAGTTCACGTTTATCTGCTAATTTTAATTCAAATACAATTGGTTCTATTTTTACAACTGGTGGTAATGTAGGTATTAATACTACAAGTCCTGGATTTAGACTTGATATAACTGGTTCAGCTAGAATTAATAACAGTACTGTTTATTCAAGTAACTCTACTTCTGGTACTTTAAGTATTTTTGGTGGTATTTCTATAATTTCTACAAACAGTAGTAGTTCTACTGCCGGTGGCGGTTTAACTATCGCCGGTGGTGCTGCTATTTCACAAGACCTTTACCTTGGAGGTAATTTGTATGTTCAAGGTACTAACGTAAGTCCAATTACAGCTAATGTAACTATCGGTAGTATATCAACCACTGGTACTTATCAACAAGCTATTACATTTTCAAGAACAATGACAGATACTAATTATAAAATTATTGGTAATTTAACTACAACAAGTACAAATACCAATGTCTATGCATTGACATTTACTGGATTGACAACTACAAGTGCTACTGTGAATATTTATAGAGTAGATGGCTTGGGGGCTGGCTCTAATTTAACTGACTTGACTTTATCATATGTTCTTTTTCCTTAATTTCTCTAAATTTTTCTCTAATTTTTGATTTAAAAAAGTTTAAATCAAAATTTTATTTTATTATATAATAGTAAACATGTTTAGTGAAGAAGCAAGTATAAGTATGGCTGACGGTACACAAAAACGTATTAACAAAATTAAGGTAAATGATTTAATTTTAAATAAATTAAATATACCTGTAAAAGTAAACAGTATTCATAAATTGGAAGCTCGTAATTCAGTAGGTATTCAATTAAATAATGGCACGGGTGTTTTTTATTGCGATCCAGACGTAAAAGTTTTATGTCATAATATAGCATCAAACGGTAATGTTATTTCTGACTTTTGTACTATTAGTAGCGTACATAATTATTCAGGAGCAAGTTCAAAGTTAAAAAGTTCTTCAAAAGCATTTAGTCCCGAATCTGATGTATCAATTACTACATATGACGATCCTGTTTCACCTCATATCAAAGATTTATATTGTATTAATACATCTGATTCATCCCAAACATTATACGTTAATAAAATAATAGCATTATGCAAAGATTAATTTTAAAGTTTATATTCGATGAACTAAAAACGTTTGATAAATTATTATTTTTTATATTTTCCAGTTATCTAAAAAGTATTCAATTGTAGAAAATATACCATCTCTTATAGATATATATTTTTCTTCTCCTAAAATTTCTTTATTTCTTTTAAGACAAGGACAACGTTTTAAAGGATCATCTTGGGTAAGTGGTATATATTCTTTTTTTAGTTTAATTTTGACATTTCTATTTTCGTTTGCTGGATATATTATATCAATTGAATCAATGTAATCTTTATATACTTCTTCTATTGTATCAACTATTTTATTAATAGTTAATTCTTCATTATTACCTATATTTACAGGAATATTACAATTAGAAGCCATTAATTTTACTAACATATTAACCGTATTTGAAACGTAACATACCGACCTTGTTTGCAAACCATCACCATAAATTTTTAAAGTTGTATTATTCATCAAACTTTTTATAGTTTCTGTTACAATTCTACCGTCATTTAACATCATTCCCGGACCATATGTATTAAAAATTCTTGCAATTTTAACATCTAAACCAAATTCTTTTATATATGTATAACAAAGTGCTTCTGCTACACGTTTACTTTCGTCATAGCTGGATCTCACCCCAAAACTGTTAACATAACCATAATAATTTTCGTGTTGCGGTGTTATCTCCGGATCACCATACACTTCTGAAGTACTACTAAAAAGCACTTTTGCATTACATCTTTTAGCAATGTCTAAAATGTATTTAGTTCCAAGATAACCTACTTGTAATGTTTCTATAGGATATTTTTTATAAAATGGTGGAGATGCCAATGATGCTAGATGATAAATTTCATCAAAATTGAAGTTATCATTTGTCATTTTTTCTAAATCAGTTATATCATATTCAAAAAATACTACTTTATTTTTAGTATCGTATTTTTTTATAAATTTTTCAAAATCTTGTTTATTACTTGAAATAAAATTATCAAACCCAGTTATTTTTTCAACATCAGGATCATTTAAAAGATGTTTAATTAAATTTTTTCCGATCATTCCACAACAACCTGTTATTAAAATATTTTTACTCATTAATACTTTTACTTTTAAAAAAAATGTATAAATTAAACTTTTCAATTTTTACTAAACACGAAAAAGTGTAACCAAAAAATGTTTATATAGTGAGTTTAATAATGATTTTATAATATATTTATTTTATTTACTTATATTAAATAATGAACATAGCTTTAATTAAACATTCAAAAAAAGGTGATTTAAATCGCGTTAAAGTCTTGATAGAAAAGGGAGCCGATATTCACTATAATGATGATAAAGCTTTAAAATTATCTGTTGCGAATGGTTATATAAACATTGTTAAATATTTAGTAGAAAATGGCGCCAATATTCACGCACAAAATGATTATGCTTTAATATCATCTGCCCGATATGGTTATATAGACATTGTTAAATATTTAGTAGAAAATGGCGCCGATATTCACGCAGGAAATGATGAAGCTTTAAGATTTGCCGAAAATGGTCGTATAGATATTGTTAAATATTTAGTAGAAAATGGAGCCGATATTCACGTAAACTATGATTTTGCTTTAAGAAATACTGCCGGACGTGGTTATATAGATATTGTTAAATATTTAGTAAAAAATGGCGCCGATATTCACGCAAATAATGATGAAGCTTTAAGAAATGCTGCCCTACGTGGTTATATAGATATTGTTAAATATTTGATAGAAAATGGAGCGGATATTCACGCACAAAATGATGAAGCTTTAAGATTAGCTGAACAATATGGTCATAAAGATGTTGTTAAATACTTGATTTTTCAAAATTTTTTATATAATTCTATAAATGATAAATGTAA